>JAEEGF010374469.1_pt1 | contig 82669 bp, 61 predicted proteins | sample 9134171 | NCBI WGS metagenome assembly JAEEGF01 (sample SAMN16246542, study PRJNA631951) | gut metagenome | biome: gut microbiome; feature: rumen; material: AP-attached | host: Bos | place: Iran: Karaj | collected 2018-10 | reverse complement strand
TGACCGTAATCTGCTGGTCGTGGAAACCCCACAGGGGCAATTCCTGGCATTTGCGACCGCTAAAGACACTGCCGCTGATAATGCGGATGTTATCTTGCGTAAGGTTGTCGTTGAGCAGCGCCGTCAGGTCCGCACCGTACACGGTGTTGAAGTAGCCGGTCTGCCCGACTGCAGGGCCGGTCAGGGCAGCGGTCTTCCCGAACTGCAGGATATGCTCCGCGAAGAAGCGCCCTATCCGGGCCACCTCCTGCGGATGGATGAACCAGACCGTATCACCCTTGTCAATGGGGTCGATATGATGGATGTGCGTGCCCACGTTGCCGGCAGGGTGCGGACCGCTGAAGTAGTGTTTCTCCACATTGTTTGCCCTCTCAAACAGCGCATTGTCGGCCCCTTTTCTCATACAAAGATGCATCGAAGCGCCATCGGACGCCATCAGCAGAATCTGGAGTCCGCGCAAGAAAGAATCCTCCTGACCGCGCATCAGGATGCTATAGTCAGGCGCGAGGGGGTTGCTGTCGGAACAGGGCACAAACACCGACTTGGGACGCACATCGGGGTTGGGAATCACCGCAAAGGGACGCTGGCGAAGTGAGGACCACAGTCCATATTGCAACATCAGCGCCCGGATGGCACGTCCGTCGGAGGGCTCGTCAAACGGCACTTGAAGATGCGTGGGGGCCTCCACATCGCGGCTGATGGCCACATATTGGACAACACGCTTCTCGCCCCGCACAATCTCCTTCACAATGCCCGCAACCGGGGATACAACCACGATGCGCTCGTCCTGCTTGTCGCAGAAGAGGGGCGTGCCCACCTGCATAGTGTCACCCGCATTGACAAGCAGTTTAGGCTGCAGCCAGCGGAAGTCGCCAGGACTGACATATATGGTGTCAGACAAGACGTTTTCCAACATCGTGTCGGTGGCCTCTCCGGCGATTTTCAGATCCAAGCCTTTGCGAATTACGAAGTCCATTTTCTCAAGATTGACTGGGGATAGAGATTAATCAAATTGGAATTTCCAGCGCCGGTGACTCCAGAGCCAGAAGGCAGGTTGCTGGCGTATGGTTTGCTCGAGGAGTTCCACATAGCGTTGGGTAATGGCGTACTCGGGCAGGTCGTTGGGATGCTCGGCAATGAGCTGAACCTCAACGCGGTATTTGCCCATCCTCTCTTTTATCACCTGATAATAGAAGACAGGAATATCGTATTTGCGGGCGAAGTGCTCGGCCCCGAAGATAACGCCCGTCGTATGGTTCAGGAACTGAGTTACATAGCACTTTTTCTTGCTGTTGGGTGACTGGTCGCTGAGCATCATATAGGCCGCCGGGCGGTGCTGGGTTTCGTACTCCTCGAATGTGTCGCGCACAGTGTCGGCAAACACCACCTGCGTGCCATAGCGGGTACGCGCGCGGTTCACCAGTTTCTCGAACACCTTGTCGGAATTGCCCTTGCCCACGCCCACGCCGTGATGCTTGAACATCTCCTCCAGCGCCAGAATCATCCACTCCCAGTTGTTGTAGTGGGATGACATCAGGATAACGCTGCGGCCCTGGTCGAAGAAAGCATTCACCACTTCGGGATTGGCGCAGTGGTAGCGGCGGCGCAGGGCTCTGCGCGGCAGCACCAGCATCTTGATCATCTCCACGGCAATCTGCGACAGATGCCAGTAGTACTGGTTGCGCAAGCGGCGCAACTCTCGCCCACCCTTTTCCGGAAAAGAGCCCTTCAAGTTCTCCTCCACCACCTTGCGGCGATAGCGCACCACATAATTCAGCACCAGATAGAGCGGGGCCGCCAGCAGATAGAGCACTGGCAACGGCAACAGCGCCAACGGATAGCAGATCAGGTAAATGAAAAAGTAAGTGATGAACATAGGCTAACGGGAGAATGGGGGAATATCGTCCAGATGCAGGGCAAAATCGTAAAGAGAGTCAAAATGGGAGGTGGTAATGTCGAGAATATGCTCGAACTCAGGATGTCTTACCGCCCCCACGTGGACGGGAATAATACCGGCATTGCGGGCAAATTGCATATCGGAAATCGAATCGCCAATCATCAAAGACTTCCCAAAGTCAATCTCCGGGAAGTCGCGTTGCGCCTGCATCGCCATTCCGATGTTGGGCTTGCGGCAGGCACAGGATTCCGACGCAAGGTGGGGACAGCAGTAGATCCTGTCGAAGGGAGTGCCTTGCACGAGGAGCTGGCCCTGCATACGGTCGTGGATATGGTCGATGTCCTCCAGCGTGCAGAGACGCTTGCCCACGCATTGCTGGTTGGTGACCAGGATGATTCTCGCGAAGCGGGGACGCAGCAACTTCATCGCCTCAAGGAAGTGAGGGATATAGACAAATTGCTCTGGCTCCATCACATAGCCACCTACAATCTGCTCGTTCACCACGCCGTCGCGGTCCATAAAAAGGGTCCATTGCAAATCTGCCATCGTCTCAATATTAGGCTGCAAAAGTACAAAATTATTTCTTTTTTCGTACTTTTGCCGCCCAAAACCAATGCAGGACAAAAAGAAGCAAGGATGAAAAGAACACCTTTGGCACAGCGATTGTTTCCGAACTACACCTCCCGCGAGGAGATGCTGAATATGACGAGCCACATTGTCGGGGCGGTTTGTGCCCTCGTGATGATCGTGTTGGCGCTGCAGACTTCCATCCGCAGCCACTCGGCCCTGTCGGTCGTGTGCGCGGCCCTGTACACCACCTGCGTGCTGATCACCTTTGTGGTTTCCAGCGTCTATCACGGGCTGCCCAAGGGCAAGGGCAAGCAAGTGATGCGCGTCATCGACCACTGCGACATCTTCTTCACCATAGCCGGCACCTACACGCCGATAGCCCTGCTGAGCATCCGCTCCGTCAATCCGACGATGGGCTGGGTGATTTTCGGCATCGAGTGGGCGTTGGCCCTCTTGGGCGCCACGCTCAACGCCATCGACCTGAAGAAGTACTCCAAGTTCTCGATGGCCTGCTACCTTGGGATGGGCTGGTGCGTGGTAATCAGTCTGCGCGACGCCATCACGGGGATGACGATGAACGGTTTCCTGTGGCTGCTCTGGGGCGGTCTGGCCTTCACCATCGGGGCCGTCCTCTACCTCATCGGGAAGAAAAAGCGCTACATACACTTCGTGTTCCACATTTTCGTCGTCATCGGCATTGTGCTGCAGTTCATCGGAATCTGGCGGTATGTGTTGTAGGGGTAATATAAGTATTAGTATTTTGTGTACCTTTGCAGCCGTGAAAAAGATTTTGATAATTGTCATCGGATGCGTGCTCTTGGGCACAGCCTGCCATCGGGCACCGGTACAGCAGTTTGCCGGCGCGGCACTCGGCACCACATACCACATCACCTACATCGGGGCTCCCGACCCTACCCTGCCCAGCCAGGTGGACTCCTTGTTGCGGCACATCAACAAGACCTTCTCCATCTTCGACACCACCTCCCTCATCTCGCAGGTCAATGCGGGCCAAGAGACGGCATTGAGCAAGGATTTCCTCCACGTGTTGCAAATGGCGCTCGTGGTGTCGGGCAAAACCGGCGGGGCTTTTGACTGCACCATACAGCCGTTGGTGGAGCTGTGGGGATTCGGCCGTGAAGGGCAGAAGCAGGTCGTGCCCCGCGAAACCATCGACTCGGTGCGGCAGTTCGTGGGCAGCGCAAAGATCAGCATTGAAGACGGGCGCATCGTGAAGGCAGACCCGCGCGTGCAGCTCAACTTCAACGCCATCGCCAAAGGATTCGCCGTGGACAAGGTGGCGGCGCACCTCATCGCTTCAGGATACAAGAACTGCATCGTGGAGATCGGCGGCGAGATTGTGGCCCACGGCACCAAGCAGGGCAAGCCCTGGAAAGTGGGCATCCAGACGCCCACCTCCACCGCCGACGGGGCCGTGGAGAGCCAGCGCAGCTTCCCACTGCAGAACCGCGCTGTGGCCACCTCCGGCAACTACCGCAACTATTTTGAGAAGGATGGCAAACGCTACACGCACATCCTCAACCCGGTTACAGGATGCCCGGAAGAGACCAACCTGCTCAGCGTCACCGTGCTGGCACCCGACTGCACCACCGCCGACGCCTACGCCACCGCCTTTATGGTGCTTGGCCTGGAGTCCTCCCTGCGCATCGTCAAGGCCGACTCCGCACTGGAGGCCTGCTTCATCTACGACGACCACGGCAATCTGCGCGTGGAGAGTACTTTTTGAGACTGGAGACTGAAGACTGAAGACCAGAGACTGAAGACTTGAGACTTGAGACTGATGACCAGAGACCGAAGACCAGAGACCGAAGACCGAAGACTGAAGACTGAAGACTTGAGACCGAAGACCGAAGACCGAAGACTTTAACTCCTATAACCTTTAACCTATAACCTTTAACCTTTTTAACCTAACAACTTACAACATTATATCAATGAAAGAACTAGCAAAGAACATACTGGATGCAATGTCATCCGGCAAAAACGAAAAACTGAACTACAAACAAATTGCCGCCAAGGTCGGCATCTACGACAAGAAAGGCCGCGAGCAGGTCAAGGAGCAGATTGACCGCCTGATAGAGGCCAAGTTGCTGCTCCACGCCGGGCGCGGCAAGTACCGTGTCAACTACAAGCAGCTGAAGAACAAGGACACCAACCGCAACTACGTCACCGGCCGCATCGAGATGAAGCGCAGCGGGATGGCATTCGTCATTCCCCAGTACGACCCCAACGATTCGCCGGAGGAGTCGCAGGCCGAGGACATCTTCATCGCCGACGGCAACCTGGGCAACGCCCTGAACAACGACCTGGTCAAGGTGGCGCTCTTCCCCACCCGCCGGGGCAAGCGCCCCGAGGGGCAGGTGGTGGAGGTGCTCGAGCGCAGTCGCAAGCAGCTCGTGGGCACTATCTCCATCAAGAAGGGCGTGGCCTACTTCATCCCCGACAACGTCTTCTTCCGCCGCGACATCATCATCCCCGGCCGCCTGCTGCGCAAAGCCAAGAGCGGCGACAAGGTGGTGGTGGTCATCGTGGACTGGGTGGCCGGCACGCGCAGCCCGCTGGGCGAAGTGATCCACGTGCTCGGCAAGCCCGGCAACAACGACGTGGAGATGATGGCCATCCTCGCCGAGAACGACTTCCCGCTCAAGTTCCCCAAAGAGGTGGAAGAGGAGGCCAACAGCATCCCCACGGAGATCTCGGCCAAAGAGCTCAAGCAGCGCCGCGACTTCCGCGACGTCACCACCTTCACCATCGACCCTGCCGACGCCAAGGACTTCGACGACGCCATCTCGTACGAGAAACTCGACAACGGCCTGTATCGCATCGGCATCCACATCGCCGACGTCTCCTACTACGTGCGCCCCGGCACCGCTTTGGACAAGGAGGCCTACGAGCGCGCCACGTCCGTCTATCTGGTGGACCGCACCATCCCGATGCTCCCCGAGGCGCTTTCCAACAACCTATGCTCGCTGCGGCCTAACGAGGACAAGCTCTGCTACAGCGCCGTCTTCGACCTCGACGACAACGCCAAGGTCCACAAGGAGTGGTTCGGCCACACCGTCATCAACTCCGACCACCGCCTCGACTACGAGCAGGCCCAGCAGGTGATTGACACCGGCGAGGGCGTGCTCTCCGACGTGCTGCCCAAGCTCAACGAACTGGCCCAGATTATGCGCAAGAAGCGCTTCGACAACAACGCCATCAACTTCGAGACCGAGGAGGTGAAATTCAAGCTCGACGAGAGCGGCCACCCCATCGGCGTCTATCTCAAGGTGCAGAAGGAGGCCAACTGGCTCATCGAGGAGTTTATGCTTCTGGCCAACAAGCGCGTGGCCGAGAAGGTGGGGCGCAAACGGCTCACGGGAAAGGAGCCCAACGTCTTCGTCTATCGTATCCACGACAAGCCCCTGGACGAGAAGATCGACACCTTCAAGAACTTCGTCAAGAAGCTGGGCTTCGAGCTCAAGACCAACACGCCCAAGGCGCTCAGCAGCTCGCTCAACGATATGCTCGAGAAGCAGAAGGGGCACGCCGACTACGATATGCTCAGCAAGCTCGCCATCCGCACGATGGCCCGCGCCTGCTACTCCACCGACAACATCGGCCACTACGGGCTCGCCTTCCCCTACTACACGCACTTCACCTCCCCCATCCGCCGCTATCCCGACCTGATGGTGCACCGCCTCCTCGACCGCTACTTGGCCAACGGCGAGTCGGTCAAAAGAGAGGAGTACGAGGAGTACTGCAAGCACTGTTCGCAGATGGAGCACCAGGCCACCGAGGCCGAGCGCACCTCCATCAAGTACAAGCAGGCCGAGTATCTGGCCGACAAGGTGGGCGAAACCTTCGACGCCACCGTCTCCGGCGTCTCCAAATGGGGCATCTACGCCGAGCTGGCCGAATCCAAGTGCGAGGGACTCATCTCGATGCGCACCCTCAACGACGACTTCTATTACATTGACGAAGAGAACTATACGCTTGTCGGGTTGCATCACGGGCGCTCGTTGCGCTTCGGCGACAAGCTCAAGGTGCGTGTTGTGGCCGTTGACCTTCTCAAAAAGCAGACGGACTTTGAATGGATAAAAGAGTAACGCACAGCATTCTCTTCGCGCTCCTTTTCGTGTGGCAGCTGCCCCAGAATCTGGTGGCATTGGCCATAATGCCCTTTCTGGGCAAGTTGCGGATGGTGACGTGCCGCAACTACTGTATCGGTCTGGCGGGCAAACGTTTCCCGGAGAGGGCCGGCGGCATCTCATTGGGCAACTTCGCCTTCTTCCACCCCGACACGGCGCACGACGAGTTCACCATCCGCCACGAGATGGACGGGCACACCGTCGATTCCAAGATTTTCGGTCCTCTGTACCTCTTCGTCATCGGCATCCCCTCCATATTACATATAATATTTATGAAGAAAGGGGGCCGCTACTACGATTTCTACACTGAGCGCTGGGCCAACAAGCACGCGGGAATCTTTAAGAATTGAGAGTGGAGAGTTGAGAATGGAGAATGGATTTCGAGGGGGAGATTGGCTTTTTAACTGAAAAATGTTATTTTTGCAGCGGTGAATTGAAAGATTCACAAAAAACAGTAATTATTAATAGTTATAACTAAAAACAGAGCCTATTGAAGAAGTAAACCTCTTTATATAAATAATTTACGAAAAAAGCATTGTCTTTTTGCGTGTCTATCAGAATCTGGAAAATTGTGAAGCGGCAACAGCAAAAAGTAATGTCTGCGCATAGCGTGGAGTTACTTTATTATGCCGCAGGCCTTTCCAGAGCCTTGATAGTAAATAAAGTGGTTCTGCGCTTCTTTTTTGGGGCGGAAAGGAAAGAAGTGACGTGTATAAAAACCATCGTATTGAATATATTATTGACGAGATACTTGATCAATATTTGTATGCAGACACATCTTTTCGTCCATGGATTATTGGTTTCAGTGGCGGCAAGGACTCAACTGTTTTGCTCACATTAGTTTGGCTTGCTCTTAAAAAAGTCAAAGAGACCATACCCGCGCCTTTCCAACTACGAAGACCTGTTTATGTGGTATGTAATGACACACTGGTTGAAAATCCAATCATATCAAAATATGTGGATGAGGTGCTAAAACAAATTGAGCAAGCCGCTATGGAACAGGATTTGCCGATTTTTGTACGCAAGACTATTCCAAAATTGGAAGATTCATTTTGGGTGAATGTCATCGGGAAGGGCTATCCCGTCCCCAACACTGCTTTTCGTTGGTGTACGGAGCGAATGAAAATTAAACCAACGGCACGCTTTATCACAGAACAGGTTGACGAATGTGGCGAAGCTATTATTCTTATTGGTACGCGCAAAGCCGAAAGTGCCACTCGTGCACGTTCTATAAAGAAACACGAACGACACGGCGAACGCCTCACACACCACACTCTTTTGCAGAACACTTGGGTATATGCTCCGATAAAAGATCTAATGTTGGAAGAAGTGTGGTATATAATCAACGCTTTTCCATCACCCTGGGGTTATGATAATTCCATTTTGTTCAATATCTATCTGGACGCTAGTGCTGATGATTATGAGTGTCCAACGGTGGTTACAGATAAAAGTCACGGTTCTTGCGGTCAAAGTCGCTTTGGATGTTGGGTTTGTACGGTTGTTAAAGATGACAAATCAATGCGTGCTCTTATTGAAAAAGGACGAAGGTGGATGCTGCCATTGTACAATTTCCGTATGCAACTTGATCAAGAACGCAATATAATATCCAATCGTTTGCCCTTTCGTCGTGACGGTCGTCCGGCGATAAATGATATGGGGCCATATATTTTCAGTTACCGCGCTTCAATGTTGAAGCGTTTGTTGCAAGTGCAAAAAGAATTACAAGAACACGACCCTGAAATTAGACTCATTTCTGACCAAGAGCTCATTGCCATACAAGTCAATTGGTATCGTGATTTCAATTTTGGTTATTCAGTATCAGACATATATAATTCAATCTATAATACATCTCTTATTATGGAAGAGAACAACAAAAACAAATTGGAAGCAGACTTAATGCGTGAAGTCTGCAAAGATAATCCAGAAGAGGGCGAACTTATTGAACAACTACTACTCTTGCAAAAGAGCAAGTCTCTTATGAAACGTCGCCACGGACTTTCAAATGACATAGAAACGCGAATCAAAAAATATTTAGAGAGAAAAGAGCTATGATTATAAAAAGTGTTGAACTTAACAATTTCCGCATATATAAAGGAGTAAACAAAATTGATTTTACTCCAGATAGAGACCGCAATATAGTGATCATTAGCGGCAATAATGGCTTTGGTAAAACAACCTTCCTTATGTCGCTGGTTTGGTGTTTATATGGTCGTCAAATGGAGAACGTTGATGATCTTTACAAAAAAGAAATAGTCGAAAAAGGTGGTTATGGACGCTACATTGGCAACAGTTTGAATAAAGAGGCGCAACGAAATGGTGAAACACGGTTCTCTGTATCTGTTACATTTACAAATGTTGAGATCCCCGACACAACCTGCACCGATATTACTATAATTCGTTCGTATGATAGCGCAACGAGTACCGACGATGAATTGCGTATTCTCATAGATGGCAAAGAGAGCGACTTATTTGCAGATCCTAAAGAAGAGGAATTTTTCATTCGTGACTACATCCTCCCTATCGAGATTGCGAAATTCTTTTTCTTCGATGCGGAAAAGATTGTCTCATTTGCAGAAATAAACACGCCTGAGCAACGTCGCGAGTTAAGTAAGGCGTATTCACAAGTTCTCGGTATTCAAAAGTACGACACTCTAAAGAAAGAGTTGGAGCGATTACAAGATGAATATCGAAAAGAATCCGCTCAACCGCAAGATAAACAAAACTTTATTGACTTAACGGCGCAAATAGAGAAAGCAGAAGAAGAAATTGAAGCAATAGAACAGCAGATAAAAGAAAAGGACGAGGATAAAATTTCGTTACACTATGATTTTACACAATTGCAAGAGAAACTAATCCGTGAAGGTGATTTAATGAGCGTCGAACGCCTTAATGAATTGAAAGCAAATCGTAACGAACAGCAAAGATTGTTGGACGAAGCGCAAGACGGGCTAAAGGATTTGTATAATTACATTCCTTTTGGTCTAGCTGGTAATGTTGTTTCGGAAGTTGCAGAACAACTGCATAGAGAAAAAGCATATCGACAAAACAAAGTACAATTAGAAGGAGTGGAGGAAAAGACAGATGACATCCTTAATGAGTTAGATCAAGCTCGTAGCAACTATCAAGGTGTTATTGATGTTAAGATTCGGAACTTCTATGAAGAAGAAATAAAGAGGCTCATACTTAAGCACTTTTATAGCGATTACGATGCGACACAGTTTGATGGTTTCCAAGTTCTACATGACTTAACAGACCTGCATAGTGATGAATTTTTTAATTTAATTGCAAAAATCAAGGAAAGTAAAGCATCTTTTGAAATTCTATCTCATAAATATTCTACTGCGAAAGCCGAATTATACAAGATCGAAAAGGAAATTCGTGAAGCAGAAAAGAATGCCGAAAGTGAATACATACAAGAGCTCCGAAACAAGAAAGACCGTTTGGACAATGACATTCAACTGCTTGTGATGGAGATAGGTCGTCTTACCGAGCGAAAAGAACAAATCAAAGAGGATATAAAAACTTTCAAGCAAAAGAAAGAAATACTCTCCAAGAAAATAGATGTTGCTGCTAAAAATAAGGCGGTTGACGATGAGGCTACACGTCTTATCCATACTATTCAGAAATTCCTCCAACGATTCAAAGCAGAGAAAAAGAAAGCTTTGGAGCAGAAACTAGAGGAAAAGCTGAAATCCTTTATGCATAAATCTGATTTCGTGCATAAAGTTATTGTTGATATCCAAGGTAATGGTGAAGACGTAGACATTAACTTATATGACGGCTACAACAAGAAGATTGACAAGGGGAATCTCTCTATGGGAGAAAAACAATTGTTCGCATCCGCTTTATTAGGCGCTTTAGTAGAGGAAACGCAATTAGAATTCCCAGTTTTTATTGATAGTCCTATGCAGAAACTTGACCCAAATCATAGCAAAAACATCCTTACAAAGTTCTATCCCTCTGTTTCAAAACAGGTTGTATTCTTCCCTCTATTAATGAAAGAGTTGACAGAAGTGGAGTATTCTCTCATAAAGGATATTACTAGTAAAACATATCTTATTCTTAATGATAAAGATGCTTCACACTTTGTAGAAGTTAATCCAGATAAACTATTTGAAGCATACAATGGTGAAAATCCAAATCCAAAGAAGAATTAAACTAACTGAAAGGGAAGATTTATGATTATCAACATTAAGACATCAAGAAAAAACCAAGAGGTTGTCACTTTTTTGACACAAAAATTACCGGGCAATGCAAAGGAAAATATCATCGCCCGTATTGCACTAGGCTATTCTCTTTCATTAGGAAGACGCTTTACTCCCGTAGAATTTAACACGTACGATTCTCAAGGTAAGGAGTATAAAGACAGCATTTTATTTGACGTTGCTAATAAGGATTATTACATTGCTCTAATATGCCAAGCTTACGGCATAAATAAAAATAACGACCTCATCCCAAAGTATGTCAAACTTCACGTAGATCACGGATTGGAACAGATACACTACCTCTTTGAAAATCGTCAACAATATACCTTCTTTGACTTCCTTGTCGAGAATCTTAGCAAGGGTATTGATGCCATAGAGGATGCGCCTGTCCCATTAGATGCTGTGCGCAATCAAAATCAACATATTACAAAAACATCCTTTACTGGACCTATAAATATTAAAATAGGCTACAATCCAGACACACAAGATCCTATTGAATTCTGCTTTAACAACACAAAGCAATATAATAACCAACATATTGCCGTTGCCGGTAAATCTGGTTCGGGCAAGTCTCAATTTGCATTGGAGTTCTTGCGTCAGTTATCCATTAAGACACAGGGACAGGTCAACTTCTTATTCCTTGATTTCAAAGGTGTTTCCAAAGATGATAGAGAACGAATGGCCGATTTCTTTGAAACAACGCAAACCACATGCATCAATGCTCCGGAAGAACCATTTCCACTAAATCCATTATCATTCATTGATAACGTCAACAGAAACAACAAATTGATCGGCATAGATAAATTTGTGGACATTATTGCCAAGTATTCTAACTTAGGGAAGGTCCAGCAACAGACATTAAAAGGTGCAGTTTTAGAAGCATTCAACAGGCAATCAGGAGGAGATTATCCGTCTTTAAAAGAAGTATATGATATAATTCAGGAACAAGATATAAAGCCCGATTCTTTAACGGAAATAATGAGCCGATTAACTGATTACGAATTATTCGAATCAAAAGTAACTAATCCGAGTAAGTTCCTTAATAATAACTATTATCTATCTTTGTCAGGCGATTTGAGTAGTACGGTTCGTTTCACTTCGGTATTCTTGATTATCAATTATATCTTCAATGTATTCTCAAATATGGGAAGTACCGATGTAAATGGTGAGTATCGTGAAATGCGCTATGTGCTGATGATTGATGAAGCACACGACTTATTTCGTGAAAAGAAATCGCTTGAGATTCTGGAAGTCATTTTACGCAAAATGCGTTCTTATGGTGTTTCAGTATTCTTGTTATCACAGGGCATTGCAGAATATAACACCGCAAACTTTGACTTTTCGCAAGAGTGTGAAACAGCATTCTTATTGCCGATTAACGATATGGCTAACACCAAAGCTATCAACAAGTTCCTCGGCTTAACTCAAAAAGACGGAACAACTGCTATGCGTAATATCGAGAAACTCACAAACGGGCAAGCTGTTTCTAATATTAAGGATTACCCACGCACATCTGTCTTTAATGTCGTACAGTATTACAAAGAAAAAAACAAACAACTATGAAAAAACACCTCACCCTCTTCTTCGCCTGCCTCATTCTAGCAGGCAACATTTTCGCCCAGCAACACCTCTCCTTCAAGGGCGTGCCCATTGACGGCACCTTAAAGGCATACACCGATGCTATGATCAAGGCTGGGTTCCATTACGAGGGAACTTATGACGGCGTGGCTGCACTGTCGGGCGACTTCGCTGGCCACAAAGGCTGCACCATCGGCGTATATACCCTGAAAAACCTTGATGTGGTCAGTTTTATCTCTGTTTTGTTCCCTGACCAAGAGACCTGGACCTCCCTCAAAAGCGAGTATGAGACCCTCAAATCAATGCTGACCGAAAAATACGGAGAACCTGAAGAATCCAAAGAATTTTTCACAGCCCATATTGGAAATTACGACAACTTCTTGGTGATGCACGCATTGAAGGATGAAAAATATGAATGGTACACCAATTTTTCCACCGAATTGGGCACCATCAAACTGACAATAAGCGAGGGAGAAGAATACAGCACTGGAAGAGTGGTGCTCGTCTATATGGACAAAGCCAACGGCGAGAAAGTGCGCAACGCAGCAATGGACGATTTATGATTTCACCCATAACACCCATCATCCGCGACGAGGTTTTCAGAGCTAACTTCCGGCTAGAGGAGAATTTCAAGAAGAACGCATAACTATTTTTATCATAAAGGAATCTCTCACAGACAAATCCAATGAAAAAAACAAAATCATACAGGTCGTTAGTTGCAAAAATCAACTGGCACATCAAAGAAAATTCGTGGGCAAATACGACTGTGGACAAATGGTGTGTGGGTGTGACTGACAAGCCCTTGCGTGGTAAGTCAGATTATCAAAGGGAACTGGGAATGGATGTCCGAAACTGTGTATTTGTCGTATCCATAAATGGATATTTGTTTTTTATTCAATGCTTTTACTAATTCATCGAAAGTAATGTCTGTGTCAATCTTTCCGCTCTGAACCAAATAGATGAATTCCTTGATAGATTCAACCGAGATGGCATAATCACCTTGGTAATAGTTGATGTCCTCGGCTAAACTTTTCACACGTTCATTTTCATTTAGAAGCCAAATTAATACACACGTGTCCAACAAATACCTTTTCATAAACCCAAATTGAAGATCGAATCATCCTTATAGTGAATCCGTCCTTTGAAAATACCATATAATCCTGCGATGCCAGTTTTGTTTTTGCTCTTTTTGCCCGTGGTTTTCTTGGGCGCCTTGCTTGTCTTTTTCGATGCCATAGTAGAAATGTTTTGAGGATGCAAAAATATAAAAATTTCTAATCAAAGTGTAATGTGTTAATATTTTTTTAAATAATTGACGTGTCTGATTATTGCCCAACAAGAAATGCTTTACAAGATGCAAGGAAAAACAATAACGCCCGCGACCGATTGTTGCCGAAACTGATGGGCGGGGAGATGGACGTTTTTTTAGAAAATTATCCAGCCGTTTGAAAGGATTTTTTATCTTTGCGGCTGGATAATTTCTTTATCCCCCGCCTTATGCGCGACCGCGTGGTGCGGAAGGACAGGTGTGAGGCGTTAGGCTGTCATTTGTGATCGTCGCCTCGCGCCTCCCTTCCGCGGCGCTTTCTTTTCCCCTTCATCGCACGCGCACCCCGCGCCGCGGGTGGGGTAGCACGTGCTACCGTTGTCCTACCAAGCTTTGACCCCGGCGGGGTCCGGGGTAGGGGTCGCGCCACCCCTGCCAAGCACGGCACACCTCCGGCGTGCTCGCGGCGGTTGTCGTGGGTCGTTAGCTGCCGTTCTGCACGCTTCGTGCCAAAGGAGAAACCCAAGAAGAATGGTTATCTTGAGGTTTGTCGTTGTGATGATAATAAAAATTTCAACATACACTTTCTGTAATTAAAAAAAATGTATCTTTGCCGGCAAAAGATCATCAAAATGGATTTGACCTTCGCTGACAAGAATCTTATGAAATGTGCTTCGGATAAACGAAAGTGCCAGAAGGAGATGGGAAAACAGCGTGCTGAACTGTATCTAAGAAGAATTGCTGATCTTGATGCTGCAAACACTCTTGAGGACGTCAGGTATTTGCCAGGACATTACCACGAGCTGACACAAGATAAAAAAGGGAAATGGGCTTGTGATCTGGATCAACCGTATCGGCTTGTATTCAAACCTCACGAAGACCCCATTCCCGAGGATGAGAACCATAAGTATATTTGGGCTGAAATATTAGGGGTGGAAATCATAGAAATAGTCAATTACCATAAGGAAAAATAACAACAACAAGTATGGCACAGAGAAAAAAATTCAGGGCAGTTTACGCCTTTCATCCGGGAACAACATTAAGGGAAAAACTGGATGAAATGGGGATGAGCGTGAAAGAATTCGCAGTGAGAACTTCCAAACCGGAGAAAACTATCAATGCAGTGTTGATGGGTGATAGCTCTTTGACACCTGATATGGCTGTCGCTTTTGAACAAATCACTATGATTCCTGCTCATATGTGGCTAAACCTCCAGCGGAATTACGATGAGTATATGGCGCGACAAAAACGGGAAGCGATTCTCAACGATGAAGAGACCATCGCTTGGGCAAGGTGCTTCCCATATCCTGTTATGGCAAAATTAGGCTGGATTCCTGAGACTCGCAACATTGGCGAAAAAATCACCAACCTTTTTTCGTTTTTTAAAATCACTACGGCAAATGCGTGGAGGAACTTGTTCATAAACCAGGCTTTGAAGTCAGAATTCAGGCTTTCTTTGTCTGGCACGAAAGATCCTTATGCCATCTCAGCGTGGTTGAGACAAGGGGAAATTTTGGCTGATAATATGAGTACCAATAACACCTATTCGGCAAAGCGTTTGAAAGAGGAATTGCCTCAAATGTTGCAACTGGCGCAATTACAACCAGATGATTTTGACACACAATTAAAGGTGTTGTGCTCCAATGCGGGCGTGAAGTTGATCTATATCAGTCATATCACTCACGCTCCCGTGAATGGATGTGCCCGCTGGATTGATGATACGCCCTGTATCCAGATGACAAACCAACAAAAACGCAATGATGTTTTTTGGTTCTCTTTCTTTCACGAAATAGGACATATTCTCTTACACGGGAAAAAAGATGTTTTTTTAGAGGACACAGAATATCACGAACAGCAACAAAAGAAAGAAATGGAAGCTGATCGCTTCGCTTCGGACATTCTTCTTGACAAGACGTTGTCTATTCCCACGTTCTAAATGTGTATTTACAAAAAACATATCAGATAATTGTTTATTTTTGCGGTTGCGACGGGTCTGCATCGTAAAACCGTCATCTAACAATAATCTATAACCAATCATCCACCTTAACCCATTGAGACTATGATTCTAACCACCACTGCTACCATTGAAGGAAAACAGATTTACGAATACAAGGGCATTGTATTCGGCGAAGTGATCACCGGCATCAACTTCATCAAGGACTTTGCCGCAGGGCTCCGCGATTTCTTCGGGGGCCGTTCCGGTTCATACGAGAAAGAGCTGATGGATGCACGCCAGCACGCCTTGGCGGAACTCCAAGATCGCGCAGCCAGCCTGGGTGCTGACGGCGTCGTGGGCATCGACTTCGATTATGAAGTGCTCGGCGGCAACAACAGTATGCTGATGGTCACCGCATCGGGCACAGCCGTGCGCTTCGCCTAACGCCCCGTTCGGCAATGCATACTGCCAAGCCGCGCGCCCTTTACCTCTTCAATCCCGAGCACGACTACGCCTTGGCCAACAACAGCGAGCACTTTGTCCCACTGCAGTCTGCCGTGCAGTTCGCGAGGGACTGCGCCCCCTTTGTGCGCTATCTGGCCGACACAGAGGAGGCTTTGCTCTTCAACCCGTACGACGAGCAGCCGCTCGATCTCTCCACGATGGAGGATGTGGACATCCGCCCGTGGGGGTGGGATCGGCTGATGCGGCGGCAGCTGCGCGCAGCAGGACTGGCAGAGGCCCTTCTCCCCACCGACAGTCAACTGGACAGTCTGCGGGGCCTGGCCCACCGGCAAATCACCATCCCGGCAATGGACTTTCTACGGCAGCGGTGCCCTGACCTTCCGCTGCCCGTCTCCGCACGCCTGCTCACCCACATCGACGAGGTGGAAGCCTTCATTGCCACGCAGAGGGACTGCATCCTCAAGTCGCCCTACTCGGGCAACGGGCGGGGCAACCTGTACGCCCACGGGGAGTTCTCCCCCACCCTGCGGCGGCAGTGCGCGGGCGTGCTGCGCCGGCAAGGCGCCCTGCTGGCAGAACCCCTGTACAATGTGGTACAGGACTTCGCAATGGAGTTCGTCACCACACCGCAAGAGGTTCGTTTTGCGGGCTACTCGCTATTCCACACCCAACATTACGGCTATGCCGGCAACGAGCTACGCTCAGATGCCGACATCGAGCGCATCCTCTCACAATGGGTGGACCTCAGCACGCTGGAAAGCATACAGACCGCACTGAAAGATTTCATCCAAGAGGCTATCCAGCCCCATTACCACGGCTGCGTGGGCGTGGATATGTTCGTGTATAAAGCGGACGGGTACAAGTTGAACCCGATGGTGGAGATCAACCTGCGAATGACGATGGGGATGGCCGCGCACCTCCTCTATGAGCGGTTTGTGCATCCCAATTCCACCGGAGTGATGCGCATCGAGTACCGCCCCAAGCGCGGCGCAATGCTGCAATATGTGCAACAGCAGTCCCCGATGACCTGCGAGGAGGGGCGCTGGCGCGAGGGATTCCTCGCCCTCACACCCGTGAGCGAAGAGACACAGTACTGCGTAATCGTAACCGTTGGCCGTTAGCCGTTAGCCATTAGCTTAAAACTAGGCAATGATATAGCAGTTGACCCGTAAAAGCAAAAGAGATTTTTTTACCCCATCGCTTTTTACCCGTGGCACGGCAGTGCCGCGAGGCGCCAGTTCCCCTTCTGATTTTCAGAAGGGGTGCCCGAAGGGCGGGGTAGTTAATATGGATTATAATTCCTTATTTATAGAAAGGTTGCGGACAGGATATCCTTGTTTCAAGAATTGTGGTTGATTGTCATATTATTCTTGCCAAGGTGTTTATATTCTTTATATTACTACCCCGGCCTACGGCCACCCCTTCTACAATAGAAGGGGAGTTTTAGAACGTCCGCACTTCTGTGCGGACAGTTGAAGTTGAGAGTGTTAGAAATTCATTTCTTATATTAGATTTTTTCCCCCTCCCCCCTAATTTTCCTCCAAAAATCACCCCGTTTTTTTCTGGAAAAAAATTATAATTACTGTAACGTATTGATATTCAATAAGAAAAAATTTTCATTTTCCTATTGACAAATGAAAAAAGTGTATTAGTTTTGCAGCGTATTAGTTCACTAATACACCAGCAAAGTAAAACACTTAAATATATTATTGTATGATACGTTTAGAAAACATCCAGTTCGGCTATTCCAAGGGCAAGCGTCTTTTCGACGACGTGACCCTCACGATGGAGCCGGGGCACATCTACGGCCTTTTGGGCAAGAATGGTGCCGGCAAGACCACTTTATTGAAGATTATGACGGGGTTGCTCTTCCCCAATGCGGGCAAGGCCACCATCTTGAGCGAGAACGCCTCCCTGCGCAAGGCCGACGCGCTCCAGAACCTCTATTTCCTCCAGGAGGAGATGTACGTGCCGCACCTCAAAATAGCGCAGTTCGAAGCGGCCTACGCTCCCTTCTATCCCAACTTCAGCCACGAGCAGTTCGAGTACTATCTGTCGGAATTCGAGCTCGCGGGGGCGCCCAACTATCTGGACAAACTTTCGCACGGCCAGAAGAAGAAAGCGCTGATTGCCTTCGCATTGGCCACCAACACGCAGATCCTCATTATGGACGAGCCCACCAACGGCCTTGACATCCCCTCCAAGAGCACCTTCCGCAAGCTGATGGCTTCCGCGGCCGACGACTCCCGTCTGGTGCTCATCTCCACGCACCAGGTGCGCGACCTGCACAGCCTCATCGATATGGTGGCCATTCTCGACAACGGCCATATGCTGCTCAACGCCTCCACCTATGAGATTACCCAGAAGCTGCTCTTTGATGTGGACGACACCAAGAGCGCCGAGGGCAAGGTCTTCTATACGGAGGAGACCCCGCGCGGCAACTATCAGGTGAAGGAGAATGTGAACGGTCTGGATTCTAACTTGGACCTGGAGTTGCTCTTCAACGCCGCGATGATGAAAAAGAACGAGATTGCTAACCTTTTTAAATAATGGACGTTATGAAAAAGTACACCAATAAAATATTAATAGTCACCCTCATCTTGGTGGCGCTCATTATGATAATCTCTGGTTCGGTAATAATCAGAAAATCTTTTCACAACGGTGAAATCAAGACCGTGAAAGAGATACAGGAGCAGCATAAGAATGCGGAAAAAATCATTATTTATTCCGACAGTGTGGTGGTGATGGATAAGGAAACGGAAAATGAAAATGAACAATAACCTCAAAATCTGCTATTATGAATATCAAGAATATAAAAAATCTCTTTAATGCCTATTTTATTGAAAACTGGAAAACCGATTTGTTCCAGTTCGGCATTTTGGTCGCCATTGTTTTGTTTGGCTTGCTTACGTCCAATTTAGGTGGAAACGATAATAATGTCCCGGTGGTGGTCTCAAGCATTTTTCTGATGATATATCCGGAGCGCCTGTTCCGCAACCTGCACGGCGCCTCTTCCAAGATTCACTATCTCTCCATCCCTGCCTCCACGGGCGAGAAGGTGCTGGTCAATATGTTGTTGGCCAATATCTATATGGTTGCGGTGGTGGTGCTGGCGTGTGCGGTGGGATATGGCCTGGCCTATCTGTATTGGGTGATGCGCGGCTTTGAAGGCGCGGCTTTTCTCGGTCCCCATATCTATTCCAGCGGAGCGCTGCTCATCTATACGATGCTGTCTTTTTTCTTCTTCGGAAGCATCTATTTCCGCAAGCGGACAACCTTGTCCACCTTCGGAGTCAGTTTGCTGATAGGCTTGATTTTTAGCATATTGTTCTCCTTGATCCTTTGGGTGAACGGGATGATGTTGGTGCCGAAGGGCGCAGCATTCCACGACTATGTGTGGAGTTTAGACTACTCGGTAGATATTTCGGAAAAAGTGGAGGAGACTCTGTTATATGTGTTGATGGGTGTGATGATTGTCTATTTCTATGCGTTGAGTTTTCTTCGCTTAAGAGAAACGGAGGCTTAAGATGGCTATAGATTTCAACAACACCCAGACGATTTATATGCAGATTGTCGATTGGGTTTTCGAGCAGATCTTGACCGCTGCCTGGAAACCCGGCGACAAGGCCAAGTCGGTGCGCGAGCTGGCCGTGATGTTCGAGGTGAACCCCAACACGGTGATGCGCTCCTACGACTATCTGCAGAACAACGAGATCTTTCTCAACAAGCGCGGCATCGGCTTCTTTGTGACCGATGATGCCGTGGAGAAAATAAAAGTCCTCCGCAAACGGGAGTTTATGGAGGAAGAGGTGCCGGTTTTCATCAAGAATGTGAAATTACTCGACATCGATGTGAATGAAATTATTAATCTTTTAAAAGCATAAAACAATGAATGAATTAAACGAACAAAAAACCAAAAAGCCCGAAACCCGGGCCCGCAAATTCTGGCGTGTCGTCTTCGGCTCAATGCTGGGATTCTTCCTCTCCACCATATTGGTGTCGTTCCTCTATCTCTTTATGATGATAGGGATGATTGCCACCCTCTCCAAGTCCTCGACCGACACGGTTCAGGTGAAGGACAACAGTTTGCTGAAAATCGACTTGGCGCAGGCCGTCAGCGAGCGCTCCGTTTCCACACCGTTCGACGATTTTGCCGGCTATGAAACCCCGATGGGGTTGAACGACATTTTGGCCGCCATCAAGGAGGCCGGCGGCGACCCGAAGATCAAGGGCATCTACCTGAACCTCTCCAACGTGGCCGCATCGCCCGCCACCCTGAAGGAGATTCACGACGCCCTGCTCCAGTTCAAGGAGTACAAAAAGTTCATCTACGCTTACAGCGACGCCTATTCCCAGAGCGGCTACTATCTGGCCTCCGTCGCCGACAAGGTGGTGATGAACCCTACTGGCAACCTGATGCTCAAGGGCTATGCCTTCCAGATTATGTTCTATAAGGGATTGTTGGACAAGCTGGATGTGGATGTGCAAGTGATCCGCCACGGCCAGTTCAAGAGCGCTGTGGAGCCCTATATCCTCGACAAGATGAGCGAGGCCAACACCAAGCAGATGACCGTCCTGGTCAACACGCTGTGGGAGTGCACGGCCAATGACATCGCCGCCGCCCGCGGCATCTCCGTGGACCGTCTCAACCAGATTGTGGACAACCTCTCCTGCTTCAATCCTGACTCCGCCCTGCAGATGAAGCTCGTGGACAAGCTGGCCTACGCCAGCGATATGGAAAAGATGCTGAAATCGAAGATGGGTGTGGGCGAAGACGCCAAGATGAATGTGGTTTCCCTCAGGAGCTACGCCAAGTCCATCCACAAGATCGCCAAAACCGGCGATAAAATCGCTGTGGTGTATGCCGTGGGTGAGATTCGCGACGGCAAGGGCGACAACGACCAGGGCATCTTCTCCGACAGTTTCGTCAAGGAGTTCCGCAAGGCTTACCAGAACAAGGATGTGAAGGCCATCGTGCTGAGAGTCAACTCGCCTGGTGGCAGTGCTTTGGCATCTGAGGTGATTTGGCGCGAGATTGAACTGGCCAAGAAGGCTGGCAAGAAGGTGGTCACCTCTATGGGCGACTACGCCGCCTCGGGTGGTTACTACATCTCCTGCAATTCCGATTACATCTTCGCACAGCCCAATACCCTCACGGGTTCCATCGGCGTGTTCGGGATGATTCCCTCCATCCAGAAGGCCCTGAAGAACAAGCTGGGTATCACCATCGACGGTGTGAAGTCCAACGAACACTCCACTTTCCTCTCGGGTTACGGTGCAATGGATGCCACCGAGATTGAGGTGATGCAGCAGAATGTGGAGCAGACCTACGCCCTCTTCACCAAGCGCGTGGCCGACGGTCGCAAGATGACGGTGGCCTCTGTGGACAGCATTGGCCAGGGCCGTGTGTGGGCTGGCAAGGACGCCCTCGCCATCGGTCTGGTGGACGAGCTCGGCTCCCTGTCGGATGCCATCAACAAGGCTGGTGAGTTGGCCAAGGTGCCGGTACCGCACGAAAATGTTATCTATTACCCGCAACAGAAGTCCTTCTTCGAGAAACTCTTCAACAAGGAAGAGGAGACCGAGATGATGCTGCGTGCCAAGTTCGGCGACCTGTATTATATGTACGAAGGTTTTCAGAATGTGATGGAATGCAACGGCGTTCAGGCCCGTATGCCTATGGATATCAGCATTCAATAATAGTTTTAAAAAGAGAAGGTTATGAAAAAACTGATAACAATCATTTTTTGTATAGCTTTTGGGACGACCCTTTTCGCCCAGAATTGCTATTGGGTGTTTTTCACCGACAAGAACAACACCACGTTTGATCCCTACCAATATTTTGACGCCAAGGCCATTGAGCGTTACCAGCTGAACAATGCAAACCTTTACGATATCAGCAACTATCCGGTCAATGGGCAGTATATGGACGCTGTGAACGCCCTGACGCAGGAGAATGTGGGCGAGTCGCGTTGGCTGAACGCCCAGGCGGTGATGGCTTCCGAGGCTCAGATCGATGCCGTCAAGCAACTGCCATTTGTGGCGGGTGTGCAACTCATTGCCACGGAGGCCGCCCTGGCGGAGGCCCCGCAGCAGGATGACGAGTACAGCGTTGCCGCTATGGACGCCACCCTCAACCAGGTCTCTTTGATGCAGGGCGAGAAGTTCCAGACCCGCAACATCAACGGCAAGGGTGTGCGCATTGCGGTCTTTGACGGCGGCTTCCCCGAGGTGGACACGCATCCCGCCTTCAAGCATCTGCGCGACAACCACCAGATTGTGAAAACCTGGAACTTCGCCAACAAAAAAGAGAATGTGTATGGTTTCAACTCCCACGGCCGTATGGTGCTGAGCTGCATTGCCGGCATTATGAACGACACCACGATGCTGGGTCTGGCCCCGGGCGCGGAGTTCCTGCTGGCCCGCACCGAAGTGGAGGCTGAGAAGAAAAAAGAGGAAGTCTGGTGGGTGCAGGCCCTGGAGTGGGCCGACCAAAACGGTGCCCACATTGTGAGCAGCTCGCTCGGCTACGGCATCGACCTGCACGACCTCAAGGATATGGACGGCAAGACCTCCATCGTGGCCAAGGGCGCCAGTATGGCTGCCTCCAAGGGCATCCTCGTCTGCACCGCTATGGGCAACGAGGGCAGCGACGGCGATTGGAAGATGATGGTCACGCCGGCAGATGTGGATGGCGTGCTCTCCGTGGGCGCGGTGCGCTCCCTGGAGACGATGGAGTCCTACAGCTCGTTCGGTCCCACCGCCGACGGCCGTCGCAAACCCAATGTGGTGGCTTGCGGCAACGATATGGTGGCCTCCGGCAAGGGCAACTTCACCTACGCGCAGGGCACCTCCTTCGCCACCCCGATGACGTCGGGCTTCGCCGCCTGCGTGAAGCAGATGCACCCCGAGTGGACCGCCACGCAGCTCTTAGAGGAGATCGAGAAGTCGGCCAACCACTACCCCTACTATGACTATGCCTTCGGCTATGGCGTGCCCCAGGCCGGCTACTTCACCGACGGCCCCAAGGAGGCCAAGCACTCCTTCGACCTGATGGAGGACGAGAACTATCTTTACATCATGCCCGTGAACCCTTACGAGAATCTGAAGGTCTTCTACAATTACCAGAACGGTGACGGTAGCATAAACGATTATTTTGTCAAGAAGTTCCTCACGGATAAGATTGTCACCTCCAAATCCTCGTTCCGAATCAACAAAAGCGATTTGGAGAATGGCCAGACGGTAAACATCTGGTACAACGACCAGTATGCGAAATATGTGGTGGGCAAGGACAAGGTTGCGGCTGCCGATTCCGTTGTGATGGCCAACGTGCCGGATGTGAAGTACGATTTCGGCTGCGGCTCTGCGAACAAGAAACCCTCCAACACCATTTACACCCAAAAGAAAAAGAAATATTCCGGCAACTTGGTGCTCAACGCCTCCTTTATGGTTCCCTCTATGTGGACGCCTACGGGCAACATCCACCAGGCACAAAGGGTGTCGCGTTCGTTCTCGTTCAGCTATGTCAACAACTGGCAGCTGGCCAAAGTGTACGGGTTAGGATTCAGAATTGGGTTCGGCTCCTCCTGGTATGCGTTGCAGGACTACACCGACCCCAAGTACGGGACCCCGGTTTTACCGTGGGGTCCCGATCCCAATTCGGATATGGATGTGTACATCAAAAAGCACAACCTCAAGACTTCGCAGTTTGACCTGGAGATATATCAGCGTTTCATTTTGGCCAATGTCTCATCGAGCAAGCTCTATTTGGAGACGGGTGTGTTCGGTGACTGGATCACGGGCAGCCGTCTGAAGACCAAGACTGAGATAGACAATCGGAGAAACAGCTTCGTGGAGCGGCATTATTTCCGCGAAGGCTTGAACAAGCTGGACTGCGGCGTGCGTGTGCGCATCGGCTTCACCAAGTACTGTGCTCTTTACGGTCAGTATCGTATCACCCCGATTCTCAAAAACGGCGTGGACCTGCCCAAATGGGAGGTGGGTATTCAGATTTTCTAACCTAAAATGATGAAAAGATGAAAAAAATCACAGCTATCATCATTCTGGTGCTCATACTGGCGGTGTCGGGGGCGAGTGCCCAGCAGGATTCCCGCGTGAAGTATGAGAAGACCTTAAGCTATAACTTCCGTAATGTGAACAACGAGTTCCAGTTGAACGGCGTGGGCAAGGTGGTGATAAAGGGGAGTCCCGACCAGCAGATTCGTTGTGAGGTCAAGGTGACTGGTTACGGGAAGACGGTGGAGGATGCCAAGGCGCGGGCCGGGTATGTGCTGGCGGAAGCCGTCAACGAGGCGAACTCCACCCCGAGGCTGCGGGTGTTTATGAGCCAAGGCCGCTACAACGAGCATAACTGCAAAGTGGTCACCACGGTATATCTTCCCCCCACGGTTGTGATGCAACACAACGACGACGTCAGCTTGATGGATTACGTTTACAGAGTGTTGAACAAAGTTAAGATGCTGAGATAATATGTTAATCGAACTGAAAGGCATTCACAAAACATACGACAACGGGCAGCCGTTGCACGTGCTGAAGGGCATTGACCTCAGCATTGACAATGGCGAGTTTGTGTCGATTATGGGCTCTTCCGGGTCGGGGAAGTCCACGTTGCTCAACATTTTGGGCATTCTCGACAACTATGATGAGGGTGAGTACCATCTTGACGGTCACCTCATCAAGGGACTGAAGGAGCGCGAGGCGGCGGACTACCGCAACCGCACCATTGGGTTTGTCTTTCAGTCATTTAACCTGATACCCTTCAAGACGGCGGTGGAGAACGTGGAGTTGCCCTTGTTCTATCAGGGTGTGTCGCGCACAAAGCGTCGCGAGGCGGCTATGCAGCTGCTCGACAAGCTCGGGCTGGCCAACTGGGCGAAGCATTACCCCAACGAGATGTCGGGTGGCCAGAAGCAGCGTGTCGCCATCGCGCGGGCGCTCATCACCCACCCGCGCATCATCCTCGCCGACGAGCCCACCGGTGCCCTCGACTCCAAGACCTCCGTTGAGGTGATGGACCTCCTCGGCCAACTCAACCGCGAAGAGAAAGTCACCATCATCGTGGTCACCCACGAGAGCGGCGTGGCCAATTGCGCCAACAAGATCGTCCACATCAAGGACGGCCTCATCGGCGAAATCGAACTCAACAGCCAACACCACGCCTCAACATTCGATAAAAACAACATCAAATAACATACTATTCGACAACAAATACTCCTTATGCACGATCTTTTCACCGAAATATGGTCTTCCGTACGCCGTAACAAGCTGCGCACCATCCTGACGGGATTGGCCGTGTCGTGGGGTATTTTCATCATTATCCTGTTGTTGGGGGCGGGCAACGGCCTGATGAACGCTTTTATAAAACAATCGCACGATTTTGCCACCAACACTATGGAACTGTACGGCGGTTTGACGACCAAACCCTACGACGGGTTGCAACAAGGCCGCTGGGTGCCGCTGACCGACCAGGATGTCAAAGTCCTTCAAGGCCCGCTCTTCTCTGATCATATCGACAAAGTCTCCGCTTCCGTTTCCGCCGACGGCGTTAATAAATTGATTGACGGCACACGAACTTACACAGTGACATTGTACGGTGTTTATCCTGCCAACAAGGAAATGAATGGGGTGAAGATTTTGGCGGGGCGCTACATCAACGAGAATGACCTCAACGAACGCCGCAAGGTGGCCGTCATCTCCGATGTGCAGGCCGAGGATTTGATGGCCGGGCGCGACAACTATAAAGCCATCTTGGGGCGGGCCATCACCGTGGATGACCAAGTGTTCACGGTGGTGGGCGTGCGCCGCAGCGACCGGCAGTGGCGTGACACGCGCATTCACGTGCCCTTTTCAACCTACAAACTGATATTTGCCTACGACAACCTCGTGGACAAGATCACGTTCACCTTCCACGGTCTTCGCACCCAGAAGGAGAACGAGGCCTTTGAAAAGCGTGTGCGGACGGTCTTGAACCGGGCGCACCGTGCCGCCCCTGACGACGAGGGCGCACTCTATGTCTGGAACCGATTCACGCAGAATATGCAGATGAACCGGGGCACCGACATTCTGACCAAAGCGCTTTGGGTGGTCGGCATCTTCACGCTCTTGGGCGGCATTGTTGGCGTTTCCAACATTATGCTCATCACCGTCAAGGAGCGCACCCACGAGTTCGGCATCCGCAAGGCCATCGGGGCCAAGCCCAAGGACATCACCAAGCTGATCTTGGCGGAAAGTATCACCATAACGGCGCTGTTCGGCATTTTCGGTATGTTGCTCGGCCTGGGGGCTTGCGAGGTGATGAACGCCACCATCGGCAGCACCTCTATGGACATCTTCGGCGAGTCCGTCAAGTTGCTTGACAACCCCCGCGTGGGATGGGGCGTGGCCATTGAAGCCACCATCGTCCTGATTGTCGCCGGTACCATCGCGGGCCTCTCACCTGCCACGAAGGCCGCTAAAGTCAGACCTATTGAAGCATTGCGGGAGGGCAAGGGATGAGACTGGATATTGACTTTTTCCAAGAGATTACAGACTCGCTGACGCGCAACAAGCGGCGCAGTCTCCTCACGGGCTTCGGCATCTTCTGGGGCCTCTTTATGCTGCTCTTCCTGGTGGGCGGCGGCAAAGGCGTGAAGGGGATGCTGGAACAGAACTTCGAGGGCTTTGCCACCAACTCTATGATTGTCTATGCCGACCGCACCACCAAGCCCTACAAGGGATTCCAGGAGGGTCGCGACATTGTGTTGACAACCAAGGACGTGCAACGGCTCAAGTCGATGATACCGGAGTTGGCAACGGTCACGCCGGAAGTGTCCAGGTGGGGCCAGACCGCCACGGTGGGCTCCCGAACGGCGAACTGTCAAGTTAGCGGGCGCGAAGCCGTATATGCGCAGATACAAACCCCCGACATACGGTATGGCCGTTACATCACCGAGGAGGATGTGCGGCAGGAACGCAAAGTCTGCGTCATCGGCAAGCGCATCTATCAGCAACTCTTCCCCGGCGGAGGCAATCCCTGCGGGCAATTCATCCAGATCGGCGACATCTTCTTCCAGATTGTGGGGGTGGACTACTGCGTCTCCAACGTCAACATCACGGGCAATGCGCAAGACAACATTTGCGTGCCCATCACGGTGTCCCAGCGGCTCTACAATTTCGGAGAGGAGGTTGAATTGATATATATGGTCGGAAAAGAGGGGGTTAAGATGGTTGCTTTGGAAAAACGCCTTCGCAGCATTCTGGCACGCGAGCACATCTTCGATCCCACCGACGACGATGCCCTGGAAATCTTCAACAGCGAGCAGATTTTCAACATCGTGGACACCCTGTTCCGCGGACTGAACTTCTTCATTTGGCTCATCGGCATCGGCACGTTGCTGGCCGGCTCCATTGGGGTGAGCAACATTATGATGGTCACCGTGCGTGAGCGCACCACGGAAATTGGCATCCGGCGGGCTATCGGGGCCACGCCTCGCGACATTCTCGTCCAGATTATGATGGAAAGCAGCGCCCTGACGCTGACCGCCGGCACTTTCGGCATCGTCTTTTCCGTCTTTGTGCTGAACATCTTTGAAAAGATCAATATGCAGGATATGCATCCTTCGTTCCAAATCAGTTTCACCACCGCCATCCTTGTAGAGCTGCTTCTGGTGCTGCTCGGCGTGCTCGCCGGACTGCCCCCGGCCCTGCGTGCTATGCGCATCAAGCCCGTGGATGCTATGAGGGATGAGTGATTTTTTAATTTTGAGTTTGTTAGAAATGAAATAAAACATCTATAATATGAAAAAGATTTTGAAATACATCGTTTTTGCCTTGATTGCCATTGTGTTTATCGGCACGTTTATGTTCCTTTTCAAAAAATCGAAGCCTGAAAAGGAGAAGTTCGAGGAAATCGAGGTGGTTACCCGGGATATTGAGCGCACGTCGTTGATTACGGGCAAAATCGGGCCGCGGGACGAAGTGGCTGTCAAGCCGCAGATCAACGGTATCATCTCCGAACTCTACAAGGAGGCGGGGCAGGAGGTGAAGGCGAACGATGTCATCGCGAAGCTGAAAGTCATTCCCGATATGGGGCAGCTCAGTGCGGCGCAGAGCCGCCTGCGTCTGGCCGAAATCAACCTCAAGCAGGTCAAGACCAACTACGAGCGCGAGAAGGAACTGCACGACCAGCGTCTCATCAGTGATGAAGAGTACGAGAATGCGTTGCAGCTTTACAACCAGGCGCGTGAGGAACGCAGTGCTGCCCAAGAGGCATTGGAAGTGGTGCGCGACGGTGTCTCGTCCTCCAACTCCAAATCCTCTTCCACGCTGGTGCGCGCCACCATCTCCGGTCTTATCCTCGACGTGCCCGTCAAGGTGGGCAACTCCGTCATTCAGGCCAACACCTTCAACGACGGCACCACCGTGGCCACCATCGCCAATATGAACGACCTCATCTTCACGGGCAAGGTGGACGAAACCTCCGTGGGAAACTTGAAGGAGGGTATGCCTGTGACCATCACTATCGGGGCGTTGCAGGACTACACCTTTGACGCCACCCTCGAATATGTCGCGCCCAAAGCCGTGGAGAGCAACGGTGCCAACCAGTTCGAGATTCGTGCGGCAGTGAAGGCCTCCAGCGACAAGACCATCCGCTCCGGCTACAGCGCCAATGCCCGCATCGTGCTGCAACGCGTCGAGGATGTGCTCTCCGTTCCCGAAAGCGCTTTGGAGTACGAGGGCGACGACACGTTTGTCTATGTCAAGACCGGCGAAGAGGGCAACTATGAACGCCGCAAGGTGACTACCGGCCTCAGCGACGGCCTCAACATCGAAATCAAAGAGGGCCTCAAAAAAGGCGAGAAGGTGAGAGGAAACAAGATTATTTAAAATCTTAATAACTTAATAATAAAAAGGTTATGCGCAAGATAATACTGTCCCTAATGATATGTTTCCCTCTCTTTGCTATGGCTCAGGAGGGGGCGTGGACGCTGGACCGGTGCATACAATATGCTTTGGACCACAATCTTAGTGTAAAACAGGGTGACCTGAATGTGCAGCAACAGCAGGTGAACTTGAGTACGGCGCGCAATGCCGTATGGCCGGCTGTCAGCGCGAGTGCCACACAGAGTCTGTCGTTTGGGCGCGGCATCTCCGAAGACAACACGTATGTGAGTTCCAACACGGCGAACACCTCGTTCGGGTTGGGTGCCAGTGTCGATTTGTTCACGGGTTTGCGGACGAAGAGCCGCATTGATATGGGCAAGCTCAACTTGGAAGTGGCCACCGCCGATTTGGAGCGGGCGCGCCATGACGTGCGCGTTGCGGTGACGCAGGCTTACGTGCAGGTGCTCTACAATATGCGCATTCACGAAGTGGCCTTGGCGCAAATTGCGATCGACTCGGTGCAAGTGGCGCGTATGGAGGCCTTGGCGCAGGCGGGGCGGGCGAGTTCCGCTGAGGTTTATGCCCAGCGTTCCGCGCTGGCCCAGAGCCGTCTGGCCTGCACGCAAGCCGCCAACAATCTGAAAATCTCGCTCTTGGAGTTGAGCCAGCTCTTGGAGTTGTCCTCTCCGGAGGGGTTTGCCGTGGTGATGCCGGAGGCCTCTTCCATAGAGGGTGCCGCCATCCCTGCCGCCGAGGCGGTCTATGCCGACGCATTGCGCACTATGCCCTCGGTGCAGGCGGAGTCGTTGCGCGTGGATGTCGCCCAAAAGAACATCACCCTTGCCCAAAGTGGCTGGTATCCTTCCCTTTCGCTGAGCGGCGGCCTTTCCACCGACTACTATGCCCTCCTGGGGCGCACAGGGCGCGGTTTTGGCGAGCAACTTAAGAATAACTTCAGTCCATACGTGGGCTTGTCACTCAATGTGCCCATCTTCGACCGGCTGGCCACGCGCGACAACGTGCGCATTGCCCGCCTGCAGCAGAGTTCGCAAGAACTGCAGCTTGAGACTGTTAAGAAAACGCTTTACAAAGAGGTACAACAGGCCTACTACGGTGCCGTGGCCGCGCGCGACAAATATGTGAGCAGCCGTGCCGCAGAAGAGAGCGCTCGTGAAGCCTTCAATGTGGTCACTGCCCGGTATGAGAACGGCAAGGCCAACATTACAGAGTTCAACGAGGCCAAACAGAACTATATGCAGGCCTCCTCCAACTGCGCGCAAGCACAGTACGAGTTTCTTTTTTACTTGAAATTGATAGAATTATACAGAGCAAACTAAGCGCCTTCCGCGGACCCCGGCCACCATAGCCAGTAACAAAAACCGGGTATGCGGAAGGTCTTTTTTTATAGTGCTGATTTGGCAGAAGGGTAGAGTGGGGTATTGAAAATATATGTAGATTTGCAGCGATGTTTTTCTTGCAAAAAATACCGCTGTTATGAGAATAAAATTCACCCTTTTCTTTTTGATTTTATGGACTGGTGTTCAAATGCTTTCGGCGCAGACGCTGGGCAATTACACCTTCTCAACGGGTATAGACGCCACAAAATGGATACCGTTGACCACTACCACGAATTTATTGACTGTCGGGAGTGGCAGTACTACTCATCCATACGACAGCAGACGTTCTACCGTGTTGGACATCGGCTTCACGTTTACCTTCGGGTCTGAACAGTACACGAAGTTTTCGGTGAACTCGGACGGCAACCTCCGTTTCGGTACCACGGCTACGGGCTTTGCGAATTATTCCACCCCCTTCAGCCCGAACAATTCAAATGCCAACAATCCGAAAATCAATTTTTTCGGAGCGAACGGCGATGCCACGGACAGCGGTTATGTCCGCAAAGAGATTGTAGGTGTGGAACCGAACCGTATCTGCGTGTTTGAGTTTGCCACATCGACAACATACTCCTCTTCCTCCACGGCCACGCATGGCATATTGTATCGTTGGCAGGTGCAGCTGTTCGAGGAGAGCAACAACATCCAGATTGTCTATCCTTCCACGGTGCCGGCGACAGGTCCCTCCACTACCCGCCAGCAGGGAATGTGTGTGAACAGTTCCGACATCTGGCTGGTGAAGGCCAACAACACGGCAACGCACTATACTGCCGGAACCACCACCACCATTGCTTCCGGAAACTGGCCCGCCGCCAACCGTTATTATCTGTTCACGGCGCCGGGGAACGGCTGCCCGAACGTCACGGATATGCACGTCAGGGATGTCACCGCCACCACGGCGCTGGTGACGTGGTCGTCGGACCCCGGACCAAGTGCCTGGGAGGTCTATGTCACCACCTCCTCCACCGCGCCCACCGCCTCGACCACGCCCACCTACACCGCCACTGACACCTTCCAGCTGCTGTCGAATTTGACGCCGGCCACCCTGACCAACGTCTATGTGCGGTCGGTATGCGGCGGGGTCAAGAGCTTCTGGAGGAAGCTTACCTTCCACACCGCCTTGACGCAACTGCCCTTCTTCTGCGATTTCGAGACGGTCCCGTCGGACAACAACCCCCTCCCAGCGGGCTGGATAAGAGGGTCTGTACAAACGTATCCCTACGTAAACAGCACCTCCAGCGAGGCCTACGCCGGTGGCAAGGCACTCTATTTCTTCCAGCCCAACTATGTGGCGATGCCGCCCATAGACCCTGATTATATCAACCTGCAGAACAGCGAGCTCTCCTTCTACGCCAAGGCCAACTACAGCGGAGCCGTGCTGCAGGTGGGCGTGATGACCGATCCCGAGGACGCCGCCACCTTTGAAGTGGTCTCCAGTCTTGTGCTGACCGACCAGTACCAGCTGTACGAGGTTCCGTTGGCCGACTATCTGGGTTCGGGCACCTACATCGCCTTCAGGAATGTGACTTTGGATATTATCAGGCTGGACAATCTGACGTTGGGACCGCTCTCGGCGTGTTCCAAGCCCGCCCGTTTGAAAGCCATCCCGGAAATAGACCAGGCCACGCTCGAGTGGTTCTCCACGGCCTCCAGTTTCAATCTCTATTACAAACTTCCGTCGGCCCCTGGCTACACGGTGGTCCAGAATGTGCAGAACCCCTATCAGCTCACCAACCTCACGGAGAACACGGACTATATGTGGTATGTGGCGGCGCGTTGCGGCGACACGCTCAAGGAGAGCTCGGTATCTACTTTCCACACGTTGTGCAATCTGATTTCCCACCAGGACCTTCCGTTTGTGGAGACCTTTGACTCCTGTGCCACCACGGCGGACCTGAACACTTGTTTCACCCGCCTCTCCCTGGACCCAGATTATCCGAAAGTCTATTCGGGCACGAACTGGAATGGCATCACGGCCAAGACCATCTTCTTCCTGCCCAACTCCGACGGCGAGCAGCAGTACCTCGTGCTACCGGGCATACAGAATGTGAGCGCCCTTACGGTGAACTTCTACACCAAGCGCGGCAGCAACAATGTGACACTGGATCTGGGTGTGATGGACAACCCCTACGACACCGCCTCCTTCTACCTCATAGGCACGTATGGGTCGGTGACGGGCACCAGCGACTGGTCCAACTTCGAGGTGCCGCTCAGCGGTTACCCCGGAACGGGCAACTATATCGCCTTCCGCGCCCATAACAATGTCAGCGGACTCTATACCCAGTTGGACGACATCACCGTCAGCGTCCACGCCGGCTGCGACCGTCCCAACAGCGTGGCGGTGGAGAATGTGACCACCAACTCGGCGCAACTCCACATTAACGATTCCGCCAACTCTGGCAACTATCAAGTGGTCTATACCTCTGTCTATTCCCAGGACACTGTGGTGGTGCAAGGCACCACGGCCACCCTCACGGGACTGCGGGTAGGCACGGTGTATGATGTGGCTGTCAGCTCTCTCTGCAACGGATCGGTCACCTCCGCGGCCACCACTACGTTCAGCACCTCCTGCGCGATGCTGACACACAACGACTTGCCGTTTGAGGAGACCTTCGACCTCTATGCCTATAACGCCAATGCCGCCATCAATCCTTGTTGGCACCGTCTCAGCTATAACCCGCAATATCCGGTGGGGCCCTATCCCAGAAACAATTATAACCGCATTCCCGGGGTGGGCAACACCTTCTACTATTACCCGGGCACGGGCGGGCAGACGCAGTATGCCATCCTTCCGCAGATGCAGGACATCCACGACCTGATGATTGACATTTGGGTCTATCGCCAAACCAACTCCCCACTCATCGATGTGGGCGTGATGACCAATCCCGCTGATACCAACACCTTTGAGCTGATACAGACGTGCGTGCCGCCGCTTCTCTCCACGTGGGAGGAGTTTGAGGTGTCGTTCGCGTCCTATACGGGCCAGGGCACCTACATCGCCCTCCGCGCCCGCGCCACAGGCAACGCCGCCTTCATCTGCGTGGACGACATTGTCGTGCGCGAAGACAACTGCTCCAGACCCTCCACCCTGACGGTCACACCGATAGGGCACGGCGCCATCACTTTCTCCTGGGACTCCGTGCCGGGAGTTGCCGGCTATGAGTTTATGCTGGAAGGAGTGGACACGCTGGCGGTTATGGGCAACTCTTACACGGTGCAGGGTTTGCCGGAGTTCACGGATTATACGGCAAGGGTGCGCTCGCTGTGCGGCAGCGTCAACAGCGGCTATGCGTCGGCACACTTCACCTCCCCTTGCGACACGCTGCCCTATTACCAGAATTTCAACACACTCTACTCTTCCGGCGCGATACCGCCGGGTTGGAATAAGATGGGCGCCGGCTCTTTGCTCTATGTCAACAGTGGTTCTTATCTGTATGATGTCGTCAGCTTGCGGTTCACCGGTTCTGCCACCAACAACATCGCGGTATTGCCTAACTTCCCCGCTCCCATACAGAACCTCTACCTCCAGTTTATGACCCGTCCCGAGGGCACTTCCGCCTCGGCGGGCGCGTTTGACGTGGGGTATGTGACCGACTTGGCCGACACGGCCTCCTTTGTGCCGGTGGAGACCTACTCCTATCGCGATTTCAATGATGCTTACCAGCTGAAATATGTGAACTTCACGACGGCCCCGGCCAACGCCCGCATCGCCTTCCGCCATCGCGCCGAATCCATCTTGTGGTACTGGTTCGTGGACAATGTGGAGGTGGGCTACGACCAATGCCCTGCCGTGGGCAATGTCACGGTGGAGGATGTCCAGTATGAGTCCGCCACGGTCTCTTGGAATGGAGTTGCCCAGGGCATCCAGTATCTGCTGAATCTCAATGGCCAGACCTTCACGACCACGGACACGTTCTATACCTTCACCAATCTCTATCAGGGTGCCGATTACACCCTGACGGTGAACACATTATGTGCCAACGACACCAGTCACACCGCGGTGGCGCATTTCACCACCCTGCTGTCTGCCCACACACTGCCTTATATGGCCGACTTCGGGGCCGCTGACGGTTGGCTGGTAAATCGGGGGACCTGCTCCAACTATTGGGTGAAGGGGATGCACAACGGCGAGCAAGCGCTGTTTGTGACGGCCGACGGCCACACCGCCTCCTACAATGTGTCGGGTACCTCTTCCGTGGCCGCAGAGAAGTTTTTCCAGATCGGCGACGCGCCCAGGTTTATGGTGTCGTTTGACCTGAGGTGCGGCGGCGAGGGCAGTTATGACTATCTGAAGATCTTTCTGGCGCCGATGTCGGAGGAGTATGCGCCCTCCACGGCCAGCACTGTCACCGGGTGGGCCGACAAAGCCAACGCCAATTACGCGGCCAACCTGACGCAATACATCACCCAGACGGGCACCTCGTCATCCTATCCTTACATTATCAATCTCGTGAACGGGACCCTGCATCTGGATCTGATAATGGATAATCCGGTGCAGAATCCGGACGCCTCTTCGGTGGCCAAATTAGTGTTTGGCTGGCGCAACGATGTCAGCGGAGGCACCCAGCCCGGTGCGGTCATCACCAACCTGATGGTCAAGCCCTACACCTGCGCCGCGCCCACTACCCTGACCGTCTCCAACATCCAGGCGAACACCGCCGACCTGGCGTGGACCGACACGGCCCATGTGTCGAGTTACCTGGTGGAGTATGTGGAGTCCAGCCTGCCGTGGAGTCATCCTTCGGTGGTTTCCCTTTACGAGGGTACGACCTCGCTCACCCTGCAGAACCTCAACCCCTCCACAACCTACAAGGTGCGGGTGGCCACGGACTGCCTCTCTGACACCAGCGTGTGGATTACCAGAACCTTCACCACCGATACTGCGGTGATTCTCACTCCGCCTACTGTGCAGACGCAGCCTGCGAGCCAGATTAGTGACAACTCCGCCACGCTGGAGGGTATCGTCATCAACCCTGACAATATGGCCATTACGGCCCGGGGTTTTGAGTGGAAACGGACTGTCGGCGGCACCTATTCAGTGGTGAACGTAACCTCACAAAGCGATACGTTCACGCACACACTGTCCGGTCTCGCCCCCGCCACGGGTTATACCTACAGAGCCTTTGTTGAGGCGGACGGAGAGGTTATCTATGGGGATGAGGTTGCTTTCACCACGGACAGTATCCTGTGCCCCGCCCCGACCAATTTGGAGGAAACGGGTGTTATTATCGACAAGGCACCCGGTTACCTCTTTGTGCGGTGGACCGACAATGCCGGTGCCAGCCAGTGGAATTTGCAATACAGAATCCAGGGTACGGAAGATTGGAGCACCATAGTGGTGAACACCACGGAAGTGGACATTATGGAAGATTTGGAAGCCTATGCGACGTACGAGTTGCGGGTGCAGGCGGTCTGCGGTGACGGGATAGTCAGCGACTGGTCCAACGTGCTGGTGGCGGTGGCGCAAGGTGCTGGCATAGAGGACTATCTTGCCAAGAGTGTGACGCTCTACCCGAACCCAGCGACCAACACCCTCAATGTGTCCGTGAGCGATGCCAGCATCCGCATCACCGGTGTGGAGATATACAATGTGTACGGGCAATTAATTAATGTAGGGACGCAGGGCCCTGCGTCCCCACAACGTATCAACATTTCCGGTCTCGCGAGCGGGGTATATTATGTGCGGATTGTGACGGATGGCGGTTTGGTGACGAAACCTTTTGTGAAGAAGTAGAATTTTTTTGCCGAACGACCTTTTGTGGCGATATTTTTCTTACGTTTGCACGTTCAAATAAATTATTAACCTAAACTTTAAAATTATGATTGGTATTATTGTTTCCTTATTGTTAGGTGCAGTGATCGGCTGGTTGGCCGGCAACATTATGCGCGGTGGTGGTCTCGGACTGATTTGGAACATCATCATCGGTATCATCGGCAGTTTCATCGGCAGCTTTGTGATGAATCTGCTTCACATCAACACGGGTGGTGGCATTGTCTGGCAGATCATCGTCGGCGTCATCGGCGCTTGCCTGCTTTTGTGGGTCATCTCGCTGATCAAGAAAAAATAGCATTCATACGCACAACACACGTAGAGACGTCACATTGTGGCGTCTCTATTTTTTTACCCCGGCGTCTCTATTTTGTCCGGTGTCTCTATTTTTTTTGCCCGCAGACCTACGGCCTGCGGCGGGTTCTTCCAGGCGGCACGTTCCTACCGAGCCCGGCAGACCTAAAGGCCTGCCTTTGCAGTAGAGACGCCACAATGTGACGTCTCTACAAGGATGGTGACCCTTTGGGACACAGCCTGTGTGGGAAATCAACATATTCGCGATTGAGTGCGCCGCCGTCGCAGCCCATCGGGCTGCGGGGCTCGGTAGGGGATGTGCGGGAGAACGTCGCCCGGCGGAACCCCGGCAGGGGTTGAAGCTCGGTAGATATGCAATGACCGGGGGCATCCGCCGCGGCGCGGGGATGGCCTGCCAAGAGGTTGTGGATGGCTCGCCGCGGAAGGGGAGGGGTGAGCCTTGGACGTCAGGGTTGTCTGGTGAACCTGCAGCGCGGATAATTGCTGCAGCCGTAGAAATCCCCGTATTTCCCATCCCGAAGCACCAATCTTCCTCCGCAACGGGGACAGCGGTTGTGGGCCACGGACACATCATTCCTGTAAATCTGTCCGCGGACATTCTGGATATGCTGCTTTCGGGCGTCTTTAGAGTCGATATTGGCACTTAGCAAGGTGTTGTAAACACGTTGCACCTGTTCTGAAGAGAGTCGTTTTTGCTCGTATGAGCGTATCAAGTCGTTGATCTGGTTCCAATAAACCACATTGTTCAGGTATTGGTTTTTGAGTGTGGCATTTCTGGAAAAGGCTACAATAGAGATGAAAAAACCAGAGGGAATGTCTTTGAGCAGATTTCTAAGAGCCCTGATATGGCCTTGGTTCTGGAGGATGGGATTGTACAGTTGGTATTTGTCGCCATAGATGTTTTGGGTCCACTGGTCGCTGTCGGCACTGCCGTAGATCCAGCCCGAATAGTTTTTGGTCTCAATCACGAAAATGCCATATTCGGACACTACCACGTGGTCGATTTGAGAGGTGTGCCCATTATTATGATGTATGAGCAGGTCGTTGATTGTCTGGTATTTTTCTTGGGGCAGTTTTGACAATATTTTGGAGACGCGCATCTCGCCCACTTCACCTTTGGACGGAAGAAGCCGAAACAGGAGAACAAAGGCAACTATGGCAAAACCGGCCAGTATAAAGAGGATTAGAGGACCCATTGGTGACAGATATTCATTCGAGAGTATAAACGATTTGACGGTAAGGCAAAAAACTCAACCGTGGATTAAAGCCAGGAGATTTCTACAAATCATCCATCGCGGCATTGCGGACCTTCTCGGAATTGGCCTTGTCGTAGTAAGAAAGGCGGATAGCAGCTGTATGGTATTTATATCATATTGTCAATTATCATTTATCGTTGAATATATATAGCTTTTCCTGAAAGATTCTTTGAAGTTGTAGGGATAAAAACACCGTAACAAAAAACACCGCCACTATTAGAAGTACTAACATTTTCAAGAATGATTCCATTCGCTCCAATTTTGGCGGCCTGATTTTTCAATTCTTCTACGGCATAGTTTAAATCTTCCTGTTCTGTCAAACCTGCATCACTTGAAGCAGTTACAATCCCTATGACTTCATATTCACAATTTGGAATATCTGTATATAAAACAACACTTTTAGGGTCTGTAGCTGGTCTTTGTATTCCTGTCACTAATGCTGTTCCAGTTGCACAACCACTGGCAACAACAATTAGGATAATAGCTATTATGTATAAAAAATTCTTCATTTAATTTCAGCGGACTTCTATTATTTTACTTTTTTCAGACTTGCGAAGGCCGTTTGACGAGTCTGAAACGGTCGATGCGGCAAAGTTACAAAAAAAACGAAGTGAAAAACAATCTGCAAAGATGAAGAGTAAAGTTTGTTTTTATTTCTTCTGTTGTCAAATGGAAAGGTTGTGTTGGGAAGAAAAGCAGAGAATTCCCTTAATTATTTCTCATTACTTTGTTTATAGTTGATACATATTCTCTCAAATACTTAAATGGGAACGGAACCACAGTCAGTTGCCCGTTTCTAACGAAAGTAACACCCATAAGAGGTAAGAGTTTGTAGAAAAACAAATTGCTTGATTTGAAAGTTTTCACTTTTCTAATGTTGGCAGCTGTTGGTATCACCTGTCGCATACCCGCTCCTATGATTCCTGAAAAGTAGTACAAAGAATGTTCATCTTTTGCAAAGCATTTAATGTCAGTTATAGCCGGGAATAACTCCTCTCGACTTAACTCATTTCGCATTTTGTTATCCCCATTCTGCAATCTGTCTTTAATCAATTCAATTTCAGGAATTGTTCTCAATCTGGTGTTATAAATGACATTAATATCATCTCCTTTTTTCACCACACCAACAACATCGTCCTGATCAAAAATATCAATGCAATCTTGATATTCGTCTTGGTCAAATAGCAAATTCTCTTTTTCTGACATTTCAAAACCACCATTAGGTGTGATGGTCATAAAATAAAAGTGTTTGTTGTTCTCTTCGTCCTTATGGCAAATTCCAAAAATCAAATCATCAGCAAAATTATAATCAGGCCAATTTACCATTGAAATGTGTTTTGATGCAATATCTTCTTTGATTAGTGCTTCTTGCATAATGCAGTCCAAAACAGATTTCCATCCTGCATCTCTGTCAGTTTCAGAATACATTAGATGTGCTATGGTTTCAATAGTGATGTGTTGAACAGCACAATTTTTATAAACAATGTCGTGCGGATCATACTTTTCCTTATAGAATTCATCTTCATAAATAAGTATGATGTTGATAGCATCTGCTTTGGGCCTTTTAAGAACTGATACATTACAACTATATTGATCAATTAATCTTTGTTTAAGAGTGTCAATACACAGAGGAGATGTGGAATCCAAGACCTTATCAACCAGCACAATTTTGTGCGATGAAGCAATCTCTTTAAACCTATGCTCCATTTCGTTCACCTTTGCACGTGATACTTGGACATATTGATAATCGCAGAACGAGTCAAATTCGAGATGAGCCAAATTGTTGAAAGTTGTATTAAAATTGTTGATACAGTTGCATATAACTCCAATTTTGGTTTTTTGATACTTTTCTAAAGTATCAATCTCGAGGAATTTGATGTTTGATTTTCTATCTGCTATTTGTCGTAATATATAAGCGTTTTTGTCCTTTCCTTTTTCAATTCGTTTTAGAATGTTGTCTTTGCCAAGAACATATTCAGGGTATTCATTGAATTTTTTCTTTCCAAATTTGATGAATTTTTGTTGTGAAATGGATGTAAATGTTCTGACATTCCAATCCAATAGCAAGTCTTTCGTTACTCTTAATTCCAAAGTGACGAGTTGTTTGCCTTTTGATTTCATCCAAGCAGGATGATGTATATAGAAATGTCCAGTAACATTATGGAATCCAAGAATTTTACCCTCATATGTGCCCAAGGAGTTCATCAGTAATTGTACCACAATGTCTTGTGGAACCATTCCCATTGAGATTTCTTCAACCGTTATTTTTTCTGTCCCAGAAAGTTTGTTGAGCGCATTATTGATGTTTCTTTTGTTTTCTATTGATCTCTTGAGCAATAGAAAAAAGGAGTTACCTCGCTCATAAACCACTGACAATACAAACTCTTCATTTGTGAAGTCATCCACCAGCTTCGCCGCATTGTTTCCTTTCCCAAAATGCGTGTCGGAAGTCTTTACATTAAACACTTCGTACGTTTCAGCCAATAACTTTGTGTTAAGGTTGACAACTAATCTGTTTGTCTGTATTCTATTCATCCTTCAATTCCGTAATTAAATAATTAGCTGCTTTTTTAGACAATTTCAAATCACTAATAAGCGACAGTTCAATAATTTTGACATTGTCAATCAGTGTAGTTGTAGGTTCATCAAATTCTGTATCTCTGACATTCGCAATAACAATAGTCTTTGCTCCGTCGCAACCTTTAGTTTTTTCAATAATCTTTTGGTGATATTCTTTTGCGTTGAAATGGGAGGTTCTTTTCCAATATTTAAAGTCAACATATATTGGTTTTCCTTTCACTTTGAAGTCAAATAGTTCGTGTTCATCCTCATTTAATTCCTCCAATATGATTCCATAATGCTTAAAGATTTCTTTCCCACACACTTCTCCTAAAGCCCCCTTATAAATATTCTGATAGAGCGGTGGCGACATTATATAATCGTTCTCTTTAAATCCTCTCGCATAGCCCTTTTCACCAAACATTTCTTTTAGTTGAGGCCATGTCTTAAAAAGATTGGCTAAATCAGCATCTTCTTGCGAAACAGAACAGGCTCCCTCAAACCGTTCTTCTGAAATTCGTTCAATTTTATCAAAGTCACCACTTTGCTGATAATAATACTTGTTTGTCGGCTGCTCAAATGCTATATAATATTGCCGCAAAGGACTCCTTTTCCACTCTTCTTCTGATAGTGTTGGATGCTTTAGAACATATTCTCGCATGTTTCTCCACTTCTGAATTTCATCATCGTTCCACCTGTTTTCAAAACACCTTGTGAGAAGTTGGTGGATTCTTTTATTAGATGAAATTGCTGTGTTTATTGCATCCTCAGCATATCGATTATCGATAAACTCTTCATTGAGATTGAATTGATTAGCCAGCTCTATCATTTCCCGGTTAAACATTCTGTTTTCAGAATACAGAGTGACTTTGTCCAATGCCTCGCCAAGTTCAGAATCCACAAGAATACAGACTTTTTTTCCTCTATAATTGGTGCGGCATTTTCTACCCATCGCTTGAACAATGGTCTTTGTTGCATAGATTTTCACATCTCTAAGTGTAGAGAAAGACTTCTCTTTCCATTTGAGTTCCTCTTTATCCTTGTTAATACAACGATATGTCTTTTTTATCTCTTCCATCTTTTCAGAATACGAAATGGCCTTATTCTGAAACAAGTATTCCATTTGAAACACTCTATTGATGGCGGTCTCTTCATCTCCACTTAAAAGATTTACGAGCCAGGTTGGTTTATCTAAATAGATGCCCTCAAAGTCCATTTCTGGCTTCTTTTTGCTATTTCTGGCATCATTTATTTTTACAACCTCATTCTTTCTATTGTCAGGAATACTATATTGCAAGTTCTGCCCGGCACCAATTGTTGCATACGTTGAAATAACGAAACGTTTTTCCCCTTTACTTAATGAACATATTAAATCCTTTTTCTTCTCTTCAAAATTATTAGAGTCAAGGATCGAACACAATTCTTTTTCAAAAGGAATTTTGTTTTCCTCAGAGAGATATTTAAACAATTCAAACAAAATGTTTTGGTCAAAATCAGGGTCGTTTACTTTTAGTGCTTTAGAAAACAAGGCTAAATATGATTGGACTTTATTGTCCAGAAACTGTTTGAATGCTAATACAGCTTTATAGTATCTTACTTCCTTGTAATGGTTTTTATCATCATTTGAAGATGTCTTATTATGAGCAAAATTAATTACCTCGCTATCCTTATATATTTTTGACCAGTCCGGAGCCTCACCTACAGGAGTGTTTGTTAATTCTACAACAAAATCAACCTTTTCAAAACCTTTTGTTTGATTCTCAAAATTCGTTTTAAGTCTTTTTTTGTCATCATTAGATGGTTTTACAAAATTCTCCCCCAACTTCCATTCCAGATAGTCAATGTCATAATTGCCTAATACTGTCTTGAATGTCGCAGTAGCAGATATGCCTACTACTTTGGAGAGAGAACAAATGGTATATAGGATACTTTCGGGGGTCTCTTCAAAGACGAACTTCCTTATTATGGTTGTATTGTCGTGGGAATAATCGTCACAGAAATCATAATGGCTAAAACCGCTTACATAAAATGAAAAGTCATCATTTAAATCGACGGATTTGTTTGATTTTATAGTAAACTGATTGCTATAAGTCTGTGCCATATCTCGGATTATCCGATAGCTTTCTCCTTGTAAATGCAAAGAGTCAAGGACTGTATCAATGGCATGATATTCGGTAAATTCACCGTATGACTTTCCTTCTTCTTTATTCTGAAGTTTGTTTTTTCGGTAGCTCCATGCCAGTATAGAAACAAAGCGTGCAAAATGGGAGATGGCACCTTTTATTTTGTTTAATGCATCGTACAACGAGTCGTCAGTTTGACCTTTAGGAGTAAGATATAATGTGTTAATGTTCTTACTCTTATCAAATTTAACCGAGACATCTTTTTCCCCAGTGGTATAGTTACTATGGGTAAAGTCGGAAAACAACACAACCCTATTCTCTTCAAACCCCGAAGATTTATGATGCTGTAATAGATGGTGTTCTTTTGTGATATTATTAAAGATTTCTATGTTTTTTTCTAATGCATGCTTATGGCTTGGTTTATTTTCAACGTTATCCCAAATATTGGAAGGTATTGAATCATGGTGGTCAAGACAAATTTTGATGTTTCTAAAGAGATCTATATAGTCAATGCCCTTGCTCAATCCATTCTGGACTATCATATCTTGTACATCCTTCTTCGTTGCATCAAATTCGTCCATAAAAACGATTGAATTCTTGAAAAAAATGGTTTCGTAAAGCCTGACACTTTTTTCGATAATTGTATCAAATGGATATATCAGTTTCTTCATTGTAATGAAGAAAACCCTTTTTTCTTCCGAAAAAACCACGGGATACAATTCTCCAACCCACTTCCAATCTTTATCATTTTTGATGGCATTCAATTTTTCTTGTTTTGTTCTGAATTTGCGAGAAAGAGTTTTCCTGATTAAATATCGAAATTTTCCTTCAATATCAACATAGGCATCAGGATTATTAACGCCCGCTGAAATTAACGCATCAAAACTTTTAAATTCTTCTGAAAAACGTATTTCTTTGATTCTTATATTTTTCTTTGTTTCTCCAAACTTTTTTATAGCATGCTCTTTATTTGAGAGGACCCTAAATACTGTATCACGCAGATCTGGTTCTTCATTCAAATCATCCAATAGTTCATTATAGGGATCATCCAAGTTCTTCTTTAAAGTTGTGACGAAGAATATCTTTTTATCATGATTTTGTCGAAGGTAACTTTTAATAAACCGAAGAACATTATACGTCTTGCCTGTTCCTGTGGGCATATCCAACAGCAACAAGCCAGTATTTTTCGTGTTATCTAAACAATATCTGTTTAATAGTTCTAGCATAGGAACGGCGTTTATTCATCCGAAAGTCAGATCAGTTCGGGATGAGTAGTTGATTAAATAAAATCATTCTTTTTCCCTCTCCAATCTAATCTCCCACAACGTCTTCCCTTGATAGCTGAAATACTTCGGGCCCTGGTAGGATTCGCTCTTGTTGTGCATCTCTTCGGGCAGATAGGTGCCGCAGAAAGCGGAGAGGCTCCAAAGACGGCCTTCATACTCAACTTTGTTCTTGCCTGCTACTTTCACAGGGAGGTTCAGTGCGTCGAATATGACGGTGTCACCCACATTCAGGCCAATCATTCCGAAATCAAATGCTTTGCGTATTTCTTTCTTTTCTATTTTCTCTTTGATTTTTTGACCTTCCACAATTGGATAAATCAGATACGGCTTATCCGCATCATACCGCATAATGACGGCATCCTCAATAGCACAAGCTATATCCATAAAAATGTCAAGCGCCACCTGTGGGTCAACATTGAAAAATTCCCTGTTCTGGCGGATGCGCAAATCAGTGAGACGGTCTATCGTTTTATGCACCAATTTCTCCACCTCTCCATATTTAACAGTTCTCATTGTGGCATAAATATCAAACGGAAGAGGCACAGCCGTGTTGTCCAATTCTTTCGAGCGGACATCCACCGGCCGGGAACTCTTGCCAATCTTCACCCAATCCTCTTTAAAACTCGGATTTGTAAGGATATACACATATCCCTCTTGCGGCTCTTTGGTCATAAAAAATAGCTTTTTACAATTACAGCCGCAAAAATAACAAAAATATATAAGAATCTGCCGATTTTCAGCACGGTTTTTACCACTTTCCCGCACGTCCCTTTCCGCCCCCGATAACAGCAACGGACCTCCTTTTCGCGGCGAGAACGGGCGTGGCATTGTGGCACGATTTCCCTGCCCAATTTCTTTTCCTGAAACTTGCCGGTGCTGCGCTGTATCAGTTGGTCTTCGCTGTGGTCGTGTGGCGAAATTAGATTTGTTTCTCAAATCTATTATTGAAAGCCTAGGAATTCGTAGGATAACCTATTTTATTAATTATAGCTTCCAGTTCTTTTATTCTCTTTTTCAGTTGAAGGTTTTCTGTTTCTAAGGCTTTCAACCGTGCATCTTGTTCTTGACGGTAGCCTGTGCGGGCGGCATGCATACGCTCTTTTATTCCACCGTTGGTCACAAAGTCGCGCTCCAGTTTCTCTAAATAGGCGCACATCATTTTGTCTGTTTGGTGGCAGAGGGTGAGGGCAAGATTGGCAATTTCTTCATCGTTCATTCGGCTGAGTAAAGGTTCGTAGTCGCTGTAGTCGTTGTGTGAGTGGCAAAATTTGCGCATTTTTTGCAAACGCTCATTATTTGCAGGCCAAATTGAAAGATGACGTGTATTGAGATAGTCGATGTAATCGGCGCGTAATTCCTGAAGGCTGCCTCGGGCGACATTCAGCAGTCTTATTTCCATTTCCGAGCTAGTCTGTCCATCCTCACTACCCTCTATTATATTTTGTTTGCCAGAGCGTGCCGCTTGCACCATCTGATCTACAGTACGGTCTCCGTAAGCCGGAAGATAACGATGACAAAACTCTGCGGTAAGTTGGTATAAAGTATCACTTTTGCGGTAGAAATACAAATTCTTCCATACTACCGCTTTTTTTAGAACTTTCCCTTTTGTATCAGATTCCCCCATATTTTTATTTCTTTACATTTTCATTTCACATCAATGCTTGTCTGTATCAGTTGGTATTCGCTGTGGTCGTATGACAGAATAGGTCCCCCGGTTAAATGGGCCTTCCTCTTTTTGCTTCTGTTGAATCGGGCTCGTGATCAATCCGAGTGTAGGTGTTGTATTCCTTTGGTGGAGCATAATGTTCATTTAGCAGTTCACTGACCTCGTCTGAAGTCAACTCTCCCTTGATATTCTTTTCAGCCAGTTCAATAAGATAGTCTGAAACCTGCAAACCATCCACTGCTTGCAATCCAATTGCGATGCTCCAGTTTTGTGCACATTCCTTTTGCTCTGGTGTGCCGTTTTGGATATATCTATCAAAAAGTTCTTGTTTTTTCATTTTGTGTCGTGAAGTGATGTTTGTCCTTAATAAAAAATTCAGCCGCAAAGATAAGAAAACTCTTCAAACGGCCGGATAATTTTCTAGAATCATATTCATTTTCCCATCTCTTCCTCGGGAACGGCAATGGGACACCCTTTCGCGGCGAGAACGGGCGTGGCTTCGTGGCACACTTTCCCCGCGCCGCGAGGGAATGGCAACGGATCAAAGCGTTTTTACCGGGCTTCAGCCCCTTCCGGGGCTTTGAAATCACACACCAATCCCCGGGCCCTCGGCCCGAAGACTGGAGACGTAAGATTTAAGACGTAAGACGTGAGACTGAAGACGTGAAACTGAAGACGTAAGACTGAAGACCAAAGACCGGAGACCAAAGAACAAAGAACAAAGACCAAAGACCAAAAGTCTTAAGTCTTAAGTCTAAAGTCTACAATTCTCAATTCTCAACTCTCAATTCTCAACTCTATTTCACCGTGCTCCCCTCTTTCACCGCCTTCTGCGGTTGCATCAGGCTCAGGGTGCCGTCGGCGTGCTCGGCCATCAATACCATTCCGTGCGACTCCACACCCTTGATGTTCTTCGGGGCCAGGTTGATGAGCATCAGCACCTGCTTGCCCACAAGGTCCTGCGGCTCGTAGTACTCGGCAATGCCCGACACAATCTCGCGCACATCGACGCCGGTGTTCACCTTCAACTTCAACAGCTTCTTGGTCTTGGCCACCTTCTCGGCCTCCAACACGGTGACCACGCGCAGGTCCATCTTCTGGAAGTCGTCGAAGGAGATGTCCTCCTTGGCGGCGACGGCCTCGGCAGTGGCGATTTCGTTGGCCTTCTTGGTGTCCTCCAACTTCTGGATCTGGCGGGCGATGGTCTCGTCGTCAATCTTCTCGAACAGGTACTCGGCGGGGTTGAGCTGCGCGCCTACCTTCAGCAGGTCGGCACGGGCGCCGTCTTGCCAGTTCTTGTTGTCGATGTTGAGGATATGTTGCAACTTCTTGGCGGTGAAGGGCAAAAACGGCTCGCACAACACGGAGAGCGCGGCGCAGATCTGCAGCGAGAGGTGCAGGATGGTCTTCACGGCCTCGGGGTCCTCCTTCTGCTTCTTCCACGGCTCGGTGTCGGTGAGGTACTTGTTCCCGATGCGGGCCAGGTTCATAAACTCCTGCAGCGCCTCGCGGAAACGGTAATGCTCAATCGAGTCGCCGATGGTCTTGGGGAACTCGGCCATCTTGGCCACGATTTCCTTCTCGTAGTCGGAGTACTCGCCCGGGGCGGGCACAATGCCTCCGTAGTATTTGTGGGTGAGCACCACGGTGCGGTTCACGAAGTTGCCGAAGATGGCCAGCAGCTCGTTGTTGTTGCGCGCCTGGTAGTCGGCCCAGGTGAAGTCGGCGTCCTTGGTCTCCGGCGCGATGGCGGTGAGCGTGTAGCGCAGCACGTCCTGCTTGCCAGGGAAGTCCTGGAGGTACTCGTGCGCCCACACGGCCCAGTTGCGGGAGGTGGAGATCTTGTCGCCCTCGAGGTTCAGGAACTCGTTGGCGGGCACGTTGTCGGGCAGTATGTAGGAGCCGTCGGCCTTGAGCATACAGGGGAAGATGATGCAGTGGAACACGATGTTGTCCTTGCCGATGAAGTGCACCAGCTTGGTCTCCTGGTCTTTCCACCAGGGCTGCCAGTCGGTGTGGTGTGCCTCGGCCCACTCCTTGGTGGCGGAGATGTAGCCGATGGGGGCGTCGAACCAGACGTAGAGCACCTTGCCCTCGGCGTCAGCGAGGGGGACCTTCACGCCCCAGTTGAGGTCGCGGGTGACGGCGCGGGGCTGCAGGCCCTGGTCGATCCACGACTTGCACTGGCCATACACCGTGGGACGCCAGTCGTCCTTGTGCCCCTTGAGGATCCACTCGCGGAGCCACGGATCGTACTGGTCCAAGGGGAGATACCAGTGCTTGGTTTCCTTCAGCACGGGGGTGTTGCCGCTGAGTGCCGACTTAGGGTCGATGAGGTCGGTGGCGTTGAGCGAGGTGCCGCACACCTCGCACTGGTCACCGTAGGCGTGCTCGTTCTTGCAGTGCGGGCACGTGCCGGTGATATAACGGTCGGCGAGGAACTGCTTGGCCTCCTCGTCGTAGTACTGCATCGAGGTCTTCTCGATGAGCTTGCCCTCGTCGTACAGCTTCTTGAAGTAGGCGGCGGCGGTCTCGTGATGGGTGGGGTTCGAGGTTCGGGAGTAGATGTCGAAGGAGATGCCGAGGTCCTCGAACGATTGCTTGATGATGTTATGGTAACGGTCCACGATATCTTGCGGGGTCACGCCCTCCTTGCGGGCCTTGATGGTGATGGGCACGCCGTGCTCGTCGGAGCCGCCGATGAAGAGCACCTCCTTGCCGTTGTTGCGTAGGTAGCGCGCGTAGATGTCGGCAGGGATATAGACGCCGGCGAGGTGGCCGATGTGAACGGGGCCGTTGGCGTAGGGAAGGGCAGATGTAATCGTGTATCGTTTAGGATTATTCATATTTATCGTGTTTTTTAATTAAGGCTGCAAAAGTACACTTTTTTGTGCGATTTGCGATTTACGATCTAAAGTTTCAAGTCTAAGGTCTAATGTCTAAAGTCTCAATTTCCCGACCGAATGTATCTGAACGACGTGCCCTGTTCCAGCAGCGGCCAGGTGGAGGAGGTAAACGTCACCACTGCGGTGTCGCCTTTCAAGATTATCTCCCCGCCGATAGGGTTGCCGGCAGCGTCGGTGGCGGTGAATTCCAGTCCGTTGTCACCCATCACCGCGAGGCCGTCATCGAGCAGGGTGAGCCGCGGGATGCCGATCAGGACATTGTATTTTCCGTCATTTCTGCGATAGGAAATCTCCAGGTTCGGTTCCCCGTAATCCTCATCCACAAAGCTTCCTTCAAAGGGCCAAATAACTGAATTTTCATCCGAAAGAGTGAATTTGCCATCTTTATCTATCGTAATTCTGGCCGTCAAGGTGGGCATATTCTCATAATGAAGCACCAGACCGGTCACAAATTTCACGCCGGGCACAAAATAAACGTAGAGGTCGTCGCCGCTGATGTCGTAGAACAGCTGTTCGCCGATCCAAATCGCATCCTCGTCGAAGCCGCCCATATCCTTCACTTTGTTCTCACGGACACAGAGTTCTCTCACTTCTGAAGAAGTAATCTTATCAAACCAACGCCTTGGATTTGTCAGGTGCCTCTCAGGTTTGCTCTCACTCGCGTAAAATGTAATCTTATCATTTTTTATAGAATAGCTGAACTTTTTGCATAGTTCTTCTTGCATAATATAAGGGTCGATAGTTCCTGCAAGGTGGGCTTTCCCACCCTCATTAAATTTGATATGATATAATTTTTCCACAAAAACCCCGGTGCCTTCCATCACGCCGCCGGTCAGCCAAAGGGAATTGCGCTTCTTGTCGTATCTTGCCAAAGGGTTCTTGCCGTGACAAATCTCCGGGAAAGCCGACCAGACTCCATCTTTGTGTACCACAATCCCATAACCCTCAGAGGAGGTGCCGTCTTTGAACCCATAAACGCTGTAAACCCCTACACCGTCTTTCTTTTCGTCCAAAAGTTTCTCATAATTTTCATCAACCCCGAATTCTTCTTTGATTTTATTTACTTTTTCAGGAACTTCAGACTTGAAAACGAAATCCAAAACTCCATTCAAGGGCTTGGTGTATTTCTTGTTGCAGGAAATGAACGATAATCCAGCGATTACCAACATTGCGATGATTGTTTTCTTTTTCATATTTTTTGCGGTTTTACGGTTTTGCGATTTGCGGGGGGGGGCTCCTCCTCACGGCACCACAGGCTCCTCCTCAGGGCACCACACTGCGCTCCTTCGTCGCTTGTGCGGGGTTACCAGGATTTTGCCCCTTCGGGGCTGCTCAAGGTATATGTCTCCTCATCACGGCACCACACTGCGCTCCTTCGTCGCTTGTGCGGGGTTACCAGAATTTTGCCCCTTCGGGGCTGCTCAAGGTAATTCTCCATTCTCCATTCTCAATTCTCAATTCTCCGGTCCCGCCTCTTTCCGCACTTTGCGTTCGTGCGGGGTGACATCGGTGAAGATCTTCCGCTGCGAGAAGAGCAGGATGGCGGCGAGCACCGCGCCCATCACATCGGAGATGGTGCAGGCGGCCCAGATGCCTGTGAGCCCGTTCAGTCCGGCATTGGTGAACAGCACCGGCACGATGTAGGCTAACGGCAGCAGGAAGATGAGTTGCCGCGACAGGCTGGTGACGATGGCGATCCAGGGCTTGTCGATGGACTGGAAGAAGTTGGAGTTCACGATGGTGAAGCCGATGAGCGGGAACATCACCATCAGGAAGCGCATTGCGGGCTTGCCGATGCGGATGAGCTCGGCATCGGTGGTGAAGATTTTGACCATCGTGACCGGGAAGAGGCAGGAGAGAACGCTCCCAACTAGCCCGACGAGGACGCAGACTTTCATTGTCAGCATATAGACGTGCTTCAGTCGGTCGGCGTGGCCGGCGCCGTAGTTGTAGCCGGCGATGGGCTGCATACCCTGGCAGATGCCGAGGATGAGCATCACCATCAGACTGCCGAAGGTGTTCACGATGCCGTAGGTGCCCACCGCGAAGTCGCCGCCGTAATGCAGCAGCTGGTTGTTGAGCATCGCCACCACGAAGGAGGCGCACACGTTCATCAGGAAGGGACTCATTCCGATGAGGGTTATATTCTTGAAAATGTATCCTTTAGGCTGCCATCCGTGGGCTTTGAAGCGGATGAACGAGGAGGGCTGTACAAAGTGCAGCACGGCAATGATAGCGGTGGTGGTCATCGAGATGGTGGTGGCCCAGGCCGCGCCGGCGATGCCCAAGTGCATTCCGAAAATGAAGATGGGGTCCAGAATCATATTCAGCACCGCGCCGCCCACCATAATGAACATCGACTTCATCGGATAGCCTGAGGCGCGGATCAGACCGGTGAGGTTGAAGGTCATCGTGGTGAAGAACATTCCCGGCAGCACGATGAGCAAATACTCGCGAGCGTAGGAGAGGGTCTGCTCTGTGGCGCCGAAGCTGGTCAGGATGCGGTCCATAAACAGGTAGCCGCACGACACGAACAGCACGCCCAGCACAATGGTGAATATCATACTGTTGCCCAGGATTTTCTCGGCCCAGTTCACGTCCTTGCGCCCCAGCACGATCGACATACGGGCAGAGGAGCCCACGCCGATGAGCGAGCCGAATGCGTGCACGATGTTCATAACGGGCATCGTGATGGCGAGGCCGGCAATGGCCATAGCGCCCACGCCGTGCCCGATGAAGATCCGGTCCACGATATTATAGACGGATGCGATGATCTGGCTGATGACGGAGGGTAGGGCATATATCCATAACAGACTCCCTATATCTTTGGTTTCCAGTTCTTTTGTCTTGTCTAATACTTCCACAAAGCTTCAAAAATTGAGGCGGCAAAAATACGAAATTCCGTGTTATGACTTGAATCCCGTGGATTGTAGTTTTGCTATAGCCTCCAATCAGCGTGCCGGAGGCACGATATCTTATTAACCCCACACTCGCAGTGTGGGGTATGCGATGTGCGGCGCGTGGCTGCGTGTTGAAAACACGCTACTCGTAATACTCAATTTTCCGCTCTATAACTTCCGTTGCGGTCATCGAGGCATCGCTAGTTCCCTCATACCGCACGCGTTTCACCCAATTCCCTTGTTGGTCGTATTCGTATTGGTAGCGGACAATTTTGTATGGTTTGACTTTTGTCTTATATCCGATATGCTCCACAAGATTGCCGTGCTCATCGTACGTCCATTCTTCCAAATCGGCCATAATGAAGTCGAAAATGGACTCGTTAATACTAAACTCCCCTAACCAAGCCTCCTTTCTCACTATTCTGCCCGCGGAATCATAGGAGGTTTGAATGTGGTCCGTGAATCTCCGATGTGTGCCGCGGACAGCGTAATGCCGGTAATCAATCACCCGGCCCGCATTGTCATATTGGTAATAATTGTCCTTCCCTTCCGGCTGCCACTCCCCGATGGAATAATCGCGGATCAAATTATGCCGGTCGTCATATTCAAATCCTTCGTATGCGCTAAAATCCTTGCATTTACAAGTTTTGTAATTGCCGTTATAGCCATTACAACTGCCTTCGAGAATCATATTGTCCAAGCTGTCATAAACGTACTTGTACATTTTGGAGATTTTGCCATTGTTCATCTGATGTGCCACCAGATTGCCCCGCTCATCATAGCAAAAGCATTCGATAATGCCGACACTCTTTTTTCCGCTGGGTCCAAGGTCGGATGGACATTTTCTGCTTTTCAATTCATCCTTATAGATAAGATCCTCCACTCGCACAGGTTTTCCCTTTTCGTTTAACGTGATCACCTTTTCACTCAAGGCATCAAATTTTCGATAATAGGTTGATTTCTTGATCAGATGCCCATATTGATCATATTCAAAATGAATATTTCTGCCGACAGATTCTCTCATTACTTGACTTAGCCGCCCGGAACCATCAAAGATGTAATAGTCCGCAAATGCAGTGGAATCATAATCCTCCTCAGACAAAGGACGGGCTTCGTTAAGATCATAAACCAAGGAATCCTTAAGGAAAATCTGCCATACCAGACCCCGGAACAAATGTCCATTGGGCAAAAAATCCCACGTCTGCTGTTTAGCCCAAAGGTCCTTGGGATGATTGCCGTGTTTCAGCACCCTGGTTTGCACCACTGACTTGACAGCGCCGTTCAGCGAAATGTTCAAATGCTTGTATTCGCTATAGAAAAATTGGAACTCTTGGTAAGGTTCTTGGCAGATATACTCCGTTTTCTGCTGTGCCATCAAGGGCACTTGCAGGATACAGAACAATGGCAGCAGGAATAATAATTTTTTCATAAACCCAATAATAATATGTCGATACCCAACAATTTATTGCCTTTTCTGGAATATACTTTTCCGGAACGGATTGAACCGATCTTTCATAATGACAGCGATAATCAATTCCTCAACAGACGCGACGAGGTAGATGAGCCAATAGGTGCCGATAAGGCCCATATCCATTGAATATTGAAACCAATTCTCGAATGAGGTGGAGTTGTTGATCCGGAATGCTTGTATTGCTAATGTTTTTAGAGGAATGTAAAACAGTAAAGAGTATCCGGCTATTTTGTTCAACACGGTGTGTATTCCGGTGAATCGGCCCCATCGTGCTTCGCAAATGGCTCGTGTAATATACCGGATGAGCAATATGGAAGGGAATGCTATCAGTCCGCCATCAAAGAGGGTTTCCCAAAGTACTATTTGTGACAAATAATGGTCTTTCACCAAACAGCATACCATAAGGTGCCCGATAATTCCCGTTGCAAACAACCAGTTGGCTATGTTGTTCTCTTTGAAAGCGTTGTCGTCAACTATTTTCCATTTTGTTCTCAAAAAGTCTCCGCAAAAGATGCTCAAACAGCCCAAAGTGTATAATGTCACGGCGGCAGCACCCCATTTTGACAGATAAACTGAAGGATCCTCGGGCGTCACCAATGCGGAAAGCGGCAGCAGAACGGCCAAAGCCATACGGAATCGGTTCAGCCAATGGGTTGTTTGAGAAGCTGTGATCTCGTTCATTGTCTATGAATTTGGAAGAATAGATACGATAAATAATTATATGACGCAAAAAAACGGTGTGATAATCTGCGTGGTCTGTGGGAAAACTATATGCCCGCGAAACTCGCAGAAATACGCAGACAGGATATTTACAAGATTCAAGTGGATAATTCAGATTATTTTAATGCCTGCGGTAACTTCCGGCTCCGTGTTGGTGGCGCGCTACTCGTAATATTCGATCTTGCGCCACACGACCTCCGTCGCGGTCATCGAATCATCGCTGCCCCCCTCATATCGCACACGCTTCACCCAATTCCCCTGCTTGTCATAGGTATATTGGTAGCGGATAATCTTGAATGGCTGGCCTTTTGTCTGATAACCGGCATGCTCCACTAAATTGCCGTGCTCGTCATACGACCATTCTTCCAAAACGGCCATTTTGTAGTCGAAAAAGGACTCGTTGATCCTAAATTCCCCGACCAATGCCTCCTTTTTCACGATTCTTCCGGCGGAATCGTAGGTGGTTTGAATATGACGGTCAAAGGTGCGTTGCGTGCCCTTCACATCATAATGCTTGCGTTCAATCTCTCTTCCGGCGCTGTCATATTGGTAATAGCAGTCCATTCCGCTGGGTTTCCAATCCCCGATGGAATAATCGCGGATCATGTTATGCCGATTGTCATATTCATACCCACAACTTGCGCTAAAGCCTTTGCATTTACAAGTGCTGTTGTCTCCCTTATAGCCGTTACAGCGACCCTTGAAAATCATATTGTCCAAGCTGTCATACACAAAAGCATCCATCCATTGCACTGTTTTGCCATTGTTCATTTGATGCGCCACCAGATTGCCCCGCTCATCATAGCAATAGCAATCGACGATGCCGACACTCTTTTCCCCGTGGTGCCCAAGGTCGGATGGACAAGCCCTGCTTTTCAATTCATCCTTATAGTTAAACTCTTCCACCCGTACAGGTTTTCCCTCGTCATTTAACGTGATCACCTTTTCGCTTAAGCCGTCAAATTTCCGATAATAGATTTCCACTTTTGTCAAATGTCCGTTTTTGTCATATTCGAGAAAAACATCTTTACCAACATCTATTCCCACCACCTGATGTAGAGTTCCGGAAGCATCAAAATAGTAACGGGTCGAAAGGGCGGTGGAGTCATAATCTTCCTCAGACAAAGGATGGGCGTTGTTGAGATCATAAACCAAGGAATCTTTCAGGAATAACTCTTCGACATGACAAATACCCAAATGTCCATTGAGCGAAAAGCCCCACGTCTGCTGCTTGGTCCTAAGGTCCTTGCCGTGTTTCAGCACATCAGTCTGCACAACCCACTCAACAGTCCCGTTCAGCGAGATGTTCAGATGCTTGTAGTGTCCATAGAAAAGTTGGAATTCTTGGTAAGGCTCCGTGAAGACGAATTCGGTTTTCTCCCGTGGCTCGACGGCTTCTGCGGAGACGCCGACAGAATCAGGGCTGAAAACCTCAAATGCTCTGTAACGAGAACTATTTTGAGTATCGGTTTTCTTGCCTCCCTTGACAATCTCGATTACGTCATTGTGCAGCTTTTCGTAATCAATGTTCTCCTTGTAGGTGTATTCGTACATGGAACCCCGTATTTCGCCGTTCTCCGTTGAGATGTATCTCGTCATGATGTAGTCGAAAGGCATGTCTGTACCATGAAACATAATCAAATGCAGGCGATAAAGCTGGTCTTTGTCGCTGCCGTCGGGGTTGGTGCTGTAAACGTAATAGACCACCTTGGTGAAACTGGTGGAGAAACGGTTTTTCGGCAACTCGTCGTACCATTCGTAACCCCAGATATTCAGCGTGTCTATCTTGAAAAAATCGAAGTTATAATAGTGGCAAAGCTCGTACTCGCACGGCAGTTTGTTCTTTTTGTGCGCTTTGTACAACAGCGCCCTGTTTTCGGCGGCTTTCTTATAATCCCCCAAACCTGAGTAGCAGACAATCTTGTTGCGGATAGCAAAATAATCGGTTTCCGGCTTCATCAAGGTCTGCATCTCTTCATCGAGCTTCAACGCCTCCTCGAAGTTCTCCTGGTACCTGTATGCCATTTCAAGCATATAGGCTGTCCTGTAATAATCGAAGGTGGCGTCCTTGTAAGTCCGACTTTTGTCAGCCGGAAGTCCCTGCCAACGCTGTTTGGCGTACCGGTATGCCTCGTCGAAGAGACCAGACTGGCACAGACTGTCGATGTGCCGCTCATGCGGGTCGCTTTGCGCGTTAACATCAAAAGAGATTGAGGCGAAAATGGCCAACAACACGAATACTTTTCTCATAAAACACAGAGGACTTCCACAAAAACCTTTTCACGTTGTCGCCGACCATGACGCGAAGTCCGTTTAACATCAAGATGAGCAAACAACGCTGCAAAAATAATACAATTATCTGCATATATAACACAAAAAATGCGAAAGGTTGCAGTTTGTTGATAATTTTGTTATTTTTTTTGCTTTCAAATCATATACTAAAATCACCTTTTTCAGCGTTGCGATTATCTGATTATCGTATAAGTTGTATTTTAAAACCACGAATATGTCAAAACATACCCTAATCTGTCTTTTGTTGTTGCTTGGAATGGGAGTGGGGACGGTCTGCGGACAAGATTCCGACAGTATCGTCGGTGCTGAGCCAGTGAAGATCCCGATTTGGGACAACGGATTCCGCATCGGGCTGACCTCCCAGGCACAGCTGGTGCTGCCCGCCACCCTCTCGGCCGACGACCCTTACGTGAAGAGTCTGCCCGGCTTCGGGGGCGAGAACGGCATCGAGTTCTCCTACCATTTCGGCCATTTCGGGGTCTCCCTGGGGCTGACTTTCGGAACTTTCCGCGTGTTCAACTTCAAGCCCCACTTCGATGACGCGCCCGGCGCCGATCTTGACGACCCGGACTTTTGGTTCTACAACCAATTTCACCATTACTCGATGGTCCACAACGTGTTCCTCCCGCTGAAGTTCGAGTTCCACTACCCGTTCAACGACAAGTTCGCCATCATGGCCGACATCGGGACGAAGCTCGCCGTTGGATACCAACTCCTAATGGCTGATGGGAGCATGTGGATGACGACCTACGAGGATGCGGCGATGAAGCCGTTGTTCGCCTCCTTGGTGACGGACGTCGGATTCTACTACCGCCTGCCCTACGGCGATCTGATCCGGGGCTCCATCGGGGCGAATGTGGGCTTCCAGCACGTGACGGACGGTGAGTACAGTTACCAAAATCCGAGCTGCAACGTGGAGGGGTCAGGAACGTTTTTCAGCCGGAACACCAATTTCAACGTGCAGGCGGCTTATATCCACACTTTCCACCGCTACAAGCAGCGCCGCGTGACGGAAACCGCCTGGAAAACGGAACTGCCGCGCCACGAGTTCCAGTTCAACGTCGGCGACCCGGTGCTGACCGCGAACAGCAGCCATATCGGCTTTGACAATTTCTTCTACAATCTTTTCCGCGGATTCCCGTTCATCTATTCCCCAACGTACTGGACGCACCCCATCGGTGATTATCCCATAACCCGTATTGTACCGACGTTTTCCTTCAATTACCACTACCGCGCCGCCAAGTGGCTATGGGTGGGCGGGCTCACCACGGTCGCCGGACTGCACAACACGTGGCACGACCGTTTCACGGACGAAGTGACCGGCCACGGCAGTGAAGTCCACGTCACGCTGATGCCCGACCTGCGCTTCACCTACCTCAACCGCGAGCATGTGACCTTATACTCCGGATTCGGGCTCGGACTGAATATGCTTTTTATGAAAGATCCTCATTTGTACGGTGAAAACACACAGTCTTACTTTGGATTGGCCTACCAACTGACCGCTTTCGGCGTGAAGGCCGGCGCAAAACACTGGTTCGGCAACTTGGAATTGGGCTACGGTGACAAGGGAATTATATCAGCAGGATTTGGATATGAGTTTTAACTTATTGATAATAAGCGAATTAAAACTTTTGATAGATACCAATTCTGATTTGAGACGTAGGACGTGGGACTTTAGACTTTGGGGTTGAAAGGAATCAATACGGATTGTTGCTATAAAGTAAGTTGTAATAATTGTATGAATAATAGAATTTTAGAAAATATGAATAAATCAATCAAAGTTCTTATCGTGATGATGGTCGCCTTAGTGATGGCGGGCTGCGAAGTCGGCGAAGGTGAACTGATGAAAACCAAAACCGGACATCTGATGTACCTCGGCTGGACGGATGACATCAACGGCATTGTGTTCAACATAGTGGAGCCGGCATTCAACCTCAACGCTTGGGTGCAAGCGTCTGAAGATCAGAAACCGGAGATTTTCCAAAAACACTTTTACAGCAACACGGTCATCGATGTGTTGTCGGACCACACGTGGCGGATCCGGGTTGACGGCACCAGGGCCTCGCTTCGGGTGGCGTTGGTAAACGGGACGTCGCTTGCGGAAACCGGGGCGAAGATGCGGTTGCTTTATTCGAAAGATTTTGATCACAGCGTTTGGGCAAACACCGTCTTTGTCTTGGAAAACAAGGGGGACGGTCTGTGGGATTTTTATTCTGAAGACGGACAAATCTATCTCCAATTCACGCTCGGCACGTCTGAAGTCCCTGAATCGCTCACCGAAACACCCCTTACGATAGCAGGTGCCGGCACTTTCACCGAAAGAACCGTCATACCGCATTGTTCGGGGGATGTCTGCACGGAGGAGACCCGCTTCACCTACCTGTCGTACGACATCCAACAGCCGTTCGAAGCCAGCTGGACGCAGGATGCGAGACGCATCAATTGGACAAGTCAGTTTAACCGGAATGATTATTTTATCGCGTTTTCCGCCGGCAAGGTGCATTTGCAGGCCCTCGACGAGGAAGGTCAGGGCAACGCTGCCGTTATCACCATACTCAACCCCGAGGAAATCGAAATCGAGATGGACGGCATCGTGCAGCGCCGCAAAATTTAGTTGCTGTCGTTCAATTCCATCACCACGGCATACCTTGTCGCGGCCGTGACGGGGTTCAGCGCCATCGTACCGCGCCACCACAACCCGTCACGCAACTGCATTCCCGTCTGTTGTGACGCGCCATGGCACGTCTCTACCTCCCCACGAACGATCCGGAACGTTCCCCGCGCCTCGGGATGGCAATATCGTGCGTAAATGTCGTGCGCCGCCAGCCCCATCGTTTTCCGCAGGTTCACCTCCACGAAAGGATGCAGCTTGTACGTACCCTCTTCCTGATAGACAAACATATCGACCCCTGCTTCGCCCTCATAATGCGGGGCGATTTCTTGTTGCAGAAAACCGCTGACGAGCGACTGGACGGCGGCCAGTTCCTCTGTATCAACATAGCGGGAAAGAGTCCGAAGAATCTCGGAATCCGGCATCAGCAGGTTGCCGCCGTAGCCGTAATGCTCGGTTTTGAAGAGCGAATAGCCCCGGAAGATGACTTCCCCATTCCGGCACTCGAACTCCATCGCAAAGTCCTGAACTACCGTGTATTGCTTTTCCGACAGAATGCCGCCTTGCCGTTTCAGGACGCCCGCGCACTGGCGCAGGAGCGTGGGGTTCGTCGTCCCGTGCGCGTAGAGGTGCCCACGCCCGTTGCCCGAATACGGCGACTTGAAGATGACGTCTTTCTTTCGTTGCACATAATCCTCAATTTCTTGGATTTCAGTCAGATATTCGGGAGGATCGGGCAGTTTTTCGGGTTGAGCGCAGTGTCCCCGCATATACTCCATCGCCGCGATGGTGGTCTTGCGGTGCGCCAACTCGCGGAGTTTCGTCAACCGTGCCTCCGACGGCAGAAGCGACTCCCCCACCCCGATCCGCCGCAGTTGATACACTACCGCCGCGTCCCAGCCCCACGGCGTCACCTTGGTGATGCGGTCCGCATTCTCCAGCGGGGCGAAATGCTTCTGGAATTCCTTCCCGAAAGGACGGTAGGCGTCCAGCACTACCGCCTCTTCCTCCGCCAGATAGCGCATGAACGGCGCGCAGTCGTAGGCAAACTGCGCCGCCGACCGCAACGCCACAAACTGCGGCTGGTTGTCGGCTAATGCGTAGTCGTGTTCGGGGTTGAAAACGAGGAGGTTCATTAGGGTTTAGAGTTTAGAGCTGGCGGTATTTTATTTTGTCAGCATTTTGTAGCGTTCCGCCTTGATTTTCAAGTCAATGAGGGCGTCGGTGAGTTGGTTTTTGGCTTGGAGGAGGAGGGTTTGGGCTTCGAGGAGGTCGGAGACGGGGACGAGGCCGGCGTCGTAGTCAGCTTTGACATCATGGAGGTTGGTCTCCGCGTCTTTCAGTGCCAATTCCGCCACATCAACCTGGGCGATACCATCATCAAGATCGTAGTTCGCCTGCATAATCTCCAAATACATCTTTTCCATCAAATCAACACGTTCGTTTTTCGCTTTTTCCACCAAGATGTCGTGTTCCTTCAGTTTGTGTGAGGTTTCCCACCAGCCGGTCAGCGGCACCTGCAACGTCGCGAATGCCAGTGCGTTGGCGGAGTAGTGGTCGAACACGAGGTTGCCGTAGGAGGCCGTTCCCCCGACCATCAGATGGGGCAACGTCTCCCCTAACGCCATCTTCCTCTTGAGCTCTTCGGCGCTGACCTGCAAATCCAGCAATTGTTTCTCCTTGCGACCCTGAACAGCCGTTCGATGGTCCACAAAGCCCCAGTCAAACATTTCCGAGACTTCCCCAAGCGTGTCCGACAGTGTCAAATTTCCGCGCATCTCCATGCCTATTGCCTGGCAAAGCGCCTGGTTGGCGAGAAGGATTCCGTTGTGAACTTTCGTTTGATTGGCTTCCATTTCTCTCCTTTTGAGTTTCACTTTCAGGACATCGTTTTGCGAGACCAATCCAGCTTCGGCCGCCGTGGTGACATCGCGTTCCAAGGTGTCCAAGAAAACCAGTGCCTGCTGCAAGGTTTTCTGTTTTTCACGCAAGGAGACAATCAGCCAATAGTATTTTTCCACTTCTTGAAGAATCTGATCTTCGGTCAGTTGCGCTTTCAGTTCCGCAGCTTCCACACCCACCTTCGCCAGCTTGTTGCCGTTCACGATTTGTCCGCCCATATAGACCGGCTGCACGAGCGTCGCGCCCGCCGTCAACCCGTTCTCGCACAGGGAGATACGGTCCGGGAGGCCCGCCGCCGCGCCGTACTCGTAGTAGAGGTTGTGGAGCCACTGCCGCGCCGTGGCGTTCTCGATGTCGTCTATACTATACTCTATCAGCGGACTGGCCGCGTAGTAGCCGCCCGCCATCACACTCACGTTGGGGAAATACTTCGTGAACGCCTGCTTCTTCACCTCCTGCGCCGCCGCCACATCCAACGCCGCGTTCTTCACCGCCGCGCTGTTCCGCAACGCGAGAGCTTTGCAGCTGTCCAACGAGAGGCTTTGCGCAGACATCGTTGCACAACCCAGCATGATCGCTATGATTGTTGTTATTCTATTCATAACATTATTTAGTTCATTCATCATCATATCCTTGCCTCGCATTGCGCTTCGCGATTCCGATATCGTTGTCACCGCAGTCCGAATCAGACTGCCGCATCCAACCCCACACTGCGGCTACCGCCTTGTGTGGGGTTATTAGCACTTCGTGCGTCTTGTCCCTCCTGTTTCTTCTTGCAGACCCCACACTGCGGCTGTCGCCTTGTGTGGGGTTATTAGCACTTCGTGCGTCTTGTCCCTCCGGGACTGCTTAAGGAAATATTTAATAATATAGGGGCTTTTCGTCATAACTACTAACTACTAACTGCTAACTATTCTTAAAGATTTGCCAGTACGCCACGGGCAGCACGGTCACCACCAACGGGAGGGAGAAGATGGTGCCGAAGCAGATGACGACGCCCATGGGCATCCAGAGGTTGGTGTGCGCCACAATCATGGGCATCACGCCGAGTGCCGTGGTGGCGGAGGTGAGGAAGATGGGGCGCATACGACGGCGGCCCGCTTCGAAGGCGGCCTCCTTCGCGCTCTTGCGATGCACCTTGCGCAGACTCTCCGCATATTCGAACATGATGATGGCGTTGCGCACGATGATGCCGATCAGACTGACCACACCCAACACCGCCGTGATACTGAAATCCAGTCCGAAAATCCAAAGCCCAAGGCACGCCCCGAAAACACAGATCAGGCTGGCAGAAAGGGTCAGGAAAACGATGTCCAACCGCCCGAAATGGTAGAGCAGGAAGACGAACAACACCAGCACCGCCGCCAGGAAACTGAGCGCGATTTCGGGAATCACCATCCCGTTGATACCAGTCAGTCCGCCGTAGCTAATCTCCACGTTGTCAGGAATATTCGGTTTTAACTCCTCGTTGACATACTGGTCGATTTTCTTCATCACATCGGGTTGGCTGTAACCGTAGTTGAGGTCTGCGCCCACGGTGACAGTGCGGATGCTGTTACGGCGGTGGATGACCGCGTCGCGCCACTCGGGACTCACGTCGGCGACCTGCCGCAGCGGCACCCACGTCCCCGGCACTGAGGTCGGAATCAGGAGGTCTTCCAGCCCCTGATAGTTGAGGGAATCGCCGTTCTGCCGTGTGTAAAGCATCACCGGCACTTTGTAGTCGCCTTCCCACACACTCGTGAGGTTCTGTCCGCCGAGCGCGGAAGAGAGATAGAGCGACAACATGCTCTGCGTAACCCCGAGACGCGTGGCCTCGTCACTCTTCAGGGTGACGCCGATGTTCTGCGAGGTCTCGTCCATATTGGAATGCACCCACGTGAGTTCCGGCATCGTGTGCAGGAAAAGTTTCAGCGAGTCGGCGGCCGACTTCATCGCATCGAAATCCTCGCCGGAGAAACGCACCTCTATGGGATTGCTTACAGCTTGATAATCAATTTGTTTGAAACGAACATAGGCATTCGGGAAATGGTACTCGTATTTCGGACCGTATTCACGGATAAGTTTCAACGTGCTCTTCTCGGAGGTCGTGTTGACGATGAACTGGGCGTAGTTCTTGTGAGCCATCTGCGGGGCGTAGGTGGCGTGGAAGCGCGGCGAGGAACAGCCGATGAAGGAGGTCACAGACGTCACCCGCGGGTCAGCGCGAAGCACGTGCTCCATGCTGTCGGCCAACGCCTCGGTCTGCGCCAGCGTACTGCCCTCAGCGAGGTGCATCTCCACGGCGAAACAGTTGCGGTCAGCCTTCGGCAACATCTGGATTTGCAGCCGCGTGAACAGGAACACGCCGAGACTGACAGCTGCGACGGCCAAGCAGATGACAACGGCAGGATGCCGGAAACAGCGGGTCAGCAGCATATCGTAACGTTCCTGCAAGAACACGAAGAAACGGTTCTGCGCGGCCTCGAATCGGTTTGGCGCGACACCGTCTTTGTTTCGCTTGATGAAAACCGTTGACAGATAAGGAATTATCCAGACAGCGTAGAAGATGGAGCAGACCAACGCGAACGCCACCGTCCAGGGGAACAGCTGCACGAAATCGCCTAACGGCCCGGTGATGATATGCGTCATCGGGAAAAACATGCCCGAGATGGCCAACGTGGCCAACGACATCGGGACAAACAGGGCCTTGGTGCTGGTAAAAGCTGAATACCAGCGCGAATACCCTCTCTGCAATATGTCCGTGTAGCCATCGATGACGATGACCGAGTCGTCCACGATCATGCCCAGAACCACGATGAGGGCGGCCAACGTCACGGTGTTCAGCTCGATGCCGAAGATGTACATCAACCCCATGGTGATGGCGGTGCAGACGGGCACGCTGGAGCCGGAAACGAGAGCCGTGCGCAGCGGGAAAAGCAACAGCATCACCGCGATGACCACGAGAATCGAGAAGAGCAGGTCGCGCAGGAACGACATCACCGACTTGTTGACGACGTATGGTTGGTTGGTGATTTTGTGCATATCGACGTCCGGCGGGAACGTCTGCTTGCATTTCACAATCTCTTTTTCCACCTTTTTGCCGAAGGCCACGATATTGTTGCCCGGCGCCATCTCCATGGAAATCAGCACGGTGGAGCCGCCGTTGTACTTGATGAAGCTGGTGGGTTCGGCATAGCGGCGCTGGACCTCGGCGATGTCGCGCAACCGCACATGATGTCCCATCGGGTCGGTGAAGACGATTTGCTCTCCAATCTCATACTCAGACTGATACGGGATGGAAACATGTACCTGCGCCTCGCCGGCCTCGTTCTCCACGCTGCCTCCGACGGTACGGATTCCCTGCGTGGCCAATTCCACCAACAGTGCCCGCTGGCTGATTCCGTATGCCGCCAATTTCTCTTGATCAACCATCACGGCAATTTCCTCGTTGCGCTTCCCCAAAATCTTGATATTGCCCATCTCGGGAATGCTGCGCAGCCGGTCGCAGAGCTGTTCGGCGTAATGCTCCAGCTCGCGCGGCGTCCGCTCGGGCGACTCGACGGTCAACAGCATCGAGGAGGTGTTGCCGAAGTCATCGACCACGACGATTTCGAGCACGCCCGCCGGCAGCGAGGTCTTCTTGAACAGCTGCAAGCCATGACGGATTTTCGACCACGCGCCGTCCTTGTCGGTCACCGACACGCGCAGCTCCGCATACACATACACGATGCCGTTCTCCGTCACCGAGTAGGTTTTCTCCTTGTCGATTTCGGCATAGGTGAACAGGAACCGCTCCAGCGGCTTGGTGACCTGCTCCTCCACTTCCTGGGCCGTCGCGCCCGGATAAACGGCAGCCACAACACCCTGCCGGATGGTGAACTGCGGGAACTCGTCCTTGTTCAGCCTCGTCAGCGCGAAAATGCCGAATGCAACCAAACACGCCACAATGAAGAAGATGATCTTGTGGCTGCGCATCGCAGCGAGGATATGGTGACGACTACTCATAGTTAGCAGTTAGTAGTTAGAAGTTAGCAGTTAAACTGAACGTACTTAATGGTCTCATTCATAATTCATAATTCATAATTCATAATTATTCTACATTCTGCATTCTACATTCTGCATTTACATAAAGTTTGTCCATGCCGGCGGTGACGATGGTGTCGCCGGGACGGAGCCCGGAGGAGACGAGAACGCCGTTGGCCACGAAATCGGTGGAGGTGATGAGGCGGTGTTGCGCGCGGCCGTTCTCCACCACCCACACGGAAAGGCCCTCCGGACGGGTCTGGACGCACTTGGCAGGGACCACAAATCCATGGTCGTCAGACTGGCTTAACAGTACTTTGCAAACCATTCCGGGCAACAACGTCTTGTCAGAGTTGGGGAAAGCGATTTTCACTTGGTAGCTGTGCGACACGCGCGAGGCACTGACACTGCGGTCGGTGATCCGGCCGACAAGAATACGGTTGTTCAGCGCAGGCACGCAAACAGTGGCTTCGTCGCCGATGTTCACCGTGCTGATTTCGCTTTCAGGCACGGAGAAGGTGACGGAGACGCTGCCCATGTCGAGGATGTTGACGGCCGGCTCGCCCGGCAGCAGCGAACCACCCGCTTTGGCGTTGCAGGTGCCCACCACACCCGAAATCGGGGCTTTTAACGTACAGTCATCCAACTGTTTGCGAGCTATCTGCTCCATCGAGCGGGCCTGTTCTAACGTGGTTTCCATCTCCACCCATTTCACTTCAGCCAAACTGCCCTGCTCATAGACTTTTTTCAGCCGTTTGTAGGCGTCTTCAGCCTGTTCCAACGAGGCTTTGGCGGAGTTGTAAGCGTTTTGGGCGGTGGCACTGTTGACGATGGCGAGCACCTGACCGGCACGCACGCGGTCGCCCTCATGCACATACACGCGCTCCACACGCCCTCCCATGGGGAAACTGACCGACACGGAAAGGTTCTCCTCCACCTCGCCCACGTAGGTACGGGTCGCCCCGCCGCTTACCGTGTCCACAAGCATCACCTCCACCGAAACAGGGGTACGCTCCTGCTGTTTCGCCTCGTGCCGGCAGCCGTTTGTCGCGACACAGAGCGTCACCACGGCCAAAATCATTATTGTTGTTCGTTTCATGTCAGTTCTTTTCTGCTATGATGGTCATTTCCGGCCCACTGATGGACACTGCACTGTTGCCACTCTGATGACCATCCCATATTTCTCTAATAATCAACATATTGCCATTAACAATCCCGCCGCCGGAGGCAGAAATGCGATAGACGATAGTGGCGTCATCATCCTGCTCGAAATCGACATCAAAATCCGGGATCGTGTTGGTGGAGAGGATGTTCGTGTTGAACGAGTGCGGGGCAATCACCAGCGAGTCGCCGCGCAACTCGGCGTTCATCGTGTAACAGCCGCCAGTCATCTCATTCATTGTTATAATATAGCGACCCTTGCCCGATTTGTCCCGCAGGATGTTCATCTGCCCGTTCCGATGGATGAGCCGGTAGGTCGCCTCCCCTTCCGCGTTGGTCAGCACGACCTCACCCGAAAGCTTGTAGCTGTAGTCGCCGGTGAGCGCCTGTCTGTCTTGATCGCAGGCCGTACACAGCACCGCCATGACGATGATACAGCATAGCGCGGCTATAGCTGTGCATGCCTTGCCCCACACTGCGCTGCGGTTGTCGTTATCGCTGACTCCGCAGTCCGGTCCTGTCTTGTGTGTCAATCCCCACACTGCGCTTCGCTTGTGTGGGGTTATTAGCGCTTCGCGCGTCTTGCCCCTTCGGGGCTGCTCAAGGATAGTTTTCATATATATTAGGGTTTTTCGTTAATTCCTCATTAAATCATCGTTTCATCGTTTCATCGTGCCCGGCGAACTGCACAAACACGCTGTTGACGATCAAGTCGATGAGCATTTCGTAGGAAGGTTTGTACTGTTCGTATTTGTCCTCCACGAAGAAGGTGTAGCTCAGGCCGTTGATGGTCACGCTGAGCATGTCGGCGAAGGCGACGGCCTGCAGTTCGACGGTTGCGGGCGGGTCGTTCGTCGGTTTGGCGTACCAGACCTTTTTGAACAGATGGTGCTCCCAATCCGAGAATTCATTCATTCTCTCCCGAAGACTGTCGAATCGGAAATCATTGTCTTCCAGATGTTTGTCTTTCATAGCCACCTGAAGTGTACCGGCTTCCGCGATGAGTTCCACGCGCGCCAGGAGGTATTGGCGAAGGCGAGGCAACACGGGTTGCCCGTCGCCAGTCATGGTCTCCGCCAACCGCTGCTGGATCTGGTCGATTTCCGAGATGACCGTGGAACAAAACAGTTCCTCCTTGTTGTTGAAGTAATTGTAGATAGAGCGCTTGGCCTTGTGTGCCTTGCGGGCGATCTCGTCCATGGAGGTCTTCTCGAAGCCGAACTTCCGGAAAAGCCCTGCCGCGACCCGCTGTATCACCTCGCCCGTGGTCATTTTATTCATATTTGCACTTTTTTCGTTTCAGGGTGCAAAAATACAAAAATTTCGAAACGACGGGCACGTGTCGAGACAAAAGTCAAAAGTAAACAACCACATACCAAATTTTTGTACTTTTGCCGCCTCAAAATTGAAGTGGATATGAGAAAGAAAGATGTACCTGTATTGCTGCTCACCGGCTACCTCGGAAGCGGCAAAACCACGTTGGTGAACCATATTCTGACGAACCGCAAAGGCATCAAGTTCGCGGTGATAGTCAACGACATAGGCGAGGTGAACATCGATGCCTCGCTGATCCAGAAAGGCGGCATCGTGGCCGAGAAGGACGACAGTCTGGTGGCCCTGCAGAACGGCTGTATCTGCTGCACCCTCAAGATGGATTTGGTCGATCAGCTCTCCGATCTCGTCAAAACCGGACAGTTCGACTACATCGTGATCGAGGCCAGCGGCATCTGCGAACCGGAGCCCATCGCCCGCACCATCTCCACCATCCCCCGCATGAACCCGAAATACACCGAACACGGCACCCCGCGCCTCGACTGCATCGTGACCGTGGTCGATGCCCTGCGAATGCAGAGCGAGTTCTCCTGCGGACACGACCTGGAACGCGAGGATGTTGACGAAGAGGACATCGAGAACCTGCTCGTCCAGCAAATCGAGTTCTGCAATATCGTGCTGCTCAACAAGGTGTCGGAAGTGACCGAGGACGAGGTCGAGCGTGTCAAAGAGATCATCCGGCATCTGAACCCCGGCGCGGAAATCATCGAAACCGACTACGCGCAGGTGGACCTGGATCGCATTGTAGGCACGAAAGCATTTGATTACGAGAAAGTTGCCGTCTCCACGGGCTGGGTGCGCGAACTGGAACGCGAGACCACCGAGGAGGAGGAACGCGAGGCCCGCGCCGACCACCACCACGATGACCATGACCATGACTTAGACCATGACCATCACGACCATGACCATCACGACCATGACCATCATCACGAAGACCATCATCACGAAGACCATGATCATGACGACGAAGATGAAGATGCTAATAGCCAACAGCCAACAGCCAATAGCCATGAACATCATCATCACCACCATCATCACGACCACGAAGGCGGCGAAGTGGAGGAATACGGTATCTCTACGTTCGTCTATTATCGTCGGAAGGCGTTCAAAATCGCCGAATTCAACAAATTCTTGTCGAAAAAGCGCCCGAAAAACATCATCCGGGCCAAGGGCGTATGCTATTTTAAAGAATATCGCGACATGTCGTACCTGTACGAGCAGGCGGGCGTGCAGCAGAAACTCACCGAGGCCGGTTTGTGGTACGCCACCGCCCCGCAGGAGGATCTGGTGCAACTGATGCAGGAGGATCCCTCCTTCATGCGCGACTGGGACCCCGAATACGGCGACCGCATGGTCAAGATCGTCTTCATAGGCCAGCACATGGACATTCCCCAGCTCACCCGCGAACTCGACGACTGTCTCGAAGATTAGTGATTAGTGATCAGTGATTAGTGATTAGTGATTAGTGATTAGTGATTAGTGATTAGCCAAAGTCTAAAGTCTAAAGTCTAAAGTCTAAGTCCAAATGAGCAGTATCCTACTTGTCGGCGATATTGTCGGCTACGGCAACTTGGGGATGTCAGTGATGACGCCCATCCTTTCGCATTTGAAATACGAGATTTTCCGGCTGCCGTCCTCGATGGTGTCCAACAATTTCAGTTACGGCAAGTTCGCGGTTTTGGACACCACGGATTACATGCGCCAGAGCATCGAAATCTGGGAGGAGCAGGGCTTCTCCGTGGATGCCGTCTGCACAGGCTATTTGGTCTCGGACGAGCAGGCGCAGTTAGTGGCGGACTACTGCCGGCGGCTGAAGTCACGGGGCACGGTCATCTTCGTGGACCCCATCATGGCCGACGACGGCAAGCTCTACAACGGCGCCACGGCCCAGACCGTGGAGTACATGCGGAGCGTGTGCCGTGTGGCCGACGTGATAGTGCCCAACGTCACGGAAGCCAAATTCCTGGCTGACAAATATTTGGACAAAGAATCCCTCACAGCGGACGAGGCAGAGGACCTGCTTCGAACGCTCCATGAGTTGGGCGACAGCTCCGTGATTATCTCCAGCATGGTGATGGAGGGACAGACCTGCACGATGCTGTTCGACAAGAGCACGGGTCACACCAAGGTACTCCCATACCGACAGGTGGCGGCGCAGTTCTCCGGCACCGGCGACGTCTTCTCCGCCATGACCATCGGGCAATATTTGCGAGGGGAAACCTTGGAGAACAGCGTATTGACGGCCATGAATTTCGTGGCGCACGTCATCGAGGCCAACCAGCACTACATCAGACCGGACAACGGCATACCCATCGAACGGCATCTGGCGGAGATAAAGTGAGGGGATTAAGAATTAAGAATTATGAATTATGAATTATGAATTATGAATAGTGTTCGCGAAAGTCATAGTCTAAGTCAATAGTTATAGTCTAAGTCTAAGTCATAAGTCTAAGTCTAAGTCATAGTCCAACGTTAACAGATTTCAAGTTCTCGCCAGTGAAAGCCAACAGCTAACAGCTAAAAGCTAACAGCCAACAGCCAACCCGCCAAACCAAAAAAATTGTATCTTTGCCACCTCAAATTTAACATCAAAAATAAAACCTAAATATGGAAAAATTCGATCCCGCAACCAACCTGGAAAGATTGGACAAAAAAGACGCCTACAGAGGCGTGAACCCGGCTATCTGCGATAGCGCAACGTTTATGTTCGAACAGGCCAAGACCATGACCGACACCTTCCACGGTGAGACCGAGGGCTACTTCCTCTACTCCCGCCACTGGAACCCCAGCACCCTCTCTTTGGCTCAGTCACTGGCCGCCATCGAAGGCACTGAGCTGGCCTGGACGACCGGTTCCGGCATGGCCGCCATCACCGTCGCCCTGTTGCACGAGGTGAAGAGCGGTGACCACATCGTCTCCAGCATGACCACCTACGGCGGCACCTTCGCCTTCCTGAACAACTACCTCAAGAAGTTCAACGTGGAGGTCACCTTCGTGAACATGCAGGACCTCGACGCCGTGAAGAAGGCCATCCGCCCGAACACCAAGGTGCTCTACACCGAGACGATGAACAACCCGTTGCTGCGTATCGCCAACCTTCCCGAACTGTCGAAGATTGCCCACGCCGCCGGCGCCAAATTGTTGGTTGACAACACCTTCACCCCGATGATCTTCTCGCCTTACCGTTTGGGCGCAGACGTGGTGATCTACAGCATGACCAAATATGTGAACGGCATGAACGACTGCGTGGCCGGCGCCATCTGCGGTTCCGCCGAATACATCAACTCTCTGATCGACGTGAACACCGGCACCGCCATGCTGCTGGGTCCCGTGCTCGACACCTTCCGCTCCACGAGCATCCAGAAGAACCTGCACACCCTGCACATCCGCATGAAGAAGCACAGCGAGAACGCCATGTACCTGGCCAAGCGCTTCAAAGAGACCGGCATCAAGTACAACTATCCGGGTCTCCCCGAGCATCCCGACCACGAGCTGTTCAAATCGATGATGAACGACGGCTACGGCTTCGGCGGCATGATCTCCATCGACATGGGCACGGCTGAGAGAGCCAGCGCCATCATGGAGAAGATGCAGGAGCTGGGCGTGGGCTACCTCGCCGTCAGCCTCGGCTACTTCAAGACGCTGTTCAGCAACTCCGGCAAATCCACCTCTTCCGAGGTTCCCGAGGACATCCAGCACGAGATGGGCATGAGCGAAGGCCTCATCCGCTTCTCCATGGGTCTGGACAACGATCCGGAAGCCACCTTCCAGCTGATCAAGCAAGCCATCGACGCCACGAAATAACCTTTCGTTCGCGCGAAACATCCAACGGGCGTGTCGGGAAACCGGCACGCCCGTTGTTGGCTGTTGAAAACTTTTTTCACGCAAGTGGCTGAGTATAAAGAAAAAGTGTATATTTGCACGCTTGTTAGAAAAACTGGTTTTCGATGCTTAATGAATTGTTTTTCAATCTGTTAAGTATTGCGGCAAAGTGTCGAAGCAGGCAGAAAAAGACAATAAATTTTATAAAACAAACCAAAAATGTCAGGATTAATAGGAAAAAAAATTGGGATGACTAGCATCTACGATGCCTCCGGCAAGGTTGTGCCGTGCACGGTGATAGAGGCTGGTCCTTGCGTCGTCACGCAAGTCAAAACCGTCGAGAAGGACGGCTACAGTGCTATCCAATTGGCTTATGACGAGAAGAAAGAGAAAAACACGACCAAGTCTCTGAAGGGTCACTTCGAGAAGGCCGGTACCACGCCGAAGAAAGTTCTGCGCGAGTTCACCCGCTTCGAGGAAGGCCATCAGAAGTCTTTGGGTGACGTGCTCGACGTGTCCGTCTTCGAGGAAGGCGAATTCGTGGATGTGAGCGGCACCTCCAAGGGCAAGGGCTTCCAGGGTGTCGTGAAGCGCCACCATTTCCGCGGTGTCGGCGACGCCACGCACGGCCAGCACAACCGCTTGAGAGCCCCCGGCTCCATGGGCGCATCCTCCTACCCGTCACGCGTGTTCAAAGGCATGCGCATGGCCGGCCAGATGGGCAACGCCAAGGTGAAAGTCATCAACCTCCAGATCGTCAAGATCGTGAAAGAGAAGAACATGTTATTAGTTAAGGGTTCCGTTCCCGGAGCCAATGGTTCATATTTAAAAGTAGAGAGATGGAGCTAACAGTTTATAAGATTGACGGCAGCGCGACTGCCAAGACGGTCACCTTGAACGACAAGATCTTCAACGTGGAACCGAACGACCACGCCATCTGGCTGGACGTGAAACAATATTTGGCAAATCAGAGACAAGGCACGCACAATACGCTGGAACGCTCCACCGTATCCGGAAGCACCCGCAAGCTGAAACGGCAGAAGGGCACCGGCGGCGCACGTGCCGGCAGCATCAAGAGCCCGACCATCCGCGGCGGCGCCACCGTGTTCGGACCGCACCCGCGCGACTACGGTTTCAAGCTCAACAAGAAAGTGAAACGCCTCGCCCGCTTCTCCGCCTTCACCTACAAACAGCAGGAAGGCTGCATCACCATCGTCGAGGACTTCACCTTCAACGAGCCCAAGACCAAGGAGTACAAGGCCATGCTGAAGGGCCTCAACCTCGAAGGCAAGAAGACCCTGCTTCTGCTGCCCGAGAACGACCGCAACGTCTTCCTCTCCGGCCGCAACCTGCAGCGCACCAACATCATGCGCGCCATCGAGGCCAACACCTATCACGTGCTTAACGCCAACAACCTCATCATCTGCGAAAGCAGCCTCAAGGAGTTGGAGAAGATGTTAGGCGAATAATTCATTCACCCTTAAAAAACAGAAACAATGAGTTGCATCATAAAACCCATCATCAGTGAGAAGATGACCACCGTCGCGGAGAAATACAACCGCTACGGCTTCATGGTCACCCGCGAGGCCACGAAACCCGAGATCAAGCGCGAGATCGAGTCCATCTACAACGTGAAGGTTGTGCGTGTGAACACCCTCATCCAACGCGGCAAGACGACCGCCCGCAACACCAAGGCCGGCGTCATCCTCGGTCAGAAGAACAACTTCAAGAAGGCCTACATCTTTGTCGACAAAGAAGATAAAATCGATTTCTACAGTAACATTTAAAAGGTTAAAAGGTTAAAAGGTTAGAAGGTTAATTATTGATCTCCTAACCTCTTAACCTCTTAACCTCCTAAACTAAATAAAAAAAATGGCATTAAAAAAGTACAAACCAGTAACGCCGGGTCAGCGCTTCAAAATGATTAGCGCTTACGATGACATTACCACGAACAAGCCCGAGAAGAGCCTGTTGGCGAAGAACCACAGCACGGGCGGCAGAAACAACAGTGGTAAGATGACGGTACGGTACCGCGGAGGCGGTCACAAGCAGATGTATCGCATCATTGACTTCAAGAGAAACAAGGATGGTGTTCCGGCCACCGTTAAGACCATTGAGTACGATCCCAACCGCTCGGCACGTATCGCCCTGCTGTTCTACGCCGATGGCGAGAAACGCTACATCGTGGCGCCTCACGGCATCAAAGTCGGCCAGCAGATCGTCAGCGGCACGGGTGTGGCTCCCGATCTCGGCAACTGCCTCCCGATCGGCGAGATCCCCCTCGGATCCATTATCCACAACATCGAGATGCGTCCCGGCCAGGGCGGCAAAATCGCCCGCAGCGCAGGCTCCTACGCCCAGCTGATGTCCCGTGACGGCCGCTACGCCATCATCAAACTGCCCTCAGGCGAAACCCGCATGATCCTCTGCGCCTGCAAGGCCACCGTCGGCATCGTCTCCAACGGAGACCACAGCCTCGAGGTGTCCGGCAAGGCCGGCCGCAGCCGCTGGCTCGGTCGCCGTCCGCGCAACCGCGGTGTCGTCATGAACCCCGTTGACCACCCGATGGGCGGTGGTGAAGGCCGCGCCTCCGGCGGTAACCCGCGTTCCCGCAAGGGTATGCCCGCAAAAGGCTACAAGACCCGCCACCCGAAGAAGAACTCTTCCCAATACATCGTTGAAAGAAGAAAAAAATAACCTAAAAGCTAAAGATTATGAGTCGTTCATTAAAAAAAGGACCGTATATCCATTACAAACTGGAACAACGTGTAATCGCAGCGCAGGAGTCCGGCAAGAAATCCACCATCAAAACGTGGTCCCGCGCCTCCATGATCTCCCCCGACTTCGTGGGCCTCACCATCGCTGTGCATAACGGGAACAAGTTCATCCCCGTCTATGTCACCGAAAACATGGTCGGCCACAAACTCGGCGAGTTCGCGCCCACCCGCATCTTCCGCGGTCACGCAGGCCAGAAGGACAAAGGCTCCAAATAAGAGCCTTCCTCCCAAAGCTTTAGGTGATCTTCCCTCGATTTTACGAAATAATTCATATCCCAAGAGTCATCGCCCAAACGATGACTCTTTTTTTATTCCCCTCCCCATACCCCCGGTTATCCACAATTGTTAACAACCTCTTGTGATGAAATGTTCATAAAACAACGGAGAAAACCACACAAAAAATCGGATATTTGCCATCCCAAAACAATCTGGTAAGAATTTATGTAAGATATGGAAAACGAAACGATTACAACAAACAAGACAAATCGGACAATGTCATACAACCGCATCGACAGCCTTCTGGGCACCACCGGCAAGCTCACCCCGCAGGCCGTGGAATTCGAAGAGGCCGTGCTCGGTGCCCTGATGATCGATGACAACGCCGTGACGGAAGTGCTCTCCGTCCTCAAACCGGAAATGTTCTATGTGGAAGCCAACCAACACGTGTTCAGTGCCATCCAAAGACTTTTCTCCGCTTCGCAACCTATTGATGTCCTGACGGTTACAAATCAACTTAAAAAGGACAAAACGCTGGAACTCTCAGGCGGAGCCTCATACGTGGCAGGCCTCACCAACCGGCTGAACTCTTCCGCCAACCTGGAATTCCACGCCCGCATCGTGATGGAGAAATTCATCCTGCGCGAACTCATCCGCAACTGCAACGTCATCATCAACGACGCCTACGACGAAAGCAACGACGTGCTGGAAATGCTCGACAGTGCCGAATCGAAGATTTTCTCCATCGTGGAGAACAACCTCAAGCGCGACAGCAAGGAGCTGGGCGATGTGGTGAGTCTCGCCCTCAACGAGCTGACCGAGATGCGCGACTCACAGGACGAGCTGCAGGGCGTGCCGTGCGGCATCCGTGCCATCGACGAGAAAACCGGCGGCTGGCAGAAGTCCGATCTCGTGATCCTCGCCGCCCGTCCCGGTATGGGTAAAACCTCCTTCGTGCTGTCCGTGGCCCGCAACGCCGCCATCGACTTCGACCGACCGGTCGCGTTCTTCTCCTTGGAAATGTCGGCCACACAGCTGGTTCACCGTCTCTTCTCCATCGAGTCCGGTGTCCCGTCCGACCGCATCTCCAAAGGCACGCTTTCCGACGTGGAATGGACGAAACTGTGGGAAAATGTCAGCCGGCTGAACAGTGCGAACCTGATCATCGACGACACCCCCGCGCTCTCCGTTTTCGACCTGCGGGCCAAATGCCGCCGACTGAAACACAAATACGACATCCAGATGATCATCATCGACTACCTGCAGCTGATGCAGGCGGGCAGCGACAATTCCAAACACGGCGGCAACCGCGAACAGGAAATCAGCTACATCTCCCGTTCGCTCAAGGCGTTGGCCAAGGAGCTGAACGTACCGGTCATCGCCCTGTCGCAGCTGAGCCGTGCCGTGGAGACCCGTGGCGGCTCCAAGCGCCCGCAGCTGTCCGACCTGCGTGAGTCGGGCTCCATCGAGCAGGACGCCGACATGGTGCTCTTCATCTACCGTCCGGAATACTACCATTTGGACACGTTCGAGGACAACACCCCCGCCGACGGCATGGCGGAGATCATGTTCGAAAAGAACCGTCACGGCAGCACCGGCAACGTGAAAGTCCGATTCCAAAGCCAGTTCACCAAGTTCTGCGACGTCAGCGAAGGTTCCTTCTCCGAGGGCGGCACCTACTCCTCCCCGAGCGCCGGCATCACGCCCAACGAGAACTTCTCCACCCAATATTTCGACAGCGCGGCCAACGGCGACGGCGGCGACGGCGGCGCCAACGATCCATCTACACAAGGCTACGAAGACGATTTCGCCTTCTAACCCACCCAACTATGCACTTTTCACCGAACCACCATTCCAAGAGGGCTGCAGGCCCGACACCACATTTTATCGAACCACTAATCCAAGAGGGCTGCAGGCCCGACACGTGTCAACCCAGGGCGAAGCGAAGCGTAGCCCTGGGACAGAAAGGGCGAAGCGAAGCGTAGCCCTGGGATAATACCAGAAATATGAAGAAACTATCCATGGAAGAACTGGGGCGAGTGACCCCGGAAGAGTATAAAAAACAAGAAAAAACGCCCGTCGTGTTAGTGCTCGACAACATCCGCAGCATGCACAACGTGGGTTCCGCGTTCCGCACCTGCGACGCCTTCAACGTGGAGCGGCTCTACCTGTGCGGCATCACCGCCACGCCCCCGCAGAAGGAAATCAGCAAGACCGCTCTCGGCGCCACCGAAAGCGTGGATTGGACATACCAAGAAGATGTCGCTGAACTTGCAAAGCAGTTGAAATCAGACGGTTACGCAGTCATTCTGGTTGAACAAACCGACACATCCACGATGTTGCAGGATTTTGACTTCACCCAGTATGAAAAGGTGGCGCTGTTCGTGGGCAACGAGGTGTTCGGCATCAGCGACGGTCTGCTGCCCTTGTGCGACGCGGCGGTCGAGATCCCGCAGTTCGGCACCAAACACTCCCTGAACGTCGCCGTCGCCACCGGCATCGTGCTTTGGGAAGCGGTGCGAGGAGAGTTAGCAGTTAGCAGTTAGTAGTTAGCGCGAACGAAAAAGTACAGGTCTAAGTCTAAGTCTAAGTTTAAGTCTAAGTCTAAGTTTAAGTCTAAGTTTAAGTCTAAGTTTAAGTCTAAGTTTAAGTCTAAGTCTAAGTTTAAGTCTAAGTCTAAGTTTAAGTCTAAGTTTAAGTCAAAGTCAAAGTTACGAAGTGAAAAGATTCTGTTTTATATTGATACTCTGTGCTTTGTGGATGTTTAGCTACCCGCAGAGTCGTCACATAAGTCTCGGACCCGCCGACCCGCCAAAGCCGTACGGACCAGTGCCGACGGCCGCGCAGGTGGCTTGGCAGCGGATGGAGATGAATATGTTCTGCCACTTCGGGCCCAACACCTTCACCGGCCTGGAGTGGGGCGAGGGCACGGAGGCAGAGGACATCTTCAACCCCACCGCCCTCGACTGCAACCAGTGGGTTTCTGTGGCGAAGCAGGCCGGTTTCCGCGGCATCATCCTCACCGCCAAGCATCACGACGGTTTCTGCCTGTGGCCCAACCCGCAGAGCACACATACCGTGCGCGAGAGCGCGTGGCGCAACGGAAAAGGCGATGTGTTGCGCGAGTTGTCCGATGCCTGCAAGAAGGGCGGCGTGAAGTTCGGGATCTACATCTCCCCGTGGGACCGCAACGCGCCCACATACGGTACACCAGCATATAACAAGGTGTTCCTCAAGACTTTACGTCATGCTCATACGAACTACGGTCCCATCTTCGAGCAGTGGTTCGACGGGGCCAATGGCGAAGGCCCGAACGGCAAAAAGCAGGTTTATGACTGGAAGAAGTTCAACGGGCAGACGAAGAAGCTGCAACCCAATGCGGTGATTTTCAGCGATGTGGGTCCCGGATGCCGCTGGGTCGGCAACGAGGAGGGGAAATGCGGGCGCACCTGCTGGTCGCGGCTTGATATCGAGGGTTTCGGTCCCGGTGCCGATGCCCCTTCGCAGGACACGCTCAACGCGGGCAACTACAACGGCGCGTGCTGGATCCCCGCCGAGACGGACGTCTCCATCCGTCCGGGCTGGTTCTGGCGCGAGAGCGAGCACCCGAAGAGTGTGCAGGAGCTGCTGAAAATCTACTACAACAGCGTAGGCCGCAACTCGTTGCTGTTGCTCAACGTGCCGCCTGATAGCCGCGGCCTCATCCCCGCTGAGGACTCGTTGCGTCTTATGGAGTTCCGCGCCGCGCTGGACAGCATCTTCGCGCATGATTTAGCGAAAAAAGTGGAATTTATATTTGCTTCTGAAGAGAGAAACATTTCAGAATGTAATATCCGCCCAACAACGTATGATCCGTTGTGGTTGGTTAGGGGCGATTACGACAATTATTGGGCCACCGATGATGGCGTGACAACGGCTTATATCCAGTTGCGTTTCGACGAGCCGCAGACCTTCAACCGCGTCATGCTGCAGGAGTACATCCCGCTGGGACAGCGCGTGGAGAAGTTCCACATTGAGATTGAGGATGAGAACGGCAGCTGGCGCACCATCGCCGAGGAGACCACCATCGGCTACAAGCGGATTGTGCTCACGGAAACGGTTACCACGGAAAAGGTACGCGTGGTCATCGACCAAAGCCGCGCGTGCATTGTGCTGAACAGAGTGGGGCTGTTTTGGGACAGGATTTACGTTTCCGAATAGAACCTCAAATCCGTTGGCTTTTGCATCCGATTTTTCATCAGTAGCTTTGAGAGAATCATAGGTTATGGCTTTTTTTTAAGGTTCATCCCAATAGTAGAGCACATTATGGTGTTTTATTTGGGACAGTCTCCATAGAGAATCGTGTCCGCGATAGGATTAAACCGTTTTTCTTCTTCACAAGGCTATGGCAGGAAATGGCTTTCATACAATTGCAGGAAAGAAAAGATGGGCAAGACGCGAAAGTCAGGGCGGTCGCAAACAACAGAAATATAGTCCACTTTACGTTCTCCATACTTGATTTTTTTTTAATTCAAAGGCAGGCCGGTCTCCCCAATCCTGTCCGGGGAACGGAACGTCTTGAAACCGAATAGCTTTGATGTTATGTTACGGTTGTTCATCATGAGGTGGTTTTTGTTGATACTGATAATTGAAATCCTTATAAGAAAAGGGATGTGCTTTATTGTGAAGGATTATGTGTTTGGTTTTTGAGGTGTTTTTAAGATTACGGTCAATTTCCAGATTGAAACGCGATGCCATTGAATTTCAGGAAACCAAGCGTTCCCCTGTCGTCCAACAAATCCCGAATGATCAAGGTTTTCTCTCGGGTGTCGTATGTGAAAGCGCCATTGTGGATAGACAAGCGGGATTTCCCTTCAAAAGCAGGATACTCGACGTTAAGAGTGTCGGAATGGAGTTGTATGACTTGTGCCGTGTTCAAGTACTCGCACCCTGACAATTTTTCGGATAACAGCAGCAGGTATAATCCTTTCTCCGGGTCAATCTCAAAAATTGACTGGATATGTTCCTGCCAAGTCCACTTTTGTGCCTTAAGATGCGCGTCTGACTTCCATACAAGTACAGAGAAACAGGAGCAACTTGTGTTAAATTCATTGAGATGGAAAGAATAAAAGGATATCACGCTGTCGGCGGATTCATGGCGGTCTAGACCTCCGAAACGATTCAAGTCCATTTGGCAAGTGTTAACTAAGTACACCATCATGTCCAAGGTTCTTTCGGCGGTTACATATCTGGGATCATTGTCCATGTCGTGTGTTGGAATGTCATCCATCCATGTCAGATTACGATTGATGGCGGAAATCAAGAGGACTGTGTCGGAAGAGGATTGTGAATCCTTTGTCTGGCCAGCCTCCCTTGTATGACTACAAGCCCAGAATAGAGCAATGAAAAGTGGAAGCAGTAGGACTCGTTTCATCGTGATAAATCTAATAATCTTTTACGTGCCGCATGTGCTATAAGTACGTTTCCCTTACTGTCCTTTAGCTCGTTGAACAGTTCCATTTTGTCAACGCCATATTTGTTTTTAACACCATAATCATCAGGAATAAGTTCCAACATCTGCCTGTAACCTTTAATCGCTTCTTGTCTGTCCTTTTTACAACCGTTGTTATTCAAGTCCGGGTCATGCCATAGTCCCCATGCAAAGCAATAGATTGCATTGGTGTAAGCGGCACTGCTATCAAACATGTAATACGTTGGGATTGTTTTGCCGTAGAATTGGGATAAAACGTTAATACTCTGTTTCAATAGAGAGAGACGTTGTTCAAACCCATTAAACCCTCCATTTATTTTGGCTGTTATCATTATGAAATCGTTTTTGTCTGCATAATAATTCAAATTGTTTTTGTTCCAGTACCACGCTGCAGATAAAGCCGCATGCGGCGGTTTTTCGAGTTTTTGTCTGTTTTGGAGAGTGGTTGTCATGTCTTCTTCGCAAAATTGTTGATATGCCAAATAGTTTCCTTTACCTGTTATTTGTATCAGTCCTCTGCCAAAAAAACCATTGTAGCTATTTTCTGTTGCCCCTAATTCTTTGGCGTATTTCAAATACCCTGATTCGTGGAGTAATTGTGAAATAAAATGGACTTTTCTCAAAAAAGAGTCAATGTCGTTTTCTTTCATGCCCTGATTTAGACTGTTAACATGTTTGTTAATATCATTCAGAGAACAAGTAGGGGCTATCAGTTTTATCATTTCACTGGTTATCTCCTCCACAATTTCATTTTTCCCCAAAACATACCCATCTGAATCAATTGTCACAACATATTCTTTCTTATCATACACTTCTTCTCCCATGAAATCCGTGATCCGCGCTTTGACATTGATGTTCGTCTTCTCATCCGAAGCCGCTATTTTCACCTCGAAAGTCTGTTCGTATCCTATAGCCCGTTTCCAATGGTTGTTTACGGCAATGTATGTTGCCTCGGCACGACCGCTTACGACTACAGAAACATTAACGTAAGCGGTCCTAAACTCTTGTCTGACTCTCGCCGGAGTGTATCGTTCCTGTGAAAGATTGTCTGATACGGAGTATTGTGCACCATAAACGGGTTTCCCTTTTCTGATGAAGACGTCCAGGATTCTTGCGTTGCTAATGCGGAGAATCCGGTCGCTTTTCCGCTTTTCCTCCCACCCCGGGTGAAACATGCTATCCTCCCCGAAGGGGCTGCTTTTCCAATAATTGGTGTCCATCGCCGTTCGGGTTTAGGATTGGGGCTCGGCACTGTGGAGGCCTGCGAGTTTGAAATCAGCAGTGTCGAAAGGGGACTCTTGCAGCGCACAGGAACAGGGCAGGCCGGTCTCTTCTTCCAGATAAGCCGAATTGGCCTGTATGATGGTGAGTGTGGAGGGTATCCGGGTTGTCCAAGTGTCTTCCACGATTGTTTCGTCCTGACACTGAAGTTCGCGTACAACGGAGAGGCATTGGTCGTCTTCGGTCTCGGGGACCAGATTCCCTTCGGTGCAGATGTCGCCCGTCTGCAGATACCAGAGCACCGCTTTTTCGAATTGCGGGCGCACGGGTACAAGCACCTTGGCCATACCGCTTTGCAGGAACGCTTCAAAAACAGGATCGTCGCTCTTGGTCTGAATCAGTTCGTACCATGCACATTTGGGATTGTAGTAGTAGGGGTATAATGTGTAGCTGAGGATCTCCCATTGGAAGGCGGTTTCGAAGAATTTCACATACTCGGCGTACGCACCCAATGCCGACACTTGGTCGATTTCCGGGATGTGGACGATTTCCGGTTCCTCCTCTTCCCCGCAACTTTCACACGAGTATTCTTGGCAGGTGTGGAAACTTTGTCCCATCTCGTATCCGAAAGGACGGCCGAGCATCTCAATGCAGGAACGTTTCAGTTCCCGTTCCTCGATCAGGCGGTTGGCGGCCTCGTTGCTGAAATTTTCATTTTCTGTCTGATTTTGAATGGATTGTTCTTCGACCTGTTGTAGCCTCAAAGCTTCGGAGTATTCATCATATTTCCTCTGATAAGCACTTTCTAAGTTTAAGAATGTCTCTTCCTGCCATTCTGTCAAAAGCTCAGGGTCGGATATGCAGTTCACTCGTATAGTAGCGCTGTAGTCATCGACTCTTCTATACTTGACAACAATAGAAACGGATCCTGGTAGATTTGGTATAAGATTAACGGTTCTGCCAAATGATGCTGTTCCACGATTTTTATAATCTCCCTCATGTATTTTTTGTCCGCCGATTATAAATTCCAGATAGGCCGTACCTGTCGGGGTATGGTAATTGAATGATCCGTCACAAGTTACATTGACCGCCACAAATCCGTCCGGAATATTGATGCTGTTCAGAGTATTGCTTTGTGAATAGCTTTTGTTCTCTACCGTTGTTGTGGGGATATCCATGGTAACAACTGTATTCTCAGATTCATAAATCTGAATATCTGCCCCGTATGCCGTCGCTGCGTTGCTGGCATTTTGAGGAGTAATGTCTTTAGCACTTTGTATGCCAAAATCCGCCAATGTCTGAGGCGGTGTCAGCAAGGAGAGTTGTTCCGCTTGACTTTTCTTTTTCCATTTCAGTGCCTTCTTGTACAGTTTTGCCGGATGCGGCACTTCTATCTCCAGCACCATGCGCTTGCCGTAGTTCACTAGCTCGTTTTTGTATATCTTGTCCACCCAGCGGTAAACGCCTGTCACATGGTCCTCCCCGAGCCGGTTGTCATAGCCGTGCTTGTAGGTTTCCTCATACTCCTTGATGATTTTGTAGGTGCGTTTCTCGGCCGTCTTCTGCTCGATGCGCTCCACGGCCCGCTCCGTGACCTCCTTGGCGTAGTTTTTCGCCTCGGTGTTGGAGAGGGACGAGGAGTTTGAGCTGTTGTACCCGGTGCTTACATTGGAGGAGATGCTGCCGAAGATCTTGGAATCCTTTGACACGGTAACCGAGCCGCTGACATCAAAGGACTTGTCCTTCTGCAGAATCTTCGCTATCTCCGAGCTCACCTCGTTCCGTTCCGCCGAGGTGGTGTCGTTCGTGTTTTCGATGGTGGATTCCGACGACAATTCCGTTGTTTCCTCTGTCCTGAGTGTGTTCCGGGTGCTCTTCTCCTTGTATTCGCGCGCCATCACATTCTCGATGTGCGAAACCTCCCCCGGCACATAGCAGCAAAGAGTCTGCTCCACCCTGCGGAAGTCCTGTATTCCCAGATTATATACTCCGTATAGGTCGTCCTTATTTCCGCCATGTTGCCAGAATGTGACAAACTCAGTCACTCTCTCGGGAATCACTACCGCCAATTTGGCGATGTCATCTAAGGAAAGGCTGCGGGAATTGGAGAGGTAATGTTGGGCGACAATCATTTTGAGACAGGCCTGGAGCGCAGATTTGGATCTCTTTGTGACAATCTGTGTCAGCAGCTCATTCCAAACATTGGCATAGTCTGTGCCACTCAATGCTTGTATGTTTTCCTCTATAGAATCCGGCTTTGTGCTGTCGTTGCGGCATTGCAGCATCAAGCGACACGAGAAATCATAAAAATCGGGATAAGAATTTTGGAGGCTTCTGTAGCTGGAGACAGGGGCCAGCCCATTCATGAAGCTTCTGTAGTCGCTGCTGCTCCCGTTGCTTTGGGGGCAGTTGTAAAACGGGCTGCCTGAAAAATTGGGATGCCGTATGAAAAGCAGAAGCTTGTCGGCTTCGCCTATCCTGTCGGGGGAGCGGAACGTCTTGAAACTGAAGAGTTTCTCTGTTATGTCTGTGTTGTTCATAATAAG
>JAEEGF011454641.1_pt1 | contig 82683 bp, 66 predicted proteins | sample 9134171 | NCBI WGS metagenome assembly JAEEGF01 (sample SAMN16246542, study PRJNA631951) | gut metagenome | biome: gut microbiome; feature: rumen; material: AP-attached | host: Bos | place: Iran: Karaj | collected 2018-10 | reverse complement strand
CTAAAAAAACTGCTTGACAAAGTAGAATAATATATGTTATATTGTAAAGGCTGTGCGATAGTGCACAGTAAAAAATAAAATATCATGTATATCGGTTAGGAATCGCTATACGGAAGGATAGGTATAATTATGAAGTCAGACATTCAGCCAACTTATTATCAGGCAACAGTAACCTGCAACTGCGGAAATACATTCGTAACAGGTTCAACAAAAGAGGAAATCCACGTAGAAATTTGCTCAAAGTGCCATCCATTCTACACAGGACAGCAGAAGACAGCAGCAGCTCGTGGTGCTATTGAGAAGTTCAATCGTAGATATGGCTTAAACAAATAGTAGATTAATATCAAAAATTAAAAGCTTGAGAATTATACATTCTCAAGCTCTTTTTGTACGTTTGGAAAAAATTGGATATTTGTAACAAAAAATGCCCGGCAAAATTAAAAGGGCAATTTATGTATATTTGCATAGGAAAATTAAAGGATTAAGGAATAAGAGTAATTGAAATAGAAGGCAAAGCCTAAGTGACCAAGGAGGCATATGAGCGACAAAACAAAGGTTGTTTCATCACGTATTGGTGGACAGGCGGTCCTTGAAGGCGTCATGATGAGAAACATGAGCGCGGTTGGTACGGCAGTAAGGACCCCGGAAGGAAAAATTGCAGTAAATGTAGAACATATCGGTGCAGGAAGGGAAGATAATAAGTTATTAAAGCTTCCGATAATAAGAGGAGTAGTATCCTTTTTTGACTCGCTATACATAGGAACAAAGGCCCTCACATACTCGGCCAGCTTTTACGATGATGAAGAGGACGACAAAAATAAAAAAGCTGCAAAGACAAATGGCGAGGGTATTGTAGAAACGAAAAAATATGAATCGAGTGCTGGAGATATAATAACTGTAATAATATCAGTTGTTTTAGCGCTTGTTATATTTGGAATGCTTCCATTCTATTTATCAAATCTCCTTGCGTCAAAGATACCATCAAAGACTATCATACTTTTGATAGAAGGCTTCATCAGAATAGGAATATTCATTGCATATATCCTTCTTATATCGCAGATGAAGGATATAAAGAGGACTTTTATGTATCATGGAGCAGAGCATAAATGCATAAACTGCTTAGAAACCGGACATGAACTTACAGTAGCAAATGTAAGAGCAGCAAGCCGCTATCATAAAAGATGCGGAACTAGCTTTTTGATCTTTGTAATGCTCATAACCTTTGTGGTATTTATGTTCATAAGAGTTGATACTCTTTGGCTCAGATATGTTCTGAGAATTTTGCTCATACCTGTAATAGCAGGAATTGCCTATGAATTTATCCGTTATGCAGGAAGCCATGAAGGAGTTTTAGTAAGAATAATATCAAAGCCGGGCTTCTGGATGCAGATGCTTACGACAAAAGAGCCGGATGATAAAATGATAGAAGTAGGAATGGCAGCAGTTAATTCGGTATTCAACTGGAAGGCTTATTTGGCTGATGTGAAATCAGGCAGAAAGCTGAGTGCCATTGAAATGAAGATAAATTATCCGGCAATCAAAAATAAAGGCGAGGGTCTTAATAGCTTTTCTAAAGACGAACTGTCAGGAAAGGCAGGAGATAGCTTTGTAATAGACAGCGTTGCCCAGATGATGGGAAAAGAAAAGCAGGTAGCTGCAGGGGCCTTAGTAGAAGAGAATAATCAAAATAAAAAGAGCAAGAAGAAAAAGAAAAATAAGAATAAGAAATTCAATCAGACTCAGGGAAATGTTGCATCTGCTAAGAAGAATACTGCAAATGGCAGTGCAAAAAAGAGCGATGATATATTAAGCAATCTTGATAGAAAATTTGCAGCAGCCCATGTTAATGAGAATACTCTTATAAAGCCTTGGGAGCAGAAAAAAGCTTCGGAGGAAGCGGCTGAGAAAGCTGCGAAGGAAAATGCTCCAGAGGTAAAGGCAGAAGTAAAGACAGCAGAAGTAAAGACAGAAGAAGTAAAGTCTGAGGTAAAGGCAGATGCAAAGACAGAAGAAGTAAAGGCAGCAGAGGTAAAGACTGAAGCAAAGATAGAGCCTAGAAATGAAAGGCTTGAGAGAATAGCTGAGGCAGAAGAGGCAAGAAAGCGTGCAGCGCTAAAGCTTCTTCAGGAAAATCATGAAGAGGAAAATATGCCTACTGATGATATTTCAAAGGCCTTTGACAGAGTGTTCAGTTATACGGGAAATAAAACGATTGTAGAAATGTCAGGTATTGATGCAGTTGTAAATGATGCAGGACAAAAGCTTGCAGAAGAAAAGAAGAATAAGAAATAAGAATAAGAAATAAGTAGTAAAAGGTTAGATTTTAAAGTAATAAAGAGGTAATTATGTTTGAACAGATGGAAGAACTTGAAGGACACTACGAGGAAATAGCATCTTCACTCGCAGCACCGGATGTAGCTTCTGATGCGAAAAGATATCAGAGTCTTATGAAGGAAAGCAGTGATTTAGAGCCTTTAGTGACCACCTATAGAAAGTATAAGGAAGCGAAGCAGACTCAGCTGGATTCTCTTGAAATAATAGATACAGATCCAGATGAGGACATGAAGGCCATGGCAAGAGAAGATCTTGCACAGGCAAAAAGAGATGAAGAGGAGCTTGCAAGGGAGCTTACCCTTCTTCTTATCCCAAAGGATCCAAATGATGAAAAGAACGTCGTAATGGAAATCAGAGCGGGTGTTGGAGGAGATGAAGCAGCACTTTTTGCGGCAGATCTTTACAGAATGTATATGAAATATTTCGACCGCATGAGATTTAAGGTTGAAACAACAAACGTAAGTGAGAACGGCCTTGGCGGCTATAAGGAAATAACTCTCATTGTAACAGGAAATGGAGCTTACTCAAAGCTTAAGTACGAAAGCGGAGTGCACCGTGTTCAGAGAATTCCTGTAACCGAGTCAGGTGGAAGAATTCATACCTCAACAGCTTCAGTAGCAGTAATGCCGGAAGCAGATGAAGTAGAAGTAAATATCGATCCTAAGGATTATAGAATTGATGTTTTTAGATCAACCGGAAACGGAGGTCAGTGCGTAAATACAACAGACTCAGCAGTTCGTCTTACTCACTATCCTACAGGCATCGTAATCATGTGTCAGGAAGAAAAGTCACAGCTCAAGAACCGTGCCAAGGCTCTTAGAGTACTTCGTGCCAAGCTTTTCGATCTTGAGCAGGAAAAGAAGCATGATAAGGAAGCAGCAGAGCGTGCAAGTCAGATCGGAACAGGAGACCGTTCAGAAAAAATCAGAACCTACAATTTCCCTCAGACACGCTGCACAGATCATAGAATAAAGTTCACTACTCATAATCTTATAGAGATAATGAATGGAGATCTTACGGAGCTAATAGATGCGCTTACCTCAGCAGACCAGGCAGCAAAGCTTGCAAAGCAGGAGGAAGCTGTGTGATCAGCTTTCTATGAAAAGCTATACAGTTTTAAGATAAAGGACATAAGAAATGATATCGAGCTTACATAATGAAAAAGTAAAAGCGCTTATGGCCCTAATGAATAAGCCGCGTGAAAGAAAAGAACGCGGCCTTTTCATTTGTGAGGGACCAAAGGTGTATTTAGAGGCAGTAAAAGCAGGCCTTGTAGATTCAGTTTATGTATCAGACAGCTTTAGGGGAAGAAATGATGATATTGCCCCTGAAGCAGAGGTAATGAGCGATGATGTGTTTGAGAAGGTATCAGGAACTGTTACTCCGCAGGGAGTTCTGACAGTGACTAAGATGCCGGAATACACTCTAGAGGGCCTTTTATCAGGAAAATATAAGGGCGATAGACCAAAGGATACCCTAAATCTTATAATCTTAGAGGATGTAAGAGATCCGGGGAACATAGGAACGATAATCCGTACAGCAGAAGGCGCCGGAATGGATGCTGTGATAATGTCACAGGGCTGCGTTGATGTTTTTAATCCAAAGGTTGTCCGCTCTACCATGGGAACAATATTCCGCATGCCATTTATTTATGTAAAAGACTTTCAGGGAACCTTAGATGAACTTCAAAAGGCAGGAACCAGGCTTTATGCAGCATATCTTCCGGGAAGTGAAGATTATAGGGCTGTAAGCAATGAGGACTATGCAGGAAAGGGCGTCATTATAGGAAATGAGGCAAATGGACTTACCAGGGAAACAGCAGAAAAAGCAGATGTAAGAGTAAGAATACCGATGGACGGTAAGGTAGAGAGCCTTAATGCAGCAGTTGCAGCTTCACTTTTGATGTATGAAATAAGGCGCAGCAGAGCATAAGTAAAGGATTTGTTATGAAAAGATATAGAGAGCTGGTAAATGAGGCAGCTAAGTCATTTGCAGAGCTAGGAATAGAGGAAGCGGAAAATGATGCAAAGGAGCTATTGATGTTCCTTATGAAATGGGATTATACCCACTACACCCTGTGCATAGATGACGAAAGCACTAAGGAAGCAGTGGATAAGTATGCTGAGCTTGTAGAAAAAAGAAAAAAAAGGATCCCGGTCCAGCTTATAATAGGAGAGGCTCCGTTTTATGGAAGGCAGTTCAAGGTGACACGTGACACTCTTATTCCGCGCTTTGATACTGAAATACTAGTTGAAGAGGTCATAAGCTACATAAAGAAAAAATATCCAAGCGGTGAGGCGAGAGTTCTTGATATGTGTACCGGAACGGGCTGCATAGCTATAACCATAGATCAAGAGGTGGCTACTAAAAAGGTGGTGGCAGCTGATATTTCGGAAAAGGCTCTTGAGGTAGCAAGGGAAAATGCAAGGAAAAATGGCAGCAGGGCAGAGCTTATTAGGACAGACCTTTTTGAAGGTATAAATGAGGAATTTGATGTATTAGTATCAAATCCACCTTATATTCCGACCAAGGTAATAGATACCCTTCAACCAGAGGTAAAGAACAATGATCCTCATTTAGCACTTGACGGCGGAGAGGACGGCCTTGATATATATAGAAGGATAATACAAGGAATAAATAGTAAAAATGTATTATCAGCAGGTGGTGCAGTGTTTTTTGAAATAGGCTATGACCAGGGGGAAGCAGTAAGCGGGCTCCTAGAAAAAGCAGGTTTTTCGAAGGTCAGAGTGATAAAAGATCTAGCAGGGCTCGATAGGGCCCTAGCAGCAGAGAAAATATAAAAATACTAAAAAAGTCACGTACAATCGTGCGCTACTTGTGCAATTTTCACAAAAATTTTGAAAAAAGTGAAGAGTAGAAAAAAACACATTTTATTTTTACTATAATGTGATATAATTACTGTGATATTTTTAACAATGGTATCTACTTCTGCTAAATAAAAGCAGTAAGGAGAATGTTTAAAAGACGGAGGCATATAAGATGTCAGCAGTAACATTTGATTATTCAGCAACAAAGAAATTCATCAGCCAGGATGAGGTTAAGTTCATTACAGCTCAGACAGAAGCTGCAAAGAAGGAAGTTCTTGATGGCAATGGCGCAGGAAATGATTTTCTTGGATGGGTAGATCTTCCAGAGAATTATGACAAGGAAGAATTTGCTCGTATCAAGGCAGCAGCAAAGAAGATCATCTCAGATTCAGAAGTATTCGTAGTAATCGGAATCGGTGGTTCATATCTTGGAGCAAGAGCAGCAATCGAGTATCTTGGACATACTTTCTACAACGAGCTTCCAAAGGATCAGAGAAAGACACCGGAAATTTATTTCTGCGGAAATTCTCTCAGCGGAACATATTTAAAGCATCTTGTAGATGTTATCGGTGACCGTGATTTCTCACTTAACATAATTTCTAAGTCAGGTACAACAACAGAGCCAGCAGTAGCTTTCAGAGTACTTAGAGAAAAGCTTGTTAAGAAGTATGGCGAAGAGGAAGCAGCAAAGAGAATCTATGCTACAACAGATAAGGCTAAGGGAGCTCTTAAGAACCTTGCTAATGAAAAGGGCTATGAGAGCTTTGTAGTTCCAGATGATGTAGGAGGACGTTTCTCAGTTCTTACAGCAGTAGGTCTTCTTCCAATCGCAGTTAGTGGTGCTGACATTGATAAGCTCATGGAAGGTGCAAACAACATGAGAAAGCTTGTTAAGAGTGCTTCATTTGATGAAAATCCATCAATGCAGTATGCAGCCGCTAGAAATATATTATATCGAAAGGGAAAGTCAGTTGAAATCCTTGGAAACTTCGAGCCATCTTTCCATTTCGTTGGTGAGTGGTGGAAGCAGCTCTTTGGTGAGTCAGAGGGTAAGGACAATAAGGGCATTTTCCCAGCATCAGTTGATTTTACAACAGATCTTCATTCAATGGGTCAGTTCATTCAGGATGGATCAAGAGTCATGTTCGAGACAATCATGAATCTTGAGCAGCCTACAGACGATTTTACAATCGAAGAGGAAGCAGTAGATACAGATGGTCTTAACTATCTTGCAGGCAAGACAGTAAATTATGTAAATCAGCAGGCAATGATGGGAACTAGAGTAGCTCATACAGATGGTGATGTTCCTCAGTTCGTAGTAAATGTTGCAAAGCGCGATGAAGAGTCTCTTGGTGAGCTTTTTTACTTCTTCGAGTTTGCATGTGCTGTTTCAGGTTATCTTCTTGCAGTTAACCCATTCAACCAGCCAGGTGTTGAGAGCTATAAGAAGAACATGTTCGCTCTTCTTGGAAAGCCAGGCTATGAGGAACTCAGCGCAGCATTAAAGGCTAGAATCAACTAATTTTAATCTGGTTTAGTTTAAGTATTATGATAAATAGTACTTGATTTAAACATAAAATGATATTAAAATATTAAGGCTATGTTATGCATGGGGATGTACGTGCATACATGGCCTTATATTTTTGTGCATGTAAACATCGTGGAATTCAACATCAGGAGGTTATAGTTTGGCAAAGTATTTATATATATCAGAAAAACCTAGTGTTGCTCAGGAATTTGCGAAGGCTCTGAATAAGGATTTTAGGCGCGGTGATGGTTATCTTGAAGCTGAGGATGCCATAGTTACCTGGTGCGTTGGTCATCTTGTAACAATGAGCTACCCTGAAAGCTATGATCCGGCTTTAAAGAAATGGTCTCTCACAACCCTTCCATTCATTCCACAGGAATATAAATATGAAATAATACCAGCGGTTAAAAAGCAGTTTGATGTGGTAAGCTCGCTCCTTAACCGTAAGGATGTAGAACGCATATATGTGTGTACCGACTCGGGAAGAGAAGGAGAATATATCTACCGCCTTGTAGATCAGATGGCAAAGGTACCAAAGGATAAGGATAGAAGAAGAGTTTGGATCGATTCTCAGACAGAGGAGGAAATCCTTAGAGGAATCCGTGAAGCTAAGCCTGAGAGTGCATATGATAATATTTCAGATAGTGCGTATTTAAGAGCAAAGGAAGATTATCTTATGGGAATTAATTTCTCAAGAGTACTTTCACTTAAGTATTCCTGGGATGTTAAAGAGTTCCTTGGAAGAGATATGGCGGTAATAGCTGTAGGCAGAGTAATGACCTGTGTACTTGGAATGGTAGTCAGAAGGGAAAGAGAAATAAGAGATTTTGTAAAGACACCGTTTTACCGTGTGCTTGGAACCTTTTCTAAGGACAATGATGGAAATATTGCAAAGTTCCCGGCAGAGTGGAGAGTAAATGAAAAATCAAAATATTTCAATACTCCTGCTCTTTATAATGAAAAGGGCTTCAAGAAAAAAGATGGCGCAGAAGGTCTTATAAATGAGCTAAAGAGCTCGCAGTCACCTATGGTAATTACTGACATTACCAGAAAGACAGAAAAAAAGAATGCTCCGCTGCTCTTTAATCTTGCTGAGCTACAGGGCACCTGCAGCAGAGTGCTGAAGATAAGTCCTGATCAGACTCTTAACATAGCACAGGAGCTCTATGAAAAGAAGCTTACTACCTATCCAAGAACTGATGCAAGAGTGCTTTCAACAGCCATAGCAAAGGTGATAGATAAAAATATAAAGGGAATAGGAAAGCTCCCTCAGTTTTCTCAGTTTACTGATGAAATTCTTTCAGGAGAGGCTTATAAATCCATAGCGAAAAGTAAATATACCAATGACAAGGCCATTACTGACCACTACGCAATAATACCTACGGGAACAGGATTTGAAAATTTAGGAAAGCTCTCACATGAGGCAAAAAGGGCGTATGTTCTTATATGTCAGAGATTTTTATCAATTTTTTATCCACCGGCCGTTTATTCAAAGATGGCTGTTACAGCTACAAAGGATAATGAGAATTTCTATGCTAATTTCAGTGTCTTAAAGGAAGAGGGCTATCTTAAGGTGGCTGATTTTGGAAAGAAAAATTCCTCTAAGGATGGAAATGAGCAGGAAAAGAAAGAGGCTGATAAGGAAGCTTTAGAGGAAAAAGAAAATAAGGCAAATGGCGAGGAAGAAAATCAGGAGTTTGAAGGAGAAGCTGGAAAGGCTTCGTATGAGGTACTCTCAAAGCTTAAAAAAGGCGATGTCCTAGAGGAGGACGGCTATGAAATTAAAGAAGGAAGTACCCTACCTCCTAAGCGTTATACCTCGGGTTCTCTTATTCTTGCAATGGAAAATGCGGGAAATCTCATAGAGGATGAAGAATTAAGAGCGCAGATAAAGGGAAGCGGAATCGGAACCTCGGCGACAAGAGCAGAAATATTAAAAAAGCTTCAAAATAATGGCTATATTCAGATAAATAGTAAGAGCCAAGTGGTTCAGCCGGCATTATTCGGTGAGATAATAGAAATTGTAGTTGAAAATTCAATAAAATCCTTGCTCAACGCAGAGCTCACCGCAAGCTGGGAAAAGGGACTTACCCTTGTAGCAGAGGGCTCTATTACAGCTGATGAGTATATGAAGAAGATGACGGATTATGTAAAGAAATATACAGACGGCATTAAGGGCTTTAATAATTCAAAAGCTCTCATAGCTCAGTATAATAAGGCAAAAGAATATTACTCCGAGAAGGAAATTAAGGAGGCTGCGGGGTCCGGAGGAAAGAGCGGCTCCTATAAAAAGAGCGCAGTGAGGAAAACTACAACTAATAAAAAGAAGGCCTAAGAGCAGGCATTAATATGGCAGGAAAAAATCGTATGTCATAAATCTATATTGAAATTTATGGACATAATTATTATAATAGAATCGTTAGCGGTTGTGAAAGTATTTAAGTGCGAAAAAAATGCAGAAAAAAACGCGGATAAATGTAGATAAAATGCGGATAAACGTGGATAAACGCAGTTATACGCAGTTATACGCGGATAACTGCAGATAACTGCAGATGACTGCATGGAAAGTACTGAAATAGCGCTAAAAAACACAGAGGGTTAGGTAAAGGAAAGGAAGTAGAAAAATGAATTTAGAGGATATGAAGATCAGCAACATGTTTGATTTATCGAAGACAATAGCAGCTCCGCTGTTTGAGGGAAAGACCTATCCATGGGAAGTTCTTCCTGAAATAAAGGATTTCATAATTAAGCTTGGAAAGACTCTTCCATCAGACGAATATCTTCAGCTTGAAGAAAATGTCTGGGTTCATAAAACAGCAAAGATTATGTATAAGACAGCTTATTTAGGTGGACCTCTTATCGTTATGGAAAATGCAGAAATCAGACAGTGTGCTTTCATACGCGGAAGCGCTATCGTTGGTAGAGGCGCAGTAGTTGGTAATTCTACAGAGCTTAAGAATGTAATTCTTTTTGATAATGTACAGGTTCCACACTACAATTATGTAGGTGACTCGATTTTGGGCTATAAGTCACATATGGGAGCTGGTTCAATTACATCTAATGTTAAGTCGGATAAGAAGCCTGTTGTAATTCATACAGGAAATAAGGAAACCGATATCGAGACAGGCTTTAAGAAGATGGGAGCCATTTTAGGAGACAATGTTGAGGTAGGCTGCGGAAGCGTACTCAATCCTGGAACAGTAATCGGTCAGTGCACAAATATTTATCCTCTTTCAAGTGTAAGAGGCTTTGTACCAGCGCACTGCATATATAAAATGCGCAGCGAAGTTGCGGAAAAAATCGAGCAGTAATTTTGCGGAGGATTTACAAATGGAAGAAATTTACGAAGAAATAGAGAAAAGACTTGAAGAAGCAGGATATCATGGAGATATAAGTGGCTATGACATTTATGATGATGTAAGCAATCTCATTGATAATCTTGAAAATGGTGAATATACCTTAAAGTCAGAGGAACTTGGAGGAGCAGATGATTCTATTACTTATGTGGTAGAGGTGCTTGATTCAGAGTTCGATTTAAAGGAAATCGATATGGTAATTGAAGACGAAGAGTACCATGTAGACTTAAGCTAAGAATTATTGAAGAGTTATAGAAGGTGAATTATAATGGGAAAATTGGTTGATTTCAGAATGTCACGTGAGGACCTTCTTCATCCGGGTGACAGGATAGAGGTTGCAGAATCGACATTATCTACGCTTTCAGGAACAGTTTATTATTATACTATAATTCCGGCGCTTGCAATGTCTAATAACATGAATGATCCGCTTGATACAAAGACAGGCACGGTTAAAGATGTTACTGTTTATGGTTCGGAGTGGACAGTTACGGTTGAAATGGACGAAGCTTAGGACTAGTTTTATAGAAGAAGAGGTGGCATGGGTAAAAATTTATCAGGAATCAGTGCACTGTTTACTGATGGAGCAATATTGCAGAGAAATATGCCGGTTAAGATATTTGGCATATCAAAGATTGACGGTGTTCTTGACATAAAAATTGTTACAGAAGAAGAAAAGATAGTTTATTCAAATAAGGTCACTTTGTATGAGGGTAAAAGATGGATGGCAGTGCTTCCGGCTATGCCTGCAGGTGGACCTTACGAAATACAGGCAGGAGATTTCACTGCAAAGGACGTTTATTTCGGCGATGTATTTGTGGTATCAGGCGGAGATAATATGGCCTTGAAGGTACGCGATACGCTAGAGCTGTACGCGAAGGAGGTCCATGGGAAAAATGATGAACTTCTCCGCTATTTTTCGGTGAAAAAGGCCTGCAAGTTTGTGGAAGAGGATTCTATAGTAGAAGAAGGAAGCTGGGTAAGTGCTCAGGATGAGAGAGGGCTTGATTTTTCTGCTGTAGCTTATTTCTTTGCGGAAAAACTGCGCTCTAATGATAGAAGCGTGCCTGTTGGAATTATTGATGCAGCAGCAGAGGGCACATTCTTACACTCCTTTGTATCAAGAAGACACCTTACCTTCCCGGACAAGGAACTGATTTTTGATAAAGGAACTGTAAAGCCTAAGTATATATTTGCAACGCCAGAGGAAAGATATTTTACCAGATACAAGCAGAGCATAAGGTTCATCACGACAAAGGGGTATCTTGAAGCTCTGAAAAAGGCTGATGAGCAAAATAGAAAAGATTGGAATGATGCACTGGAAAAGAATAAGGATAATGTAATTGAAGAAGGAATTATCAGAGTTCCTGGTCTTTTCCTTGAAGGACCGCTTGATGGCTTTGTAGGAGGGGCTTACCTTTCCTATAAATTCACTCTTTCAAAGGAAAATCTTGAATGTGCAAAAAATGCAGAAAATAGCCTGGGCTACGTTCCTAGTGATAAAAATGACTGTATGCTAAGTCTTGGAATAATTAATGATGAAGATATAGTATATATAAATGGAACCTGCATAGGCAGCTGTAATCACCGCTTTAAGAGAAGAATCTACAAATTCAGTTCAGAGCTTCTTCATGAAGGGGAAAATGAAATTAAGATCGATTTAAGAGTTCATTGGAAAAATGGTGGATTTGTGCCGGATAAGAACTATAGGCTTATAATAGGTTCAGTGGATGAAACTGATATATTAGCGGATAAATCATGGCTGTCAGAAAATTATTACCTGTTTTCCATGGGATATGCTAACTTCAGCAGAAAAGGCGCTGAGGGAATGGAAGAGAGAGCTGAGGAAATTGATAAAGAAGGTGAGTTTTTCTCTGTTGATCTTTCCGGCCTATGGAATTATACGGTATATCACAAGTGTCAGTCCATGGAGTATGGAATGGATGAATTCAATGAACCATCTGGAGTTTTCAATGCGATGATAAGACCGCTTGCAGGACTTTCAATAAGGGCGGTGGTATTTTACGGCGGTGAAAATGACCTTATAATTCCTGACGGCTTTGAATATACCTTTGAAAGCATTGTCAGAGATTTTAGAGACATATTTACAAATTCAAAGCTTCCATTTATTTATGTTCAGCTTGCGGACTTTGCAAACTGCAACGTAGATAGTACTGAAAAGAGATGGAGCCAGATTCAGCAGAAGCAGGTTTCATGTCAGAAAATACCTTTCACAAAAATGGTAGCTGCAGCAGATCTTGGAGAATATAATGACATGCTTACTGCAAAGAAGAAGCCGGTAGGACTTCGTGTTGCAGCAGCAATCGAGGATTTCTCAAGAACAATGAAAAATAATCAGTGAATCGGATCGTTAAATGAAGCTTAATAAAAAAATAAATAGAATGAGAGTAAAGCTCTTTAGCATGGTGCTTGCAGCAGGCTTTGCATTTACAGGCTGCTCTAATGCTGATTCACTTTATCAGCAGGGTGTAAGTGAATATAAAGCTGGCAATTATGAAGAGGCGCTATCTAAATTTGAGGCTGCTCACAAAGAAAAGCCGGACTATGCTCTTTATATTTTCAACATGGCCTATGCCAATATCGGTCTAAGAGATTATGCAAAGGCAGAAGAGACGGCAGCTTCTCTAATAAGAGAGAGCGATGTTGAAATGATAAGGGAAAATAACAGTAAGGCCTATTATATTATGGCGGTTTCAGAGTTTGCCCAGGGAAAGTACAAAGAGACGCTTAAGAATATAGACAATATAGAAGAAGAACTCTTTTCAGGCTCGATGCCAGAGGAGCAGGCTAAAGGCTGCAAGGGGGCGATGGAGCGCATGATACTTATATCAAAGCTCAACACTGCGCCAAATGACTCTGAACTTGAGAGACTTTGCAATGAATATTTAGCATCAGAGGATGCTGTTTTAGGTGCTAGAGAGTATTTTGCACGCAAGTTCTTTGACAAGGGAAAATATGAGAGTGCTGTAAGGATCGCTTTTTCAGGAAGAGATCCTGAGGACATAACCGGAGCCTATTTTGCCTATGTTGCCTATAAGGAAGCAGGAAATAGCGATGAGGCAAAGAGAATGGAGCAGCTTTTATTATCTCTAAATGCGGCAAATGAATATGAAAAGAGCGTAAAGCAGTACGTATCCTTCAATTCGGAAAATGGAAATGAAAAGATAGAGGGTATCCCTTTTGTGAATTATACTCAGCTGGACTTTGTTCAGACAAAGCTGGATGAAATTAATGAAAATGAGGCAAAGGGTGATTTTGAGCAGGCGCTTGAGAGCATAAACAGCTATCTTGAGCTATATCCTGAAGATGAAATGATGGTCAAGGAGCAGGAGCTGATAAAGAATATTATCAGCAACCAGAATTATTACTAAGAATCAATAGTCTTAAAATAAAAAAATGAATGGTAGATTATGATAGAGACAGCAGAAAAGAAAGAAAGATTTATTCTTGCGGCAGCTTCGGATGAGGACCGTGAGGATGTTGAGAGGTCTTTGGATGAGCTCTCAGACCTTCTTGATACAGATGGAGGAGAAGAGGCAGGCAGAATTCTTCAGCTTCGTGAGAGATGGGATAAAAGAACCTATCTTGGAAAGGGCAAGATAGAAGAGCTTGCAGAGTTAGTAAAAGAGACAAAGGCGGACGGAGTTATCTGCGATGATGAAATATCGCCATCTCAGATGAGAAATATTTCGAATGCGCTTTCTGCAGTAAATCCTGATATAAAGGTACTAGACAGGACACTTCTTATCCTGGATATATTTGCGCTCCATGCAACCTCAAGAGAGGGTAAGCTCCAGGTATTGATGGCCCAGTTAAGAGATAGAAAGACAAGGCTTTCTGGTGAAGGCGTTAATCTGTCAAGACTTGGCGGTGGTATTGGAACAAGAGGACCTGGTGAAAGTAAGCTTGAAAGTGATAGACGAGTTCTTACAGATAGAATAGCAGCAATCAGAAGAGAGCTTGATGAAGTGGCTAAGAGCCGCGGAATTCAGAGAGAAAAAAGGCAGGAGAGCCCGGTTCCGGTAGCGGCCATTGTCGGCTATACCAATGCGGGAAAATCTACTCTCTTAAATGCACTTACGGGGGCAGATGTATTAGCACAAAATAAGCTTTTTGCCACTCTTGATGCAACAACTAGGAGCTGCGAGCTAGAGGATGGAACTTCAGTACTGCTTACAGATACAGTAGGCTTTATCAGTAAGCTTCCTCATCAGCTTGTGGAATCCTTTAAGTCGACTCTTGAAGAGGCAAAATATGCAGATTTTCTGATCCATGTTGTTGATGCCTCGAGTGAAACTGCCGAGCAGCAGATGGGTATTGTGTATAAGACGCTAGATGAGCTTGGGGCAGGCGACAAGCCTGTAATTACAGTGCTCAATAAGCAGGATGCGATACCAGAGGAAGAAATAGAGGCAAGAATATTAAAGGATCTTAAGGCAGATAAGACCGTAAAGGTTTCAATGAAGACTGGCTACGGCAAGGAAGCACTGCTTGCGGCAATAAGCGAGGTCGTTAAAAACTTAAGAAAGACGGTGGAACTAGTTATAAGCTATGCAGACGCTGGAAAGCTCAACCTTGTTCATAAGTATGGAACTGTTCTTAAGGAAGAGTATGCAGAGGATGGAATCCATGTGGAGGCTGTTCTTTCAAATGATATAGCTGGAAAGCTGATGAAATAGCGTAGTACTTAGAGAGTTTCGAGAGAGTTTAGAGAGCATTTAGAGAGCATATTGAGAGAACTTGGAGATAGCTTTGATAGTAACTTTACGAGTAACTTTAAGAGTAACTTTAAGAGGTGACTTTTAGGATACTACACCGATAGAATAAAAGCACAAGTTTTTATATTTCTAAAGGAAAAAATATGAGAAAAGTGTTCTAAAAAAATACTTGAAAGCTAAATAAATGCGTTTTTGAAATATGTGTTTAATGGAATAAATTGTAAATTTAACGGAGTATAACCACAACATCTTGTGGTTATACTTTTTTAATATTCAAAATATGCCACTTTTGATCATTGACACTAAGATTTACCTTTGATATAATTTAACCGATGCGTTAGGGAGCATTTTAGCATTCAAATTATATGTGTAAAAATATCAACATGATTGATTTTATAATTATTATGCTAATTTTACGGAAATGAAAGGGGTCTAACAAACATGAATGTAAGCGTTATTAAGAGAGATGGCGAAGTAAGAGATTTTAATCTGACAAAAATCTCCCAGGCCATGGCTAAAGCCTTCGATGCACAGAACAAGGTTTATACTGATGATATCATGAACCTTCTTGCACTTAGGGTTACGGCAGATTTCCAGCCGAAGATCGAAGATGGAAAAATCGAAGTAGAGGCCATTCAGGATTCAGTTGAAAAGGTTCTTGAGGATTGCGGCTATTCAGATGTTGCAAAGGCATATATTCTTTATCGTAAGAACCGCGAGAAGATCCGTGGAATGAAATCTACCATCCTTGATTATAAGGCAATAGTTGACAGCTATGTAAATGAAGCAGACTGGAGAGTAAAGGAAAATTCGACTGTTACTTATTCAGTCGGAGGTCTTATTCTTAATAATTCAGGATCAATAACAGCTAATTACTGGCTTTCAGAAATATATGATGAGGAAATAGCTAATGCGCATAGAAATGCAGATATCCATATCCATGATCTTTCTATGCTCACAGGTTATTGCGCAGGTTGGTCTCTTAAGCAGCTCATCAAGGAAGGTCTTGGCGGAATTCCAGGCAAGATCACCTCTGCACCGGCAAAGCATCTTTCAACTCTTTGCAACCAGATGGTAAATTTCCTTGGAATCATGCAGAATGAATGGGCAGGAGCTCAGGCCTTCTCATCTTTTGATACCTACCTTGCTCCATTTGTAAAAATCGACAATCTTTCTTATGACGAGGTAAAGCAGTGCATTCAGTGCTTTGTTTACGGCGTAAATACTCCAAGCCGCTGGGGAACTCAGGCTCCATTCTCAAATATTACTCTTGACTGGACAGTTCCTAATGATTTAGCAGAGCTTCCTGCAATTGTTGGCGGAAAGGAAATGGATTTCTGCTATAAGGATTGCAAGAAGGAAATGGATATGATAAATAAGGCCTATATCGAGATTATGATCGAGGGCGATGCAAATGGCAGAGGTTTCCAGTATCCAATTCCTACCTACTCAATCACAAGAGATTTCGACTGGTCAGATACAGAAAATAACCGTCTTCTCTTCGAGATGACTTCAAAATATGGAACTCCATATTTCTCAAATTATATCAATTCAGACATGCAGCCATCAGATGTACGTTCAATGTGCTGCAGACTCCGTCTTGATTTAAGAGAGCTCCGCAAGAAGACAGGTGGCTTCTTTGGTTCAGGTGAAAGTACAGGCTCAGTTGGCGTAGTTACTATCAACATGCCAAGAATAGCATATCTTTCAAAGACACCAGAGGAATTTTATAAGAGATTAGATAGGCTCATGGATCTTTCAGCAAGATCTTTAAAGGTAAAGAGAGGCGTTATTACAAAGCTTCTTAATGAGGGCTTATATCCATATACAAAGCGTTATCTTGGAACTTTCAATAATCATTTCTCGACCATCGGTCTTGTTGGAATGAATGAAGTAGGACTCAATGCAGCTTGGCTCGGCAAAGATCTTACCCATAAGGAGACTCAGGATTTTACTGTAGAAGTATTAGATCATATGAGAGAGCGTCTTAAGGATTATCAGGAAAAGTATGGTGATCTTTACAATCTCGAGGCTACTCCAGCAGAGTCTACCTCCTTCCGTCTTGCAAAGCATGATAGGGAAAAGTATCCGGATATTAAGACAGCAGGAGCAGAGGGAGAGGTTCCATATTATACAAATTCAAGCCATCTTCCTGTTAATTATACAGAGGATGTATTTGCAGCACTTGACATTCAGGACCGCCTTCAGACACGTTACACCTCAGGAACAGTATTCCATACCTTCCTTGGTGAAAAGCTTCCTGATTGGAAATCAGCAGCAAAGCTTGTTCGTACCATCGCTACAAATTACAAGCTTCCATACTATACCCTTTCACCTACCTATTCAGTATGCCGCAATCATGGCTATATTGCAGGTGAGGTTTATAAGTGCCCATACTGCTCAGAGGAAACTGAGGTATATAGCCGTATTACTGGTTATTATCGTCCGGTTAAGAACTGGAATGCAGGCAAGAGCCAGGAATATGCAGATAGAGTAGAGTATACCCGCGACCGTATCGAGCATGATTATAAGATAGCTAAGAATAAGGACGGAGTAGCAATGGTAAAGGGGCTTAGCGTAAATATGGCCTGCGATCTTCTTCCTGACATCTCAAAGGCAGAGGTAGAGGCCCCATCAGACGTGGTTACCGTTTTAAAGGATGGAAATTATCTTTTTACAACTAAGACATGTCCAAATTGCAAGATGGCAGAGAGCTTCCTTGAAAAGGCTAAAGTACCATATGTAATTGTTGATTCAGAGGACAATCCAGAGCTTGTAAAAGCATTTGGAATTATGCAGGCACCTACCCTTGTAGTAGTAAAGGATGGCAGCTTTGAAAAGCAGTCAAATGCAAGCAATATAAAGAAGTTTGCTGAGATGATGGTTCAAGCGAAAGCTTAACTTCAATACTTGACGAGTTAAAAAAATGCGTTATAATAGGACGTGGGTGTATAAAAGCACTCACGTCTTTATTGATATGTTTTGATGGAAAATCGATGTAAAGTCGATGGAAAATAATAAGAATAATGAATGGAGGAAATAAGTTATGGAAATGAAGACTCTTCAGAGCGATATGATCGCTGCAATGAAGGCACATGATAAGGAGCGTAAGGAGGTTATCTCAACTCTTGTACAGGCTGTTAAGAAGCTTGCCATCGATGAGGGAACAAGAGATGACATAAAGGATGAGCTTGTTGACAGAGCAATTCTCAAGGAACAGAAGTCAGCTAAGGAGCAGCTTGAGAGCTGTCCTAAGGATAGAGAAGATCTATTAAAGGAATATCAGTTCAAGTTCGATGTAATTTCAGAATATGCTCCAAAGATGATGAGCAAGGATGAAATTAAGGCTGTACTTACAGAAAAGTTTGCAGAAGTAATCGCAACCAAGAATAAGGGACAGATAATGAAGGCAGTTATGGCTGAGCTTAAGGGCAAGGCTGATGGTAAGGACATCTCAGCTGTAGTAGCAGAGCTCTGCCAGTAGGAAAGTTTAAAGCCGCCTTTAAAGGAAATATAACTTTAAGTCGGGTCAGAGTAAGTATAGCCCAGTGAGTTATATGTAAAAAGCCTTTATATCATTGTCGAGGTCATGTCGGATTCCTTATATGGTAACAGTATAAGGATACGCACAACCGTACATTGTACGGCATTATGACAAGGCGGGCGAAAAACCATCACCTAAAGGTAATGGGTTTTCGCCCGTGGGTCATTTATAAAAAGAAAAAGCTGTAGAAAAATCTACAGCTTTTTTTATGCGGGTAGTGGGACTTGAACCCACACTGTATTGCTACAAGCAGATTTTGAGTCTGCCGCGTCTGCCATTCCGCCATACCCGCGAACAAAAGTTATTCTACCACAAAGAACGCAAAAAATCAAGGAAAAATTATTTGAGGGGAACTTTTTAAGGTAAAAGCTGAAATCATCATAAAAAAACATTGATAAAAAAAAGACATTGTGGTAAAATGGATTGGACTGTTGTGTGAACTACTGCCGGGACGGCATTGAGGAAGCAAGTCTATTGATTATTGATCCTTATAGAGAGTTTGTGCAAAAAAATTGTACAAACTTTTTTTGTTATAGACTGATTTTTGGTTTATATTAATCTACATATAATTAGTAGGATAGATAGAGGAAGAAGAAATGAGGATGGAGGAATAAAATGGGCGAAAGACTTACTGAAAGTGATGTAAAGAAAATTCAGGAGGAAATAGATCATAGAATTCTTGTTGTAAGAAAGCAGGCTCTTGAGGATGTTAAGGAAGCAAGGGCGCAGGGCGATCTTTCAGAGAATTTTGAGTATAAGGCTGCAAAGCAGTTCAAGAATAAAAATGAATCTAGAATCCGCTATCTGCAGAGAGTCCTTGCGAATGCAAAGGTAATTAAGGATGATGCTGCAGAGGATGAGGTCGGCCTTGATACAGAAGTTGACATCTATTACATAGATGATGACGAGACTGAGACTTACAGGCTTGTAACTTCGATAAGAGGAGATTCCTTAAACGGAAGAATAAGCATTGAATCGCCTCTTGGAAAGGCAATCAGAAAGAAAAAGGTCGGAGACAGGGTCACTGTTCATCCGGATAATGGAATAAGTTATGATATTATCATCAAGGGCCTTCGTAAGGTAGATGGCAGTGATGATGAAATAAGAAGTTTTTAAAAAAATATAATGTCGTGAGACATAATAGAAAGAGAAAGAGAAAATGGGAAGACATAGTAAAGAATTTTTTGACAATGGTGAAAGAAAAGAAGAGGAGAGAATCAATAAGTTCATTGCAGATGCAGGAATATGCTCAAGAAGAGCCGCAGATGAATTTATTGAAAATGGAAGAGTAAAGATAAATGGCGAGGTGGCCGTTAATGGCTCTAAGGTAAAGCAGGGAGATGTTGTTACTCTTGATGGCAGAGTAATTGAAAAAGACACTCATTTAGTACTCATTGCACTTAATAAGCCAGAGGGAATTGTATGCACCTCTGATAAAACAGAGCCTGATAATATTATAGATTTCCTGAAGTTCGGAACAAGAATATTCCCTATCGGAAGACTTGATAAGGATTCTAATGGACTTATACTTTTGACAAATGATGGCGAAATCGTAAATAAGATTCTTCGTGCAGGAAATAATCATGAAAAGGAATATATCGTAAGGGTCAATAAAGCGATAAATGAAGAATTCGTACGCGGAATGTCATCTGGTGTTCCGGTGCTTGATGAAATAACAAAGCCATGTAAGGTTGAGCCTATTGATAATAATACCTTTAGGATTACTCTTACCCAGGGACTTAACCGTCAGATCAGACGTATGTGTGAATACTTTGGTTATGATGTTTTAGAACTCACAAGAGTCAGAATCATGAATATAAGACTCGGAAGACTTAAGACCGGTGACTGGAGAAATGTTACAGAGGAAGAATTAAGAGGACTTAATGAGCTGTTAAAGGATTCTACCAATGCAGCGGCAGCAGATACTGATGCGGCAGAGAGAAAACGTATGGAAGAGGCAAGAGCCAGACTTGGATTAAAGGCTGCATCAGCTCCTCAGGCTCCTGAACGTAAAAAGAGAGGAACCTTTTCAAAGGATGAAGTAGATTATCTTCACAGCAAGGCTAAAAGCTATAAGGAATGGAGAAAGACCTTAAGCGGAAATATCAGCGCTGGTGCTAAGAATTCTGCAAATGGCAAAAATGCGGAAGGAAAGAACCAGGGCGGAAAAACAAAGGGAAAGAATTCAGGTAAAAAACAGGATTCTAAAAAGGTAAGACCAGGCTATTCTCCAGATAGCCCATTTGCAGCAGAGGGCGAGGCTTACGATAGAAATTTTGCAAGAAGGAATGCCAGAGCGGCCTTTGATCAAAATATGGGAGGAGACGCCCCAAATCCTAAATACGATGGAAAAGGTAAAAATCCTAGAGGAAATAGAGATGCTGAATTTGGCTATGATGAGGTAAAGAGACAGAAGCAGCAGAGAATTCAGCAAAAGCAGCCATGGCTTAAGATGAAAAAGGGGAATAAGTAAAAAATAACCAGGAAGGATGGCGAGGTATTATGAATGAATCATATAATGAGATAAGAAATAGGATGCAGGAGTTAGTTACTCTTCTTAATCAGGCGAATCTTTCATACGAGCAGAAAAATGTCGAGATAATGAGCAACTTTACCTATGATAAGCTTTACGACGAGCTTAAAAAACTTGAAGAAGATTCAGGCGTAATACTAGCAGATAGTCCGACTCAGAAGGTAGGTTATGAGGTGGTTTCAGAGCTCGAAAAGGAGCGTCATGAAAAGCCTATGCTATCTCTTGATAAGACTAAAGATCCTGTTGCTCTCGCGGATTGGCTCGGATCTAATAAGGGCCTTTTATCCTGGAAAATGGATGGCCTTACTGTGGTTCTTACCTATGAGGAAGGTCAATTAGTAAAGGCAGTTACTAGAGGAAATGGGGAAATCGGTGAAGTAATCACTCAGAATGCAAAGCATTTTAAAAATCTCCCTCTCACCATTCCGTTTAAGGGAAAGCTTATTCTTAGAGGAGAGGCAGTTATCAGCTATGCAGCCTTTGAAAAGATAAATGAGACAATAGGTGATGCCGACGCAAAATATAAGAATCCAAGAAATCTTTGCAGCGGCTCTGTAAGACAGCTCGACTCAAAGGTTACAGCTTCAAGAAATGTAAATGTATTTATATTTGCTCTTGTACAGATGGAAGGAATGAATTTTAAATTTCGCCATCAGGAATTTGAATATTTAAGAGAGCTTGGCTTTGAAGTAGTTGAGGAAAGAGCAGTTGATCAGAAGAATATCCAGGAAGAAATAATTAATTTTAAAAATAAGATAGCGACTAATGAGTATCCATCAGATGGCTTAGTACTTATTTTAGATGATATAGCTTATGGTGAGTCTCTTGGACTTACCTCTAAATTTCCGCGTAATGCCATTGCCTTTAAGTGGCAGGATGAGGAAGCAGAAACAACCTTAAGGGAAATTGAATGGAGCCCTTCAAGAACAGGACTTATAAATCCTGTTGCGGTCTTTGATCCGGTAGAGCTAGAGGGCACTACTGTTTCAAGAGCTAGTGTTCATAATGTAAGTGTAATGCAGGAGCTCGGCCTTGGAATAGGCGATAAAATAAAGGTATATAAGGCAAATATGATCATTCCTCAGATTTCGGAAAATCTTACAAGAAGCGGGAATGTATCAGTGCTGGAGAGATGTCCTTTATGCGGGCAGGAGACAAGACTTCAGGATGATGACGGCGTAAAGGTACTCTATTGTACAAATCCGGACTGTGCAGCAAAGAAAATCAAGTCCTTTGCACTTTTCACTTCAAGAGATGCGTTCAATATTGAGGGCTTATCAGAGGCGACTCTTGAAAAGCTTGCAGAGCGCCATGTAATAGCAACTTATAGTGATATATTTAGCCTTAAATATCATAGAAATACCATAGTTGACATGAAGGGCTTTGGAGAAAAATCCTATAAAAAGCTTCAAGAGGCTGCAGAAAAGGCTAAAAAGATCACTCCTGAAAAATTCATATATAGCCTTGGAATCCCTAACATAGGTCTTTCTACTGCAAAGCTAATTGTTAAGGAATATGGAAGCAATATCAGAAAGCTCTTAAATCTTAATGCCATGGAGCTTTCGTCAGTAGAAGGAATAGGCGATGTAATTGCCGAGGCCTATGAGGAATTCTTTAGAAAGCCATCGAATATAAAGCTTGTAAATGATCTCCTTTATAGAGCAAAAGTTGAGATAATTGAATCGCCTCTGACAGCTGCAGAAAAGCCAGAAGAAGGCGGTGCTAGCCTTGCTGGAATTACTGCAGTAATTACAGGCTCCTTAAATCATTTTGGCAATAGAAGTGAGCTTAAGGACATAATAGAAAATGCCGGTGGAAAAGTAACTGGCAGTGTTACTAAAAAGACGGATTTCCTCATCAATAATGATATAACTTCAAATTCCTCTAAGAACCAAAAGGCTAAGGAGCTTGGAGTAGAGATTATTTCAGAGGATGATTTTATTAAAAAGTTTTCTATAAATGTATGAACCGTATCAGGTCTTTAGTTAAGGCATTCGAAGATGGGCTTTAAATTGCCCTGTTAGATAAAAAAACTTAGCAAAGAAGTAGCGGCATTTAGAAATAGAAACGGATGATTATGGAGAATAAGAAAAAGGTAGTTGTCGGAATGTCTGGAGGAGTAGATTCCGCAGTTGCTGCTTATCTTTTAGAGCAGCAGGGATATGAGGTAATCGGTGTTACCATTAAGATCTGGGATTCTGACAGAGAATATGAGTATGTAAGAGAGGACAGCTGCTGCGGACTGAGCGCTGTAAGTGACGCAAGAGGCGTTGCGGCATCTATGGGAATTCCCTACTATGTATATAGCTTTTCAGACATATTCGAGGATAAGATAATAAAGAATTTTGTAGAGGAATATAGAAAGGGGCATACCCCTAATCCTTGTGTACTCTGCAATAGAGAAATAAAGTGGCGCGCCCTTCTTGAAAGGGCAAAGGTCCTTGGTGCAGATTATGTAGCAACAGGTCATTATGCAAGCATAGAGAAGCTTCCAAATGGAAGATACTGCGTAAAAATGGACGGAGATATCAAAAAGGATCAGACCTATGCTTTAAATCAGCTGACCCAGGAGGAGCTCTCCCATACACTTTTCCCGCTAGGCGGACTTGATAAGCCGGCAGTGCGTGAAATAGCAGCAAAGGCAAAGCTATTAGTTGCGAATAAGCCTGATAGTCAGGAAATATGCTTTGTTAATGATAATGACTATGCGGGCTTTATAAAGAATTATGATAAAATAGAGGATGAGCCTGGAAATTTTGTGCTAGAAGATGGAGAAATCCTTGGAAGGCATAAGGGAATCATCCATTATACCATAGGACAAAGAAAAGGCCTTGGCCTATCTCTTAAGGCGCCTTTATATGTAAAGAGAATAGATCCTGAAAGAAATGAAGTGGTGCTTAGCTCTAATGAAGAGCTTTTTGCAAGTAAAATGTTAGTAAGAGATATCAATTACATGGCACTTGAAGACTTTGAGGATGGCCTTGAGTGTATAGTTAAGGTACGCTATGCACATAAAGGAACGCCTGCTAAAATTTACCACGAGGGTGATGGCATAAGGGTAGAATTTGAGGAAAATGTACGCGCCATAACCCCAGGTCAGGCAGCAGTGTTCTATGATAATGAAAGAAGAGTCCTCATTGGAGGAATTATAGTAAAATAAGACGGAGAAAAAAAGAATAAATGGCACTTGATGGAATTACAGTAAGAGCCATAGTTACAGAGCTTAAGGATAAGCTGCTTGGCGGCAGGATAATGAAAATAAACCAGCCGGATGATAATACCCTTATCCTTAATATCAAGAATTATGACACTTATAAGGTTTTTATGACAATAAATGCACAGTCGCCGCTTATGTACATCTCAAATGATACCTATGAGAATCCAAAACAGGCCCTGAATTTCTGTATGCTTTTAAGAAAGCACTTAGGAAGCGGAAGGGTAGTGGATATCATTCAGCCAGGGCTCGAGAGAGTTGTTGGAATTAAGTTTGAGCATCTAGACGACATGGGTGATCTGTGTACAAAATATATAATAATCGAGATGATGGGAAAATATTCCAATATCATCTTTGCAAAGCCTTCAGATGAAGCTGATAAGGAATCGCCTTTTGGAAGGCTTCAGATAATAGATTCAATAAAGCATGTATCGATGCTTGTAAGCTCGGTGCGTGAGGTTTTACCGGGAAGGTCTTACTTCATTCCTGAAACTCAGGATAAGCTAGATGCCTTTACAGTGACAGCAGACAGATTCAGAACTGTGGTATTAGCACATAAGGAGCCTGTACATAAGGCACTTTATATGATATTTACAGGTTTTTCGCCGCTTTTTGCAAATGAAATCTGCTTCAGGAGCTCGGTTGCCCCTGATATAGTTTGTTCATCGCTTTCAGATGATGAAATAAGCCGTATTTATCAAACGATTGTATACTTCATGACAGAAATCAGCAGCGGTTCCTTTTCACCGGTCATGGTATTAGAAGGAAGAAAGCCTGTTCAGTTCTCGGCCTTTGATTTAAAATGCTATGGAGAGCCTTATGAAAAGCGTGCCTATGAATCGATAAGTACGCTGCTTTCAGACTTCTATTCAAGGAAGGTGGCCTTTTCTGCAATGCAGCAAAAGACTGCGGATTTAAGAAAGGTCATTTCAAATTTAATAGAAAGAGATGTAAAGAAGCTAGATCTTCAGCAGAAACAGCTCCTTGATACCGAAAAGAGAGATAAGTATAAGGTGTATGGCGAGCTTCTTACAGCCTTTGGCTATGAGGCAAAGGGCGGAGATAAGTCCATAAAGGTAAATAATTATTATACCGGAGAGGACATAACCATTCCGCTTGATAAGGACCTTACAGCCATAGAAAATGCTAAAAAGTATTATGATAAATATGCGAAGCTAAAGAGAACCTATGAGGCTCTATCAAAGCTTACAGTAGAGACTGAAGAGGAAATAGAGCATCTTAATTCCATTATGGTCTCAATTAATTTAGCAGCATCAGAGCAGGAGCTCGTTGAAATAAAGGAAGAGATGATCCAGTCCGGCTATATGAAGCGCCGTCTGAAGAATGTAAAGGGCACTCCTAAAAAGGAAAAGAAATTCCAGCTAAAGAGCAAGCCTATGCATTATGTTACAAATGACGGCTATGATATTTATGTCGGCAGGAATAATTATCAGAACGACATGCTTACCTTTCAGATAGCAGATGGAGGCGACTGGTGGTTCCATGCTAAAAAGATGCCTGGTTCCCATGTAGTAGTGAAGGTGAAGGAAGGTGAGCTTCCAGATAGAGTTTTTGAGCTTGCCGGAACCTTAGCAGCTCATTACTCAAGCGGCAAGGAGCAGGGAAAGGTAGAAATAGATTATTTAAAGAGAAAGGGAGTAAAAAAGCCGGCTGGCGCAAATCCTGGCTTTGTGGTTTATTACTCGAATTATTCCCTTATAGCTTCAAGCGATCTAGACCTTGTAATTGAAAAGGGAGAGCTGACGCTCTTATCAGAATAGTGAAAATTTAAGAGCGTGCCCTTTTATGAGAAGCATGAAATATGAGAACATGCTGCTTTGTAAAACAATAGAAATGTGAGAACATGCCGCTTTGTAAAAAAATAGAAATGTGAAGTATGTATGTGCAGGTAAAGGACTAACTGTTAAGTAACCAAAAATTTAGTTAGGAGGAAGAAATGATTATTTCTGATTTACATACACATTCAAGCTTTTCAACAGACTCAGAGGCGCCTCAGGAGGAGATGCTCGATAGAGCAATATCTCTAGGTCTAAAGACCTATTGCTTTACAGACCATTATGATTATATCTGGCCAGAGCAATATGAGGATAGATTTATCTTTGACGTTGATAAGTATTTTGAAAAGCTTACTGCCTTAAAGCAGGCGTATAAAGGAAAGATAGAAGTTCTTATAGGAGTTGAGGAAGGACTTAGAAATGAGCCGGGCCTCCCCGAGCAGGTAAAGAGCTTTTATGATGAGATGAATTCAAAATACCCATTTGATTTTGTAATCGGCTCAAGCCACATACTAAGATATTACGATCCTTATTATGAGGATTACTGGAGTGGTAAGCCGGCACCGGGCAAGGATTTAGGAGCGCCTGATTATGCCAAAAATAAAGAAAGGCTGAGCCTTGAGGACGGTCTTAGAGAGTATTTTGAATCTATTCTATTTAATAGCAAAAACTATGATAATTATGACATCTATGGTCATCTTGATTACATAGTACGCTATGCTCCGGGACTTAGCAAGGAGGAAAAGAATTATTCACCTATGGATTTTAAAAATATAATTGATGAAATTCTTAAGGGAATAATAGCAAAGGGGAAGGGCATAGAAATAAATACCTCAGGAATAAAGTATGGACTTGGCTATACTCACCCGAAAGAATGGATAGTAAAGCGTTATCATGAGCTTGGAGGAGAAATAATTACCGTAGGCTCTGATGCACATCAAAAGGCACATATTGCGTACGGCTTTGATACGGCGGCAAGTGTCCTAGAAAACAGCGGCTTTAAGTATTATTGTATTTTTAGAAATAGAAAGCCGGAATTTATTAAGTTATAAAAAGATGAGGACATTGAAATAACAGCACCAGAGAAAACTATTAATGTTATAGAATTTGTTTCTGCTTTAGTTGGCAGCATGAAATAATAATTGCAGGTTTTATTATGAAAACTAAGGAGTATAAATAGAAAGTATGTACAATTTTTTAATTAAGCTAGAGAGGAAGTTTGCAAGGTATTCAATAAGGAATCTTACTAACATAATGATGGTTATTTATGCAATCAGTTATATTATTGAAGTTGCAACACCTGAACTAATGCCTTATTTGTATTTTAATCTTTATGATATCATATATCATTATCAGTTCTGGAGAATAATCAGTTGGGTGTTATTACCGCCGGAAGCTCTTGATATTTTTATTATATTCATGTTTCTTTTTTACTGGCATGCGGGTAACAGCCTTGAACGCTCCTGGGGAGCATTTAGGTATAATGTATTCATTTTTTCGGGTATTTTATTTATGATGATTGGAGCAATATTGCTTTACTTTATTGGACCGCATGTGTATCCTGAATTATTTGAGATATCTAAGGAATATGGGTATGAAGTAATTTATACATCGCATCATGTATCTACTTCGTATGTTAATTTCTCACTGTTCCTTGCTTATGCAATAACATATCCGGAATTAGAAATATACTTTATGATGTTGATTCCAATAAAAATGAAGTACATAGGCTTTGCATATGGCACCTATATTTTATATTCTCTGTTCAAGGTTGATGATTTAATGTATAGAGTTTATACTGTAATGACCTTGCTTAATGTAATTCTTTTGGTAGTAGTGTCAAGAAGATTCTTCTTAACTACACCTGAAGAGAGCCGTAGACGTTATGTATTTAAAAAAGAAATACGAGAGGGCATGAAGGGCCAGTATAAGCCTAAGAAGGTAGATGGCAGTAGTGTTGTTAGTCTTGCAACTGGAAAAGGGCTTGCTAGACATAGATGTGTAGTCTGTGGTAGAACAGAATTAGATGATCCAAATCTTGAATTCCGTTTCTGTTCACAGTGTGATGGTGAGTATGAATATTGCCTAGAGCATCTTCACAATCATGTTCATATAAAAAAGAATCCAGTGGATTCTAGTGAAGAAGGGGATTCTAAAGAAACTAAGACAGCTGAAAGTTCTAAAAGCGATAATAATTCGTAAAAAATAATGATCAGATTTGAATTTAAAAAATTATTTGGCAAGGGAAAAGTTTTTTTATACCTTGTAATATTCGCCCTTCTTTTTATTTTGATAATGTATGGCTTTGGATTTGTAGGAAACAAAAAGAAGCCGGGAGCTGAAAATGAAAAGAAGGGTAAGAGATTTATCAATTTAGGGGTAGTGAATAGAGATGGTTCTGCTATTTCTGAAATGCTTATATCTTATTTTGCCGAGAATGATGAATTTGAAAAATATGTAAATATCATTGTCCCTGAATATAAAAGTCCTGATGAAGCAAAGGCTTATCTTGATGAAGAACTAAGAAAAGGAAGACTTGATATATATCTTGATATTCCTGAGGAATTTGCGGTAAAGATGTATAATCTGGAGAATCTCCCGGTAGATATTTATATTTCTGATAAAAGCCCTATGAAGGCAGCACTTTTATCAGAACTTTTTAGGAGCTATGGAAGCTATGTTACGGCAGCAGAAGTAGGAAGTCTTACCTTTAGAAGAGCGCTTGCAGCTGCAGGTGCGAGTATTGAAACAATAAATTCCCTAGATGAAAGGGTTACCATAAAGCTTGTTACTAGTGCGCTAGGGAAAGATTCTTTTTTTAATAGAATAGAAGATAAGGGAATAGAAAATATTCCTAAAAAGCAGTATTATATTGGAGGAGCAGTCTTTTTGCTCCTTATGATTTTTATGGCCTTTTCGGGTGTTTCCGTACTAAATGAAAATGAGTGTGGAATTTCTACAAGGCTTAAGACCTATGGAATTTCAAGAACTAAGAGTATGCTTTCAAAGCTTCCGGCGCATCTTACGCTTCTTTTTATTCTTTTTGCACCGGTCTTTTTTGTAATAAGGAAAAGTATTCTGGTAAAAAAAGTAAATGAGCTAATGAAATTCTCTAAAGATGATTATCTGTTTTTTGCGGGTTATTTGGCACTTATGCTAATTGGCATAGTGGCATTTATGCTCATGGCTACGGTTATAAAATCTGTGCCGGGGTATTTTACCTTTGCCTTTTCATTTATATTAGTTGAGGCGATTATCGGAGGTGCACTTATACCTATGGGCTATCTGCCTGATATGATGCAAAAGTTAGCTTTATTATCGCCGTTTTACTGGAGTCTTGAACTCATAGCGCTTTAAAGGTGAGTCTATGAGCTTAAAGAGTTCCTTACATATAAGGTAAAATAAATGCCGATGCAGCAAGAAAAAGAAGTAAATAGCAGGAGATTTCAGTTTATGAAGGTTTTTACTGCCGAATTGAAAAAACGTTTGAAGCTTGGTTTTTCTGATAAGGCATATCTTATAGTGATGCTACTTTGCGTTGCCATCTTTGGTGTAATTGTCCATTACATTAATTCAAGGAGTGCTGAAAGCAGCAGATTTCCTATAGGAATTGTCAATGAGGATAAAAGCGGGACTTCAAATAAGCTTGTTTTAGCACTAAAGAAGAATGCTTCTTTAAGTGTATATGAAGAAGACTTTAACGAGCTTAAAGAAAGAATGGAAAATGGAGTGCTTGAGTGCATTTTCGTGATAGATAAGGGCTATGAAGAAAAGCTCGCCTCCTTAAAAACAAGGAAGCTAATTACGCTCTATAAAAGCCCGGGAGATAAAATCTCTGGCGTAATAAGTGACATTGTAGCAGGAGAAATGATGCTTGATATAATGTCCGAGATGTCGTATAATGATTATAGTGTGCGTTTTGAAGAAGCAGCAGCTGAGGGAGCTGAATTATTAAGCAAGGATGAATATTATCAGATGATTTCTGAATTGAAGAAGGATCCTAAATATCAGCTTGCTTTTAATATTCATACCATAGCTGTTAGCAAGACAGAGACCGAGGCTCTAAGAGGAGACAGTGAGATAGCCTATTCAGTAGATGCCTCCTTTGTATATGAGCAGGTAATTATCTGTCTTATGGGGCTGATAATCTCCTTCATTTCAATGACAGGAGCAGTTACTTTTATAAGCGAAGCGCGTTCGGGCGTAGGAATAAGGCTTAAATGTCTTGGAAGAAATAAGATAGCTGCCTTTGCAGGGAACTGCCTTGGCATATTTGTGCAGCTTTCAGTTTTCAGTTTTGCCCTGGCGGCCATATTTGAGAGAAAAATGCTGCTAAAGGCTCTATTGATAAATTTTGGTTTTGCCCTTTTCTGGGAAGTGCTCTGCGTAGCAATAGCCTATGCGGTGGCTTATATATTTAAAAGAGAAGAGGCTCCTGGAAGTAAGGCCTATGCAGCCTATAATTGCATATGCCTTGTTGCAGTGCTTCTTTCAGCAGCAATCTGCGTTGCATATATTTTTGAAGGTATTGTATTTGAAAAGGTTCCGGAATTTCTGCATTATACTCCGGGTCTGAAATATTTATCTTTACTATCAGAGCTATTATAATTACATAATAAATAAAGAGGTTTTGTTTTCATGAATAACACAGACAGATTATTAAAGGCATTAAAATCAAAGGTGGCTCCAGACCAGGAGCTTCCGGCATTTTTTAGTGAAATGTCAACGGCTCAGTATAAGTATGCTGTTACGACCTTTGCCTTTAATTATTACAATTACAATGAGAAGCTTGCAACAGAGGAAAATGGCTTTGCCTTTTCAGATGAGGATGTTACCCTGATGCATAAGGCAATAGATGAAATAGTAAGGGATGCCCTTCTTGGGGATTTTGATCCTATTGTACGTGAAAAGGCCATTTCTAAGTTAGATGCCTTTAGATTAAAGGCAGGGGTGCGTACTAAGATATTAGTTACCTATGCAGACGTAGTTGCACTTTATAATTATGTTTTATCAAGACTTGAGGATTATTCCGATAATAAGGAATATGCATATGTTGACTATGCAGATGAAAATTTTGTTACTAATATGACCAAGAGATTATATGACTTCATTTTCCATGATAAGGATAATGCAGTTATTAATGATAAAATAAGAGGAGTGCTATCTCAGCTTCCTGTTAGAATGACAAAGGTAAGATTCTTTGATCTTCTTCATAATAATCTTACTCTTTACATTGGAAGTGAGGTTTCAGCCTTAAATGGAATGCTTTATAGATTAAGAAGTGCCTGCGGCCTGTTATTCTATGAGGATCCATCAAAGTCTGTGTTCGAGAGCATTGGAAAGAGCATAGTAAGTCTTGAGACTGCTGCAAAGAGCGGCGCCTTTAAGTCAGGAATGTCAAAGGAAATGCTTGAGGGCTATGAGGCAGATGTAAAGCTTCTTGATAAGAAGATACATAAGCTCATAGAGGATTATACTCAGACAGCAGAGCTTATAAATTTCCTTTATGCATCTCTTTTATCAAAGCCATATGTTACCATAGATGCAAATGAAAGATTTAAGATGGTAGAGCCTGTTTTAAGGGCTGTAAATGCTAGTCTTTTAAGTGGAAATCCGGTTTCAGCTGCAGCACTTGCAGATGAGAATTTCCAGAAGGCAGAAGGTACTCTTGAGGATGACCTTTTAAATATTAATAAGCTGAATGGTGTATTTGAAGAGGTTCAGAATGTGTGCAAAGATTTTATAGAAGCAATGAATCTCAGTGCTCAGGAAAAATGCATAAGCTATTCTAAGGATCTTGTTTCAGATTCTATTTTTGCAGCGCTTTCAGACAATAAGGAAGAAAATACTGACATGCTTTCTGAAGAAACCCTTTCAGATGGTAAGGGCGGTATAAAGGAAAATGTTGATGCTGAAATGATCGAAAAGGTATTTGAAGGTCTTAAGGAGCTGTTTGAAAATGGCTTTAGCGGTTCAAAGCAGTTATCAAGAGCAAGAATGGCAGCAGCAATTTCGAACTTCAATGTATTTTTCCAGGATAATCAGGAAATCGTGGATTATATAAGACATGTTTTAACTGCCTGTCACGACAGAAATGAGCTATGTGCATGCATTCAACTTGAAGATCAGCTCATGATGGGAGATGCAGAAGAAATCTAAAGCATTAGCTTTGGAACTAGAAGAAATCTAAAGCATTAGCTTTGTAACTTTAGCTTTAAAACTTTAGCTTTGGAACTTCAGGGCAGCAATAGAATATGGGAAAGGATTCCTACTATGCTGAAATGGTATAATGACTGTTTTGTGCAAAATTCAATGAAGAAATCCTTTGAAAAAATAAAGGGTGAAATTAATGCAGGCACCTGCAAAAGTACGGTTCATCTAATTGTCGTATCCTTAAATAAGGAGGATGTTTTTGACATACTTAACATGAAAGAGCTTAAGTATGAAGGAAAGCAGGCAGAGGAGGGATATGATGGCAATATTTACGTGGTAGGTATTGCAAAGAGCCGCGATGACGCAAAGGAGCTTGCAGGCAGCATAATAAGTAGCTATTACACACAAAGGGGAACTTTGGATGTAAGAAGTTTTTTTGAGGACAAGAAGAATGAGTTTAATTAGTATATTGGGAGTTACACTTGCAGTACTGAAGGTAATGGGCAAGATAATTCTGATTATTCTTGCAGTAATACTTGCGATTATTCTTCTTGTACTTATTCTGCTAAGTTTGCCGTTTTCTTATGAGGCAGGGGGCTATGTAGATACTGCAAATATGAAGAAGACGGATGTGACCTTAAAATTTAAGTATTGTTTTGGCGTGATATTAAATGCTATAGCGGAATATAAAAAGAAGAAATTAAAGATATTGGTAAAAGTGTTTTTCTTTACCGTTATGAAAAAGTGCATAGGCGGAAAAAAGAAAGAGAAAGAGGATGCTGAAGGCAGCGCATCTACTGAAAGTGCTGAAAGTGAAGAAAGTACTGAAAGTGAAGGTGATGTCTCTGGTGAAGAAAACGGCAGCACTGATAGTGAAGCCTTAAGTGAAGGTGTTTCATCTGACGAAGACTCTGGTAGTACAGATGAAGCCTTAAGCGAAAGTGACGGCGCTGATAACGCGGATGGCAAAGCCGCAGGCAAAAGCGAAGACGCTGATAACGCGGATGGCAAAGCCACAAGCGAAAGCGAAGGCTCTGATAGCACAAATGATGGACCAAAGGGTGAAAATTTCAACGAAGGAATGGACCTGGAGGATGAAATATCAGAAGAGGAAGCGGATTTAGAGGAAGAAGAAGCAGAGCTTGAAGGCAAGGTGAGTGAAGCCGAGTCTAGAGAAGAGGGCGCTAATGCTAATGAAGCATATGCTAATGAAGCAAATGATGCGAGGGCAGAAAGTCCGGAAAACTCTGAAAGAGCGGCTAATGAAGAACCTGGTGAAATAGTAAAAGAGAAAAAAGAACTCGGCGAAAAGTTAGATGAAATAGCTGATAAGCTGGATGATTTAGATGAAGTCGGAGATAAAATCGATGCCAAGGTAGCTGGAATTGAAGAAAAATATTCTAAATTCGAGAGAATAAAGAATGCGATAGTAGAAATAATAGAGGATGATAAATTCTTTAAGGACATAGCATTCTTTAAAAAGCATCTGCTAAAGATCTTAAAGGCCTTCCTTCCTAAAAAAATAGAGGGCTGGCTGGATTATGGAATGGCAGACCCGGCTACAACGGGCAAGATTACTGCGGTTTTGGGAATGTTATATGGAATGTATGCAGAGAACTTTGATTTTACCCCGGATTTTGAAACGGATATTACCTATGTAAGGGGAGAATTTAAGTTAAAAGGTTGGTTTTGCTTGATTTATATATTGGGCCAGCTTCTTAGAATGGTCTTCTCGTTCCACTTTATAAGGGTTTTCAAGAGGTATAAAAAGATCATGGCAGCCGTTAATGGAGAAGAGCAGGAAAAGGCTAAGGGTCAATGAAATAAGACTTAAAATTAATTAAAAAGTACTTGTTAAAAAATGATATTTGAATTATAATAATGAGGTATGAACAAAGGAGGCAATATGGCAGAGAACGAGAAAAAGGGATTATCATCTTCAGAGGATTTTAATACAGCTGTAACCGCATTACTTAAGGGAATGAATACTTTTGTATCAAGCAAGACTGTTGTCGGAGAACCGGTAAAATTCGATGATGGCACGATTATTGTCCCTTTTGTTGACGTTTCCTTCGGTGTCGGAGCAGGAACACTTAATGCAGATAAAAAGGGAAAGGCCGGCGGAGGAATGGGCGGCAAGATTTCCCCTACTGCAGTGCTCGTTATTCAGAACGGAACTTCAAGAATTGTAAGCGTCAAGAACCAGGATACTGTTACTAAGGTACTTGATATACTTCCAGATGTAGTAGACAGATTCAAGAAGACACCTGAGCAGAAAGCCCAGGAAAAAGCGGTTAATGACAAAGTAAAAGAAAAATATCAAAATAAGTAAAAAAACACTTGCAATTTGAAAAAAAGTTTGCTAAAATAGATAACTGTTTGCAGGTAAGTTTTTATAGTTTGTAAGGAGGTGGCCGTAATGGCTAAATGTGCAATTTGTGAGAAGGCATCACTGTGGGGATCACAGTTAAGCCACTCAAGAAGCCGTCTTAGCGGAAAGCATAACAGAGAGTGGAAGTCTAACGTAAAGCATGTTAGAATCAAGGTTGATGGCAGAACAGTTACATCTTATGTATGTACAAAGTGCCTTAGAGCTGGTAAGGTTGAGCGTGCTTAATTATAGTCTGTAATGCAGAAATAATCATAGGGGTACTGTGAAGTATCCCTATTTTTTATGCATTTTAACTGCGATTTATTTTTATACTAGACAATGAGCGCAACATTTGGTATAATAACAAAGATATAGTGATTTTATTGCGTTTATTTACAAATTTCAGTTTTTGTATTGAAAATAGATATAGTAAAAGGAATGGAGGGCAGGATATGATTACAACAATGACAACTAAGAATGGAAATATTAGTATGGATACTGAAGTAATTGCAAATTATGCTGGTTCAGCTGCAGTTGAATGCTTTGGTGTTGTTGGAATGGCTTCTATAAGTATGAAGGATGGTCTTGTACGTCTTTTAAAGGGAGATAATCTTACACATGGAGTGGGTGTTAAGATGCATGATGGAAAAATCATTATTGATTTCCATATTATTGTTTCTTATGGTGTTTCAATCGTTACTGTTGCTGAAAATCTTGTATCAAATGTGAAGTATAAGGTTGAAGAATTTACAGGATTAAACGTAGAAAAGATTAATATATATGTAGAAGGTGTGAGAGTAATAGATTGACTTTAGGAGGTACATTTAGGTGAGTACATTGGCTATTGATGCACAGATGCTCAAGAAGCTTTTTCTTGCAGGTGCAGCTACCATAGAGGCAGATAAGGATCGTATAAACGAACTTAACGTTTTCCCTGTTCCAGATGGAGATACAGGTACAAATATGACATTGACAATTATTTCTGCAGCTAAGGATGTAGCAGAAATTGAAGATGTTAATTTTGAGACTCTTTGTAAGACAATGAGCAGCGGCTCTCTTAGAGGCGCACGTGGTAATTCAGGTGTTATTTTATCACAGCTCCTTCGTGGATTTACAAAGGAAGTAAAGACTTGTACGGAGATAACAGTTCCTGTAGCTGTTGCAGCCTTCAACAAGGCAGTAGAGACAGCATACAAGGCAGTTATGAAGCCAAAGGAAGGAACAATCCTTACTGTAGCAAGAGGCGGAGCAGAAAAGGCCTCTCAGCTTCTTGGAGAGACAGAAGATCTCGTAGAGTTCCTTGAAAAGGTAGTAGAGCGCATGAGAGAGGTTCTAGACTATACCCCGGAGCTTCTTCCTGTTCTTAAGGAAGCAGGCGTTGTGGATTCAGGCGGAGCTGGTCTTCTTGCAATCATGGAAGGTGCATTAAAGGCACTTAAGGGCGAAGATATCGATGTTTCTGCAGTAGTAGGAGATGCAGAAGAAGGAGCAACAAAGAAGAATCTTGATTCTTCAAAGATATCAACCGCGAATATTAAGTATGGTTATTGTACAGAATTCATTGTAGTTCTCGATGAGCCGCTTGATACACAGGTAGAGGAAGCCTTCAAGAATTATCTCCTTGGAATGGGAGATTCTCTTGTATTTGTAGGCGATGAAGAATATATAAAGATCCATGTTCATACAAATCATCCAGGAGAAGTATTTGAAAAGGCTCTTACATATGGACAGCTCAGCCGTATGAAGATCGATAATATGCGTATCGAGGCAACTGAGAAGTTTGAAGAAGAAAGAGAAAAGATCGCAGCTGCTCAGAGTGATGAAAAGATGGCAGAAGCAATGTTTGCTGACATCGTTTCTAGAAATGAGCGTTCATCTTCAGCTATTAATTCTGGTATAAAGATAAATGAAAAGAAGGCAGAAGCGCCTAAGAAGGAAGAAGTAAAGGAAGTAGGTTTCATTGCAGTATCAATCGGATCTGGAATGAATGAGATTTTCAAGGGACTTGGCGTAGATTACATCATTGAAGGTGGTCAGACAATGAACCCAAGCACTGAGGATATGCTCAATGCGATTTCAAATGTAAATGCTAAGACAATTTATATTCTTCCAAATAATGGTAATGTTGTTCTTGCAGCTAATCAGGCAGCATCACTTACCAAGGATAAGAAAATCGTGGTTGTACCTTCAAAGACTGTTCCTCAGGGAATTGCAGCTCTTATCAACTATGTATACGATAGAACTCCGGAAGAGAATACAGAGTATATGAAGGAACAAATGGCTGCAATTAAGTCAGGTGAGGTTACCTACGCAGTCAGAGATACCACTTATGAAGGAAAGACAATTAAGCAGAATGATATCATGGGCATTGGTGATAAGGGAATCGCAGCTGTAGGTTCAGACATTGAAGAGACAGCACTTGAGCTTATCGCTTCAATGGTAGATGAGGATAGTGGACTCGTAAGTATCTATTATGGTGCAGAACGCACAGAAGCGGATGCCGAGAAGCTTTCAAATCTTATCTCTGAAAAGTATCCAGATGTTGACGTTGATGTTCAAAATGGTGGACAGCCAATTTACTACTACGTACTTTCAGTAGAATAATATGCTTTTTGTGGCGGATAGTGTGGTTACGCTGTCCGCCTTTATTTAGTTTTTAGGAAATGGGATTATTTTCAATGAAAAAATATGCGCTTGAGGATGAGCTGACAAAAATAAAGGGTATAGGCCCTAAAAGTGCAGCTCTGTTTGAGAAGCTTGGAGTAAAAAGAATAGAAGATCTTCTGTATTTTTACCCATCAAGATATGAAGAATTTGAAGAGCCTCTTCCAGTAAGAGAACTCCAGAGCGGAGCCTTAAAGGCCGTAGAGGTAACTCTCCAGGGTGAGCCTGTCCTTAAAAGATTTAAGGGAAGAGTCATGACGACTGTTATAGTAGGAGATGTTACGGGAAATATAAGGGCTGTATGGTTTAATATGCCATATATTTCAAAAACTCTCAAATCTGCAGTTCACTATGTAATGAGGGGAAATATTTCGGCAAAGGGCGGTATGATGGAAATAATCCAGCCAAAGCTCTATTCAAGGCAGGAGTATCAGCTTATTACGGGAAGGCTTCTTCCGGTTTATCACCTTGTTAAGGGGCTTACCAATAATGCAGTAACTAAGGCGATAAGTGCTGTCATAGAGGATGTGGAATTTCCAGAGGATTATCTAAGCCTCAAGGAAAGAAGAGAGCTTGGAGTATGCAGCCTGACAGAGGCACTAAAGACCATCCACTTTCCTAAAAATAAGGATGATGTAATAAAGGCAAGAAAGAGGCTTGTATTTGATGAGCTCTTTACCTTTTCAGTTAAAATGCAGCTCCTTAAAAGTAATGATAAGGAGCATAAAAACGGTTATGTTGTTTCTGAGAAAAATAGCGAAGGTGGAAGTGTTTTAGAGGAGTTTAAGAAAAGCCTTCCTTTTGAGCTTACTAAAGCGCAGAGCCTTGCGGTAGAGAAAATATCGAAGGAGATGTCCGGAGAAGCTACCATGAATATGCTGCTTCAAGGAGATGTAGGCTCGGGAAAGACTGCAGTTGCAGCAGCTGCAATGTATATGGCTGTTAAAAGCGGCTATCAGGCAGCTCTTATGGCGCCAACGCAGGTGTTAGCAGTTCAGCACTATGGAAAATTGGCTCCGATGTTCGAAAAGCTCGGAATCAGGACGGTACTGCTAAATGGCGGTATGAGCGCAGCTAAAAAGAAGGAGGCAGCAGCCCTTATAGCTTCTCACGAGGCAGATGTAATAATCGGTACAAACGCCCTTATTCAGGGAAAGGTAGAATATGATAAATTAGCCCTTGTAATAACGGATGAGCAGCACCGCTTCGGCGTAAAGCAGCGAGAGGCTCTTTCCTTAAAGGGGAAAGAGGGTGAAGTGTTGCCGCACGTATTATGCATGTCTGCAACTCCTATTCCAAGGACACTTGCGATAATTCTTTATGCAGACATGGATATCTGCGTTTTGAACGAGCTTCCAGCAGGAAGACTTCCGATAAAAAATGCCGTTGTCGATCCATCTTATAGACCAAAGGCCTGGAATTTTATAAGAAATCAGATATCCGAGGGAAGACAGGCATATATAGTATGTCCTATGATAGATGAAAATGATACTCTAGAGCTTGAGAATGTAACGCAGTATGTTGAGGATTTAAGAAGCACTCTTCCTCCAAGCATTAGAATTGATTCTTTGACCGGAAAGATGAAGCCGGGGGAGAAGGATGCTGTACTAGAGAAGTTTGCAGCGCATGAGATGGACATACTAGTTTCAACGACAGTAATAGAGGTCGGAATAGATGTACCTAACTGTACGGTAATGCTCATAGAAAATGCCGAGCGCTTCGGACTAGCATCTCTTCATCAGCTAAGAGGAAGAGTAGGAAGAGGAAGCAATCAGAGTTATTGCATATTTATGAGCGGTAAATTTGATAAAGATACCATGAAGCGTCTTGAGGTAATGAGGAATTCAAATGACGGCTTTAAGATAGCAGAAGAGGATCTTAAAATGAGAGGGCCGGGAGACTTCTTTGGAATCAGGCAGAGCGGAGAAATGGATTTTAAGCTTGCTGATATTTATCAGGACTCTGAGGTACTTATAAAGGCAGCGCAAAAGGCGAGAGAGTTAAGTGAAGAAGAGCTCGCTGAAATGTCAGAGCGCTTCCCGATTCATTTTATGTTGTAACTTTAATATTAGCTAGTAAAATATTCAAAAAAATATTTAATTTAGTTAAAGTGTAATATGGGAGCTGTATGGATCTAAAGAAAAATAAAGTAGCAAATGCAGATGGAAATCTGCTTGAGAGAATAGAGGCAGTAAGGCAGGAAAGACAGAGACAAAATCTCGAGAAACTTCTTGGCGAGCTGAATGAAATGATAGGCCTAGATCAGGTGAAGAATGAAATCAATTCCTTAGTAAATCTCATTGAAATAACCAAGATGAGAAGTGAAAAGGGCCTTCCTTCAATGGATATGTCCTATCATATGGTATTTACTGGAAATCCTGGAACTGGAAAGACGACAATAGCAAGATTAGTTGCAGGAATATATAAAGAGCTGGGCGTCTTAAGCGCCGGAACTCTTACAGAGACAGACAGGGCGGGCCTTGTAGCGGGCTTTGTAGGACAGACAGCTCTAAAGGTAAAGGATGTCTGCAAGAAGGCAAGCGGCGGAGTTTTATTTATAGACGAGGCCTATTCACTTACCCAGAGCACAAGCTCAAGTGACTTTGGACTTGAAGCGGTTGATACCCTTGTTAAGGAAATGGAAGATAATAGAGGAAATCTTGTTGTAATAGCGGCAGGCTATACTAATGAAATGAGAAGATTCATAAGTGCAAATACCGGTCTTATGTCAAGATTCAATAAAATAATAGAATTTCCGGATTATTCAGAGGAAGAGCTGATAGATATATTAAGACTTATGGCCAAAAGAGCTGGTTATCAGCTTACAGCAGAGGCTATCATGGTAATAAAGTGCTACGTAGAGGAAATGAGCCTTAATGAGGCAAGAGATTTTGGTAATGCAAGAGGAATAAGAAATCTGTTTGAAAGAATGGTTACCAATCAGGCAAACAGGCTTATGAGCAAAAAAGGAGTAAGGAGCGTCAAGGCGCTTACCTTTATTACCAGAGATGATGCGATGCTTGCAGTGAAGGAAAATATAGCAAGCCATGGCTGGAATCTGTTGTGATGCAAAAGCATATTAAAATGCTGAATATTTAAGGAGAGCAAAATGGCTGCAATAGTTTTTTTATTAACCGCATTTATTTTAGGCTATGCGCTGACAAAGAGTATATTTCCTAAGGTATCGGGCTTTGTAAGAGGTACCTCGGAGTATTTCCTCCTTATACCAATGTGGTTTTATTTGGGAATAATTCCTATTACCTGGGCAGTGTATCTACTAGCCGCGCTGCTAGTAGATAAAGTAAAGGGAAATGTGCTCTTACCTGCTAATGCCATAGTGATAGGAACGTCTCTTGTTATTTCAGTGCTGTTATTATTTCTTTCTAGCAGAAAGGAAAAAGCTCTGGCTAAATCAGAAAAGGCGGCTGAAGAAGAGAGTTTAAAGGAAAAGGCGGGAAAGGGAGCTTCTGGTAAAAACTCTAAGGGAAAAGGTAGAGCGGGATCGGGAACTGCTCAGGATATAGGTAATAAAAATAGTAAGAATAATAAGGGCAGCAAGGATAATACAAAGGTAAAAAAGGATAGATATGCCCGCCTTACAAGTGCAGAAATGGTATTTTTCATACTTGCTGCAGCGCTTATCATCTTCCTTATGGTAGAATCCTTCCACATTAAGGATGGAAAGATTTATGTCGGATTATCGGTGTTCAGTGATTTTTCACCTCACCTTTCGATGATACGTTCATTTTCAAGGGGAACTAATTTCCCTGCGCAGTATACTCCATATGCCGGAAGTGATATAAAGTATCACTTTATGTTTGAGTTCCTTGCAGGAAATCTTGAATTTTTAGGCTTAAGATTAGATTATGCTTTTAATGTACCATCAATACTTGGAATGCTCAGTACCATAAGTCTTATTTACGTATTTGCGCTTAAGCTTTCATATAGAAAGCTTGCAGGCGGACTAGCAGTGCTTTTCTTCTTGTTCAGGTCATCGCCTAGCGCCTTTACTTATCTAGCTTCGGCGCCTAAGGGCAATGTCAAGAATACACTTCTTGAAACCATGGAATTCATAGGCTATACTCCAAATGAGAACTGGGGCCTATGGAACCTTAATGTATATCTTAATCAAAGGCATTTAGGCTTTTCTTTAGGAGTGATGATTTTATTTGTAATGTTCTTTACTGAGCGCTTCCTTGAGGGAGCGGAAAGGCTTAAGGAGAGAACCTCCATTGCAAATGGAGGAACCTTAGATCTTGAAAAAGGATTTGGAGGCTTTTTTACAGCCTTAACTAAGAGAATAAGTGTATTCGTTAAGGATAGTCTTTTCTCTTTAGCCGGTTGGAAGATAAGAGATAAGCAGTTCTACGGAGAGGGGAAGGGCATTGTCAAAAGGCTTTCTCTTGGAATAATTGCAGGTCTTTACCTTGGTATGCTGGGCTTTTGGAACGGGGCAGTAGTAATAGCGGCGCTTCTTGTGCTCTTTATGCTGGCGGCAGCAGGAGACGGAAGACTTGAATACCTTGTAACAGCTATTATTTCAGTTGGACTGGTGCTGCTTCAGAGCCATACCTTCATAGAGGAAAATCCTTTCAGTATCAAATATCAATTTGGCTTTATTGCTGAAAATAAGACCTTCTTTGGAGTACTTGACTATATCTGGCTGCTGACGGGAGCTGTTTTAATAGTTATGTTCGCGGCCTTTGTAATGCAAAAGGGCAGCAGGAAGTATCTTATACTTGCTTTCTTCATACCGTTTGTTTTTGCCTTTAATGTTTCAATGACCATAGATGTTACTGTAAATCATAAGTATATAATGATGTCACTCATGCTCCTTTCGATTGTGGAGGGAGAATTCATAGGTGAGATGTTTTCAAAGACAAAGAGCCTTGCAAAGAAGGCGGCTTACGTGCTTCTGGTATTTGTACTTATATTTACAGGAGCCTTTGAGGCAAAGATAATAGCAAATAGAAATGAAGATAAAATCACTGAAGCCTCGGGACTTACGCTTAATGTTGATGACCCGGTTACAAAATGGCTTATAGAAAATACTGATTCAGACGACATTCTTCTTACGTCAAATTACTGCATGAATAATGTTATTCTTGCAGGACCTAGTCTTTATCTGCAGTGGCCATATTATGCATGGAGTGCGGGCTATGACACTGATTACCGCGCAGAGCAGGTAAAGCTTATGTATTCTGCTAGTAGCGTAAGTGAACTAAAGGAGCTGGTGCATGAAAATGATATCAGCTATATAATAGTGGATAGTGATAATAGAATGTCAGAGGATTATGAATTGAATGAGGATACTATAGCAGAGGCTTTTGAATTAGTATTCCATGATGATAATAGGTTTTTAAATATCTACAAGGTAGATTAAATAATAAACGGAGGGTTTTAATATGAATTACGATTATGTTATTGTTGGAGCTGGACTTGCAGGACTTACCTTTGCGAGAATTAAAGCGGATGAAGGGAAAAAGATATTAGTAGTTGAAAGAAGAAGTCATATAGGAGGAAATGTGTATGATTCCTATAATAATGATGGTATTTTGATCCATAACTATGGACCTCATATTTTCCATACAAAGGATAAAGGGGTATATGAGTTCCTTAGCAGATTCACCGAGTGGAATGATTTTCAGCACAGAGTCCTTAGCTTTGTAGATGGAAATCTCATACCTATGCCTATAACTCTTGAGAATGTCAATAAGCTCTATAATTTGAACATGTCCACAGAGGAAATGAAGGATTTCATAGCAAAGAAGGCAGAGAAAATCGATGAGATAAAGAGCAGCCGCGATGTGGCTCTTAGCATGGCAGGTCAGGAAATATATGAAAAGTTTTTTGAGAATTATACAAAAAAACAGTGGGGAGTAGATCCTAAGGATCTTGATACTTCTGTAATTTCACGTATTCCACTTCGCTATAATAGAGACACCAGGTATTTTACAGATCAGTATCAGGGAATGCCAAAATTTGGATATACCAAGATGTGTGAGAGCATGATAGCAAGCAAAAATATCAAGATTATGCTCAATACTGACTTTGAAGAAATAAGAGAGGACATTCCAGAGTCTGCGCAGATTATCTATACAGGTGCAGCAGATGCTTATTACGGCTATAAGTATGGAAGATTAAAATACCGCAGTCTGAAATTCAAGTTCGAGACCTATAGAATGGAAGAATATCAGGAGGCACCGGTCGTAAATTATCCAAATGACTATGACTATACAAGAATTACTGAGTTCAAGAAGATGACCTGGCAAAAGAGCGATGTGACGACTATTGTAAAAGAATTCCCTTGTGACTATGATCCGGATGACCCGGAGGCAGACGAGCCATATTATCCATTCCCAACTAAGGAGTGGAAGGATAAATTTGCTCTTTATAAGGCGGATATGGACAAGGAGAAGAGGGTTCACTTCATAGGAAGACTTGCGCAGTATCGTTACTATAATATGGATGCTGTTGTAAGGACAGCAATCGATCTTGCAAAAGAGGTTTAAAGTTTGAAAATAGGCTAATTTGTTTCGAAATTTATTATTTTTAGTCTTTAAAAATCTAATAAAATATGATATAATAATATCAATAATTTTATTGAAGATTAATAAAGTTATTCCGCATGGGAAAGGAAAAAAGCTTTTGAAAATGTATTTAATAGGGCTATAAATAATAAAGGAGGCTAAATGGATAGTTTATATATCGTGATTCCAGCTTACAATGAAGAAGCAAATGTAGAAAATGTAGTTAAGGACTGGTATCCAGTCATTGAGAAAATGAGTGATAAATCAAGGCTTGTAATAATTGATGATGGAAGTCGGGATAATACTTATAAGATTCTTACAAGGCTTGCAGAAAAAAGACCAAAGCTCATAGCGCTGACAAAGCCTAATGCAGGTCATGGTGCAACGGTTCTTTATGGATATAATTATGCAATCGAGAATGGGGCAGATTATATTTTCCAGACTGATTCAGATGGACAGACACTTCCATCAGAATTCTGGAAATTCTGGGATACTAGAGAAAAGTATGCAATGGTAATAGGTAATAGAAAGGGCAGACAGGACGGCTTCTCAAGAGTATTTGTTACAAAGACTCTTAAGCTTGTAATTCTTCTGTGCTTCCATGTAAGTGTTACTGATGCAAATACTCCGTTCAGATTAATGAAGGCAAAGGTGCTAAAGGAGAGATTAAAGCTTGTGCCAAAGGATTTCAATCTTGCAAATGTATTGATATCTGTAATATATGCAAAGCAGAAGCTTCCTGTAAAGTATTTGCCTATTACCTTCAGACCACGTCAGGGCGGCGTAAATTCAATTAATCTAAAGAAGATTTTTGGAATCGGCAAGAAGGCGCTTTTAGATTTTGTGAAGCTCAATAAGGCGCTAAAGAAGGCCTGAGAGGAAAAAGTTTTTTAAAATAATAAATAATGGGGCGCTTTACATCTGCGTTAAGCAGTATGTAAGGCGCTTTTACGAGGAAATCATGAATAAAGAAAAAGTGAGCGTATTCAGCTATATAAAGCCATTGGTATTAATGGCATGCGCAGTGATTGCAGCAAAAGGTTTTTTGGCAAAGGATTTTGGACCTTTCATCAAATGGTATCTGATTCTATTTTTAGTATCGCTATGTGCCATGCCGCTTACCTTCATATTATTCAGGAAATTCAATAATCTGGGCTATATGTTTGCAAAGCCGATAGGTATATCGATTTCAGGAATAATAATGTGGTATTTATCTTCATTTAAAATAATGAAGTTTAATGTGGTGAATTCTTTTATTTGCGTTGTTCTAACGCTTGTTATTTCAGGAGTGTGCTATTATTTCTGGAATTATTGGAAGAAGGATGCGCCTAAGATAAACCTTGATGACATAAAGCGCACCATACCATCCATGATAAGAGTAGAATTTATCTTCCTGGTGATTTTTACTTTTTGGTGTTACATGAAAGGCTTTAATGCTCAGGCCTATGGAACTGAAAAATTTATGGATTATGGCTATATGACAGCGATTAATAGAGCTGAATATATGCCGCCGCAGGACCTCTGGTTTTCAGGTAAATCCATAAATTATTATTATATCGGGCAGTACCTGGCAACCTTCCTCACAAAGCTCTCCGGAGTCGGAGTGGGCTATGGCTACAATCTCATGCTTATGACTCTTGCAGCGCTTTCCTTTTCACTTAGCTATGCCATAGTGTGCAATGTATTGCTTCAGGCGATGGAGGGAAAGGTTAAAAGACGTGAAAAATATAGCCTTACAGATGATTTCATCCAGATACAGCCTATAATAGGAGGAACTCTTGCAGGACTAGCAAATAGTATAGCAGGAAATGTCCACTATGTAGTTTACGGAATAATCATTCCTATAATTAAGAAGATAAAAGGTGAGTCCTATGATTCGTATTGGTTCCCTGATGCAACCAGATACATTGGTTACAATCCGGACAGACCAGATAAGACCATCCATGAATTCCCTTGCTATTCTTTTGTATTAGGAGATCTTCATGCTCATGTACTTAACATAATATTTGTACTTACCGTACTCGGAATTCTTTATTCACTTTTACTTGAAAGAAAGGATTATTTAAGGGCGGCAAATGAAGGAAGAGAGCTAGGGGCCCCGGGTATCTTTAAGGAAGCTTTTACCCCGCAGATCATAATGCTTGGTTTTTACATCGGCCTTTTCCATACGACCAATTACTGGGATTTCCCGATTTATTTTGTGGTAGCAGGTGCAATCATACTGTTCTCAAATATAGTAGTATATAATAAGGCGCTGCCGGTATTAAAGCTAACTGCACTTCAGGCACTGGTGATTCTTGCGATTTCAAGTCTTGTAAGTCTGCCATTTACCTTAAATTTTACACAGATTTCAACTCAGATAAAGCTTGCAGAAAATCATAGCTATTTCTATCAGCTGCTCGTACTCTGGGGACTTCCGGTAATTACAGCATTGATTTTCTTTATAATGCAGGCTGGGGAATATGCCGAAGGGTATAACTTTAAAAAGAAAAAGAGCAGAAATATTCTTCTGAAACTCTTTAGAAGCCAGGATGCAAGTGATATGTTCATATTTACTATAGCAGCCTGCGCTGTGGGACTTATAATTTTGCCGGAAATCATTTACGTAAAAGATATCTACGAGGGAGATTATAAGCGCTCAAATACAATGTTCAAGCTTACTTACCAGGCATATATTATGCTAAGTCTTATGCTAGGCTATGCTTTCCCTAAGCTTATAGTATTTACGAAGAAAGTATTTTACAGAGTTCTTGGCATAATATCTTTGATTTTATTTGTCCTTACACTTGGATACTTTGATGTAGCTGTGGGAAGCTGGTTCGGAGAAATATCTAAGCAGGAAGGCTATATATCCCTCGATTCTTCAGAATTCTTAAAATTTAGCTCCATAGAAGGTGATGACATTCCTATGGTAGATGATAGAAGGGCGATTGACTGGCTGAATGAAAATGTAAAGGGGACTCCAGTGGTATTAGAAGCAAATGGAGACAGCTATACCTATTATAATAGAATATCGACCTTCACGGGATTACCTACAATACTGGGCTGGAGGACTCACGAGTGGCTATGGAGAAGTGAAAATTCATCCACGGGCTTCCCGGAAGAGGCAGCAGTAAGAGAAGAGGTTGTAAAAAATATATATACCTCTGAAGATGAGCAGTATGTAAGAGAAAAGCTAGAGGAATATGATGTATCTTACATTGTTGTGGGTTATTGTGAATTAAATAATCAGATGAAATGGGGAGAGGTGCCTGTAAATGAAGAACTGCTGAGGAGCCTTGGTACAGTAGTGTTTGAATCGGATCAATTTGATGGAGTAGCCCCGATATATATAATTAAGATAAACAAATGGTGGGAAAAAAGATAAAATAAAAAGGAAAATGCCGGCTAGATATAAATAATGAAGTAAAAAATAGAAAGCTAATATAATAATAACTTTACTGGTAATTCACGAGAAAATGATTATAATGTAATTGTGTGCAAAATTAGGAGAATTTATAAATCGTAGGGAAATAAAGGGAAAGGAGAAATAGCCATGATTGTATTCATGGGAAATGAAGCCGGGGCAGGAGTTACAGGAAATATGATATCCATAGCTCTCGCACTTGCTAGCGAGATGAATTGCACCATTACGTTGTTTGAAAATCATGCTGGCAATAATGGAATTATGAACTATTTGAAACCGCACGAAAATGTTAATTGTGTGTGTGAGGAGGATTACTTAAGTTCTCTGTATCGAAATTCTTTAACAAGGAGCAAATCAGAGTATACTGTTGAAGAAATCGTACAGGATAGGCTCTACTATTATGGAAAGCCTGCTCAGAATCAGATAGCTCATGATTATGGAATGACCTACATGATCAGTGAAGTTTTAAATGACATCAAGTCAATAGAGAAAGTTAGAAATAATTTTGTCTTTGTCGATGCGAAGCTCTCTGGTACGGAAAATTCAAAATATCTTATTGAGAAGGCAGATCTTATTGTTGTAAATCTGACTCAAAACCGTTCGGGAATAAGGGATTTCCTGATAAATTATCCAGATATATCTGAAAAAGCGGTTTTTGTAGTTTCAGATTTTGATGCAAATGATGAGAGTTCTAGGGCAGAAATCAATAATTTGATGCTGTTTCACAGAAATAGGACCTTCGTTCTGCCGCATTGCAGTGATTTTAGATTTTCAGCTGAAAGTGGAGATCTGATTGAGTTTTTCAACAATGGCTGGGAGAGTGAACAAAAAAACTGGTATGAGGATAAAAATGCTCATGGAGAGAGAGTATTCTATTTTAAATCTTTGAAAAACATATCAAGATCAATAATGGTAATGCTTAACGAAATACGTGAGTCAAAAGAGGCAGAAAAGAGGTTATAGTTCCGAACTTAAGTTAAGACCAAAAGGGCTATTGATGGCTCTTAGATGCAGCAATTTTTAAACAAGAAAAATGTACAAAAAGGACCTGTAAAGTAAACAGGTCCTTTTTGTATTTAGAAAAATACTTATTTGTGTATTATGATAAAAATGTAAATATAAGGTAAATATAATATCGCTTAAAGGCTTTTAGTGAACTTATTGTGAATATTTAAAAATGTTACTTGCTTTTTTTGATTATGTTTGTTAAAATAATAACGGTTTAGTAAATATGAGTTTTAAGAAAAAGTCTTAAGACCCAAAAAATATATCTTATTTTAGGAGGAATAGTTATGGCAGTAAAGGTAGCTATCAATGGTTTTGGCCGTATCGGTCGTCTTGCATTCAGACAGATGTTCGAAGCAGAGGGTTATGAGGTTGTTGCAATCAACGATTTAACAAGCCCAAAGATGCTTGCTCATCTTCTTAAGTATGATACAGTTCATGGTGCATACGCTCCATCATTCATGGCTGGAAAGCACACAGTATCATATGATGACACATCAATCACAGTAGATGGCAAGAAGATCGAAATCTCAGCAGAGAAGGATGCTAACGATTGCCCATGGGCTAAGTACAACGTAGACGTTGTTCTTGAGTGTACAGGTTTCTATACATCAAAGGAAAAGGCACAGGCTCACATCAATGCAGGTGCAAAGAAGGTTGTTATTTCAGCTCCAGCTGGAAATGATCTTCCTACAATCGTTTACAACGTTAACCACAATACATTAAAGGCTTCAGATACAGTTATTTCTGCAGCTTCATGTACAACAAACTGCCTTGCACCTATGGCAAAGGCTCTCAATGATTATGCTCCAATCCAGAGCGGTATCATGCTTACAATTCACTCATACACAGGTGATCAGATGATCCTTGACGGACCACAGCGTAAGGGTGACCTTCGTCGTTCACGTGCTGGTGCAGAGAACATCGTTCCTAACTCAACAGGTGCAGCTAAGGCTATCGGTCTTGTTATCCCAGAGCTCAACAAGAAGCTCATCGGTTCAGCAGAGAGAATTCCATGCCCAGATGGATCAACAACACATCTTTTCGCAGTAGTTAAGGGCAAGGACATCACAGTTGAGTCAGTTAACGAGGCTATGAAGAAGGCATCAGATCCAGAGACATTTGGTTACAACGAGGATGAGATCGTATCAAGCGATATCGTTGGAATGACATATGGTTCACTCTTTGATGCAACACAGACAATGGTATCAAAGATTGACGATGACACATACCAGGTAGAGGTTGTTTCATGGTATGACAACGAGAACTCATACACAAGTCAGATGGTTCGTACAATCAAGTATTTCGCAGAGCTTCAGTAATTTCGCCATCTAGTGGCAAAAATATGAATCTTTGCACAGCTCGTATAGAAATGCGTGCTTAAATTAAGACTCATAAGGGGTCCGGTCTTTAAGTGGACCGGAACCCCTTTTTTGTTTTTTAAAAATTCTTTTCCTAAAAGGATATATAAAAAAGGTAAGTCAGCAATAGTTCCACCTGAAAATATGGTGGGAATTGTTTTAACATACTACAAATAATAATATAAAGGAGATTTCAAAATGTTAAACAAGAAAACTGTAGATGATTTTAACGCTGCTGGAAAGCGCGTACTTGTACGTTGTGACTTCAACGTACCTCTTAAGGAAGGCAAGATCACAGACGAGACACGTATCGTTGCAGCTCTTCCTACAATCAATAAGCTTATTAATGATGGTGCAAAGGTTATTCTTTGCTCACATCTTGGAAAAGTAAAGAATGGTCCTAATGAGGGTGAGTCACTTGCTCCAGTAGCAGCTCGTCTTTCAGAGAAGCTTGGCAAGGCTGTTAATTTCGTAGCAGATTACAACGTAACAGGTGAGGCTGCAACAAAGGCAGTTGAGGCTATGCAGCCAGGCGATGTAGTTCTTCTTCAGAACACACGTTTCCGTGGCAAGGAAGAGACAAAGCCAGAGGCAGCTGGTGAGCAGTTCGCTAAGGAACTTGCTGATCTTGCAGATTGCTATGTATGTGATGCTTTTGGTTCAGCACACAGAGCACATGCTTCAGTTTCAGTAGTTACAAAGTACATCCGTGAAAAGGGCGGCGTTAATGCTGTTGGATACCTTATGGAGAAGGAAATCCAGTTCCTTGGAAATGCAGTTAATAACCCAGTTCGTCCATTCGTAGCTATCCTTGGTGGTGCTAAGGTTGCAGACAAGCTTGCAGTTATCGACAACCTTCTTGCAAAGTGCGACACTCTTATCATCGGTGGTGGTATGGCTTATACTTTCATCAAGGCTAAGGGCGGTTCAGTAGGTAAGTCACTCGTTGACGATACAAAGATCGATTATTGTAAGGAAATGCTTGCAAAGGCAGAGAAGCTTGGAAAGCAGCTTCTTCTTCCTATCGATACAGTAGTAGCAGACGGATTCCCAGATCCTATTGATGATCCTAACCTTCAGGTTGAGATTGTTCCTTCAAATGCTATTCCTGATGACAAGGAAGGTCTTGATATCGGTGAGAAGACACGTGCTCTCTTTGCAGATGCTGTAAAGAACGCTAAGACAGTTGTTTGGAACGGACCTATGGGCGTTTCAGAGAACCCGGTTCTTGCAAATGGTACAATCGCTGTAGCTAAGGCTCTTGCTGAGACAGACGCTACAACAATCATCGGTGGTGGTGATTCAGCTGCTGCTGTTAATAACTTAGGCTTCGGCGACAAGATGACACACATCTCAACAGGTGGTGGAGCTTCTCTTGAATTCCTTGAAGGCAAGGAGCTTCCAGGTGTATACGCAGCTGATGATAAGGAATAATTTTAATTATTCAAAATGAATTATATTTAAATGATTGGAGATAAATAAAAATGGCAAGAAGAAAGATCGTTGCAGGAAACTGGAAAATGAATCAGACACCAAGTCAGGCTAAGGCTCTCGTTGAGACACTTAAGCCACTTGTTGACAATCCGGATGTAGATGTAGTTTACTGTGTTCCAGCTATTGATTTACCAGTAGTTATCGAAGCAGTTAAGGGCACAAACGTTCATGTTGGTGCAGAGAATATGTACTTTGAGGAGAAGGGTGCCTTCACAGGTGAAATCGCTCCTGACATGCTTACAGACCTTGGTGTTGAGTATGTAATCATCGGACATTCAGAGAGAAGAGAGTACTTCGCTGAGACAGATGAGACAGTTAATAAGAAGGTATTAAAGGCTCTTGAGCATGGTATCAAGCCTATCCTTTGCTGCGGTGAGTCTCTTACACAGAGAGAGCAGGGGATTACAATCGATTGGATCCGTCAGCAGATTAAGATTGCTCTTCTTAACGTAACAGCAGATCAGGTTAAGGATGTTGTAATCGCATATGAGCCAATCTGGGCTATCGGAACAGGAAAGACAGCTACATCAGATCAGGCAGAGGAAGTTTGTGCAGCTATCCGTCAGGTAGTTAAGGAGCTTTACTCAGATGCAGTAGCAGAGGAAGTTCGTATTCAGTACGGCGGATCTGTAAATGCAGGTAATGCAGCAGAGCTTTTTGCAAAGCCAGACATCGATGGCGGTCTTGTAGGTGGTGCTTCACTTAAGCCAGATTTCGGAAAGATCGTAAATTACAATAAGTAAGTAATTAATCAGTAATTGATTACCAATTATTAAATATTAGGCTTTATAAAGGTCTTTAACAAAAGAGAGTTTGTGGAGATTTCCACGAACTCTCTTTCTATTTATAATTTTATGATTTCCTTGTTAATCGTTGACAATAAATAGATTAATAAGTATAATATTACTATAAAAATAAGCTTTATATTGCAGGAGGAAAAGGTCTTGAATAAGGTATTATTAAGGGGATTGGCGTTATCACTTGCAGCAGCACTTGTGATAAATAATCCGGCAATGACAGTAAGGGCTGACGATAAGAAAGCCACTGAAAAAGAAGCTACTGTTACGGGGCAGGAAGCGGAAAAAGAAGCTGGAGAAGAAGCTATAGAAGAAGCTGAAATAGCATTGAATAAAACTAAAAAAACTATTTATACTGGAAAAACCTTTAAGCTTGTCTTAAACGGCATTACTCAAAAGGTATCCTGGTGGAAAAGTACAGACGAAAGTGTTGCAACGGTAAAAGGTGGCAAGGTGACAGCTGTGGCAGCAGGAACCTGCGATGTAAAGGTAAGATATAATAAAAAGACATATACCTGCAAGATAACCGTAAAGGATCCTTATATAAAGCCTGACAGGGATTATATGAGAGTTGGCGATACCATGAAGATGACAGTAAAGGGTGATAAGGCGCTTGAATATAAATCAAGCAAGCCTAAGATAATATCTGTAGAAGAAGATGGAACTCTTACTGCACATAAAAAAGGCACAGCAAAGATTACCGCGACCTGTAAAAGTGGAAGGACATTAGAGCTTACAATAAATGTATATGACCAGATAAAAATAATAGAAAATCCAACTTTTGATGATTTGGCGCCGACAACTCACATGACCTTTGCTGAGCTAGTTGGAAATAGAGGCGAGGTGGGATATCCTAAAGCAATGCCGGCACCAGATACCTATAGAATTACGGTGGATTTATACTGGAAGGTAATTATGGTATATGCAAGGGATAATAACGGAGAATATACTATTCCAATAAGATATATGCTCTGCTCACCAGGAAGATCCACGTCACAGACTCCTACTGGAACCTTTGAAATGAAAGGAACCAGGGTAAGACATTCAAGATTTAATGGACTTACCGTTTGGGCACAGTTCTGGAGTCTTATAACAGGAAGGATATATTTCCATTCTATATTATATAATTCTTCAAATGCATCAGATTATACGGCTTCCTATAGCAGACTTGGAAATGCAGCATCGCATGGCTGCATAAGACTTACGGTACCAGATGCAAGATGGATTTACTATAATGCAGCACCTGGAACGGTGGTAGAAATAAGAAGTGGCTCCTCTAAGGACAGTGCGACAAAGGCAATAAAGAATAAGCTAAAGCTTGCAGCAATGCCATCAGTACGTCCTACGCTTAAGGCAAAGGATATACCATGGACAGATAACTGGGAAATTGATGAAGTTCCTCAGGATTTCAAGTATGTAAGAGTTCCTCAGTGATTAACTAGAGAGTAATTCACCAGAAAGTATTGAACCAGAGAAAATGAACCGGAAAGAAATTAACCAGAGAGAAATGAACCAGTAAGTATTGAATTAGTAAGTATTTAACTAGTAAGTAATAAACTAAAAAGGGATCATATCCAGGTGGATATGGTTCCTTTTTTGTTGATAATCCTGGGGCGATAAGCGTCACTTGTGGATAACCGGGCACTTGAAGCTTTGTATTAATTACATGGTTGAAAAAGAAACGAAATGTGTTATAATTGTTTTGGTAAAAGATACATTTTGCGAATTAATGTTAAAGCATTAAAGTATCAAAAAGCAAGTAAATATAGATTTAAATAATAAGACGAGGCAAAAATGATTCAGGCAAATGAATTAAAGCTAGAAATAGAAGGAAAAAAGATATTAAAGGGGATCTCGATTGCTTCAGATGATAGCAATGAAAAGAAGTTCATAGGTATTCTAGGACCAAATGGAAGCGGAAAAAGTACAATGCTAAAGTGCATTTACAGGGTAATGAAGGCTGATTCCGGTACAGTTTATTTAAACGGAACAGACATAAATGATATCCCCGTAAAGAAAAGTGCCAGGGAAATGTCGGTAGTTGCGCAGCATAATGGTTCTAATTTTGAATATACCGTCATGGACATAGTTCTCATGGGAAGAGCTCCATATAAAAAGCTGCTTGAGCAATATGATGAAAAGGATAATGAATTAGCCATGGAAGCCTTAAAAAAGGTCGGAATGGATAGCATGAAGGATAGAGTTTATTCTACCTTATCAGGCGGAGAGCAGCAGAGAATAATATTAGCAAGAGCCTTAGCTCAGGATGCGGGAACTCTTATAATGGATGAGCCGACAAATCATCTGGATATTAAATATCAGCTTCAGATAATGAATGTAGTGAAGGAACATAAGGGGGCAATCATCTGCGCTCTTCATGACCTGAATCTTGCTCTTACCTATTGCAGCTATGTTTATGTATTAAAGGAGGGCGAGCTGGCATTCGAGGGCAGGCCTGAAGAAGTGATAACTGCAGAAAATATCTATAAGGTATATGAGGTGAAGGCAAAGGTACTTACTCTTGAAGAAACAGGACGTAAGTATGTTGTTTATTATAGTTAAATAAGTAAAAGCATAAATGTGATTATAATATGAGGTGGATATTATGATGGAAGATATAAAAAAGGAGTGCCAGGTGTATGAGAAGGCATTCATAGTAATAGCAGATTTTATTATAGCATTGCTGATCATTCGAATATTCTGGGTGTATAAGGAAACGCAAGTAGCAGGCCTTGATTTAGTAGATAGGATAGCTGAATCATTTGTTTATGTATTTGCACTTGTAATTGCAGTAACAGTAAATGTATTACTGCATAAGAGGATATCTGATGAAATATGGAAGCTGGACTTAGAATATTTATGTGATAAAAATAAAGCGCTGTTTCCTAGCATAAAGGTAATTGAAGAGGACATGAAAGAGGCTGTAAGCAGCGGTAATAATTTGTGGGTAGGTAATAAGGTCACCATATATAGAGTTATTGATAAAGCCTGGGCGATAAAGAATTCTGATATAGAGTGGGTGTGCTATGGATACCGTGTTAATGGAAAATATAGCAGAGATGTTAGATTCCTTGAGATTACCGTTAAGGGTGGAAGGGTCATACCGATTAAAATAAATGAGGAATTTGCCGGAAAAATAGTAAGAAAGTACAAAGAAATGCCTTGGATCGTAACGGATCCGGAAAAGAGAATCAAGCATCTTTATAAAGGTGAAAGAGCAGCCTTTGAAGAGAGACAGCGCGAGCAGATCTATAAGAGAAAGAAATGGGATGAGCTTCAGCAGCAGATTTCTTTAACTAGACAAGAGTATAGCAAAATAGGCTATAAATACACTGGAAAAGAGCTGGATTATTTTGCTGCACCGGATGATTCACCGGAAATGGAAGTGGAGAGCGAAACTACAAATAGAAAATTAAAAGCCATAGAGGATAAAAGCGGAGCAGGAGCTGTCACAGAAGAGGTGGCTGAAGAAGCGGTTGATTACGGTGATAACCCATATGGCGCAGATCCTGAAAAGGAAACAGGCTATTCAAGATATGGATATTTAAATCTTGATAATGGTAAATTTGGAGTTGAAGCTGAAGAAGATGAAGAAGATGAAGAAACTCTTTTGTATGACACAGATTTTAAAAAGACCAGGTTAGAATCTAAAAAAGCCAAAGAAGAGGCCGAAAAAGCTGAAAAAGCAAGATTAGAGGATGAAAAGGCTAGAATAGAGGCAGAAGAAGCTGAGTTTGATGCAAAATATGCAGGACAAAAATATTCAGATGATGACTCAGAAGATGATTCAGAAGATGATTCTTCAGCAGGAGAATCCATAGAAGAGAGTTTATTGAGGGAAGTGAATCATTATAACCACAGTGAAGAAGGAAATGCAAAAATAAGCGATGTAATAGTCTGATAGTAAGCGTTCAAACAAGGCATTTGCGAAAAAAATGAAAAAGTGCTGTCAAGCGTTTGCAAAAAAAAATAAAAAAGTACTTGCATTGTGATAATAAATGTGTTATACTTTTAGGGCTATTTATTAGGAGGTGCACTAAGCATTATGGAAACTTTAAGAGCAATCGTAACTATAGTTTATGTATTAATTTGTATAGCTTTATCCATTCTTGTCCTTATGCAGGAAGGAAAGCAGTCAGGTCTTGGCGCATTAGCCGGAGCATCAGATTCATATTGGAGCAAGAATAAGGGCCGTTCAGTAGAGGGAAGTCTCAAGAAGGGCACAAGAATCCTTGGTTTATTCTTTATAATTTTATCAATTGTAATTAATCTACCTTGGTAATTGAAATACATTTGCATTGAAATGAACTAAGCGGCACACCAATAGGCGTGTCGCTTTTATTTTTATGTAATGAATTAAAATATAAGAAATCCTGTAGATGCAACGGAAAAGACACAGTTAAAAAGTAAAGATGATGTGGAAAAATAGAAGCTGTGAAAAAGTAAAGTACTGGCAAACTTGCTGGTATAAAAATAATGGTAGAAAAAAATCAGAAAAAGGTTTAGTATTAATAATAGCATAAAAGAAAAAGAGAAAAGAAAAAGAGAAAAGAAAAAGAGAAAAGAAAAAGAGAAAAGAAAAAGAGAAAAGAAAAAGAGAAAAGAAAAAGAGAAAAGAAAAAGAGAAAAGAAAAAAGAAAAAAGAGAAAAGAAAAAGAGAAGAAAGAAAAAGGTGATTAAATTGGGAAAGAAAAATAAGAAGAATTTAGTAAAGTATGAGGCAGGACAAATTGCAGAGGGACATGCAGAGCTTTTAATGGCTTTTATATCGGATAAAGAATATAAACCTATGAGATTTAAGGACATTGCAATGATTCTTAACGTGCCAAAGTCAGAGAGAGTATTTCTCGATATGGAGCTCTCGGATTTAGTATCTCAGGGGAAAATTGAACTTGATGAAAAGGGCTGCTATAGGCTTAGCAAAAAGGGCTCTTATAGCGGTATTTTTATGTCGACACAGAAGGGTTTTGGCTTTGTACGTGCAGAAGAGTTCGGAGATGACATCTTCGTATCAGCAGATGACACCAATGGCGCTCTTGATGGAGATAAGGTAGAAGTAAAGCTTATAACTACCAATGTCAGAGGAAAGCATGGACCAAGCGGAAAGCACGAAGAAGGCGTAGTAGTAAAAATATTAGAGAGAGACTCTCATGCCATTGTAGGTACCTTTACAAAAATGGCAGGAGATAATTCAAAGAGTGAAGCAAGGATTGCAAAAATATCAGCACTTACAGGAATAGTGCCTTACGGAATTGTGGTTCCAGACAATCAGAAGTATAATTTCAGTATTTTAATAGATAAAAAGAAGTCAGTATCGTCAGCAGATGGCGCAAAGGTAGTTGTCCAGATAACTGATTATGGAAATCCAAATGAATATGGAAATGCTGCGAGAGATGATAAGAGAAATAGCATAAATAATTATATATCTCAGGGCATGCCAAAAGGAATTATTACAAGAGAAATCGGACATAAGGACGATCCGGGCGTAGATGTTCTATCAGTGGTATTTGCAAATGGAATACCAGTAGAGGTTCCAGAAGAGGTAACAAAGCAGCTGCAGACCATTCCAGAGGAGGTAGCAGAGGAAGATAAGCAGGGCAGACTAGACCTTAGGGATGAGGTTATGTTTACCATAGACGGTGATGATACAAAGGACTTTGATGACGCTGTATCCCTTAAATATGAAAATGGAGTTTATACTTTAGGAGTTCACATCGCTGATGTGACTAATTATGTTACAGAAGGCTCAGCACTTGATAAGGATGCCTTAAAGAGAGGAACTAGCGTATATCTTGCAGATAGAGTAGTACCTATGCTGCCTCATCAGCTCTCAAATGGAATATGTTCATTAAATGAGGGCACTGATCGTCTTACACTCTCATGCATAATGCAGGTGGATGATGAGGGAAATATCATCGGACATAAGATGGCAGAAACTCTTGTAAATATCAATAAGAGAATGACCTATAATAAGGTGGCGGAGCTCCTTGAGGTGTACGGCACCGAAAAGATGAAGGATGCAGGCCTCTTGGATTATGAGGAATATGCCCCTGTTCTTTTAAAGATGCAGGAGCTCTCGCATAAGCTTCGTAAAAAGAGAATGGCAAGAGGCTCGATAGATTTTGATTTCCAGGAAAGTAAGCTGGTTGTAGATGAAAGAGGAAAAGTAATAGACATAAAGCCTTACATCCATAATGAGGCGACAAGACTTATAGAGGATTTTATGCTTGCAGCAAATGAGACAGTAGCAGAGGATTATTACTGGCAGCAGATTCCTTTCCTTTATAGAGTGCATGAAAAGCCGGATGAAGAGAAAATGGACACTCTTATCGAGTTTATCAGAGGCTTTGGCTATGCATTAAAGATGCCAAAAGGAGAAATTCATCCAAAGGAAATTCAAAAGCTCCTTAAAAAGGTAAAGGGCACTGATGAAGAGAATGTAATCTCGACTCAGGTGCTTCGCTCAATGAGACAGGCAAGATACTCACCTGAGTGCCTTGGACACTTTGGTTTATCAGCAAAGTATTATGCGCACTTCACCTCACCTATCAGAAGATACCCGGACCTTCAGATACATCGTATCATCAAGGAAAGTCTTGAAGGAAAGCTGACGGATGAGAGAATTAAGCATTATGAATCCATACTTACTTCAGTTGGCGATTCAACAAGTAAGACCGAGCGCCGCGCCGATGAGACTGAGAGAGAAGTAGAAAAGATCAAGAAGGCTGAGTATATGGAGCAGTTCGTTGGACATACCTTCGAGGGCGTAATTTCAGGACTTACCTCCTGGGGAATATTTGTACAGCTTCCTAACACTGTAGAAGGTATGATACGTACAGCACTTTTGATGGATTATTACGAAATGGATGAGAGCACCTATACTTTAGTTGGAAGAGATAGTGGAAATATCTTCAGACTTGGACAAAAACTTAGGATAATAGTTACAAATGCAGAAAAGGCAACGGGAACTGTATCCTTTATGTTAGCAGACCCATCACTAGAATCAGGCAAGATGTGGTAAAGGTAATGGCATTAAATCTACTAAAAAAGGTAAGATATGTTAAAGGCGATGGCATAAAGCCTACTAAAAAAGGTAAGATATGGTAGAGGCGATTGCATAAAACCTACTAAAAAAAGGTAAGATATGGTAAAGGCGATGGCATAAAAACTACTAAAGCGCGCAATATGCGGTGAAGGCCGTAACATATAAGAATAGACTTAAATAAATAAAAAAAAATACAAGACAAACGACGATGTTTGTGGTATACTGAAGGGTATATTGCGAATATCGTCTTTTGAAGTTTATAGGACCGGGATGGGTATTGTTTCGTTGAAAGGAAAAAATATGGCAGCAGTAGATAATAGTGGAAGAAAAATAGTAGCCAATAATAAAAAGGCGTATTTTGATTATTTCATATTAGAAAAATATGAATGTGGAATAGCGCTTGCAGGCACGGAAGTAAAATCAATCAGAATGGGCCATGCAAGCATAAAGGAATCCTTTGTAAGAATAATAAATGGAGAGGCATACATTTTAGGAATGCACATTACTCCATATGAAAAGGGAAATATCTTCAATAAAGAGCCAGTAAGAAATAGAAAGCTTCTACTTCATAGAAGGGAAATAAATAAGCTTTTTGGCGAGGTGACTCAAAAGGGCTATACCCTGGTGCCACTTGAACTTTATTTAAGAAAAGGGCTCGTAAAGCTTGAAATAGGACTTGCAAAGGGTAAAAAGAATTACGACAAGCGTGATGACATAGCAAAGAAAGATCAAAGAAGAGCGACAGAGAGAGAATTTAAGGTAAAGAATCTATACTAATTGAAATGGGGAATGTGTAGAAGGAGGAATAGATGGCGGTTAGAAAGGCAGCAGCAAAGGCAGGAAAGATGGCATCTGCAAAGAAGACGGCAAAGGCGGCAGTTAAAAAGAGTGCGGTAAAAAAGAGCGTAGCTGATAAAAATGCAGAAAATGGCAAGGAAATGGCAGCTAAAGTAAATAGTGCTCTAGCTGATGAATTAGGAGAAGAACCCAAGACTACTCTTGTAGAACCAACAGAAAAGGTAATTGTAATAGGACATAAGAATCCAGATACAGACTCAATCTGCTCAGCGATAGGCTATGCAAATTTTAAGAGCCAGGTGACTGGCAAGAGATATGTGCCATACCGTGCAGGCGAGCTGAATTCAGAGACTGAGTATGTATTAAAGAGATTAGGAGTTGAGGTCCCTCAGTATATGGAAAATGTTGCGACTCAGCTTCGTGACATAGAATATCGCTATACTCCTGGAGTTGATCCAAGTATTTCACTAAAAAAGGCCTGGAATATCTTAAATGACGAGAGCCTTTATACTCTTCCTATCACAGAAGGAAAGAAGTTAAAGGGAATCATTACCGTAGGAGGAATAGCTCATTCATATATGGAGAGCTTTGACTCTGACATACTAGCTCAGGCAGAAACTCCTGTTAAAAATGTAATAGAGACCATAGACGGAAAGCTGATAGTAGGAGATGCAGAGGCTGTAATTACTAAAGGAAAGGTGCTTATAGCAGCAGCAAATCCAGATCTCATGGAGGATTATATCAAGGAAAATGACATAGTCATCCTCGGAAATAGATATGAATCGCAGCTTTGTGCCATTGAAATGAGCGCAGGAATAATAATTGTCTGCGAAGGTGCAAAGATATCAATGACAATAAAGACCTTAGCAAAAGAAAAGGGCTGCATGATCATCTCCACGCCTTATGATACCTATACAGTAGCTCGTCTTATGAATCAGAGCATGCCAATAGGTCATTTCATGGTAAGAGAAGAGCTGATAAAGTTCAAGACGAGCGATTTTGTAGATTATGCTCGTGAAATCATGGCCCAGAACAGAAACAGAGATTTCCCTATCGAGAATCACTTAGGGGAATATTGCGGAATGGTCAGCAGACGTAATCTTCTTAATATGCGCCGCAAGAAGGTAATATTAGTAGACCATAATGAAAAGACTCAGGCAGTAGATGGAATAGAGGATGCAGAGCTTCTTGAAATCATCGACCATCATAGACTTGGAACAGTAACGACCCTTGGCCCGGTTTACTTTAGAAACGAGCCTCTTGGCTGTACTGCAACCATTATTCTAAAGATGTATAAGGAAAACTGCATTGTTCCGGATAAGACAACTGCTGGTCTTCTTTGTGCGGCAATTCTTTCGGATACTCTTATGTTCCGTTCACCTACCTGCACACCTCTTGATGAGGCATCAGCAAAGGAACTTGCTGAAATAGCAGGAATCAATATACTTGAGTTTGCAGAGGCAATGTTTACTGCAGGCAGCAATCTTGGAAATAAGAGCCAGGAAGAAATATTCTATCAGGATTTCAAGAAGTATTCTTCAGAGAATCTGAATTTTGGTGTAGGCCAGATAAGTTCACTTAATAAGATAGAACTAGATGAAATCAAGAAGAAAATACTTCCATATATGCAAAAGAAGCTTAAGGAACGCGAGCTTGACATGATTTTCTATCTCCTTACAGACATTATAAATGAGACAAGTGAAGTAATATTTGTTGGAGATAATGCAGCCAAGCTTTTAAAGAATGCCTTTGGAGTAGAAGCAGATGAAGAAAGCGCTATCTTAAAGGGAATAGTATCTAGAAAGAAGCAGTTCATACCTTCGCTTGTAGGTCAGCTTCAGCAGTAAAGAAGTATTGAAATTAGAAAGGCTGGTAAGAGGCGGGGCTATTTTAGAAAATGTAAAAACTGAAGCCGCCGAGAATTATATGATAAAGTATTGTGCCCAGCAGGGCGTTGAGAGCAAATTAAGGTTCAATGATTTTCTATCGCCTATGATTTCAGATTTTGAATGTGCATATGTATGCGGAAAGTTCGCTTATATCTTCGGAATAGAGCCTAATGAGGTGGAGGAAGAATTTGTAAATGAGCACACCTCGGAAAAGATGGTTAAGAAGGTGATAGAATTTAAGGACCTGTATCCAGTAATAATGGAAAGGGTCAATGCGCTAACTGAGGATGAAATATCTGAAATGACAGCACATAACCAGAACATGGTAAAGCTCATAAAGGGCTATAAGACAAGAGGCTTTTATCACAGCTATGGCGGGGCAGTGGAGGATGAAGTCGAAAAGCCGCAGCCTGATGAAGTAACAGAAATAATAAAGTTAGGAGTAGAAGTAGCTAGTAAGGAAAATGAAGGATAATATTTTTGAAAGCTTTGAGGGATGGGCCCTTAGCAAAATAAAAAAGATACGAAGAATTCTATTTATCCTTATAATAGTATTAATGATCCTGATATTCTGGTTTTCGTCAAGAAATGCAGATGAATCTTCAAACCAGAGCGGATTGCTCCTTAAAATAGCACTAGATCTGACACCGGAGCTGAAGAAGGTTGATATTTCAACACTTGAGCACTTTTTGAGAAAGGGAGCGCATATGTTTGAATATTTTGTGCTGTGCATTTTATCTGTCACATATATTCTTACCTTTGGAAAAGCAAGGAAAAATAGGAAATGGCTTCTTATGGCTCTTTTGGTCTGTCTATTTTATGCCTCGACAGATGAATTCCATCAGCGCTTTGTACCTGGAAGATGGGGCTGTGTTACGGATGTATGCGTGGACCTTACAGGAGCGACGATAGGATTCTTATTATATATGTTGATGCTTAGGATATATGGATTATATAGAAATGGTTTAATAGTCGGGGAAATTGATTAAAAATCATGGCCTGCTTAAAGTCAGGAAATGCATTGGAATTAAGGTTTATAATGGAGAAAAATAGGATCGATGGATTTGTTTGAATACATGCTAGAGAAAAATAAGGACAATGAATCTCCGCTTGCGGCGAGGATGCGTCCTAAGACTCTTGATGAAGTAATAGGACAAGAGCATATAATCGGAAAGGATAAGCTGCTCTATAGAGCAATAAAGGCGGATAAGCTGAGCAGTGTTATTTTTTACGGGCCTCCGGGCACTGGAAAAACAACGCTTGCAAGAGTTATCGCAAATAGCACAAGCTCGGAATTTGTCCAGTTAAATGCTACAACTGCCGGAAAAAAAGACATGGAAGAGGCAGTAGAAAATGCCAAAAAGCTTGTAGCCGGACATAATAAAAAGACAATATTATTTATAGATGAGATACACCGCTTTAATAAGGGTCAGCAGGATTACCTGCTGCCATTTGTAGAGGATGGCACGATAATTCTCATAGGAGCAACTACGGAGAATCCATTCTATGAGGTAAATAGCGCTCTTATATCAAGATCTACGGTATTTCAGTTAAAACAGCTTACTAAAGACAATATCAAGGCCATCTTAAAAAGAGCAGTAGAGGATGAAAAAAGAGGACTTGGAATATATAAGGCAAAGCTGGATGAGGAGGCTTCTGATTTTCTTGCAGAGCAATCTGACGGCGATGCCAGAAGAGCTCTTAATGCACTAGAGCTGGCGGTGCTTACAACCGAAAAAAATGAAGAAGGTATAATTAATATTACCTTGAAAATTGCCTCGGACTGCATACAGAGAAAGGTATTAAGATATGATAAGACAGGTGAAAATCACTACGATACCATATCGGCCTTTATAAAAAGCATGAGAGGCTCAGACCCTGATGCGGTAGTTTATTATCTGGCAAAAATGCTAGAAGCAGGGGAGCAGCCGGAGTTCATAGCAAGAAGAATTCAGATATGTGCGGCAGAGGATGTAGGAAATGCAGACCCGATGGCAACTGTGCTTGCAAATGCAGCCTTCCAGGCAGTAATGGGAATAGGAATGCCAGAGGCTAGGATAATACTCTCACAGGCAGCAGTTTATGTGGCCTATGCCCCAAAAAGCAACGCTTCCTACAACGCAATAAATAAGGCACTTGAATTTGTGCGCACCCATGAATCGGTACCAATTCCTAATCACCTTCATAATTCTAATTACGAGGGCGAAAAGAAGCTGGGAAATGGAATCGGCTATAAATATGCGCATGACTATAAGAATCATTATGTAAAGCAGCAGTATCTGCCTGATGAATATAAGGATGAGAAGTTTATAGAGCTTACCGGAAATGGTTACGAAAAGGAAATGCAGGCTCTCTATAAAAAAATCAGGAAGGAAGGTGAGGTGCAGTAAAGTATGAAGAATTTTAAAAGAATAATGGCGTGGATTGCGATTATATTAATAGTTGGAATGTATGCTTTCTCATTTTGGGCAGCCTTTCACGACAGAACGGCCGGAAGAAGATGGTTTATGGCCAGCATACTAACAACAGTATTTGTGCCTATTTTGGTATACATAATCATAAGGTCTTACTCCATCATGCAGGAGCGCAGAAAGAACGGTGTCAGCATGAGAGATCTTATGAAAATGAAGAAGGAATTAAAAGAGCAGGAAAAAAACGGTGTAAAAAATGAGGAGACTAAAAAAGACGAAAAAAATTAATGAGAACTTGAAAAAATAAAGATATAGGCTTATAATAACGAAGGATTTAGTAGGGTTAAAGATATAGACGGGAAAGGAGGTCATCATCTGCATGATAATATTATCAGAAAAGGAAGATCTAGGTTCGGTCATAGTTGAAAAGCTGAACTGTAAAAACGTCTTCACCATATTCGGGATAGGAGTATCCGAGGCAGTGGTGGTTACCTGGATAATAATGGCTGTTATTTTGATAGTGAGTCTGATACTTACGCATAATCTAAAGGTTGAGAATCCGGGAAAAAAGCAGCTTTTTGCAGAAGCGGCAGTTGAATGGCTAGACAAATTCATAGGAGACATATTAGGAAAGGAAGCAAGAGAATATACTGACTATCTTATTACGGTAATAATATATCTTGGATTTGCCAATTTGATAGGAATGTTCGGCTTCAAGCCTCCAACGAAGGATTTAAGAGTTACGGCGGCGTTAGCGTTGATGAGTATAGTGCTCATAGAGGCAGCCTGCATCAGGAAAAAGAAGCTTAAAGGCTTTTTAAAGAGCATGAGGAATCCAATGAATATCCTTGAGCTTGGAATAAAGCCATTATCGCTTTGTATGCGACTCTTTGGTAATGTTCTTGGAGCTTATGTCATCATGACACTTATTGATGAAACAACTCATGTATTTTTCCCGGTAGTAGCAAGTATGTACTTTGATGTATTTGATGGACTTATACAGGCATACATATTTGTATTCCTAACAGGAATGTTTATACAGGAACAGGTAGAAGATTAAACAAAAAAATTATATAGCCAAAAGGCAGAAAAGGAGATAAATCTATGAATCCAGATTCAATTATAGCACTTGCAGCTGCACTTGCAGCAATGGTAGGTATCGGTGCAGGAATAGGTCTTGGCATCGCAACAGCTAAGGCGGCAGAGGCAGTAGCCCGTCAGCCGGAAGCAGATGGTAAGATAATGAAGGTACTGCTTCTTGGTGGAGCGCTTGCAGAAGCAACAGCAGTTTATGGTCTTGTAGTAGCTCTTGTTATCGTTCTTCTCTTAAAGTCTTGATTTTAAGCTTAAAATAATTTTCAAAAGGGAGGCAATAAAATGCTATCACTTGAACCGATGAATATACTCTTTACAGTAATAAACGTTTTAATACTGTTTGTTATTGTAAGGTTTGCTCTATTAAAGCCTATTCGCAAGATAATTGCAGAAAGAAAAAAGCTCATAGAAGATACCAAGGCTGAAGCTGAAAAGTCTAAGGAAGAAGCTGCAAAGCTGGTTCAGGACAAGGAAGCGGAACTTGCAAAGGTAGATGAGGAAAAGAAGGTTATTATTTCAGAGGCTAAGTCAAAGGCCGTTTTAGATGGTGAAAAGATAGTAGCCGAGGCAACGGCAAAGGCAGAGGAAATAAAGAAAAAGGCTGAATTTTCTGGTAAAGAGACTCATGACAGAATGATAGCTCAGGTAAGCAGAGAAATTACCGAGCTTGCAACAAAGGCAGCAGAGGAAGTAGCTGGCAAGAATACTTTAAAGCCTTCTCAAAATGCAGTAAAGACTGTATATGATGAGTTCGTTGAAAATGCAGCAGAAGATAAGGCTAAGGCTCAGGAAAAGTCAGAAAAGTCTGACGAAAAGGAAGAGCCAAATGCTGAGCTTATTTATGTTGAAAAGCCGGATGCAGTACATCTTGCAGCACTTTCAAATATAGTAGCTGAAAAAACAGGCCTTAAGAATGTGCGCTTTAAATTAACAGAAGATAAGAGCATCGGCGATGGCTTCATAATTAGAACAGCCGAGCATGAATTTGACTGGAGCAAATCAGGAAGACTTGCTTCACTCAAAAAAAAAATAGAGGATGAAATCGCAAAGCTTACTAAGGATGCTAGAATAAATGGAAAGCTATTTGAAAGCGGGCAGGTAATCTCCATGATAAAGGAGAACATAAATGGCTTTGCAGAAGGGGCTTTCTTAAGTACAGATCCAGCAGAAATAGGCTATGTAAAGACTGTAGGAGATGATATAGCACTTGTAAAGGGACTTAGACATGCAGAATATGGTGAAATCGTCATATTTGAAAACGGTGTCAAGGGAATGGTGCAGGATGTTAAATCAGATGGAACAGTCGGAATCATCATACTTGGCGATGATGAGAAAATCTATGAAGAATCAAAGGTAGTTCGTACTTATAAGATGGCCGGTGTACCAGTAGGTAATGGCTTCATCGGAAGAGTTGTAAATGCACTTGGTGAAAAGGTGGATGACGGCGAAGAAATAATTGCAGACGGCTATAGGGCAGTAGAGCAGCCGGCACCTGGAATCATAGATAGAAAGAGCGTTTCGGTTCCTATGGAGACAGGTATTCTTTCAATAGATTCCATGTTCCCGGTAGGAAGAGGACAGCGTGAGCTTATAATCGGAGATAGACAGACAGGAAAGACAGCAATCGCAATAGATACCATCCTTAATCAGAAGGATAAGGACGTAATCTGTATTTACTGTGCAATCGGACAGAAGTCTTCAACTGTAGGTCAGGTGGTTCGTACACTCAAGAAGTATGGAGCAATGGATTATTCAATCGTAGTTAATTCTCCGGCTTCAGACCCGGCACCTCTTCAGTATATCGCGCCTTATTCAGCAACAACTATTGCAGAATATTTCATGTATGCAGGTAAAGACGTCCTTATTATTTACGACGATCTAAGTAAGCATGCAGTAGCATATAGAACAATATCACTTCTTCTTAAGCGTTCACCAGGACGTGAAGCTTATCCGGGAGATGTATTCTATCTTCATTCAAGACTGCTTGAGCGTTCAAGCAGACTTTCGGATGAACTTGGAGGTGGCTCAATAACAGCACTTCCTATTATCGAAACACAGGCAGGGGACGTATCAGCATACATCCCTACCAACGTTATCTCGATAACAGATGGACAGATATATCTTGAATCAGATTTATTCAATTCAGGTATGCGTCCGGCTGTAAATGTAGGTCTTTCAGTATCGCGTGTAGGCGGTGCTGCACAGACAAAGGCAATGAAGAAGGCAGCAGGTTCAGTACGTATCGACCTTGCACAGTACCGTGAAATGCAGGTATTTACGCAGTTCTCATCTGATATGGATGATGCAACGATGAATCAGTTGAAATACGGCGCAGATCTTATGGAGCTCTTAAAGCAGCCACAGTACCATGCGCTAAGCCTTACAGATCAGGTAGTTCTGCTTGTAGTAGCTACAAACAGAATACTTATGAATGTGCCTACAGATGAAATATCAAGCTTTAAAGATAAACTTCTTGCGAAGTTCCAAAGTGAGTATTCAGATATCTGCGAGGAAATAATAGTAGATAAGGATATATCAGAAGACCTTAAGGATAGGATAATAAAGGCGGCAGCAAAATATGTCGATGAATGTTATCCGCCTGAAAAGGTAAAAAAATAGAGAAAGGGGCGTTATAGATTATGGCAGACATACATGAGCTAGCGGATAGAATGCGAAGCATACGTGACACTTTAAAGATAACCAATGCCATGTATCTCATATCGTCCAACAATCTTCAGAAATCCAAAAGAAAGCTGGAAAATGCCGAGCCTTATTATTATAACATACAGTATGCAATGCGCAGGGTTTTAAGGAATCTAGAAGAAGATGTTACTGTATATATAAAGAAAAATAATGATGAAGGCAAAAAGAAAAAGAGAGCTTTCGTAATAATCGGCTGTGATAAGGGAATGGCAGGCGATTATAATCATGAAGTCTTAAGAAATGTAGAAAAATTCATGGGTGAATGTGAAAGCAGCAGGAATTTCGTACTTGGAGAGCTGACAAGACATACGCTCGTAAGTCATGGCATACCAGTAGAAAAGGATTTCATAAAAAACGTAGCAAGCCCGACTCAGCATAGGGCAAGACTTGTAATGAGCAAGGTCCTGCCATTATATAAAAGCGGAGAGGTAGACGAGGTTTGGATACTATACACCATGCTTGATAATGGTGTAGCCCCGGATCTTATCATGGAAAAGCTTCTTCCACTTGAAAGAGATGAAAGTGTATGGGTAAATGGCATGCATATGTCAGACTGGGGGGCAGGAATGCATTACGAATCAGTAGAAATGCTTCCGAGCCCGGAGGCAGTAATGGATGTTGTAATACCTAATTATCTTACTGGATATATTTATTGTTCGATGCTTCAGTCTAACTGTAGTGAAGAAAATTCAAGAATGAAGGCAATGAAAAATGCCTGTGATAATGCTAATGATATGTTAGCAGAGCTTGAAGGCTCTTACAATAGAGCAAGACAGGCACAGATTACCCAGGAGATAACCGAAATAATAGCAGGAGCTACGGCTCAGAAAAAGTAATGCGGAAAGGAGCGGAAGGTACATGGCTATAGGCAAAATAGTACAGATAGAGGGACCGGTTGTTGACGTAAAATTCAGCAATAGCAAGGATATTCCTGGAATTAAGGCTGCACTTGAGACAACTGTAAATGATAGACGCTGTGTAATGGAAGTAGCCTCTCACCTTGGTGGAGATGTAGTAAGATGCATCATGCTAGCACCTAGTGAAGGTCTTCACCGCGACATGGAAGTAACCACAGAGGGTGTTGGAATAAAGGTACCAGTTGGAGATAAGAACCTAGGAAGATTGTTCAATGTATTAGGAGATCCGATAGATGGTGCAGGACCAGTAGAAGCAAAGGAAAAATGGATAATACACCGCGAGGCACCTAGCTTTGAAAATCAAAGTGATTCAACGGAAATATTAGAGACAGGAATAAAGGTAATAGATCTTCTTGCACCTTACTGCAAGGGAGGAAAGGTAGGACTTTTCGGCGGTGCAGGTGTAGGTAAGACAGTACTTATTCAGGAACTCATAAGCAACATCGCAACAGAGCATGGTGGATATTCAATATTTACCGGTGTAGGAGAGCGTTCACGTGAAGGAAATGATCTCTATACTGAAATGAGAGAAAGCGGCGTATTAGGAAAGACAGCATTAGTTTTCGGACAGATGAATGAACCGCCAGGAGCCAGAATGAGAGTAGCAGAGACAGGTCTCACGATGGCAGAATACTTTAGAGATGTAGAGCATAAGGATGTGCTCTTATTCATAGATAACATCTTCCGTTTCGTACAGGCAGGTAGTGAGGTATCAGCACTTCTTGGAAGAATGCCTTCGGCGGTAGGTTATCAGCCAACACTTGCAAATGAAATGGGTGCCCTTCAGGAGAGAATTGCTTCAACTAAGAATGGTTCCATAACCTCAGTACAGGCAGTATATGTGCCTGCAGATGACCTTACGGACCCGGCTCCAGCAGCAACCTTCACACATCTTGATGCAACAACAGTACTATCAAGAAAGATAGTAGAAATAGGAATATATCCTGCAGTCGATCCGCTCGCTTCAACCTCAAGAATGCTCGACCCGGAAGTAGTAGGCGAAGAGCACTACAAGGTGGCAAGAAGAGTTCAGGAGGTTCTCCAGAAATATAAGGAGCTTCAGGACATCATTGCAATCCTTGGTATGGAAGAATTATCAGAAAAGGATAAGCTGACAGTAAACCGCGCTAGAAGAGTGCAGAGATTCCTGTCACAGCCATTCCATGTTGCTGAAAAATTCACCAACGTTGAAGGAAAGTACGTTCCTGTAGCAGAAACCGTAAAGGGCTTTAAGGAAATACTTGATGGAAATTACGATGATTATCCAGAGGCAGCCTTCTTTAATGTAGGAACAATCGAGGATGTAAAGAAAAAAGCAGAAAAGCTGATGAATTCGTAATACAGAAGCAGAAAAGCTGATGAATGCAGAATACAGAAGCAGAAAAGCTGATGAATGCGTAATATAGAAGCAGAAAAGCAGATGAATGCAGAATGCAAACATAAAAAGCATAGAAAGGTGGCGCAATGGGTGAAATTCCTTTTAACTTGAGAATTCTTGCAACAGATCATCCGATATATGATGGCTATGCCACCAGACTAGTATTTAAATCAACCGATGGCGGAATGGTAGGAATACTTGCCCATCACTGCGATGAGCTTATCACCATAGATGTAGGAGAAATGCAATATGATCCTGCACCAGAGCCAGGAAGTGAAGATAAAGAAGAAAATAAGGATTTTGACAGGTCAACTAAATATGTGTTAGCAGGTGAAGGCTTCATGCAGATAATAAACGGCAGAGTTACAGCCTTTGTAGAAACTGCAGAACGCCCGGATGAAATAGATGAAAAGAGAGCGCTGGATGCTCTTCATAGAGCAGAAGAAGCCATGGCAGGAAAGCGAATCATGGAAGATTATGCAATGACAGAAGCTAATATACAAAGAGCGCTTGCAAGAATTAGTGAAAAGCATAAGTTCTTCAGCAATATGAACAATGTAATATAAAGTATTTGGAACCCATGTTAACCATTTGTATTGAAATGTCATTTAAATTTTAAGTTGACTAAAAACTAAACAAGTGATATACTAATCACGCAAAAAATAGTAAAAATGGGCACTGGTTAATGTGTCTTATGGAGGAGAGAACGATGAGTTTACTTGAGAACTGGCGTAATAAAGCCTATGGCGAAAAGGATCAGGCAAAGTCAAATCAGTTATGGAATGCTTATTTCGTAAAGGAAAAGGCAATATATGAGAAGCTTCTTGAGAATCCAGAGGCAGTTGAAGAAGGAACTGTAAAGGAACTTGCAGAAAAGTATGATATGTCATTGGAGTTTATGGTAGGCTTCCTTGATGGCATCAACGACAGCCTTAAGACACCTAACCCAATTGAGACAATGGAAGAGGATACCAAGGTATCACTCCCAATCGATACAGAAAAGCTTTATAAGAACATGGTAGACTGCGATGCAAAGTGGCTCTATTCACTTGAGCAGTGGGACAAGATCTACGACAAAGAAAAGCAGAAGGAGCTTTTCCTTGAGCAGAAAAAGTCAAATACCATCAAGAGATCAGGCAAGAAGGTAATGCCAAATGATCCATGTCCATGTGGTTCAGGAAAGAAGTATAAGAAGTGCTGCGGAAGAAATGCATAATTAAAAATCCCGCAGACAGTATAGGCGTGTGAATGCACGGCTGAAAAATAAAAAAAATATGGCTGCTACATCGAAAATGATGTAGCAGCTTTTTTAATCAAATAGGCTACAACTCAAAGAGCCTTAAAGTAATAAGCTATAAACCAAATAGCCTTAAAATAATGGCCCTAAAAACAAAGGTTTAAAAATAGTGGATAAATTAGTATTATGATAAATTCGCGGTGGACTTTTTGGTTTAGTATGGTATAATTAGAAATGGCTGTTTGGAGATTTTATAATTGAAAAGCAATAAATACACTATTGTAGAACTTTTAAGTCTACTGCAGGCAGCAAAACTCAAGGATAAAAGGAAAAATACATGCGTTCACATATAGATATAGGCGAAAAGAAAAGAAGGCAGCGCAGGCTCCGCCTTAAGCTTTTTCAAGGATTGGTAGTAATAATACTTGCAGCAATAGCAATGATACCTAGCTATTTATTACTTAAGAAGCGTTTCATAGCACAGGCCAAGGAAATTAATAAGGCTGCAGCAACCAAGCAGGAGACGACCACTGCAAATGTAGAGGGAAACGTGGAAATAACTACTCTTGCAGGAGATAAATCAGCTCAGATAGTAACGAATACAGAAATGGCAGGACCATATATGTACCTTTGCACACCTACTCCTGAAGGAGGAAAGAAGCCGGAAGGCGCCGCAAAGAGTGCAGACCAGGAAGAATTCATGCCGGATTTTGTAGATACCAGAAAGCGTACAATAGTAAAGGGCGTTTATATGACCTGTGATGGTGCGACCAAGAATCTGGACAATATACTAGAAATGATAGATAATACTGAGCTTAATGCCATATACGTAGACATTAAGGACGATGATGGAAGAATAACCTGCGAAATGCATGGAGAATATATTGATAAGTTCGGAACAAGCAGAAACTTTATTCCGGATATCAATGCATTTGTAAAAAAGTGTAAAGAACATAATGTATATTTAATAGCACGTGTGGTTTGCTTTAAAGATCCACTTCTTGCAAAAAATGCACCGGAACTCGCAATCCATCACGAAGATGGGACTATCTATACAGACTATGCAAACATAAAATGGGTAAATCCAGGAAAGAAGGAAGTCTGTGACTATCTCATTGAAGTAGCAAAAAATTGCTATGAATTAGGTTTTGATGAGGTGAATTTCGACTATATGCGTTTCCCGACAGATGGAACCATAAGCGATTTTGATCTTGGCGTGGAAAAGGATGAAAGAACCAAGATAGAACTAGTATCAGCAGCCATGAAGTACATGTGCGAGGAATTAAAGCCGATAGGAATCATAGTATCAGGCGACGTATTCGGAACAGTAATATCAAGCTCAATCGACCAGAAGTATGTAGGACAGGACTTTGCACAGCTTTGTAGATATCTTGACTATATCTGTCCGATGGTATACCCATCCCACTACGGAGATGGCAGTTATAGAATAGATTATCCGGACACAGAGCCATACAAGCTTATTCTTGCGTCAATGTTAGATGCAAAGAATGTACTCTCTGTAATTCCGGATGATGGAAGCGTAAATAAGGCAGAGGTAAGACCATGGCTTCAGGACTTCACAGCAAGCTGGGTAAGGCATCACATAACCTATGGTCCAAAGGAAATAAGAGATCAGATAAATGCGACCTATGATGCAGGTTATCAGGGCTGGAGCCTTTGGAATGCGGCAATGAGATATACGGTATCAGGCCTTTATACAGAAGAATATGCAAATGAAGAGTATAAGAACAGGCCGACACCTACCCCAACTCCGACACCAACACCAGCAGCAACACCTACCAAGGATCCAAATAGAGGAGAGTATATCGATTCACCGTGGAAGGCATATAAGGAAACTGAAGAAAATAGATAGTATAATAATTGTGTGATTTTAATCTGAATATTTACTTACAAAAATATCCAAATGAAAGAGGATAAAATCGTAGTGTATTTTAGCAAAAAAATGTTATTGAAATTTTTGATAGACTGATGTATGATAGGTAAAGGTTGTGTTTAAAATCAAACCGTGAAAGGAAGAAATTATTATGGCAAAGAAAGATATTGATTGGTCAAACCTTGGATTTGGCTATATTAAGACAGATTACAGATACGTATCTTACTTTAAGGATGGAAAGTGGGATGAAGGCGCTATCATTACAGACGACATGATTAAGATGTCAGAGTGCGCAGGTGTTCTTCAGTATTCTCAGAACTGTTTCGAAGGCCTTAAGGCATACGAGACAAAGGATGGAGACATAGTTACATTCCGCCCAGACCTCAACGCAGAAAGACTTCAGCAGTCAGCAGCAAGACTTGAAATGCCTATACTTCCAGTAGAACAGTTCATTGATGGCGTAAAGAAGGTAGTAGCAGCAAATGCAGATTTTGTACCACCATATGGCACAGGTGCAACACTTTATCTTCGTCCATTCATGTTCGGTTCAAACCCAGTAATCGGTGTAAAGCCAGCAGAAGAATATGAATTCAGAATTTTCACAACACCAGTAGGCCCATACTTCAAGGGCGGTGCAAAGCCAATTAAGATCAAGGTTTCAGATTTCGACCGTGCAGCACCAAGAGGCACAGGTTCAATCAAGGCAGGTCTTAACTACGCAATGAGCCTTCATGCAATTGTTACAGCACATAAGGAAGGTTTTGCAGAGAATCTTTATCTTGATCCTGCAACACGTACATATATCGAAGAGACAGGAGGAGCAAATATCCTCTTAATCGACAAGGAAGGAAATCTTGTAGTACCAAAGTCAGATTCTATCCTTCCATCAATCACACGTCGCTCACTTGTTTATGTAGCTAAGAATTACTTAGGACTCAAGGTAGATGAGCGCAAGGTTGCATTATCAGAGCTTTCAGATTTCGCAGAAATGGGTCTTTGCGGAACAGCAGCAGTTATTTCACCTGTTGGCAGCGTAAACGATCATGGTAAGGAAATCCTTATCCCAAGCGGAATGGAAAAGATGGGACCAGTTCTCCAGAAGCTCTATGATACACTTACAGGAATCCAGATGGGCAGAATCGAAGCTCCAGAAGGATGGATCGTAAAGATCAATAAGTAAATAATATGTGCGCAGAGCGCACTTAAAGGGACATAGGGCTGTAAAGAACAGTCCTATGTTCTGTTTGTTTTTTAAAATAATTTAAGATAATTTTTTTTCAAGGATATTGACATTTCTTTAACGATTTATTATACTATTAAAAGTTAAATTGTCTGATCACTGTGCGATATGATTGCAAAAAAACGTCAAATGGCGCAGTCTTAAGAAAAAACTTAATAAAATATTAAAAGAGAGGTAATTTAAGATGGCTAATGTTGATTTAACACAGTATGGTATCACTGGAACAACAGGTATCGTTTACAACCCTTCTTACGAGGAGCTTTACAAGGCAGAGACAGATCCAAGTCTTGAAGGATATGAAAAGGGACAGAACACAGAACTTAACGCAGTTAATGTTATGACAGGTGTATTCACAGGTCGTTCACCTAAGGATAAGTACATTGTTGTTGATGAGAACTCAAAGGACACAGTTTGGTGGACAACAGAGGGCTACAAGAATGACAACCATCCAATGACACAGGATCAGTGGAACGTAGTTATTGATCTTGCAAAGAAGGAGCTTTCAGGAAAGAACCTTTATGTTGTAGATGCATTCTGTGGTGCAAATGCTGATACTCGTATGGCTGTTCGTTTCATCATGGAAGTTGCTTGGCAGGCTCATTTCGTAACAAATATGTTCATTAAGCCAACTGCAGAAGAGCAGGCAAACTTCAAGCCAGATTTCGTTGTATATACAGCTTCAAAGGCAAATGTAGCAAATTACAAGGAGTTAGGTCTTAACTCAGATACATGTGTAGCATTCAATATCACATCTAAGGAGCAGGTTATCCTTAACACATGGTACGGTGGAGAAATGAAGAAGGGTATGTTCTCAATGATGAACTACTTCCTTCCACTTAAGGGAATGGCTTCAATGCACTGCTCAGCTAACACAGATATGAACGGTGAGCATACAGCTATCTTCTTTGGTCTTTCAGGAACAGGTAAGACAACTCTTTCAACAGATCCAAAGCGTCTCCTCATCGGTGATGACGAGCACGGCTGGGATGATAACGGCGTATTCAACCTTGAAGGTGGATGCTACGCAAAGGTTATCAACCTTGACAAGGAATCAGAGCCAGACATCTACAACGCTATCAGAAGAGATGCTCTTCTTGAGAACGTTACAGTTGATGCAGCTGGAAAAATCGATTTTGCAGACAAGTCAGTTACAGAGAATACTCGTGTATCATATCCTATCGATCATATCAAGGGAATTGCAGCAAATGTTAACGGTGTATCACACGGACCAGCAGCTGAAAATGTAATCTTCCTTTCAGCAGATGCTTTCGGAGTACTTCCTCCAGTATCAATCCTTGATCCAGAGCAGACAAAGTACTACTTCCTTTCAGGCTTCACAGCAAAGCTTGCTGGTACAGAGCGTGGAATCACAGAGCCTACACCAACATTCTCAGCTTGCTTCGGACAGGCATTCCTTGAGCTTCATCCTACAAAGTATGCAGAAGAGCTTGTTAAGAAGATGGAAAAGAGCGGAGCAAAGGCTTACCTCGTTAATACAGGTTGGAACGGAACAGGAAAGAGAATTTCAATCAAGGATACTCGTGGTATCATTGATGCAATCCTTTCAGGTGATGTTCTTAAGGCAAAGACAAAGAAGATCCCATTCTTCAACTTCGAAGTACCTACAGAGCTTCCAGGCGTAGACACAGGTATCCTTGATCCAAGAGATACATATGCAAACGCTTCAGATTGGGAAGTTAAGGCTAAGGATCTTTCAGAGAGATTCATCAAGAACTTCAAGAAGTATGAGACAAATGATGCTGGTAAGGCATTAGTTGCAGCAGGCCCACAGCTTTAATTTTTAGCTAAGGCTATAGAATAGTAAATAGTAAAGGCAGTCATGCAAATGCGTGGCTGCCTTTTTTTTACTTAATTGGAATTTGATTTATTTTATCATTAACATAGAAATTTGGAAAAATGACTTGATTAAAAACGATGTGTATGTTACAATAATCTTTTCATTTGTCAAAATTATAAAAAGCAGGAGATTTTTATGTATTCACCAGCACAGATTGCAAAAAGGTACGCAAATGCAGGAGCAGCTAAAACGAAAATGCCCAAAACAAAGATGTTCATATTGGCAATGTTTGCAGGCATGTTTATAGCCTTTGGAGCGTTTGGTAGTCAGGCGGCAGCCGTAAGTATACCACAAGCTTCCTTTGGAAAATTTATAGGAGCGTTGGTATTCCCGGTGGGACTCATGATGGTAATAGTAGCAGGAGCAGAATTATTTACAGGCAACTGTATGCTTATCGTATCTGTACTAGACAAAAAAGCTACGCTATCAGGTATGCTAAAGAACTGGTTCTTTGTATATCTTGGAAATCTGACAGGCAGTGTACTAGTAGCATTTTTACTCACGATAGGTCATTCAATGGAAATGTTTGATAGAAGCCTTGTGGAATCAGTAGTAAATACAGCACAGGCAAAGGTATCAATGACTTTTGGAGATGCATTTATTCGTGGAATGCTATGTAACATACTTGTTTGTATAGCGATATGGGTATCATTTTCGACAGAAGAAATAGCAGGAAAAATATTAGCACTTTTCCTGCCAATTACTTTATTTGTTGTATCGGGCTACGAACATAGCATAGCAAATATGTATTTCATACCGGCAGGTTTATTTGCCGAAATGGAATTTGGAATAGTAGCAGAAGGCCTTACCTGGTATGGCTTCTTTATATCAAACCTCATTCCGGTAACTCTAGGTAATATTATTGGCGGAGCCTTCGTTGTTGGAGTGGGCTACTACTATGTATATCTTACAGCAAATAAGGAATAAATTATTTTTTTCCTTCACTCTCTAGTTGCACCTTGCAAACGGCTAAATTTGCTTTCTGCTCATCACTTACATCAGGATATTTAGGATCCATATCCCTAAGGGTATCCTTGATGATCTCAGAAACTAAGTATCTTGTAAACCATTTCTGGTCAGCAGGAAGCACATACCAAGGTGTATTTTTACTAGAAGTAGCATTAATAGCATCCTGATAGGCTTTATGGTATTCATCCCATAAAGCTCTTTCTTTTATATCGCTAGAAGAGAACTTCCAGTTCTTTTCAGGTCTGTCAATTCTTTCAAGGAATCTCTTTTTCTGCTCATCCTTAGAAACGTTGAGGAAAATCTTGATGATTCTATAGCCATTATGATAGAGATACTTTTCATAGTTTAAGATGTCCTCGTATCTTTCACTGAAGAACTCGTCCTTCTTCTTTTTTATGCAGCGCTCAGGCATCTTGTAGTTTTTATACATGTCATGTACCTTGACAACGAGAACATCCTCGTACTGGGAACGGTTGAAAATACTGATCTTTCCGCGCTCAGGAACACATGATTCGATTCTCCAGAGAAAATCATGAGCCATCTCGACAGAAGAAGGAGCCTTGAAGCTATAGACATTAACGCCCTGAGGATTGATGCCGCTCATTACGTTTTTAACAGTGCTGTCCTTACCAGCAGCATCCATTGCCTGAAGAACAATGATAAGGCCCTCACGGCCATCAGCGTAAAGTTTATCCTGAAGCTCAGCAATTTTCAGCTGATTCTTTTCAGTCTCGGCAATATACTTTTCCTTCTCTTTTTTGTCGATTTTTTCACTAGTAACGAACTTGTCAATGTCGATCTTCTTACTTCCATCAACATAAAATTTCTTGTATCCCTTCATAAAAAGCCATCCTTTCTGAATAATATCATAATCTTTGTTAAAATTAGCATAATTACACCCATATTATACCATTTTAATTGTATAAATTCAACAAATGCTTTGGATTTTTGAATACGTTGATTTTACGTTGAAGTTTTTGCGGTTTTGTGGTAGTATTTAACTTAAGTGTTTTCGCTAAAGGGTGAAACAAAAGTGAACTTATGTTCGTAGTTTAATGAATGCAGTTTAAAGTATCTCATAAGTTATGCAAAATAGCCATCCGAATATAAAACCATGTAAGGAGTTTATTATGCTAAATGGATTTGTAAAAGTAGCAGCTGCTACACCTGACATTCAGGTTGCAGATTGCGATTTTAATTCAGATGAAATAGTAAGAAGCATGAAAAAAGCAGCTTCTGAAGGAGTAAAGCTTCTGGTATTTCCTGAGCTTGTAATAACAGGCTATACCTGCTCTGATCTTTTCTTGCAAGAGCCATTATTAACAGGAGCATTGTCAGCACTAGCAAAGATAATCAAGGCTTCAAGAGGTCTTGACATGTTAGTTACTGTTGGTCTTCCGGTCACTAAGAACGGAAAGCTTTATAATGTAGCAGCTCTTCTTTTAAATGGAAAGCTTTTGGCGATGATACCAAAGCGCTATATACCAAATTATTCGGAATTTTATGAAGCAAGACATTTTGCTCCGGCACCGGAATATTTAATGTATTTCGGAATAAGCGATGTTCCATATGATATACGTGACGAATTTGAGGGCATTCTCTCAGATGTAGAAAGATATTCGAGTTCTGCCTCAAAGGGAAGCATCTGCGTACCTTTTTATAATAAGCTGGTGCTTGAAAATGTGAATATGCCAGGACTTGCAATCGGCGTAGAAATCTGCGAGGATTTATGGACACATAATCCGCCAAGTGGTAATTTAGCAGCAGCAGGAGCTACAGTAATTGTAAATCCATCAGCAAGTGACGAAACTACTGGAAAGAGCTATTATAGAAAGAATCTTGTAGCAATGCAGTCAGCAAGACTTGTAAGTGCATATATTTATGCAGATGCAGGAGAGGGAGAATCAACTACAGACCTCATATTTGCTGCACATAACATGATAGCAGAAAATGGAACCATGCTTGCAGAATCGGAAAGATTTAAGAACGGCATGATAACCACAGAAATAGATATAGGAAGACTTGTTGCAGACAGAAGAAGGATGAATACCTATGAAACCATAGAAGCGAAGGCACTTGGAATGCTGTATTCATCGGATAATTCAGAAAGCTTTGCAAATGCAGCAAGAGAGGAAGGTTATGTCAAATTTGCCTTTGCCTTCAAGAACCTTGAAACACCAGAGCTTACCCGTTTTGTAGATCCTCATCCATTTGTACCATCAGATGAGGCAGCAAGAGCAAGCAGATGCTCAGAAATAATAAATATGCAGGCACTCGGCCTCAAAAAGAGAATTGTCCATACTCATGCAAAGACTGTTACAATCGGTGTATCAGGTGGACTTGACTCAACACTTGCGCTCCTTGTAGCAAAGAGAGCCTTTGAGCTTGCAGGACTTCCAGCAGAAGGCATCGTAGCAGTTACAATGCCATGCTTTGGAACAACAGATAGAACCTATAATAATGCAGTAAAGTTAATAAAAGAAATCGGTGCGACCTTTAGGGAGGTACGCATCAATGATGCCGTACTTCAGCACTTTAAGGATATAGGACATGATGAGGCAGTAAAGGATGTAACCTATGAAAACTGCCAGGCCAGAGAACGTACTCAGGTAATCATGGACATAGCAGGAGAAACTGGCGGTTTTGTAGTAGGAACAGGAGACTTATCAGAGCTGGCACTGGGCTGGGCAACCTACAACGGTGACCACATGTCCATGTACGGTGTAAATGCCTCAATACCAAAGACACTTGTTCGCTATCTGGTAGCTTATTTTGCAGATATTTACGACAATCTAAGGGAAGTGCTTCTAGACATACTTGATACACCGGTAAGTCCAGAGCTTCTTCCACCAGTAAATGGAGAAATAGTACAAAAGACAGAAGATAAGATCGGACCTTACGAGCTTCATGATTTCTTCCTATATTATGTAATGAGATTTGGATTTATGCCAACAAAGATCTTCACCTTAGCAAAGAAGGCCTTTGTAGAGCCGGGAACCTACGATGAAGATACAATCGTGAAGTGGCTTAAGAATTTCTACTCAAGATTCTTTGCACAGCAGTTCAAGAGAAGCTGTCTTCCAGACGGACCAAAGGTAGGAAGCATAGCAGTCAGCCCAAGAGGAGACCTTCGTATGCCATCAGATGCGGTAAAGGCACTCTGGATGCAGGATATAGAGAATATCGAACTGTAATAGTAAAAACGTGCATAATAAGCTTTACTTAAAGGCATCTAAGAAAAGCAATATGTTAAAACGCTACAGTAAAGCGATATGTAAAAGCACTGCAGTAAAGCAATATTCAAAAGCACTACAGTAAAGCGATATGTAAAAGCACTGCAGTATAGCAATACTCAAAAGCACTACAGTAAAGCAATATGTAAAAGCAGTAAAAAGTAGTACATCAAAAGAGATAAAAGCAGTAACAAAATATTGCAAAATAACAAAAAATGGAAATTGAATATAAAGAATATGAGCACTGCCGTTTATGTGCAAGAAACTGCGGAATAAACCGCTATGAAAGGGCAGGCTATTGCGGAATGGGCGCGGGACTCCTAGCAGGAAGGGCAGCCCTTCACTACTGGGAGGAGCCTATAATATCAGGAAAAGAAGGCTCGGGAGCAGTGTTTTTTACAGGTTGTTCGCTGCGCTGTGTATTCTGCCAGAATTACAATCTTGCGCACTGCTTAGAAGGGGGAAATAACTCCTCAAAGGCTCTTACAGCGTATAGGCTCTCAGAAGTCTTTCTAAGACTTCAGGAAGAGGGTGCAAATAACATAAACCTGGTAACAGGAACGCACTATGTACCTCATATAGCAAAAGCCATAGAAAAAGCAAAAAATGCGGGGCTAGAAATACCAGTACTATACAATACAGGTACCTATGACAATTTGGAAACTGTTAAAATCCTTGATGGACTTGTTGATATTTATCTTCCAGATCTAAAATATGAGGATAAAAACATAAGCGGAAGGTATTCTAGGGCAAAGGATTATTTTGAAGTAGCCACAGCAGCCATAGCAGAAATGTATAGGCAGGTAGGAAAGCCTAAATTTGTAGTAAAGAAAATAGGCACTAGAAACTATGTGTCATTAAAATCAGAAGAAATAAAAGAAAATGAAAAATTGGATAATGACCAGGAAATACTCATGCAAAAGGGTGTGGTAATAAGGCATATGATGCTGCCAGGAGCACTGCTAGACTCAAAGCGCATAGTAAAATATGTAGCAGACACTTATGGTGATAATGTATATATGAGCCTGATGTGCCAGTACACGCCATTACACGAGAATTTAAAGGATTATCCGGAAATAGACAAAAAGGTATCAAGGAAAAGGTATGAAAGACTAGTAGACTATGCCATAGAGCTAGGCATAAAAAATGCCTTCATACAGTCACAGGAAGCAGTCTCAGAAAGCTTCATACCAGCCTTTGATGGAACAGGGATTTAAAATGGAAACTTTAATAACGCTAGAGAATGTTTCAAAGGAGTATCCTCATAGGGATGTACTGAAAAATATCAGCTTTGGAATAAATGATGGGGATAGGATAGGACTCATCGGAGTAAATGGAACAGGAAAATCAACGCTATTAAAATGTCTCGCAGGAGAAGAAGAGGCGGATGAGGGGAGAATCACCAAAAATGGAAAGCTAAGGATAGCATATCTTCCGCAGACGCCGATATTTGATAATAGTAAAAGTGTACTAGATAATGTAGTAGAAGGAAAGAGAGCAGAGGAAGAATATATAAATCTAAGAGGACAGGCAAGAACTCTGCTCTTGCAGTTCGGAATAGAAAATCCGGATGACACGGCAGAGCACCTCTCAGGCGGAACAAAAAAGAGGGCAGCTCTAGTAAGGACAATACTTACACCGTCAAACTTTCTGATTCTCGATGAGCCTACTAACCACTTAGACTCAGACATGACAGAATGGTTAGAGAACTTCTTAAAGGGCTATAAGGGAGCCTTTATCATGATAACTCATGACAGATACTTCCTAGATAGAACAGTAAATAAAATGATAGAGCTAGATCAGGGAAAGATATATGAATATGTAGGAGCAAACTATTCAAAATATCTTGAAATGAAGGCAGAAAGAGAAGAAATAGCCCTGAGCACAGAGCATAAGAATCAGAATCTATATAGAATAGAGCTGGCCTGGATGCAAAGAGGAGCAAGAGCTAGAACAACCAAACAAAAGGCACATATCGAACGTTTTAATGAGCTTGCAAATAGAGAAAAGCCGGTAATAACTGATGATGAAGTAAAAATCAGCACTCTTTCCTCAAGACTTGGAAAAAAGACAATAATCCTGGATCATATCAGCAAAAGCTTTGGAGAAAAGCAGGTAATAAAGGATTTCTCATATACCCTTTTATCAGATGACAGAATAGGTATAATAGGAAAGAACGGCTGCGGAAAATCAACACTGTTAAAGCTTATAACAGGTCTACTACAGCCAGATACAGGAACAGTAGAAACAGGAATTACAGTAAAGGCAGGTTTCTTCTTGCAGGAAAATGAAGAGCTTCCTCAAAATGAAAGAGGAATAGACTATATAAGAGAAACAGCAGACTATATAAAATCCACCGATGGAGT
>JAEEGF010186037.1_pt1 | contig 82687 bp, 81 predicted proteins | sample 9134171 | NCBI WGS metagenome assembly JAEEGF01 (sample SAMN16246542, study PRJNA631951) | gut metagenome | biome: gut microbiome; feature: rumen; material: AP-attached | host: Bos | place: Iran: Karaj | collected 2018-10 | reverse complement strand
ACAAGTGGAACCCCAACTACGTCTTCGACAACCGCAAGAACTGCCACGAGAGCGGCACCGCCCCCTGCAAGACCGCCTGCCCCGCCCACATTGCCATCCAGGGTTACATCAAGCTGGCCAAGGAAGGCCGCTATCTGGACGCCCTCAAGCTCATCAAGCAGGATAACCCCTTCCCCTCCGTCTGCGGTTACGTCTGCAACCGCCGCTGTGAGGCCGCCTGCACCCGCGGCGCCATGGACAAGGCTCTCGCCATCGACGAGATCAAGAAGTTCATCGCCGAGCAGGATCTGAAGAGCGCCGAGCGCTATATTCCCGAGCGTCTTTACCGCCGTCCCATCGACAAGCCCTATCCCGAGAAGGTCGCCATCATCGGCGCCGGCCCCGCGGGCCTGAGCTGCGCCTACTACCTGGCGCGCATGGGCTATGAGAACGTCACCGTGTTTGACCGCAACCCCGCCCCCGGCGGCATGCTGGTCATGGGCATCCCCAGCTACCGGCTGGATCGCGCCGCTCTCAAGGGCGAGATCGAAGTGCTGGAGAAGATGGGCGTTCACTTCCAGATGAACACCGAGATCGGCAAGGACGTCACCATCGCCGAGCTCCGCGAGCAGGGCTATAAGGGCTTCTATGTGGCCATCGGCGCCCAGAAGAGCCAGAAGCTCCGCATCCCCGGCGAGGATCTCACCGGCGTGTACGGCGGTGTGGATTTCCTGCGCGAGGTGAACCTGGGCAACAAGCCCGAGATCGGCAAGAAGTGCGCCGTCATCGGCGGCGGCAATGTGGCCATGGACGTGTGCCGCACCGCCGTGCGTCTGGGCGCTGAGACCTATGTGATCTACCGCCGCAGTGAGGACGAGATGCCCGCCGACAAGGAAGAGGTCAAGGAGGCCCGCGAGGAAGGCGTGAAGTTCTGCTTCCTGAACGCTCCTGTGGAGATTCTGGGCGAGGACGGCAAGGTCAAGGCCCTGAAGGTCGAGCTCATGGAGCTTGGCGAGCCCGATGAGAAGGGTCGCCGCGCGCCTGTCGGCACCGGCAAGTTCGAGACCATCGAGGTCGATTCCGTGCTGGCCGCCGTCGGTCAGACCATCGACTGGGGCAAGCTGGACATCGGCGAGCTCAAGACCGGCAAGAAGGGCAACGCCCTGGCCGACGCCATCACCTATCAGACCGAGCAGAAGGACATCTTTGTGGGCGGCGACGTGTACACCGGCCCCAAGTTCGCCATCGACGCCATCGCTGCCGGCCGTGAGGGCGCTGAGTCTCTCCACCGCTTCGTGCAGGACGGCCAGAGCCTGACCCGCGGCCGCAACCTCCGCGAGTTCTACGAGCTGGACAAGGCAAACCTCGCCTTCACCCTGGACAGCTACGACAAGCCCGCCCGCCAGGAGATCCAGCACGATCCGCTCAAGCTCAAGACCTTCGAGCATGACCGTCTCACCTTCACCGAGGAGCAGGTCAAGACCGAGGCCAGCCGCTGCCTTGGCTGCGGCGTCAGCGTGGTGGACCGCAACCGCTGCATCGGCTGCGGCCTCTGCACCACCAAGTGCATGTTCGACGCCATCCACCTGGAGCGCGACGTGCCCGAGGCTTCCAACCTGGTCCGCTGCGAGGACAAGGTGCTGCCCATGCTGAAGCACGCCGCCAAGCAGGCGATCAAGATCAATCGGAAGGCCAAGTAATGCACGAGCTGGGAACCATCTATTATGTGATCGACGCGGTGGAAAAGGTCATGGCGGAGAATAACCTCACCGAGGTTGGCTCCATCACCCTGGAGGTCGGCGAGGTCAGCGGCATCATCCCCGAATATCTGCAGGATTTCTGGAGCTGGGCCAGAGCGAAGACCAAGTACTTCCAGAACACCGAGCTGAAGGTCGAAAAGCTGGAGGCTGTCACCTACTGCCAGGACTGCGGCAAGACCTATCCCACCATGAAGTACAAGAAGATCTGCCCCTATTGCCAGAGCGGCAACACCTTCCTGGTCACCGGCAACGAGTACAACATCAAGGAAATCGAGGCCATGTAGCCGAGATTTCCGAAACGGCAACAGACATAAAAACAGCAGGGAGCCAAGCCTCCCTGCTGTTTTGCGTTCTATTTGGTTATTACCACATGCCAGATCACGGGATTTTTGAACCCGCAGGCGGTATACAGCGCTAAAGGCTTGTCCGGGTTATTCACTCGCCCGGAGACTGTGGCAAATCGCGCCCGCCCCTGCATCCTCCGCAGCAGCTCGCAGACCAGAAAGCGGCCCAGCCCGCGGCGTCTGTATGCGGGCGAGACCTGGATCCATTCCAGGATCCCCTCTCCGATCCGGGTGTCCAGCTCCCCGATCCCGGTGGCGGCAAGCGCTCCGCTTTCTTCGTCCGCCACGGCGAGCCAGAGCGCGGGATCGTAAGTTTGGCGCCGGCGATAGCCCAGCAGCTCCGCTTCCGAAAGGCCCTCTGCGTCGTAGCAGCTGTTGATATGCCGCGCAAAGTCCACGACATCGGCGCTCACGAGCCGAAAGCCAGCCGGCAGCGCCGCCGGCTGAACCTGCCGCAGATCGTACATCAGCTTGAAATAGGGTTCATCCACCCCTTCTATGGATCGGGCCGAAAAAGCGTCATCCCGATAGACGCAGATCCCCTCGGGCACGGCAAATTGCTCCGTCTTCCAGAACGGAAGCGAGGACGCCCCGCAAGGGTCGGCTAAGTACTGTTCTGCGTTCATGGGAAACTCCTTTTCAATCTTGTGACCAAAGAATAGTGGGGGGTTTTGCCCCCACAGTTCTTTGTGAAAGACTATCTATAGGTACACACCCAAGCTTTAGTACCGAAATTTATCGTCGTATCAAAACACCTTTCATATACTGTGTTTCATTATGCATACGATATATTTCCATTTTCTCTTCTTCTGTGCAGCCGATCAGTATCTTGATTTCTGAATCTTTCTTCATCAAATCAACAATACACATGATGGCATCTATCTTTCTATTTCCGCTTCCGACCCATACATCAATCCCCGTACCATCCATAGATGTAGTGTTCTTCAAATAACCATAATCAACCCGATAGATGAAGTTGGGAAATCTGGGATGTGCAGATCCCTTGGGCCTGTCAATCACGATTTCGGAAGAGTTTACTAACTCATCCAACGCATTCCAGAAATCTTCACGGCAATCATTCATGTTGTTTTCTCTGCAAGCTCCGATTGGTCGGGAGTATTTTTCTATCAATGAAGCTATTTATCAACATTATTTTCTTTTATGGTTTTTATACTTGAAATTAGCATACGTCTGATCACGCCGCAGTTGTTTCGAATTGGTTTGTATGTTTGTTCATCCATATATCCGGTTTCAAACAGCAATTCAAGCCAATACTCTGTCTCATATACTTCTTTAAGGGAAATCTCAAAAACTGCGCGAAGCGCAATATCACTTGGCGCAAGCCAAATATAACTGCAACGCTATATAACTCGCCGCAGGCGAATATAACGGAAAGAAACCTGATTTGATAGATAAATCAGGTTTCTTTCATGGTGCCGGTGGTGGGACTCGAACCCACACGCCATCGCTGGCAACGGATTTTGAGTCCGCCTCGTCTACCATTCCAACACACCGGCATGCGAGAGGTATTGTATAACATGCGCGGCAAAATTTCAAGTGGAAATATCGCAAAATGCAGAAAGCGCCGGGAGGGCATTCCCATCCTCCCGGCGCTTTCTCTTACGCCAGATCCTTCGGCAGCTTCCGCTTCCAGCGGCCCAGCTTGAACACCACGATGCTGATGAGCATGCCCAGCAGCCAGTTGAGCAGCAGCGAGGCAAATACCATCTTCTCCTGGGTCAGAACCGACGCTCCCTCGCTCTTAGCCCAGCCCACCAGCGCATAGGCCAGCGGCAGGCGCATCAGCACCGCCGTGCAGAGGCCGATCCACATGGGCGTGACCGTGTCCCCCGCGCCGCGCATGACGCCCTGCAGCACCTGAGTCACCGACATGGCGATATACCCGGCGGCCAGGATGTACATCATCTGCATGGAGAGGTCGATCAGCGCCTGCTCCGGCGTGAAAAGGCGCATCAGCAGGGGGCCGGCCAGCAGCACCGCGGGCGTCAGCACCAGCGACGTTCCAACAGAGAGCCAGAGCCCCTGCCTCGTCCCGTCCCGCAGCCGATCCAGGCGCCGCGCGCCGATATTCTGCCCGGCAAAGGTGCTCATAGCCTGGCCGAAGCTGAAGTTCGGCAGCATGGCATAGCCGTCCACCCGCATGACCATCACGTTACAGGCCACGAACATCTCATCCTCAAAGCTGTTGATAAGGCGCTGCACCACGATCATGGCGCAGGAGAAGATCGCCTGCGTCAGCCCCGAGGGGACGCCCAGGCTCACGATGCGGCCGATGTGAGCCCTGTCGGGACGCAGATCGCTCCGACGGAGGCGGAACACGCTCTTGAGAGAGAGGATCTTCCGCAGGCAGAGCAGCGCGGAGATGAACTGTGCAATGACCGTGGCCAGCGCAACGCCCGCGACGCCCATCTCTTCCACGAAGGCCAGATCCAGCACGATGTTCAGGCTCGCCGTGATGATCAGGTACAGCAGCGCCGAGAAGGAATCTCCCAGGCCTCGCAGGATCCCGGCAAAGATGTTGTAGAAGAAAAAGCCGGCGATCCCGTAGAAGAAGATGTTCAGATAATTCTTGCAGCCCTCATACATGCTGTCCAGCGTGCCAACCGCCCGCAGCAGCGGCCCTGTGATCAAGGGGCCCACGAGCATGATAGTTGCGCTTGCAATCGCCGTCAGCGTGATGCAGTTGCCCACGGTCTTGGCAAGAGCCTCGCTGTTCCTGGCGCCGAAGTGCTGCGCCACCAGGATCCCCGCGCCGGTGGAAATCCCCACGAAGAGCGCCAGCAGCAGATTCAACACAGGAGATGCGTTGCCCACCGAGGCCAGCGCCGTATAGCCCCACTTGCTGTTGCCCACCACGACGGCGTCCACCGTGTTATAGAGCTGCTGAGCAAAGTTGCCGATCAGCAGCGGAAAAGCAAACTCCGCAATGCGCCGCCAGGGCTTCCCCTGGCTCATATCCCGCGGAGAAAACAAGTCACGGAATTTAGACATTCTAAAATGATCCTTTCTGCTAATAACCACAATATACATAGCAGAAAGTTCGTCAACTTGCAAGAGCAAATCCGCACTTTATCCCTCTTTCGCGAAGGTTCGCCCCAAATGGGCAGAGACGGCACGGCGCACAATCCCCGGGCTTTTCCGCCCGGGGATCGTGCCAGATTCAGCGGTCAAAAGAAGGGTTCACGGCGTAGAGGTTCTTCTGATTCATCTTATCCATGGCCAGACGCAGTCCCTCGCCAAAGCGCTGATAGTGTACGACCTCCCGCTCCCGCAGGAAGCGGATGACGTTGTTCACGTCCGCATCGTCGCTGAGACGGAGGATGTTGTCATAGGTCACCCGCGCCTTCTGCTCCGCGGCCAGATCCTCGTTCAGATCCGCCAGTACATCGCCCTTGACGGCCATGGAAGCCGCACTCCAGGGGAAGCCGGAAGCCGCGGTAGGGTAAACGCCGGCAGTGTGATCCACGAAATAGGTGTCCAGCCCGCTGCGGATGATCTCCTCCGTGCTCATCTTGCGGGTGAGCTGGTGGATGATGGCGGCCACCATCTCCATGTGCCCCAGCTCCTCGGTGCCGATGTCGGTCAGCAGCCCTTTCAGCTCATCGTAAGGCATGGAATAGCGCTGGTTCAGATAGCGCATGGAGGCGCCGAGCTCCCCATCGGGGCCGCCCACCTGACTGATGATGACCTTTGCCAGTTTGGGATTGGGGTTTGCGATCTTCACCGGGTATTGCAGCTTTTTTTCATAGAGAAACATCGCTCAGCCCTCCCTTTTATTCCTGTATTCCCACGGCCAGGGCGAATCCAGCCAGGCGTAGCGCTCCATCCCCAGCTGATCCGTCTGCAAGAGAGGCGCGCAGCGCTTGGCATAGCGCTCCATGGCTTCCTTTTTCACTGCGAGCATGGTCTGATAGAGCTCAAAGGCCTCCTGATCCTCCGGGTGGGTGTCCAGATACAGCTCCAGCTCATCCACCACGAAGCCGATGGCCATCAGCTCCGTCATGGGTGTCTGCTCCAGATCCGGGTTTACAACGTTCATAAAAGGCAGATCCAGACCCGGGAACAGCGTCCCGCGGGAGAGCGCCTCCGGGGGCGTGTAGTTGGGGTTTACACTGTCCTGCATGGGGATATAGGCCGCCGCAAGGGGTGCGGGATTCGGAAGGCTGCCGAGGCGATACCGCTCCATGGCAGCAAATTGATTCTCCAAAATTGCATTCCTCCTGGGTCAATACTGAGGTTCCCCTCGCATCATCCTATGAGGAAGAACACAAAAGGGTGTTCTCATGCTAAAAGCCGAAGCAGATCGATTATCGACCGTCGCTTCGGCTTTGCTTTATTTCTGTGTCAGGAACAGGTGCAGGAAGTCTCGGAACACAGGCTCCCAGGCGATTTCGTGGTGGATCTGCTCTGGCATTACCACATACTTGAGCCGATCCTCGGGATAGCGCTCCCTCAAGATAGCGTAAGTCCAGGCGAGGCTTAGGCAGATCTCCGCCTCCAGCTCGCCCTCGGCGCCGGTGTAGAGATAGAGGAAGGGCTTGTACTCCCCCAGGGTCTCCCCCAGCCAGCGGCGCATGTCCGCCTCGCTGTAGAGCAGGAAGGCCGGGGACAGCACGCCCGCGGCGCTGTAGAGCTCCGGATGGCGCAGCACCGTGAAAAAGGAAATGAGGCCGCCCATGGAGCTGCCGCAGAAGGCACGGTTGTCTCTGCCCGTCTTCACGGGAAAGCGCGCTTCCACCGCGGGGATCAGCTTGCTGACGAGAAAATCGTCAAACACCTCGCCCTGCGGGTCGATCCTCGGCCGCACCTCCTCCGGGCAGACGATGGCTCCGATGGATTTCGGCATCAGCTCGTTTTCGCGCCAGGGGTCCACATTATGAACGCCAACGATGATCGCAGCCTTGCCGCTTGCGGCACGCTCCTCCCGCACCGCCTCCCGGGTGTACCAGCAGCCGAAGCCGGAGCTCTCCTTGTCAAAAAGATTCTGCCCGTCGGTCATGTAGATCACAGGGAAGGTCTCCCCTTCCTCGTGCTCCGGAACAAAGGCCCTCACAAGCCGATCCTCCCGTTCCGGATAGGGCAGCGAGAATGGAATAACCTGTTCGTTGATCATGACCGTTCCTCCCTGTATTCCAGTTTCAGCTTATGTTTGGCCCAGAGGAAAAGAAAAGCCTCGTCTTTCGACGAGGTTTTTCTGTGAAAGACGTGCGAAAAGGTACCAAACCATAGAAAGAAAAGCGAAAAGGTACGCGCCGTCGTGCCAATTGCCTCTGCAAACCGGGACTTGTCAGTTAGTATTACCATATATTATAAAAACATAGGATTGGATGGAATCTGCAAAGCATTCCTCGATAAATCCAAGCTTTTTGAACAAAGAAATACTGGCGGTATTGTCTTTCTCTATCAATGCAACAATATCAACAGAAGGATATTTGTCCTGCATCTGTTTGATCATCTCTTTTAGCAGCTCATTAGCGTATCCCTGTTTTTGAAAAAGAGGTGCTCCCGTAATTCCCAGGGTAAAGCAGTTGTCTGCTTCTGAAAAAAACACACTGACATCGCCGATCATTTTACTCTCTTCGGTACATACGATCGCATAATGCTGCTCTTCTTCCCTAGATAAGAAGGTATTGTGAGAATAGTCCTGAATAAACTCTCGGAGATATGCCATGCTTGTATCATCGTACCTTTGATACAGATTGCAGCTTCTGTCATTGCGATAGTCAAACAGTAAATCTGCATCGGCAGGACAGAGATTTCTCAAATGAAGCCGCGGCGTTTGCAACATTCTATTGTTCCTCCTCAAACACCGATTTATCAATTTGACTCCATATTCTGCTTGGCGGTTCTGCAGGATGCCACCAGCATCACACGGATGGCAGAACATTCGTCGTTCAAAGATTTGAACGTCGGATCATCCAAGTACCCTGTCCGATGCAGAAGCTCAAGCCAATACCCTGTTTCACTTGCTTCCTTCAAAGCAATTTCCAGCTTGGAGATAAAATCTTTCTTCCCCTGCGCGTAGTTTGCTTCGTATATGTTCGCGCCGATGGAGGTGCCGGAACGCCCGATCTGATTGGAAATAACGGATTCGTGTTTCGCTTTCAGGTCTTTGACAAGATTGATGATTTGTACGGAGAAATCCATAGAGAGAACACGAAGTTTTGATTCAGACACAGTATCGCCTCCTTCTTGTTTGCAATACCAAATGAGATTGGAATTGTAAAGTGATGTAAGCGCCGTCGGCGCAAGTGATGCAGTTTGCTTTGCAAACAGTGATGTATTGCGACTGTGCCGCAAAGTGATGTGATGTGTTCCGCTTTACACGCGCCAAAGGCGCACATCACGCCCGAAGGGCACATCACTTGGCGAAGCCAAACAACACGTTCCGCGCAGCGGAACACATCGTTCAAAAAAGCGCCTTTTGTCTACCGACAAAAGGCGCTTTTTTGTTGGTGGGGGAAGGTGGATTCGAACCACCGAAGGCATTGCCAGCAGATTTACAGTCTGTCCCCTTTGGCCACTCGGGAATTCCCCCATATTCTTTTCGCTCAAGGTGGAGCTGGTGGACGGACTCGAACCCCCGACCTGCTGATTACAAATCAGCTGCTCTACCGACTGAGCTACACCAGCATTTTCACCGGCCAGATGATAATAGCAAATCTGACTCCATTTGTCAACAAAAACTTTTTTCTACTGATGAAAATTTTTGAAATGCCGCCTGGGTTTACCATTTGGAATTGAATTTACACGGGACTTGTGCTAAGATGACTGTCGAATTTTGCTGAACACGGGAGATACCATGAAAACTGAAACACGTCCGCAAACCGGCATCATTATGCTGCTGGTGCTTGTACTGGTCGTCGGCATTGCGCTCGGCTTGCTGATCGCCCGCCCGCTTTATCACAAAGAAGACCTTCCAGAACGCAGCGTTCCCACGGAAACACCCACTCCCGTCGAGGAACCGACCTCAGCGCCGGCGCCTGCGGAGGAACTCGCCCCCGCTGACGAGCAGCTTTCCCCCGAGCTTCCCGCCGAGGGAGAAACTGTAGCCGTGGAGGGCGGCGAAGAAGCGGTCGCGCCGGTGGACGAAGCCCTTGTCCCGGTCCCGCCGCGCACTTTCAGTCTGACCGCCATCGCGCACGCCGCTGAAGAACCCCTGCACCTGGCTGCCGGGGAGGTCTATCTCTATGACGGTTTCGGCTGGATCTGGCTGAAGCCCCTGGAGGGCGTGCCGGTCAACGACATGTCCAAGGACGAGTTCCAGCTGATCGACGAAAAGCCCGTCTACCAGGGCTCCGCCTACGAGACCCGCCTGGGCGTGGACGTCTCCGAGCACCAGTATGAGATCGACTGGAGCAAGGTCGCAAGATCCGGCGTGGACTTCGCCTATATCCGCATCGGCCGCCGGGGCTATACCGAGGGCGGGCTGTTCTCCGACCCCTGGTTTGAGAACAACTACAACGGCGCTGTAAACGCGGGGCTCCAGGTGGGCGTGTACTTCTATTCCCAGGCCATCTCGGAGGAGGAAGCCCGTGAGGAGGCCCAGTTCGTACTGGACGCCCTGCAGGGCAGATCCCTCGACCTCCCCATCGTGTTCGACTGGGAGAAGATCGACAACGAGGACGCCGACATCGCCCGCACCAACAGCCTGGACATGGAGCGGCGTACCGACTGCGCGGTGGCCTTCTGCGAAACCATCCGGGAAGGCGGCTATGACGCCTCGGTCTACTTCAATCGGAACCTCGGCTATTATGGCTACGATCTGCGCCGTCTGACCGACTATGACTTTTGGTTTGCCCTTCCCATCGCGCCGCCGGAGCTCTACTGGCCCAGCTTCTACTACAAGGTCAACATCTGGCAGTACAGCTTCACGGACACCGTACCCGGCATCGAGGGTGAGACGGATATGAATATGATGTTCGTCCCCGTTGCCCAGGGATAAAACCTATATAGAAAAAGCAGGACGCCCTGTGCGCCCTGCTTTTTCTTTCAGTTTTGGCTTATTCCTTCTCAAACACCCCGGCCACATCGACCAGCAGCTCTCGGATGGGCAGATGCTGGGGACAGACGGATTCGCACTGGCCGCAGCGCACGCAGGCGGAGGCCTTGCCGCCCTCCCTGGTCAGCTCCGCATAGCGCTCCTCCTGGTGCCAGTCCCGGAAGACCTTTTTCATGTTCATGGCGTGGAACAGATCGGGGATGGGGATCTGCATGGGGCAGCCCTCCACGCAGTAGCGGCAGGCGGTGCAGGGAATGGAGTTCTGCTCCAGGTAGATCTCCCGCACCTTGCGGACGGTCTCCTGCTCCTTCTCGCTGAGAGGCCGGAAGTCTTTCATGAAGCCGGTGTTGTCGCGCATCTGCTCCATATCGCTCATGCCGGAGAGCACCACGCAGACCTGGGGGAAACCCGCCGCGAAGCGGATGGCGTAGCTGGCGTTGCTGCCGCCCTGAAGCTCGTCAAACAGCGTCTGGGCCTGCTGAGGCAGCTGGATAAGCGTGCCGCCCTTTACCGGCTCCATGATGAGCACCGGCTTATTGTGCCGCTCCAGCACCTCGTACACGGCGCGGCTCTGGACGTTGGGATTCTCGTAATCCAGGTAGTTGAACTGGATCTGCACCACCTCCAGCTCCGGATAATCCGTCAGGATCCGCTCCAGCATCTCGGGGCTGTCGTGGAAGGAGATGCCCACATGGCGCACCTTGCCCTCCTTTTTCAGCGCGAAAGCGGTCTCGTAGGCGCGGCATTCCCGGAAGTGGTCGTAGTTGAAGCTGCCCTGGGAGTGCATCAGATAAAAGTCAAAGTAGTCCACGCCGCAGGCCTCCAGCTGCTGCTGGAAAAGGGGGCGGATGTCCTCCTCGGTCTTGAAGTAGGTTCCGGTGAGCTTGTTGGTCAGCAGATAGCTGCTCCTGGGGTAGCGGCTGGTGAGGCAGGCGCGGATCGCGGTCTCGCTCTTGCCGCGGATGTAGCCGTGAGCGGTGTCGAAGTAGTTGAAGCCCTGCTGCAGGAAGGTATCCACCATGTCGGAAAACGCTGCCAGGTCAACCTCCTCGCCCTGCATGGGCAGGCGCATACAGCCGAAGCCGAAGTTTCCGTGGATCTCCGGGAAAAAGCGGTTGTTTTCCATATTCTCCTCCTATTTCACCTTGATTTTCTGATCAATGGTCTCCAGACGCCGCAGGGCCTCCTGCAGCGTTTCGTCCTTTTTTGCAAAGTGCAGCCGGATCAGGTGATTCACCGGCTCGCGGAAAAAGCTGGAGCCGGGCACCGCGCCCACGCCAACATCCCGCGCCAGCACCTCGCAGAACTCCAGGTCGGAGGCATAGCCGTATTTGGAGATGTCCAGCATCACATAGTAGGCGCCCTGAGGCACGTTATGAATGATACCGATCTCGTCCAGCCCCCGCAGCAGCAGATCCCGCTTGTGGGTATAGAGCGCAAGCAGCTCGTCATAGTAGCGCTGCTCAAAATACAGGCCGGGTACCACCGCCTCCTGCAGGGGCGCGGCGGCTCCCACGGTGAGGAAATCGTGCACCTTCTTCGCCCGCTCCGCAATGGGCTCCGGCGCGATGATATAGCCCAGGCGCCAGCCGGTGATGGAGTAGGTCTTGGAGAGAGACGAGCAGGAGATCGTCCGCTCCCGCATCCCGGGCAGGGACGCGAAATAGACATGCTGATAGGGCTTGTAGACGATGTGCTCGTACACCTCGTCGGTGATGACATAGGTATCGTATTTCTCCGCCAGGCGCGCGATCAGCTCCAGCTCCTCCCGGGTGAAAACCTTCCCGCTGGGGTTAGAGGGGTTGCAGAGGATCAGCGCCTTGGGATTTTGCCGAAAAGCCGCCTCCAGCTCCTCCGGGTCAAAATCGAAGGCGGGCGGGCGCAGCGGCACATAGATGGGCTCCGCGCCGGAGAGGATCACATCCGCCCCGTAGTTTTCGTAAAAGGGCGAGAAGATGATCAGCTTATCCCCGGGGTCGGTGACGGTCATGACCGCGGCCATCATGGCCTCGGTGCTGCCGCAGGTGACCACGATCTCCCGATCCGGGTCAATGTCCATACCCATATAGCGGCGCTGCTTCTGCGCGATCCCCTCCCGGAGATTCTGGGCGCCCCAGGTGATGGAGTACTGGTTATAATCCTCGCCGGAGACCTCCGCAAGGCGTTTCAAAATCTCCTGCGGCGGATCAAAATCGGGAAAGCCCTGGGACATATTCACCGCGCCGTAGCGATTGGAGACACGGGTCATCCTGCGGATGACCGAATCGGTGAAGCCCGCCGTGCGGGAGGATAGTGTTTTCATTCAGATCCCTTCTTTCTATGATCCAGAAGTATAGGGGGATGCAGCTTCACCTGTCAAGTGTGATTTCAAATAACTGCTTCTGTCCGTGATTGCTCGGTCAGAAAGCGCTGGGTTTCTTCCCGCGAAGGAATAGCAGGCGCCGCGCCCGGACGCGTCACAGCGAGGGCAGCGGCGGCAGCTGCAAGGCGCAGAGCCGCGGCAGGCTCCTCCGTCCATCCGGCCAGCAGGTAGCCGGTGAAAGTGTCCCCCGCCCCGGTGGTGTCCACCGCTCTGACGGGGAAGGCCGCCTGGCGGAAGCAAGCGCCGTCATGAACCAGCAAAGCGCCCTCCGCCCCAAGGGTCAGCGCGATCTGCGCCCCGGGGCACAGCGTCGAAAGGGCATATAGGAGCTGCTCCGGATCTTCCAGGCTGCGTCCGAGAAGCTGCGACGCTTCCACCCGGTTGAGGATCAGCACATCCACCAGGGGCAAGAGAGGCCGCAGTGCCTCCGGTTCCATGGGAGAGGGATTCAGCGCGACACGCATCCCCCGCTCCTTCGCCAGCTTCATGATCTCCGGCAGAGAACTGATCTCATTTTGCACCAGCAGCAGGTCGCCAGCCCGGAACTCCGCCAGCACTTTGGCTGCCATTTCCGGGGAAATGACCCGGTTTGCGCCGCCGTAGAGCAGAATGCAGTTGTCCCCGTCGGGGCTGTTCTGAATGATCGCGTGGCCGGTGGGCGCTTCGCTGCGACACACATGCTCTGTGTTCACACCTGCGCGGTGAAGCTCCTCCAGCAGGAAATCCCCCTCCGGCCCGACGGCGCCCGCCATCCAGGTCTGTGCCCCCGCCCGCGCAAGGGCGATGGCCTGGTTCAGCCCCTTGCCACCGCAAAAGCGCTGCAGCGATAAAGAAGCCAGAGTCTCCCCTCTCTCCACAAAATGGGGCACCTGATAGACATAGTCGATGTTCAGGGAGCCGAAAACCAGCGCTCTCATGCTCAGTCCCCCGTATAGCGGCGCAGGCCGGTCTCCACGATATCCCAGAAGCGCGCCACGTCAATGTCCACCGCTACCTCCGCCGTGGGCGGAAGCTTCTGATAGCCATAATAATCGCAGTTGGTGCGGCCGTAGGACTGGGTACTGCGGATGTCGATCTGCACGTTCATGGGCTTTGTGACCAAAACCTCCGGATCGATCAGGTACGCGATGGTGACGGGGTCATGAAGGGGGCCACCCTCCCAGCCGAAGACCTGCTTCTGGGTCTTGCAAAAATGCCCCATCAGCGCCACGAAGAGATCTGATGCGCGGTTGCCGATCCGACCCATGCGCTCCACGATCTCCGGGAGGCAGAGCACCTTCCGCGTTACGTCCAGGCCCACCATGGTGATGGGGCGGCCGGAGCGGAAGCATACGCTGGCAGCCTCCGCGTCAGCAATGATGTTGAATTCCGCGGCAGGGGTCACGTTGCCGTTGGTATAGGAGCCGCCCATCAGCACGATGCGCCGGATCTTTTCCACGATTTTTGGCTCCAGACGCATGGCCATGGCCAGATTGGTCATGGGGCCGGTAGTGACGACGGTGATGTCCCCCTCCGATTCCAGAAGCGTGCGGATCAGAAACTGCACCGCGTGCTCCGGCTCCAGCCTCTTTTTCAGCGTCGGGAAGACAGGGCCGTCCAGCCCGGTGCTGCCGTGGATATCCGCGGCGATCACCTTGTCGCGCACCATGGGGCGGTCACAGCCGGCATAGACCGGAATGTCCGAGCCAATCCACTGCAGCACGTTTCTCGCGTTGCGCTGGGTATTCTCCAGGGTCTGATTGCCCGCCACCACGCTGACGCCCAGCACTTCCATAGATGGCTCTCTCGCCGCCAGCATGATCGCCACCGCGTCGTCATGCCCGGGATCGCAGTCCAGGATGATTTTTGTCTTCTGCATGAGGCTACCTCCAGTTGATTGTTAGCTTTACCATATCACATTTTGATCTGTCCGACAAGCGTTCTTTCTCCTGTTTGGTTCAACAGCGAGCCCAGCGGCGGGATCTTGCAGTCGAAAAGAAAAAGATTCTTGTCTTTTCCCGACGATTTCAACTTGTAATGCAGCGCGGATTCGGTTATAATGCAAATTAGTTTTTTGATTTGGAGAGGATCGCTATGGAAGAGAACGCCAGAAATTTTATTGAAGCTTTCGTGCAGGAGGATCTGTCCGAGGGCGGCTCCTGCTATGGGATGCAGGTTCATACCCGTTTCCCGCCCGAGCCCAACGGCTATCTGCACATCGGCCACTGCAAGGCTCTGACCATCGACTTCAGTACCGCCGAGCACTTTGGCGGCATCTGCAACCTGCGCTTTGATGATACCAACCCCGCCAAGGAGGACACCGAGTATGTCAACGCCATCCAGGAGGACATTCACTGGCTTGGCTTTGACTGGGGCGAGAGGCTGTTCTACGGCTCGGACTATTTTGAGAAGACCTATGAATACGCCATCGAGCTCATCAAAAAGGGTCTGGCCTACGTCTGCGAACTGACGCCGGAGCAGTTCAAGGAGTATCGCGGCGACACCACCCGTCCCGCCGTGAGCCCCTGGCGTGACCGTCCCATCGAGGAGAGCCTGGATCTCTTCCAGCGGATGCGCGCGGGCGAATTTGAGGAGGGCCGCTACACTCTCCGCGCCAAGATCGATCTTGCCAGCGGCAACTTCAACATGCGCGACCCGGTGCTCTACCGGATCCGCTACATCGAGCATCACCGCCAGGGCACCAAGTGGTGCATCTTCCCCATGTACGACTTTGCCCACCCCATCCAGGACGCGCTGGAGGGCATCACCCACTCTCTCTGCTCTCTGGAGTATGAGGCCCACCGGCCGCTCTACGACTGGGTGGTCTCCAATGTCTCCATCCCGGGCCACAAGCCCCGGCAGATCGAGTTTGCCCGCCTCGGCATCAACTACACCGTCATGTCCAAGCGCAAACTGCGCAGACTGGTGGAGGAAGGCCGCGTCTCCGGCTGGGACGATCCCCGCATGCCCACCCTCTGCGGTCTGCGGCGGAGAGGCTATACCTCCAAGTCCATCCGGGACTTCTGCGAGCGCATCGGCGTGAGCAAGGTGGACTCCACCGTGGACTGGGCCCTGCTGGAGAGCTGCCTGCGGGATGATCTGAACGCCAACGCCCGCCGCGTCATGGCGGTTCTGCACCCGGTGAAGCTCACTGTCACCAACTACCCCGAGGGGCAGACGGAGCTGCTCACGGTGGAGAACAATCCCCTCAAGCCCGAAGACGGTACCCGCCAGGTCTCCTTCTCCCGCAATCTCTGGATTGAGGAGGAGGACTTCATGGAGGTGCCCGCGCCCAAGTACAAGCGTCTGCACCCGGGCTTTGAGGTGCGGCTCAAGGGCGCGTATCTGGTCACCTGCACCGGCTGCGTGAAGGACGAGACCGGCAAGGTCACGGAGATCCTCTGCGAGTATGACCCCAACAGCCGCGGCGGCGATCCCGCCGACGGGCGCAAGGTCAAGGGCGCAACCATCCACTGGGTGGACGCCAACAACTGCGCCGACGCGGAGGTGCGGCTCTACGACTATCTCTTCGCCGATCCCGAGCCGGACGGCCCGGACAAGGATTTCCTGGACTGCCTGAATCCCGACAGTCTCCAGATCCTCACCGGCTGCAAGGTGGAGGAGAGTCTGGCGGAGATCCCCATGCCGGAGCACGGAAAGAATTCCGAGAGCTTTCAGTTCATGCGTCAGGGCTACTTCTGCCTGGATAATAAGGACGCAGCCCCCGGCCATCTGGTCTTCAACCGCGCCGTCGCGTTGAAGGACAGCTTCCGGAAATAAAACAAATACAAGCTAAAAAGAGATGCGCAAGCATCTCTTTTTTCATGCCTGCACTTGACACGCTGCTTTCCCCTCATTCCTACACCGGGAAGAATTTGTCACAATTTTGGCAAAAATGTGCACAAATTGGTCTTGACTTCTTTGGTTATTATTCACAGCGTTTTATTGCCAATTTCCCCGGTTTTCCGGGGCTCTTGTACAAAAAGGAAAAACTGTAGGGTTGACGAAACAGAGCTTTTTCAAGTATAATATATGCGTATTCCTATGGTGAGAAGAGCCTTGGCGGGTTTCTCGCCAGGGCGGATCATAACTTAAAAACGGGAGGGAAAAAAGCATGTTGCAAAAGGTCAAGGCATTCTTTGAGAAGAAGTTACCGTTTCTCTTTGATGACGACCTGTACTTCAAGGTCAGAGACATTTTCCGTCTTCTCGGCGACCTGATCGTGTGGCCCTACAACTACGTGAAGAGCTTCTTCAAGTAAGGCCGAATCTAAAATTATTTTGAAAGAAGGAAAAACGATGGACGAAAAATACAGCGCCTTATTTACCCCGTTCAAGATCGGCAATGTAGAGATCAAGAACCGCATTGTCCAGTGTTCCATGGGCGGCACTTCCCTGTTCGGCTGGCTGGAGCCCTGCCACTTTGACAAGGAAGCCGCGAACTTCCTGCTGCAGCGCGCGCAGGACGGCGTTGGCCTGATCCTCCCCGGCATGCAGTGTGTCCGCGACACCATGGGCTGCCGCTGGCTGTGGCAGAATGACCGCATGTTCAAAGAGCTGGCCGCGTGGATGCCCGAGTTCCACAAGACCGGTGCCAAGCTCTTCATTCAGCTGGCCGCTGGCTTCGGTCGTTCCATGGCCGTTACCTCCTGGATGGTCATGCTCAACAAGAAGCCCCTCCTGGGCAAGCTCGCCAGCCCCTTTGTGGACGTGAGCTTCAGCTGCGCCTCCGCTTCCGCCACTCCCAACCGTTGGCAGGAGGACATGCTCTCCCGTCCCATGACCGTGGAAGAGATCCACACCATGGTCGACGCCTTCGGCAAGACCGCCAAGAAGCTGCGTGACGCCGGTGTTGACGGTGTGGAAATCCACGCTGTCCACGAAGGCTACCTGCTGGACCAGTTCACCATCGCCAACTGGAACAGCCGTACTGACCAGTACGGCGGCTCCTTCGAGAACCGCTTCCGCTTCCCCGTCGAGATCGTGCAGAGCATCAAGCGTCAGGCCGGCGCGGACTTCCCCGTCTCCCTGCGTTACTCCGTCGTGTCCAAGACCAAGTCCTGGTTCCACGGCGCCATGCCCGGCGAGGAGTACGTGGAGTTCGGCCGCGATATGCCCGAGTCCGAAAAGGCCGTCAAGTACCTGCAGGACGCGGGCTATGACTTCCTGAACTGCGACAACGGCACCTACGACGCCTGGTACTGGGCTCATCCGCCTCAGTACATGCCCGACAACTGCAACCTGGCAGACGTGGAGCACATCCGTCAGTTTGTTGACATCCCCGTGGCCTGCGCCGGTCGTATGGATCCCGTCAAGGCTGCCGAGGAGATCGCCGCCGGCCGTCTGGACGCCATCGCCATCGCCCGCCAGAACCTCTGCGATCCCGACTGGATCACCAAGATCCGTCAGGGTCGTCACGAGGAGATCAAGCCCTGCATCCGCTGCCACAACGGCTGCTTCAACTTCGCCAAGTTCAAGGGTACCGCCAACATCCAGGCTCTGCCCGACTCCCTGCACCTGGGCCGCTGCGCCCTGCATCCGCCCACGATGCAGCACAACCGCTACAAGATCGTTCCCACCAAGAATCCCAAGAAGGTCGCCATCATCGGCGCAGGCATCGGCGGCTGCGAGACCGCTCTCGTGCTGAAAAAGCGCGGCCATAAGCCTGTGATCTTCGAGAAGACCGACAAGATCGGCGGTCTGTTCCTCACCGCCTCCGCCATGAGCTTCAAGGAGAACGACAAGCAGCTCCTGAAGTGGTATGAGCGCGAGATGAAGGCCCAGGAGATCGACATCCGCTTCAACACCGAGGTCACCGATCTGGGTACCCTGCGCGGCTATGACGAGATCGTCGTCGCCACCGGCGCCGTTCCCAGAACCATGCCCGCCGTTAAGGGCTTCGAGAAGTGCATCACCTTCACCCAGCTGCTTCGCGAGAAGAAGCCCGTGGGCGACAAGGTCGTGTTCTTCGGCGGCGGCCAGTCCTCCTGCGAGGCCGCCTACGAGATGATCCTCCAGGGCAAGCACCCCATCATCGTCGAGTACGCCAAGGACCTGGTCCCGGCCCAGAACGTGTGTCTCGCCAACGCCTCCTTCCTGCGTGATATGATGCTCTACAAGAAGGTTCCCACCTTCCTGGAGTCCACCATCACCGAGATCAAGGACAAGACCGTGGTCATCCGCGGCAAGGACGGCAAGGTCACCGAGATGGAGTACGACGACATCGTCAACGGCATCGGCTTTGTTCCCACTCCCGTGGGCGGCAAGGGCCCGCACATCCACCGCGTGGGCGACTGCGTCACCATCGGCAACCTGCGCACCGCCATCTGGCGTGCCTGGGACGTGGCCATGAAGATCTGAGTTCCCGGTTTCCGAATCAAACATGTAAACGCACCCCCTTCCCTCTCGGGATCGGGGGTGCGTTTTTGTTAATATAGAAAAAAGACCTCCCATGCACCGGCCGCTGTCTGCGCCGCGCGTTGGGGGATCCTCGAAAGATGATGGATCTTTCAAAACTCAAAAAGAAATGGTGTTGAAATAGAAGCCGTAGTTCTGCGATTTGTTCTGCTTGCTGAACTTTTCCATGAACAGGCTCTCCACTCTCAGGAAGCTAAACGAATGAAGACTCATGATGACTCCTCCTTTCCTCTCTGTCTCAATGCGCGTTGATTATAATACTTTCGTGCTCGAAAGACAAGCCTAATCTTACACAAACTTTTGTATAATTTGTATCTTTTTTGCTCCGATATTTGTGCATATTGCTGTAATCAGACAACAGAAAGGCCGCCTCCCTTTCGAGGGGCGGCCTTTCTGTTAACGAAGCATCTCCGCAAATTCCTCTTCGCTGAGGATGGGGATCCCAATGCTCTGAGCCTTGGTGAGCTTGCTGCCGGCGTTCTCCCCGGCAACAACAAAGCTTGTTTTTTTGGACACGGAGCCCGCGGATTTGCCGCCGAAGCTCTCGATGATGGCGCTGGCCTCGTCTCGGGTAAAGCGGCTGAGGGCGCCGGTGAGAACAAAGGTTTTGCCGGCAAAGCGGTCGTCCTTCTTCTCCTCGTGGCTGCTGAAGTCCACTCCGGCAAGCCTTAGCCGCTCGATCAGATCCCGGGACTGAGGATTCGAGAACCAGGACACGATGAAGCCGGCGGTAATGCCGCCGATGTCCGGCACCAGGGTCAGCTCCTCCGCCGAGGCGGCCATCAGCGCGTCCAGATCGGCGTAGTAGCTCGCCAGGACCTTGGCGGCCTTCTGCCCCACCTGGCGGATGCCAAAGGCGCAGAGCAGCCGGGCAAGGCCGGCTCCTTTGCTCTCGTCGATGGCGGCGATCAGGTTCTCGGCGGACTTCTTGCCCATGCGTTCCAGCTCGGCAACGGACTGGGGCTCCAGAACATAGAGATCCGCCGCGTCCTTCACGAGCCCGGCGTTGATGAGGCTCTCGCAGACAGAGATGCCCAGGCCTTCGATGTCCATGGCCTCCCGGGAGGCAAAGTGGGCGATGTTCCTCAGCCGTTGGGCAGGACACTCGGGACTGGTGCAGCGCAGGGCCGCGCCGTCTTCATCCCGCACCACAGGAGAGCCGCACTCGGGACAGAAGGCCGGCAGCACAAAGGGAACTGTCCCTTCCGGGCGTTTCAGCTTGTTGACGGACAGTACCTCAGGGATGATCTCCCCCGCCTTCTGCAGCAGCACCGTGTCTCCGATGCGCAGATCCAGCCGGTCGATGTTGTCCTGGTTGTGCAGCGTGGCGGCGGAGACGGTGGTGCCCGCCAGACGGACGGGCTCCACAATAACCTTGGGCGTCAGGACGCCCGTACGGCCCACCTGCACCACGATATCCAGCACCCGGCTCTCCTTCTTCTCCGGCGGGTACTTGAAGGCTACGGCCCATCTGGGGGCTTTGGCGGTGCTCCCCAGAGCCGTCCGCTGGGCAAGGGAGTTGATCTTGATGACAGCGCCGTCCATGTCGAAGGGCAGCTCGCCCCGGTGCTCGCCCAGCCACTCGATCTGCTTGACGCAGTCCCGGATGTTGTCGAAATGACTGTAGCTCACCACGGGAAAACCCATGTCCCGCATGGCGTCCAGAGTCTGGGCGTGGGTGCTGTAGCCGCTGCTGGAGCTGAACTGCATGTTGAAGCAGATGATATCCAGCTTGCGGGAGGCCGCCACCTTGGGGTCCAGCTGGCGCATGGAGCCTGCAGCCGCGTTGCGGGGATTTGCCAGCAAGGGCTCGCCCCGTATTTCCCGTTGGGCGTTCAGCTCCTCAAAGACGGCCTTGGCCATATACACCTCGCCCCGGACGATGAGCCGCTCCGGCGCGTTCTCGATGCGCAGCGGAAGGGAGCGCACCGTGCGCAGATTCTCCGTCACGTTCTCGCCGGTGACCCCGTCGCCCCGGGTAGCGCCCCGGACGAAGACGCCGTTCTCGTACTCCAAAGACATGGAAAGCCCGTCGATCTTGGGCTCCACCACATAGTCATGGTCGTCCGGCAGCAGACTGTCCATCCGGTCGCCGAAGGCAAAAAGCTCCTCATAGGAGAACACGTCTGTCAGGCTCTCCAGCGGCACCTGATGGCGCACCGGCTCAAACTGGCTCAGGGCCTGGCCGCCCACCCGCTGGGTTGGCGAGTCCGGGGTCACGAGTTCCGGATGCTCGGCCTCCAGGGCCTTCAGCCGGTTCATCAGCATGTCGTAGTCATAGTCCGAAATCACCGGCGCGTCCAGCACGTAGTAGAGCTTGTTATGGTATTCGATTTCGCGGCGAAGCTGAATAAGCTCTTTTTGAACGTCCATCAAAACTCACCCTTCGTTTTGTTCGTATTGTAGATAGGTATCCGGAACCTTTCCCACCACCAGGGTGTCGGCGATCAACAGCTCCGTACGCACCTGACCGCTCTCCGTTCCCCAGGGGATCAGCACATCCACATCGACGATCACGATCAAGCTGATTTGGTGCTTGGTCTGATTGATTCCCGCCGTCACGATCTTGTTTTGAAACTCTACATGCGAGGAGGTCAGTACCAGGATCTCCACCGGTACGCCAGGGCCGCGGCCCATCAGCAGGCTTAGTCCGCTCAGATTACCCGCGGGAATCGAAACCGTGAGACTGCGATTGTCCGTTCTTCCGATCACACGATCCAAAAGCGCGGCCGAAAGGGCGTTGATATGGCTCATATTGCTGCTGACAGCGGTGACCTCACCCGCATCATTCTTTTCAAACTGTACAAACCACTCCACATCGTAGTCGCCCTCCTGCATAAGCTGCGTGACGGCCGCGTTGACCTCCGCGGTCATGATATCGCAGGCATCGGACAGGGCGATTTGGCTGGACAGCTTTTTCAGATACAGAAGCGCGGAGGCGAGAAACATCAGAAGCGCCGCCAGCAGCAACAAGGCGACCGCTCCGCCCTTCCTTTTGCCGCTTCTCTCCCTGGCCGCAGGACGCGATCTGCGGCGGAAAAATGGTCTGTGATACATGGAGTCACCCCCCCATGTATTCTATGCAGTCAGGATTCCCGGATAGTAATCGCTCCATCCTCCAGCATAGCGCTGACAGCCATCATGATGCCCAGCTTGCCGGACGCATAGGTCAGGCCGCCCTGCATGTAGACGATATAAGGCTCGCGCATGGGGCCGTCCGCCGAGAGCTCGATGGAGGATCCCTGGATAAAAGCCCCCGCCGCCATGATCACCGGGCAGTCGTAGCCGGGCATGGGCCAGGGCTCCGGCGTGACGTAGGAGTCCACCGGCGCGCCGGCCTGAATACCCAGACAAAAGCGCTTCATCCGCTCGGGCGTGCCCAATCTGATCATCTGAATAATATCCGAGCGCTTCTCGTCAACGGATGGAGAGCTCTCGATCCCCAAAAGCTCCATCATGGCCGCGCAGAAAACAGACGTTTTCAGCGCCTGGGCCACCACGTGGGGCGCCAGGAACAGGCCCTGGAACAGCAGGCGGTTGTTGCCTAGGGTGGAGCCGCACTCCCCTCCGATGCCCGGCGTGGTCAGCCGGACGGCGGCGCGCTCCACCAGCTCACGCTTCCCCGCAATGTAGCCGCCGGTGGGGGCCAGGCCGCCCCCGGGGTTCTTGATCAGGGAGCCGGCCACGATGTCCGCCCCCACATGGGTGGGCTCGACGGTGTCGGTAAATTCGCCGTAGCAGTTGTCCACCATGATATGCGCCGCGGGATTCACCGCGCGGACGGCATCGCAGATCCTGCCGATCTCCTGCACCGTCAGCGCTCTGCGCTCGCCGTAGCCCCGGGAGCGCTGGATCATGATCCCCGTCACCTTCGCGTCAGCGGCAGCGCGGGAGATGGCCGCATAGTCCGGCTCGCCGTTGGGGGCCAGCTCCACCTGCCCGTAGTCGACGCCGTAGAACTTCAGGGAGCCGAATCCGTCTCCGCTGATGCCGATGGCGCTGCGCAGGGTGTCATAGGGCGTCCCCGTCACGGCCAGCACCTTCTCTCCGGGCTTGGCCAGGGAAAACATGGCCGCCACCAGGGCGTGGGTACCGTTGACGAAGCCGATGCGCACCAGCGCCGCCTCCGTGCCGAAGAGCTGGGCGTAGATCTTATCTAGGGTGTCCCGCCCCAGATCGTCGTAGCCGTAGCCGGTGGTACCGGCAAAGCAGGCATCCGAGACCCGATTGTCCTGAAAGGCCTCCATCACCCGGAGGGTGTTCTGTTCCGCCACCCGGTCGATCTCCGCAAAACGCGGTCGGCAGCGCTCCTCCGCGCGCCTTGCCATCTCCCAAACCTGGGGGCGGATCTCCGAAATCTTCATCTTATATTAACTCCCTAACGATCTTGCAGAAGGTATTGCCCCGCTCCTCGAAGTTCTTGAAGTGGTCGAAGGAGGCGCAGGCGGGGGAAAGCAGCACGATGTCCCCCTCGTTTGCCAGGGCGGAGGCAGTCAGCACTGCCTTTTTGAAGTCCCCGGCCAGCACCATGGGCACCTTGTTTTGGGCGTAGGACGGGGCGGCCAGGATCGCCTGGCGGATCTTTTCGGCGGTGTGGCCGGTCAGCACCACGGCTTTGGCACGCAGGCACAGCTCCTCGCCTAGGGCGTCAAAGGGGATCTGCTTATCATAGCCTCCACAGATGATAATGGGCTTGGTCTTCAGCGCGCGCAGGCCCGCGATGGTACGGGTGGGGCTGGAGCCGATGGAATCGTTGATGTAGCGCACGCCCCGCAGCTCCCGCACCAGCTCGAGCCGATGGGCCACGCCGGGAAACTCCCGGGCCACCTTCCGGCAGGTCTCGGCACGCACAAGGCCGCGGACAGCTTCGAAGGCCGCCAGGTAGTTCAGCACATTGTGCTCGCCGGGGATGCGGATCTCCGACGCCTCGATGATGGGCTCCGCCTCCCCCTCCGTCATCCAGCATAGCACGCCATCCAGCAGGGCCGTCCCCTGCCGCACCCGCTGCCGGTCGGAAAACAGGCTCACCTGTCCGGGAGCGCTGCTGCGGTAATACGCGGTATGGGGATCGTCCGCGTTCAAAATCAGGCGGCCCTCCGGCCCCTGGTTCTCATAGATCGCCCGCTTGGCGTCGATGTAATCCTGGAAATCCCTGTGCTTATCCAGGTGATTAGGCGTCAGATTCGTGATCACCGCCACGTCCGGGCGGCAGACCATGCTGTGCAGCTGGAAGGAGCTGAGCTCCAGCACCACGTAGTCCTCCGGGCGGATCGTCGGCATCTCGCACAGCAGCGGGTGGCCGATGTTGCCGCCCAGATGCACGCGATAGCCCTCCGCCTTCAGAAGCTCCGAAATGATGGTGGTTGTGGTTGTTTTGCCGTCGCTGCCGGTAACGGCGAGCACCTTGCAGGGGCACAGGCGCAGGAAAACCTCCATCTCCGAGGTGACGACGCCGCCCCGCTGCCGGGCCGCCTCCAGGTGCGGATCAAAGGGCATCAGTCCGGGGGTGCGGAAGATCAGATCCTGATTCAGATCCTCCAGATAATCCTCCCCCAGCTTGAGCTTCGCCCCCAGGGCAAGCAGGCGCTCCGCCTCCGCCCCCATCTGCTCCCTGCTCCGCTTGTCGCAGGCGGTCACGTCGCATCCGGCATTGCACAGCAGCTCGATCAGCGGCGTATTGCTGATGCCGATGCCCAGTACCGCGATCCGTTTGCCCTTCAGGCTCTCCACATATTCTTCCAAAGTCAAAGCACATCGCCTCACTTTTCATTTTCTAACTTAAATATTATATAGCTTTTTCCCCGTCTTTACAAGAAATATTATTGACTTTCCATCTTTGAGTAGGTAGAATACAGCACGTGAGTTGGCTGAACGACCGCGGGTACAGGGCGAAAGCCCGTACATGAGGAAAGTCCGGGCTCCACAGGGCAAGGATAACGGGTAACGCCCGCCAGGGGTGACCCTCGGACAAGTGCAACAGAAATAGACTGCCGCGCTTTTGCGCGGTGATGGTGGAAAGGCGAGGTAAGAGCTCACCCGCCGCACGGAGACGTGACGGTGCTGTAAACTCTATCCGGAGCAACACCGTGGTACGGGGACAAACAGGCCGGCCCGGCCGTCCCCAGGAGGTGGCTTGAGCCAAGGGGCAACCCTTGGCCTAGATAGATGGTCGTTCTCGACAGAACCCGGCTTACAGGTCAACTCATATCAAAAAAACGGACGCTTCTGCGTCCGTTTTTTGCGTTATCGGATGATTTACGCCCGCGGATGGGCCTTGTTGTATACGTCCTTGAGCTGCTTCTTCACCAGATGGGAATAGACCTGGGTGGAGGAGATGTCCGCATGTCCCAGCATCTCCTGGATGGCGTGGATGTCGGCGCCGTTTTCCAGCAGATGGGCCGCAAAGGAATGCCGCAGCGTGTGGGGGGTGATGTCCTTTTCGATCTTCGCCTTCTTCTGGTAGTACTTGATGATCTTCCAAAAGCCTTGACGGGACATACGCTCTCCGCTGACGTTGACAAACAGCGATTGCTCATCGGGAAGGGCCAGCATCTGCGGCCGAACCAAATCCATATACTCGCTGAGCGCCTTGATCGCGGCGGGATACATGGGTATGTAGCGCTCCTTTCCCCTGCTTTCGCAGCGGATCACGCCGGCGCCCAGGTTCACATCGTCCACATTCAGGTCGATCAGCTCCGTCACGCGCATGCCCGTGGCGTACAGAAGTTCCAGCATGGCCCGATCCCGGTAGCCCTTGGCGTCCACACATTCAGGCTGCTCCAGCAGGAGCTCGACCTCCTTGCTGGTCAGGATCTGCGGAAGCTTCTGCGTCCCCTTGTCGGTGACCAGGCGGGCCGCCGGATTCTCTTCCAAATACTGACGAAGACAAAGGAAGGAGTAGAGATTTTTCAGCGAGGCGATGCAGCGGGAGACCGTAGCCACGGATTTGCCGTTGCTCTTCAGCCAGTTGACATATTCGGAGACTTCCTCTTCCCCGGCGTCAACTATGCCGCATTCCGTATGCAGATCCAGGTATGCGCCAAACTGACGGATATCGCGTAAATAGGAACTGAGCGTATTGGCAGAAGCCTTTTTCTCATCCCGCAAATAGCTTTCAAAGAGCGCAAGACACTCCTGATTCTGCAAAATCCTCTCCTCCTTTCATCATTTTTTAGAAGAAATAAAAGATCGCCGCAAAGCCGAGCAAGGAAACCACTGCAAGCGCGCCCCAGCTTTTCCGATAATCCAGACGTACCGAAGGACTCCCTCCCCGCAGCGAAGCCTGTATGCCCGCGGATAACCCGAGGCCGAACTGCAGCGCGAAGAAGAATACCGGAAGCAGGATCATGCCGCACAAAGCCGCCCGCAGCGAAGGAAAAACCGGCTTCGGTTCGGCAAAACAGCTTTCCAGCGTCATCCTCTCCGCAAATGCGCCAAGGGCGCCTGCAATCAGAGGAAACGCAAAGCCTCCGAAGAAGGACGTGGACAACAGCATAATCCCGATCAGCAGCCCGCATAAAAAGACACGCGGTTCCGGGAAATCCGGCAGAGGGATGGGGCAAAAATAGAGTCCAGCAGCCCCGGCAATAAAATAACAGAAGATCAGGAGTCGATCCGAGCCGCGCCCGGCCTTGACTCCCGTTACAAAGCCGTTCTTCATGGGCATTTCCGATTTTGCAGAGACTGCCGCCCATCAAATTGATTGACATAACGACGTTGCGATAACAATATATTACAAAATTGCAAACTTATCAAGTCCTTTTTACATATTTTTTTATTTTTATGTCAACTTTTGTAACCATTTGATACAATCTGTGGTGTGAAAAACCCGCTATTTTCTGGAATAATCTCAATATCTTGTGGTCTGCAGGCGGAAAAAACTTTTTTTTGCCAAAAATTATGGAAACCGCGCAGTCCCTTTTCCGCGTCGACGCGATACGACTTTTCTCGCCTTTCTTCCACGGAGGTTTTTCCGTACGCTGCCCACGACGCAGCCGCTCAAGGTAAAACAGACGACGCTCAACACGCCGGAGCTGTCCTGTCCCTTTCCGGAAACAAGAAATCCGACGCTCAACAGAAGAATCAGGAGAAAGACGCCGATCAAGAGCCCCTGAAGCAGCGCTCTTCCGTTCTTGACCTCCGCACCGGCATACCCGGCCGCCGCGGCGCACACAAAGCTGACGGCGGAGCTCAGATAGCCGATGACGCGGGAGCTCGTCCCGCTCCTGGCCAAATAAAATGAGAGGATCGGAAGAAGCAGAAGCGCGCATAGGCACCATGCGGCCAGCGCGCGCAGCAGCAGACGAAGACTGCCGGCAGAAAACCTGGAACCGGACATAAAAACACCCCCACAGGAAAGATCGTTTCATCCTATTCCCTGTGGGGGTGTATCATGCGTGCAAGCTTACTGCTTTTTCTTATACTTTGCGGCTTCTTCCGCCTCGATCTTGGCCGTGGTCTGGATGGCCCACTTCTTGACCTGAATGCGAACGCGATCCTCACCGGTCTCAAAGGTGACGGTATCCTCGGTAACCTGAACGATTTTGCCGGTCATGCCGCCGATGGTAGTGATCTCATCGCCCTGGCTCAGATTATTGCGCATCTCCTCTGCTTTCTTTTTCCGCTTGCTCTCCGGGCGGATCATGAGGAAATACATGATGGCGAACATCGCCAGGATCATAATCAAAAAAGTGGGATCAAACGTATTGCCTTGAAGAATAATCATTTGGGAACTAACCTCCGAAATCAAGATGTAGACATTATACATGGCTTACGGCATAATTGCAAGAAGCTTAAATCCTTTTATCCAAAATTTCTGCATAATCCCGACGGAAGGCGTCGAAGCGCCCCTCATCCAGCGCGTCCCGGATCTGCTGCGTCAGATGATTATAGAAATACAGGTTATGCCCCACGGCTAGGCGCATTGCCAGCATCTCCTCCGCCTTGAAGAGATGGCGCAGGTAGGCGCGGGAGTATCGGCGGCACACCGGGCAGCCGCAGGCGGGGTCGATGGGCCGCTTGTCCCTGGCGTACTTCTCGTTCTTGATGTTGAGGATGCCGCCCCAGGTGAAGAGGTGTCCGTGCCGGCCGTTGCGGGCGGGCATGACGCAGTCGAAGAAGTCAACGCCCCGGGCCACGGATTCGATGATGTTCCCCGGCGTGCCCACGCCCATCAGATAGCGGGGCTTGTCTTTGGGCATGTGCTCCTCCACCGCCTCGATGGTGTCGTACATCTCCCGGTGGGTCTCCCCTACCGCCAGACCGCCGATGGCATAGCCCGGCAGATCCAGCTCCGCGATGCGCTTCATGTGCTCGATGCGGATGTCGTGGAAGACCGCACCCTGGTTGATGCCGAAAAGCATCTGACCGGGGTTCACCGCGTCGTCCTCGGCGTTATAGACCGCCAGGGCGTCCTTGCAGCGCTGAAGCCAGCGCACGGTGCGGGCGCAGGATTTTTCCACATAGTCCCGGGGCGAGGGGATCTTGATGCACTCGTCAAAGGCCATGGCGATGTCCGAGCCCAGATTGGCCTGGATGCGCATGCTCTCCTCCGGGCCCATAAAGATGTGCCGCCCGTCCACGTGGGAGTTGAACTTGACGCCCTCCTCCTTGATCTTCCGCAGGGAGGCCAGGGAGAAGATCTGGAAGCCGCCGCTGTCGGTGAGGATGGGGCCGTCCCAGGTCATGAATTTGTGCAGGCCACCCAGCTCCTTGATGAGCGTATCGCCCGGGCGGACGTGCAGATGATAGGTATTGGAAAGCTCGATCTGACAGCCGATCTCCTTCAGATCCCGGGCGGAGAGGGCGCCCTTGATGGCCCCCTGGGTGCCCACGTTCATGAACACGGGCGTCTGCACCGTTCCGTGGGGCGTCTCGAAGGAGCCGCGCCGCGCGCGGCCCTCTGTTTTCAGTAAATTGAACATCGTCGCTCCTCACTCGATCAGCATCGCGTCGCCGAAGGAAAAGAACCTGTAACGCTCCTCTACGGCGATCCTATAGGCGTTCAGGATGTTTTCCCGGCCGGCCAGGGCGGAGACCAGCATGATCAGCGTGCTCTCCGGCAGGTGGAAGTTGGTCACCAGCGCGTCTACGCACTTGAAGCGGTAGCCGGGATAAATGAAGATGTCCGTCCAGCCGGAGCAGGACTCCAGAGTTCCGTCTTCCTTGGCAAAGCTTTCCAGGGTGCGGCAGGAGGTGGTGCCCACGGAGACGATCCGCCCGCCGGCCCGCTTGGTCTCGGTGACGAGGCGTGCCGTTCGCTCCGGCACAATGCAGAACTCCGCGTGCATGGGGTGATCCTCGATCTCCTCCTCCTTCACCGGGCGGAAGGTTCCCAGGCCCACGTGCAGCGTCACATAGGCCACCTTCACGCCCATGGCCTCGATCTGCGCCAGCAGCTCCTTGGTGAAGTGCAGCCCCGCGGTGGGCGCGGCGGCGCTGCCCAGCTCCCGGGAGTAGACGGTCTGATAGCGCTCCGCGTCCTGCAATTCCTCCTTGATGTAGGGCGGCAGCGGCATCTTGCCCAGGCGCTCCAGCACCTCCAGGAAGATCCCTTCATAGGCAAACTGCACGATGCGGTTTCCCCCCTCAGTCACCTCCAGTACGGTGGCGGTCAGCTCCCCTTCGCCAAAGCTCAGCTCCGTGCCCGGGCGGGTCTTGCGGCCGGGGCGGCTGAGACACTCCCACTTTCCCTCGCCCAGATCCCGCAGCAGCACCAGCTCCACGCTGCCGCCGCTGGCGCGGCTGCCGATCAGTCGGGCGGGCAGTACCCGGGAATCGTTCAGAACCAGGCAGTCCCCCGGGCGCAGATAGCGGGGCAGGTCATAAAAATGGGCGTGCTCCACCGCGCCGCTGCGTTTATCCAGATGGAGCAGCCTTGACCCGTCCCGCCGCTGCAGCGGGGTCTGGGCAATCAGCTCCTCCGGCAGATCAAAGGAAAAATCCGTTCGTTTCATGCTTCCAGCTCCTGTATTGCTTCATTCGAATAGTATAAGCAAAGGGATTATAGCAGAATCCTCCCGTTTTTTCAACGTCGAAGACATATCCCCGCCGCAGCGCTCATAAACTGTGCAGAATTTGAATCCAAGGAGGCATCTATGAACAAGAACCCTGTCTTTCAAGGCTCCTGCACCGCCATTATCACGCCCTTCTGTGACAAGGGCGTCGATTACGCCCGCCTGGAGCGGAACCTGGAGGCACAGTACGAGGGCGACACCGCCGCCATCCTGGTCTGCGGCACCACCGGCGAGAACGCCACGCTCAGCCAGGACGAACATAACGAGCTGGTGCGCCGTACCGTCAACGCCTGCAGAGGCAGGATGAAGGTGATCGTGGGCGTGGGCGGCAACAACACCGCGGCAACCCTGAAAAAAGCGGAAAACGCCGCCGCAGTCGGCGCCGACGCGATCCTGATGGTCACGCCCTACTACAACAAGAGCTCCCAACGGGGCCTGATCGAGCATTTTTCCTATGTAGCCCAGCGGGTGGAGCTGCCTATGATCCTCTATAACGTCCCCAGCCGCACGGGCATCGGCATCGCCGCCGAGACCTACCGGGCGCTTGCGGAGCTGCCCAACGTGAACGGCGTAAAGGAGGCCTCCGGAGATTTCAGCCTCATCGCCAGGACCCGCGCCCTCTGCGGGAACGCCCTGAAGCTCTGGAGCGGCAACGACGACAACACCGTGCCCATGATGGCCCTGGGCGCCCAGGGCGTGATCTCGGTGGCCAGCAACATCGTCCCCGGCGTGGTCAGCAAGCTCTGCGCGCTCTGTCTCGGCAATGATTTCGCCGGAGCGACAGAGCTTTACTGCAGGTACGCCGCGCTCTTTTCCGCGCTCTTTATCGAGACCAACCCCATGCCAGTCAAGGCCGCTATGCAGCTTCTGGAGCAGGACAGCGGACAACTGCGCCTGCCTCTGACGCGCATTTCCGAGGAGCATCTTGGCGCGCTGCGCAAAACCATGCACGAGGTCGGCCTGTTGTGATCAGGGCAATTCAATCTGCCTGACGAAGTCCGGCTTCGGGTCTCCCTCCACCGCGCAGACAGCGAGATACAGCTCGCCTATTCTACTGTGCCAGATTCGCGGGGAAATCGCAGGATCCAATACAGAAAAGGACGCAAGAGGCCTGGAAAGGCCCGCGCCGTCGGCTTTCAGCCAGCTCTCCTTCCGGCACCAGAGCTCCGTGAAGGCCGCGTCCCGGTCCCGGGCGTTTTCGATGTATTCTCTCTCCGCCGGGGCGAAAAAGCGCCCCAGCAGCTCCTCCCGGCAGGGACGGCGCTCCTGCAGATCCAGGCCAACCGGCCTGTCGCAGACCGCGCAGGCGGCGTAAGCGCCGGAGTGGGACAAACTGAAAAAAGGGAAACCCACACGGAGAGAAGGCTTTCCGCCAGGCTCGGATTCGATCTCAAGCGGAAGCTGGATCGTGCCGTATAAATCACGCAGTGCTTCAATCAAAAGCAGTTCCGCGCCAATACTCTGTCTGCGTTTTTCCGTCGGCCGAAGCAGCCGCAAACGGGAAAGACGGTACTCCGACAGCGGCAACTTGTCCGCCTCTGTCGGAAGCAGCGAAATATTCCCAATCCAACACCGAAGCAAGGTCTCTCCCTCCTCTCAACCAGTATCATACAGCGAAGGGCCTAAAAAGGCAAGAAAAAGGACGTGCCGCAGGGCAAGATCGCCTGCGGCGCGTCCTTTTTTACGGTTTTGGGGAATTGCTGGGAGAAGCGGAAGGCATGGGCTGGCTGGGACCGCTCTCAGCGCTGGGGCTAGGACTTACGGGTATCATGCCGCCGTCGCCGGTTTCGGAACCCCTGTCTGTTCCGCCGTTACCGATGATGCCGTCGTGGTCGTTCACGTAACCGTCTGCGGGATCCGGTGAGACCATAGGACTGCCTTCCGGCAGAATATCCATGTCGTCCGTACGATTATCGTTGTCCATACGGCCGCCGCCGCAGGCACAGAGCGCCGCGCAAAGCAGCACGGCAAAAAGGATACAGATGATACGATTTTTCATGAATGCGCCTCCTCAAGAGTGTCGCCTCTAGTATGTTCCCTACGCGCGGATTTATGAAAGATAATGATTTCCAAAAAGTATTTTTTCACATTGTCAGAAGCATATGGGTATGATAAGATACAGATATGGAAGAAATCAGAAAAAACATGGAATATACTGCTGCCATCGAAGGCTGGTCCTCCGAGGGCAACGGCGTTTGTCGCCTGAACGGACGGGCGGTTTTTGTTCCCCGCGCCCTTCCGGGGGAATGGTGGGACATCCGGGTCGTAAAGGTGAGCGCCGGCGCCGTCTATGCACGCGGGCTACGGCTCCTTGCGCCCTCCCCTGCCCGTGTTGACCCGGACTGCCCCCACTTCGGCAAGTGCGGCGGCTGCGATTTGCGGCACATGCAATACGACGAGGAGCTGCGTTTCAAGCTGGATCGGGTCAACGCCGCGCTGCGGCACATCGGAAAGCAGCGCCTGCAGGCGTCGGAGATCCTGGGCAGCCGGGAGACCGAGGCCTACCGCAACAAGGCCATCTTCGCGGTGGCCCAGGTGGACGGGCGGCCAGCCTACGGCTTTTACCGGGAGAGAAGCCATGAGCTGATCCCCATCGAGCGCTGCCTGCTGCAATCGGAGCTGAGCTGCCGCTGCGCCGGGGCCCTGGTGGACTTTCTGCGGGCCGAGGGCATCCCCGCCTACGACGAGGAAAGCGGCAAGGGCACGGTGCGCCACGTTTTCTGCCGCCAGGCGCAGCAGACGGAGGACGCGGTGCTCTGCATCTGCGCGGCGGGGGGCTTCGGGGACAAAACCCGGGCGCTGGTCGCTTATCTGCGGGAGAAGTGCCCGGAGCTCACCGGCATCGTACTGAACGTGAACAAGAGCAGGGGCAACGCCGTCCTCGCCGGGGATTTTTACACCCTGTGGGGCGATCCCCTGCTGCACGACAAGCTCTGCGGGCTGGAATTCAGCATCGCGCCCCAGGCCTTTTTCCAGATCAACGCGCCCCAGGCAGAGCGGCTGTACGAAAGGGCCGCCGCATACGCCGCCGCCGGGCCGGACGACCTGGTGTTCGATCTATACTGCGGCGCGGGCACCATCAGTCTGCGCATGGCGCGGGACGCGGGACGGGTCGTCGGCGCGGAGATCGTGCCGGAGGCGGTGGAAAACGCAGCGGAGAACGCGGCAAGAAACGGAATCCAAAACGCTGAGTTCCTCTGCGGCGACGCGGGCGAGGCCGCGAAGGCCCTGGCCGCCCGGGGGCTCAGGCCGAAGGTCGTGGTGGTGGATCCGCCGCGCAAGGGCATGAGCGAGGAGGCCGTGGCCGCCGTCGCCTCCATGGAGCCGGAGCGGGTGGTCTACGTCTCCTGCAACCCGGCCACCCTGGCCCGGGACATCCTGCGCTTCGAGGAACTGGGCTATGCGCTGCGGGAGGTCACGGCGGTGGACATGTTCCCGCGCACCTGCCATGTGGAAAGCGTGGCGCTGCTGTGTAAGGAATAGAAAAAGAAAACGCATCAAAAAATGGAACGCATCATGTGTACAAGTCTTGTGGTAAACAAAAAGAAGACCCTGCAGGAGATCCGCGCCATCGCGGAAACGGAGCGGATCTGCAGCGTGCCCGGCCTGACCTTCATGGGCGCGCTCTCAGACCGGGAGGGAAACGTGCTGCACATCGTCCCCGGCCAGGGCTGCCTCTACTACGAAAAGCCGGCCTGCCGGATCCTGACGAATTTCTCCCCCTTCAAGCAGGACGCCGAGACCCATCCCTGGATGGGCTGGGATCGCTATCACAGGGCGGAGGCGCTGCTGCGGGAGGCGAAGGAGGACTTTGACGTGGACGACTGCTTCGAGGTGCTGCGCCAGGTGTCCCAAACCGTCTGCCCCACGGTGGTCTCCATGGTCTTCGACGTGGGCGAGCGGACGGTGTATTGGTGCGAGAACCGGGAATGGGACAAGATCCGGCGGCACCGGCTTCCGACAGCTTAGCCGAAGGCTTTTATAATCTATATTGAAAAGCGGCTTGAACATGAAAAAAAGCTTCCTGATCGCACGCATCGTGCTGCTCCTGCTCGCATGTTTGCTTTTCGGATGCGGCAGGGAAAGCGAGACCTCCACCGGCGAGATCGGCGTGGTCTACGACGAGGAGTTCGGCAACATCTACATCGACCTGAGCATCGAGGAATTCAATGACCTGGGCTTCGCCTTCGGCGACAGCGTGGACATTCGCTTTGACAATGGGGTGACGCTGGAGGATATCCCCTATTATTCCGGCTACTATACCCCCGTGGGAGAGCTGCTGGCCTGCGGTTATCAGGCTATCCCCACATGATCATCGCGCGCAATTACGGTGCTTCCACCTGGGAGGAGTTCGGCATGACGGAGGATTCCAAGCTCACCTTCACGCTGAGTGAAAAGGGCAAATACGCCGACATTCAGGAACTCTCCGCTCTCCAGTATTCGGACGAGCGGGAGGACTTTGACGCCGACGTCATTTTTGCCAACTTCCGCGAAGTGAGGGGCGGCGAGCTGCGGGAGGAGATCCGCCGGATCGAGGACTACATCCGCTAAGCGGGCCCTATTCCCCTTTTCGTTCGCGTGAGGAAGGGAGACTTCAACATGAATATGATCGCTTTATGGACTGTATTGTTTTTGGCCGGGCTCTGTGCACTCGTCTGGTTTCTCTTTCGCTCGGGCCAGGTATATGCAAAATGGCTGGAGCAGGAGGAGCCCAAAGAGAGCTTCCGGTCAAGCTACAAGGCATTTCTGAAAGCTCCCTTCGAAAGACGCAGAGCGGAAAAGGAAGAAGCCCGAAAACGGCTGGAAGCGCTGCCTGTGGAAGAGCGCGGCTACGTGAATCCCTACGGGAAAGCCCTGCTGCGGGATACGCTGCTGCTTCTGCTGGCCATGATCCTGGCTGCGCTCCTTATTCTTCTGAAAAAGTGGCTGGACAAGGGCGCTCCTGTCGGCGGGAGCTGGGACAAGGTGATATGGGTCCTCCTCGGCTCGCTCCTGCTGTCGGATATGCTGCTGTTGATCCGGCAGCTTTATCGGGTCCTTGTCGCCGCCCTGGCCTTTGGCAAATATCGCAGCTTCAAAAAACGAAATCCCGGAAAAGCCTATGACATTCAATATTTCTGGGAGCAGAGCATAGCGGACAACGGCGCGTACAGACCGGAGGATTTCGGAAGAAAGCGCTGAACGCAAGGAAAACACGGCGATCCCTCTTATGGGTTCATGGGTCCGTTCGGACGGGGAGGAGCTACCATGACGAGCTTTGGACAATTCTATCTGGACAAGGAAAAGGACATCGTGGTCGATCTCTTTCGGGAGGAGGACGAGCTGCGCTACGTGCTGCGCACGCCCAACCACCACAGCGGGAACCTGATCACGAACCTGGCCAAGCTCTGCCGCCTGCCCATCAGCGAGGACGAGCAAGGCCTGAAGGTCATCCGCGGCAGCGTCCCCAGCTATGTGGACGGGCAGGCGCGGCAGCTCTTTATCTTCCGACTGGGCAACACCAAGGTGGCCAACATCTGGCCCGACGGGAACATCGAGCTGAAGGCCTCCATCCCCGCCATCTCCAAGACCCTAATGAGCCAGACCAAGGACTACCGTCTGGACGAGCTGCGCACCATCGTGAAGACCTATATCCGCAGTGAGGCCAAGTTCCGCACCGACCTGCATACCCACATGAACGCCAACCTCTCCCCGGACATCCTGATCGCCCTGGGCATCATGCACCAGATCCGCTATCCGCTCTACTACATCAAAAAGCTTGGTCTGCGCTGCACGGCTGAGCAGCGGAGCCGGCTGGAGAGCCAACGGGCCCTGGTCGCCTGGCGCTTCCGGGACTCCGCCCTCACGGGCAAGTATCTGGAGCGCCGCATCGACGACAACACCTTCCTGAACTTCGCCGAGCTGATCCTGGGCAATCTGGAGGACGCCGCCTGGAACATCGTCCAGATCCGCAACTCCCTCACCATCCCCAAGGACGGGCAGGCGGTCTTCGCAAATCTGGAGAAGGTCTATCTGTACCGTTATGTCTTTACCAAGGGCATCCCCGCGGAGGAGCCGGTGTCCCTGCGTAGGCTGGAGCAGATCCCGGAGCCGGACGTGCTGCGTATCTGCGCCCGGATCCTGGCCGACCGGGCGGATCCGGATTATCGGGACAACAGCCTCTTCCAAGACAAGCTCCTGTGGATCGCCCGCTCCTACGCCCGCTGCGGCATCGACTATGTGGAGATCTCCGACACCTCCCTGGTGAAGAAAAAGGAGGCGGTGGAGCTGCTGCGGCAGGTTCACGCCGTCATGCCCGCCATTACCCGGGAGACCGGCGTGCTGATCCGCTTCCTGGCCGGCATCCGCAGGGTCCCGCTGACCATCATCAAGGACGCCGTTACCCCCAACGACTACCTGGCCGAAAACCTGCAGGTGCTGCGCGCCGTGGCGGCGGATCCCTACGTGGCAGGCAGCGACATCCTGGGCGAGGAGATCAACGACATTCTGGAGTTGCGCCCGGTGATCCGGGAGCTGGTGCGCATCGCCGCGGCCGACCCCGGCTTTGTCATCCGTATTCACGCCGGGGAGAATGACAGCCTGCGGGACAATGTTGCAAACAGCGTGAGACTTGTACGGGAATCCCTCGCGCCGGGTCAAAAAATGCCCCACGTCCGCATCGGCCACGGGCTTTACGCCGCGGATCTGCGCAGTCCCAAGGGCCAAAGGCTCATACAGGACTTGATCGAAAACGAAGTCGTGCTGGAATTCCAGATTACCTCCAACGTGCGTCTGAACAATCTCAGCGACCCGAGCCTGCATCCGCTGAAAACCTTTCTGCGTGCCGGCGTCTTCTGCGTCCAGGGGACGGACGGCTGCGCCTTATACGGCACCGACCCCATTGAGGAAGAGCTGGCCCTGGAAAAGCTGCTGGATCTGAGCTTTGAGGAGCTCTGCCTCATGCGGAAGCACGATCAGCGGATCGACAGCGGAAGCCGACGTCTTTTCCGAGAAAAATCGGAGCGCTTTGCGCAGGAGCTCGCCGGTCGGGATGTGTCAAATTTCCTCGCATCCCGGATCGAGGAGACGGAGAAGGCCAGCGAGGTGCTCTGGCTCAACAGCGAGAAGCTGGATGCACAGACCGTTCTTTCCCGTCAGATCCGGGAGCTGCCGGAGGGAAAACTCCCCATCGTTCTTGCAGGCGGGAGCTTCAATAACGACCGCCATATCACCCGTCTGCGCGTGCAGGGACGGCAGATCCTGGATAAGCTCCTGGATGAGGCTGATCCTGAAAAACTCTTCTTTGTGGTAGGCAGTTCCCTCTCCGGTTATGAGCGCTACTTGCTGGAACAGAACGCGGGACGCTTCGAGATTTTTGCCATCGTCCCCAGCATGATCACCGAAAAAGAGCGGGAGCGCATCGAACAAAGCGGCGTATCCGTGCGCATTTCCATCGAGCCCACCGTGCTGGGCCTGTACAAGAGCTTTGCCTATGAAATCTTCAAGCGCCGCCCCTCCGTGCTGCTGGCCTTCGACGGCAACAGCGCGGCGGCGAATCTGGTGCAGGAGGCCAAAAACGGCCGGGAAAAATGCGATATCTATATCGACGGGCGTTCCCGTACACTCCACGCGAAAGCAAGCGCTCTCCAGGGTTACGTGACGGTTTTTCATCCTTCCGACGATCCCGCCGAACAAATCCTGACACGGTTTCAGCTCCGGCGCGATCCTTAACATCCGAAAAGATCCCATATACGCCAAAAAGCCAGCACCGATTCGGTGCTGGCTTTTTGTGGCAGAAATCAATAGAAGCGCTTATTTTTGTTCTTGCGCGCGGCCTCGGATTTCTTGCGGCGCTTCACGCTGGGGCTCTGATAATATTCTTTCTTTCTCAGATCCGCCAGGACGCCGGACTTGGCGCAGCTGCGCTTAAACCGCTTCAGAGCGTTGTCCAGAGACTCGTTCTCCTTGACGTAGATTTCAGACATGTATTTCCCTCCCTCCGATACGCCTTGCGGCGCTTCAAGGGCCAACTTGCAATTGGCTTTGTAACAGTGGCATTATAAAGGTTTTCACCCGTTTTGTCAAGAAATACTTATTTGGAAGCAAAACTTTCTTTACTTGACGGGCTTCAGGATCAGATTGACCAGCTTATTCTTGACCACAATGGTCTTGACGAGCTGCATCCCCTGCATCTGACGCTGAATTTTATCCTCGGCACAGGCGGCGGCGATCACCGTCTCATTCTCCGCATCCGCAGGAACCATAATCGTGGCACGGAGCTTGCCGTTGACCTGAACTGCCATCTCCTTCACCGCGTCACGGGTCTTGGCCTCCTCATACTTCGGCCAGGGCATCTGCATGGCCATCTTGCCGTACTTTTCGACGAAGCCAAGCAGCTCCCACATCTCCTCTGCAATATGGGGCGCAAAGGGACTGAGCAGCAGGATCAAGTATTCCAGATCACCCTTGGTGACGCCGTTTGTATAGAACTCGTTGACCATGGTCATCAGTGCGGCGATGGCGGTATTAAGCTTCAGATTCTCAATATCCTCCCCCACCTTCTTGATGGTCTTATGAATGGTACTCTCGTTCTTCGGCGTCACGGACAGATCGTCCTTCGCCAGATCCATCAGGTTCCAGCAGCGATCCAGGAAGCGCTTGGAGCCCTTCACCGCGTCGTCCGACCAGGTGGCGGTCTTCTCAAAGTCGCCGATGAACATGATGTAGACGCGCATAGTATCCGCGCCGTAGGCCTTCACCACATCGTCCGGATTTACCACATTGCCCAGGGACTTGGACATCTTGACCGAGGGGCGCTGGGCCAAATTGCCGTATTTGGCGATGAGCGCCTGCTTTTCTTCCTCCGATTCCGCATATCCCACATAGTGGGGGTTGCGGCCCAGGATCATGCCGTGGGAGGTGCGCTTGGCATAGGGCTCAGGGGTATGCACCACGCCGATATCGTACAGGAACTTGTGCCAGAAGCGGCTGTAGAGCAAATGCAGCGTGGTATGCTCCATGCCGCCGTTGTACCAGTCCACCGGGCCCCAGTATTCCTCAGCTTCTTTGGATACCAGCTCCTTGTCATTGTGGGGATCCATGTAGCGCAGGAAATACCAGCTTGAGCCGGCCCACTGAGGCATGGTGTCCGTCTCCCGCTTGGCGGGACCGCCGCAGCAGGGGCAGGATGTGTTGACCCAGTCCGTCATTTTGGAAAGCGGCGATTCGCCGTCGTCGGTGGGTTCATAAGACTCCACCTGAGGCAGCAGAACGGGAAGCTGCTCCTCCGGCACGGGAACCCAGCCGCACTTGGGGCAGTTCACCAGGGGGATGGGCTCGCCCCAGTAACGCTGACGGGAGAAGACCCAGTCGCGCAGCTTGAAGTTCACCTTCTCCACGCCGATGCCCTGCTCCTCCAGCCATTTCTTCATGGCGGGGATGGCCTGGCGCACGGTCATGCCGTCCAGGAAGCCGGAGTTGACCATGATGCCGGTGTCGTCCTTCAGGGTGAAGGCCGCCTCCTCGATGTTGCCGCCCTTGACCACCTCAATGATCTCGCAGCCGAACTTCCTGGCAAACTCCCAGTCGCGGTCGTCGTGCCCGGGCACGGCCATGATGGCGCCGGTGCCGTAGGTCACCAGGACGTAGTCGGAAATGAAGATGGGGATCTCCTTGCCGTTTACCGGGTTGACGGCGCGCACGCCCTCCAGGCGGACGCCGGTCTTCTCCTTATTCAGCTCCGCCCGCTCAAAGTCGGACTTATGGGCGGCCTCGTCCACATAGGCGGCGACAGCGTCCCAGTTGCAGAGCTTATCCCGCCACTTTTTCACATAGGGATGCTCGGGAGAGAGCACCATGTAGGTGGCGCCGAACAGGGTGTCGGGGCGTGTGGTATAGACCACCACATCGTCCCCGGCGGTGGTTTTGAAGGTGACCTCCGCGCCGGTGGAGCGGCCGATCCAGTTTTTCTGCTGGATCTTGACCCGTTCGATGAAGTCCAGATCGTCGATATCATCCACCAGACGCTGGGCGTACTTGGTGATGGCCAGCATCCACTGGCTCTTCTCCTTGCGCACCACCTCGCTGCCGCAGCGCTCGCACACGCCCTCCACCACTTCCTCGTTGGCCAGCACGCACTTGCAGCTTGTGCACCAGTTCACGGGCATGGTGGTCTTATAGGCCAGTCCCTTCTTGAACATCTGCAGGAAGATCCACTGGGTCCATTTATAGTACTTGGGGTCGGTGGTATCCACCGCACGATCCCAGTCAAAGCCATAGCCCAGCATCTTGAGCTGCCGGGTGAAGTTGTGGATGTTCTGGCGGGTGACGATGGCGGGATGGATATGGTTTTTGATGGCAAAATTCTCCGTCGGCAGGCCAAAGGCGTCATAGCCGATGGGAAACAGAACATTGTAGCCCTCCATGCGCTTTTTGCGGGCGACGATATCCAGGGCGGTAAAGGGACGGGGATGGCCAACATGCAGACCCGCGGCGCTGGGGTACGGGAACTCGATGAGCGCGTAGAACTTGGGCTTTTCGCTGCCGGTGACGGCGGCGTAGGGTTTGCTTTCTTCCCAGCGATCCTGCCATTTTTTCTCAATGGCCGCAAAATCGTATTTCATCGTACAGACCTCTTTTATTCTTCTACTTCGGGCAGCTCGGGGAGCGGCAGGGTCGCGGGATCCACCTGCTCGGAATCGCTCCAAAGGCGCTCCAGATCATAAAACTTGCGGGCCTCGTCGGTAAAAACATGGACGATCACGCAGCCGAAGTCCATCAAGACCCAGATATCCGAACGCAGGCCCTCTCTGCGGATAGGGGGTTCCCCGGAGCGGGAGAGCTGCTTGTCCACCTCGTCCACCAGCGCCTTGATATGCGTGGACGAGGTGCCGTTGCAGATCACGAAGTAATCAGCAAGCACCGTATGCTCCGCAGTCTTCAACACTTTGACGTCCCGGGCTTTCTTGTCGTTCAGAGCTTTCGCGGCGATCGCGGCGATTTCAGCGGGCGTTAACATGAATAATCCTCCTTACTCTCTGCAGCGCTGGACGCGTAGTATGCATAAGCCTCCAGCGTGTCTATGTATACATTCAAATTTCTTTCGCGGATATCCTCCACGGTCATACGCAGCGATTCCGCCATCGCGGCGTCAAGGTCTGTTTTCGCCAGACTGCGAACGCGCTTTACCCCTGGGTAATCCCGATTCGGTTCAATCTTGTCCGCCAGATACAGGATCTTTTGCAGATCGCTCATCCCTGCCCTGCCGGTGGTATGCCAGCGGATGGCCTCACAGACTTCAGGCGGGGCGCCAAACAGCTCCCTCGCGGCCACAGCGCCGGTGCGGGCGTGGTAGAGCAGCGGGTTCTGCCGCTCCGCCTTATCCAGCTCGATCCCCATCCGATCGCAGTAGGCGAGCTGCTCCGCGTCCGGCCAGTACTTGGTCATATCGTGCAGGATCCCGGCCTCCGCCGCGAGCTCAGGATCCAGGCCCCAGCGCTCCGCCAGGCAGCGTGCGGTCTGCTCGCAGCCGGCCACATGGGGGATCCGCTTGGGCTTGAGCATGGCGTAGACCTGCTCCCGCAGCCAGGAAAGCTCAGGCTTGGCGCCGTAAAGACGATGGCGAATGATCTCCCCATAGACCGCGTCCAGAAGGAATCCTCTCCCCTGCCGATTTGGAAGCAGCGAACGGATTTTTGAGGAGCTCACAGCCACTGGCTCGTGTTCCAGCAGCGATACGCGTACGCCGCGCCGCTCCAGTTCCGCGGCCTTCTCCCGCAGGGCGCTCCCTTCCTCCGCTTTACGGCAGAGGGCGGCCAAACTGCACTGCTGCAGCAGCTCATCAGACCGAAACCACTGATCGACGGTCAGCAGCATATCGCCGCCAAGGAGGAGGATCAGCTCGTCTTCCGGATAGTCCGAACGCAAGAGCCGGAGCGTATCGAACATGTAGCAGGGGCCGTCTCGATAAATGGCGATCTTGCTGATTTCCGTATCCGGAAAAAAAGCAAAGTTCAGCATACAGAGCAGCAGTCGCATGTCCTTATCCGGCGTCAAGTCGGGAAGGAGCTTATGCGGCGGCATCCCGTCGGGAATGACGAGTGTACGATCGGGCTTCAGGGCTTTCTGCGCCGTCATCAGCGCGGCCCGATGGCCCAGATGAGGCGGATTAAAGCCCCCGCCGTAAATCAGGATCCTCACTTTTTCCTATTCTTGACCAGCTCGATCTTCGGATCGGCGTGGTTCCGCTTAAAGAGCACAAACTTAGTGCCGATGACCTGCACGGGCTCTGCCTCACAGGCCTCGCAGAGCGCATCCAGCACCTCGCGGGGACTGAATTCACAGGTCTCCAGAACACGGCCCTTGACCAGCTCTCTGGCCTTCAGCGCCGCGTCTACCGAGGCGATCACGTTCTCGGTGATGCCGCCCTTTCCGACCTGGACGATGGTCTCCGCCGACATGGCCAGACCACGGAGCTGCGCTCTCTGTTTACTGGATATTGCCATTGACTCTCCTTACTGCTTAAAAAGCGCCGTCACAAAATTCTGAGGATCGAAGGGAATCAGATCGTCGATCCCCTCGCCCACGCCCACAAACTTTACCGGGAGCTTCAGCTCATTGGCAATCGCAAAGACGATGCCGCCCTTGGCCGTGCCGTCCAGCTTGGTCAGCACAATGCCGGTCAGGCCGGAGGTCTCCAAAAACTGCTTGGCCTGAATGAGGCCGTTCTGCCCGGTGGTGGCGTCCAGAACCATCAAGGTCTCCACATCCGCCTCCGGCAGCTCCCGGTTGATGATCCGGCTGATCTTGGCCAGCTCGTTCATCAGGTTCTGCTTGTTGTGCAGACGGCCGGCGGTGTCGATGATGATCACATCGGCACCCCGGGCCTTTGCCGCGCAAATCCCGTCATACACCACCGCGCCGGGGTCGCTGCCCTCCTCGTGGCGAACGAAGTCAGCCCCGGAGCGTTCCGCCCAGATTCCAAGCTGCTCCGCCGCCGCGGCGCGGAAAGTGTCGCCGGCAACAAGGAGAACGCTTTTCCCCTGCTCCTTGAGCTGATGGGCAAGCTTGCCGATGGTCGTGGTCTTCCCCACGCCGTTGACGCCCACCATCAGGATCACAGAGGGCTTGGTATCCAGCTTCAGAGTCGTGTCCCCCGCATTTAAAAGCTTCGTAAGCACGCGGATCAGACCGTCTCTGGCTTCGCTGCCCTTCCGGTAGCGTTCGACCCAGGTGGCCTTGTGCATCAGGTAATCCACCTGCTGCGCCGTAGAAGCGCCCACATCAGCCATCACAAGCAGCTCTTCCAGATCTTCATAGAACTGTTCGTTATCGGGGGCGTAATCCTGAAACAGCGCCTCCAATTCCACCATATTTTTGCGGGTCTTTGTCAGGCCCGAGAACAATTTATCAAATAATCCCATTTTTAATCCTCCACCGTCTTTTTCGCGCTGTCCAGATCCAACTCCACCACGGTCGACACGCCCTTTTCCTGCATGGTCACGCCGTAAAGCATATCGGCCTCCTCCATGGTTCCGCGCCGGTGGGTGATGACAAGAAACTGCGTCTTATCGGACATCCTGCGCAGATATTCCGCAAAGCGGGCCACATTCGCCTCATCCAAGGCTGCTTCGATCTCGTCCATCACGCAAAACGGCGTCGGCCGAACCTTCAGGATCGCAAAATACAGCGCGATGGCGACAAAAGCCATCTCACCGCCGGAAAGAAGACTGATATTGGAAAGGGCCTTTCCGGGCGGCTGTACCTGGATTTCGATCCCGCATTCCAGCACATTGTTTTCATCCTCCAGAACCAGGGCGGCCTTGCCGCCGCCAAACAGCTCCAGGAAGGTCTGACGGAAGCAGGTGTCGATCTCGCGGAAATGGGTAACAAAGAGCTCCTTCATCTCACCCGTGATCTGATGTATGATATCCTGCAGCTCCCGCTTCGCCTTCTCCACATCGTCCCGCTGCCCGGTCAGGAAGCTGTATCGTGTGCTGACCCGCTCGTATTCCGCGATGGCGCCCAGATTGGGCGAGCCCAAGGCGGATATCTGCCGGCGCATTTCTCCGATCGCCTTATTGGCCTTGGAGAGATTCTCCACCGGCTGACGCAGCGCTTCTGCGGCGCTGTGACTCAACTCATAGTTTTCCCAAAGCTTATCCAAAATCTGCTTATCTTCCATATCGGCAGAGAGCTTTTTTTGTTCGATCCGGGCGGACTGACGCTCCAGATCCAGGATCTCCGCGTTGCGGCTCTGCGCCTCCTTCTCCGTGCGGGTTCGTTTACCCTCCAGATCCAGCTTGTCTTTGCCGATCGCCGCGATTTCGCCGCGGATCACATCCGCGTCGCCGCGCAGGGACTCCAGTTGCTTTTCCAGCTCTCGCTGCCGATCCTGGAAACCATCGATCTGACGCTGTGCGGCCTCCAGAGCGCTGCGACGCGTCTCACGGTCTCCGGACAGACCGTCCAGCAACAGCGAAAACTGTCGATTGGAAGCCTCAACCGCACGCTGCTCGGTCTCCAGAGAGGACTGTCTGCTGCGAAGCTCGCCCTGATCCTCCTGTGCCAGATCGAGCTGATAGCGCAGGGTCGAAAGCTCGGAGCGGGCTCGTTCCAGCTCGTCCGCGCAGTTCTTCTCGTTGTCCGCCAGCTTTTTCCGCTGTCGCTTGAGCTTTTCCAGCTCATTTGCGCGGGAGAGGATCCCGCTGTTTTTTGCGCTGCTGCCGCCGGTCATCGAGCCGCCGGCATGGATCATCTGCCCATCCAGAGTCACGATCCGAAGACGGTTGTCCTTGCTTTTGGACATCCGGACGGCGTCGCTCAGCGACTCCGCCACGACGGTGCGCCCAAGCAGATTCCAGACGATCTGCTCGTATCGCGGATCAAAACGTACCAGCTCGGAGGCAATCCCCACAAACCCGGGATCCCGTACAGGCGCGTCCTGCATCACAGACCCGCGGATCGTGTCGAGCGGAAGAAAGGTCGCTCTCCCTGCGTCGCCGCGCTTCAGCATTTCAATGGCGAGGCTGCCGTCATTTTGACTGTCGATCACAATATTTTGGGCCGCAGCTCCCAGGGCCGTCTCGATCGCCAGGGCACATTCCTCGTCCGAGCGGATCAGATTTCCGATCGGGCCGTGCACGCCGCGGAGATTCCCCCGCTCGCTCTCTCGCATTACAGTCTTGACCGCCCGGGAGTAGCCCTCGTACTCTTTTTGCATCTCCGAGAGCATCCGGATCCTGCCGTCAGCGCTTCGCACGTCCACAGCCAGGGCGTTTGCCCGCTCGTTCAACTGCGCGACGGACTCTTCCCTGCTGCGGAGCTTGATGCGGAAGCCCTCCAAAACGTTGGCGTTTTGCCGGATCTGCTCCGTCAAGCCTTTGAGTTCCGCCTCGATCTCACGCAGACGGGTCTCGCCCTCCCGGATCCGCTGGCGTACCTCCGCAGAACGGCTTTCCTGCTCCTCCACATCCCGCAGCATACGCTCGCGTGCTTCCATGCCGCTTTTGACATTGGCTTTCAAAACGGCAATATTGGACTCACAGGAGGAAATGATACCCTCCGCCCGAGACAGTCGATCCCTGGCCTGTTCGCTCTCCACATCCTTGCGATGCATCCGCTCAGTCAAATTGCCGGAGGAAGCGTACAGCACCTCCAATTCTTCCTTGGCGCGGCTCAAGGCGGCCCTGGACTGCTCGTATTCCCGGCTGATGTTCTCCGCCTGGGCGTGGAGTCTGTCCAGGGTGCACATCCACGCGGAGACCTCCATGATGCGCAGCTCGTCCCGCAGAACCAGATAACGCTTGGCTGTTTCAGCCTGGGATTTCAAAGGCCCGACCTGCATTTCCAGCTCTTCGATCTTGTCCCGGATCCGCAGGAGGTTTTCTTCCGTTTTTTCCAGTTTCCGCTCGGCTTCTTCCTTCCGGTAGCGGTAACGGGATATCCCCGCCGCCTCTTCAAAGACCTCACGACGGTCGGTGGCCTTTGTGGAAACGATCTCCGCAATACGGCCCTGACCGATGATGGAATAACCGTCCCGTCCGAGGCCGGTGTCCATCAGCAAGCTGTTGATATCCTTGAGACGCACGGATTCCCGGTTGATGTAGTACTCGCTTTCGCCGCTGCGGTAGTATCGCCGGGTCAGCATCAGCTCCGTGCTGTCTGAATCAAAGATTCGCGCGGAGTTGTCGATGATCAGCGAGACCTGCGCAAAGCCCAGGGCGCTGCGTTTTTCCGTACCGCCGAAAATGACGTCCTCCATCTTGGCGCCGCGCAGCGCCTTGCTGCGCTGCTCCCCCATCACCCAAAGGATCGCGTCGGCAATATTCGATTTTCCCGAGCCGTTCGGCCCAACGATTGCCGTGATATCTTTTTCAAATGTGAGACGGGTCTTGTCCGGAAAGGACTTAAAGCCCTGAATCTCAAGCGCTTTTAAGTACAATATTCTATCCTCTGTTTTCCAAGAGATTTATTTTAGTTTGGAGACAAGGGCAGACCAAAGGGCAAGCCTTCTTTTTTTGCGCTCCTCCATCCGTTTCAAATGGGGATAACGCGCATAGAATTCTTCCTCCGTGAAATGGGGACGCTCCTCCAGCAGTTCGAACCGCCTGTATAGCTGCCATGTCACAACGACCAACAGAGTACAGTAACTCAGAAGGATCGGAATCCAGAAGTAGCCCAGCACATCCGCATTGAACAGAACCAAAGCTGTTGGAGCAATAACGAAGAAAAGAGCAACCGCCACGAGAAGAATACAATGAAAGAGCGGCGTCAGATGCAGAAGCAAGTTCTTGAAATGTGTTTTCATGTCTACACCGCTTTCTTCTCGAAATATGCTATCGCATTTCAAACAACTCATCCAAACGCGGCCAAAAATGAAATCGGATTATTATACCAGATAATTCCCACCGAATCAAGAAAACGCGTCATGTTTTCCGCAAGCTTTTTAAAAAAATGGAAACGGGAGCCAAAAACTCCCGTTTCCGCAAACCAACGCATGCGTCCGGTATTACAGCAGCAGCACGATCACCTTGGCCGCGATGACGACAAACACCAGCGCCACGGGGTAGGTCGCCGCATAGGAAGCGGCAACTTCGTCGGTGCCGGCCGTTGTAATCAGGGCGCCCAGAGCGGGCGTGCTGGTCATGCCGCCGGTGATGGAGCCGAGATTGTTGAAGATGTCCAGCTTAAACACATAACGGCCGATGAGATAGCCGCCGATCATGGGGATCAGGGTGATCAGGGCGCCGTAGATGAACTTTTCAAAGCTCACATAGGTGATGAAGTTCACACCGCCGGGGACGCCTGCGCCAATCAGGAACAGCACCAGGCCCAGCTCCCGGAAAAAGTTCAGCGTAGACTTCTCAATGCGCATGTCGATCCTGCCGAAATGACCAAAATGACCTACGACCAAGCCGGCGATCAGGCAGCCGCCGGAGTTGCCAAGGGAGAAATTGATGCCGGGGATCTTGATGGCGCCGATCATGCAGCCCAAAGCGACCGCAAGAAAGAAGGGAAGGAAGCCGAAGGGATCCACTTTCTCCAGACTGCGCTTGATCTGTCCGGCGGGAATAATGTTGGCAGCTACAAAGCGCTTGCGCTCCTCAGCGATGTCAGTTTTCAGAATCCTGGGCATGAGCTGAACAAAGATTACAACACCCAGCACGCCGAATAGATAAGCGATGCCATAGCCAGCGGTAACAGCGTCAGAATCCGTCGCGACTTCCTTAGCTGCGGCGAGACCGGGGGTGCTGGTAAGCGCGCCGGTCATCAGGCCGGTAGCCAGATCCGCGCTGAGGTTTTTGTCTACAAGAATGAACAAAACGGTAACCAGCGTTCCGAGGCCGATGGTGATCATGCCCATGTAAACAAAGGACATAGTGGCGCGGTTGAAGCTGCGAAAGAACTTTGGCCCGGCAATAAAGCCCACAGAGGTGACAAACATGGCGGTGCCGATGCTGGAAATCAGGCTGAACTTGGCCTTGACGTCCGCATTATAGAGAACAATCTCTTTGCTGCCCACGGTAAAGGAGGGCACGTAGCTGGTCATGATCCCGTAGAGCAGCGCGGCAACCAGAACGCCGGCCGTGCCCAAGGAAATCCCTTTGATCGATATGGCGCCGAGAAAATAACCCACGGTGCCGATCAGGAAAACAACGAAGATCATGGAGAAGATGCTGGAAATCAGATTGCCCAGATAGTCCATGACGGTTCAACCCCCTACTGCTTGTATCAAGAATCGAGCGGAAAAAAAGGACGCAGAAACGCCTCCTTTTCATCGCCCAGAGCATTATAACATGAAAAAAGATTTAATCAAGAGAAAAAGGGGATTTTCCGAATGTTTTAATCGGAAATCCCCTTTTCTGCCCCGCCGGCTTCCGCCGACAGGAGCTGCAGCGGCGCAGCCCTGTCCGTCAGGGGCACAAGCTCCAGCTCCGCAAGCGAAAATTCCCGGCAAAGCGTTTGAAGATTCGTTCTTTTTTGCCCGATCAGCTGGGAGAGGCGGCTCGCCCCGATTCCCAGAACGACCCGGCTGCCCGGCCGGACGCCGGACAGCAGCTTCCGCGCCTGATCCAGCAGGATACGGCTCTTCACCAGCTCTCCCAGAGCTGGGTGAAAGGCGCCCGCTGCGGCGGCTCCTGCGGAGAGCTCCTCCGTGGGATTCAAGCCCAGTCGTATGATCGGGATCCTGGCTGCCTCAAACATCGGCACGAGCCTCGCGCAGATGCTGACAGCATCCTCCACGGTGTGTTCACGGTACTGTCCACTTTGCCACAGCTTGTATAGCGCGGTATCCTTCACGATCACAGTCGGGTAGATCCGAACGCCGTCCGGTTTCAAGCCTATCAGCCGACGCGCCGTCTCCACACAGCGTCCCGGCGTATCGCCCGGCAGGCCCGTCATCATCTGCAGGATCAGCGTAAAGCCAGCATCCTTCACTTGCACAGACGCGCGTTTAACATCCTCGGCGCTGTGTCCTCTCCCGGACACGCGCAGCACCTCGTCGTCCATGGACTGCGCACCGAGCTCGATCGTATCAACGCCATAGGCCCTTAGCCGCGTCAGAACATCAGCATCGATCGCGTCGGGACGGGTGGAGATTCGGACGCCGTCGATCACGCCCGCGTCCAGGCCATTTTTTGCCGCTTCCAGAAGACAGAGCTGGCTGGACACGGGAATGGCCGTAAAGCTACCGCCGTAAAACGCCAGTTGCCGCTTCACCCCGTTCCGGGGCAAAGCGGCGGCTTTCAAAAGGATTTCCCGCACCATGTCCGCGTCTGCGGGATGGTCGGCCCCCGTGATTCGGTTCTGATTGCAGAAGACGCAGGCATGAGGGCATCCCACATGGGGCACGAAAACGGGTAGGATACTCACCCGCGCGCTCATTTCTGCAAGGCCTCCAAAGCCTGCTTCGCGGCCATCTGCTCCGCCTCTTTTTTAGAGCGGCCGCTCCCTTCGCCCAGCGGCGTCTTATTGACGCTGACACGAAAGCAAAAGGTCTTGTCATGATCCGGGCCGCTCTCCCCTATCAGCTCATAGCTGATATTCTGATTCGGCACACGCTGAATCAGCTCCTGCAGCTCCGTCTTGTAGTCGATGCTGCGATGCCGGACGTCAAGCTCCGCGTGCTCCAAAAGCTGCTTTGTCACAAAGCGTCTGGGCTGCTCCAGAGATCCGCTGTCCAGATACATGGCGGCAATGATGGATTCCACCATATCGGCCAGAATCGAAGGACGCTCCCGTCCGCCGGTGCGCTCCTCCCCTTTTCCCAGGCGCATAGAAGCGCCCAGACCGAGGGCAAGGGCAATTTTATAAAGGCTCGCTTCACACACCAGCTCCGCCCGCAGCCGCGTCATACGCCCCTCGGGTATGGATGGGCTGTGGCAATACAGGTATTCCGCCGTGAGATAGCCCAGAATCGAATCGCCCAGGAACTCCAAACGCTCATAGCTTTCGCAGTAGTTTGCGTGCTTCTCGTTGGCATAGGAGCTATGGGTCAGCGCTGTTTCCAGATACGAAATATCCCGAAAACGATATCCGATTTTTTCTTGGAGTTTATCCATATTACTCAGCTTTCAGCTTCATATAGTCGATGGATTCGGTGATGTCCGCAATGATCCCGGACTCAACAAACGCAACAGCCTGCCGAATTGCCGAGAAGAAGCTGGCCTCATTGGAAGAGCCGTGGGCCTTGATCACAGGCTTGGAAATGCCGACAAGCGCCGTTCCGCCCACCTCGTTCACATCCATGGACTTCTTCATTACGCCCAGATCCTTTTTCAGGACGCCTGCCGCCAGCTTATTCACGGTGCTCTTATAAAACACGCCCTTGAGCGCTTTCATCATATATTTGATGACGCCCTCGGTTCCTTTCAGGAGAACGTTCCCGGTGAAGCCGTCGGTCACCACAACGTCCACGCTGCCGTCGAACACCCCGGTGCCCTCCACATTTCCGACGAAGTGGATCCTGCCTTCCGCATCGGCCTGACGCAGAAGCTCAAAGGTCTGATGCTGCAGCTCGCCGCCCTTGGTATCCTCCGTACCCACGTTCAGAAGGCCGACTCTGGGATCCTCGCAGCCCATGAGCTTTTTCGCGTAAAAGCTGCCCATGTAGGCAAACTGGAGCAGGTATTCCGCCGTGCACTCCACGTTTGCCCCGCAGTCGATCAGCATCACGCCGTGCTCACCCGCCGGCAAAACAGGCGCAAGCGCCGCTCTGCGGATCCCCTTGATGCGCTTCACCGTCAGCGTGGCGCCGGTCAAAAGCGCGCCGGTGCTGCCCGCGGACACCACGGCGTCGCCCTTACCGTCCCGGAGCAGATTCAGCGCGACCGCCATGGAGGAATCCTTTTTCCTCCGGGTCGCGGTACTGGGATCATCCTCCATGGTGATGAGCTCGCGGGCAACAACCAACTCGATCCCCGAGAGCTCCGCGGTTTCCCGCAGAACGATCTCTTTGACGATCTCTTCTTTTCCCACCAGGATCAAGTCCACGCCCAGTTCTCTCCTTGCGCGGAGAGCGCCCTTGACGATCTCTTCGGGGGCGTGATCTCCGCCCATGGCGTCAACAATGATCTTCACAATGAAAGACCTCCTTCTCCCGAATCTTCTCTATAGTCTCCAGGGAACGCCGTGAAATCTCGGCGTTCTTGTTTCTCTTTCCCTTGACCCGGTATCCCAGGGGGCTGATAATGCCGAAATTGATATTCATCGGCTGGAAATCGCCGACGCTGCCGCCGGAAATGTATAAGCCCAGCGCGCCGATGGCCGTCTCCTGCGGAAAATCCGCAGGCGGGAGCTTCAAAACGCGCGCCGCCGTCTCGATCCCAACCAGCATACCGGAGGCGGCGGATTCCACATAGCCCTCCACCCCGGTCATCTGTCCAGCGAAGGAAAGACGCGGATCGCTTTTCAGGCGGTAGTAGCGATCCAAGAGCTTGGGGCTGTTCAGATAGGTGTTGCGGTGCATGACGCCATAACGTACAAATTCCGCGTTCCTGAGCGCGGGAATCATGGAAAACACCCGCCTTTGCTCGCCCCAGGTCAGATGTGTTTGAAATCCGACCAGATTGTAGAGCGTCCCTTCGGCATTGTCCCGGCGAAGCTGTACGACGGCATAGTTTTCTTTCCCGGTTCTCGGATCACGCAGACCAACCGGCTTCAAAGGCCCGTACCGAAGGGTATCCACGCCGCGGCGGGCCATGACCTCCACGGGCATGCAGCCCTCGAACACACCGGCGTCGTCAAAGCCGTGTACAGGCGCCTCCTTCGCGGAGACAAGCGCCTCCACAAAGGCAAGGTACTCCTCGCGATCCATAGGGCAGTTTACATAATCCGCCGTTCCCTTGTCATAGCGAGAGGCGAAAAAGGCGCTGTCCATATCAACGCTTTCCAGCGTAACGATCGGCGCGACCGCGTCGTAAAAATGCAGATCGCTGTCCGGACAAAGCGCTGCGATTCTTTCGGCAATGGCGTCGCTGGAAAGGGGGCCCGTGGCGATCACGACCGTCCCCTCCGGGATCTCCACGGCCTCCGCCTCCACGAGTTCTACCAGAAGATGCTGACGGAGCCGCTCGGTGATATAACGGGAAAAGCCGATCCGATCCACTGCCAGAGCGCCGCCTGCCGCCACACGGTTTTTGTCCGCGCTTTCCAGGATCAGGGATCCAAGACGACGCATTTCCTCCTTGAGCAGGCCGACGGCATTGCTGAGCTCGTCGCTGCGCAGAGAGTTGGAGCAGACCAGCTCCGCAAACAGCGGTGAGCTGTGCGCAGGGGTCATCTTCCCCGGCTTCATCTCCACCAGAGTGACGGGAATCCCCCGTTTGACTAGCTGCCAGGCGCACTCGCTCCCTGCCAGGCCAGCGCCGATGACGGTGACTCTTTCCATGTTATTCCTTCGTTTTTGTTGTTTTTCTCGTAGACGGCTTTTTCTCTTCCGTCTTTTTTGTTCCGCCCTTTTTCGTCGCGGTTTTCTTTGCGCCCGGTTTCTCCGAATCTGTTTTCCTGGTATTGGTATTCTTTTTCTTGTAGCCCCGCTGATCCTCCGGCACATAATTCACGCAGGCCTCGTTCACGCAGAAGGGCTTGAGCGCACCGCGTCCGGATTTTTTGAACATGGTTTTGCCGCAGGCGGGACAATAGTCCTTCGTGGGGACTTCCCAGGTGATAAATCCGCAGTCCGTTCCGCGCTCGCAGGCGTAGAACACATAGCCCTTTTTGGAGGTGCGCTTGAGGATCTTGCTGCCGCATTTGGGACAGCGCCCGGGCATCTCGATAACGATGGGCTTGGTGAAGGTGCAGTCGGGGAAACCAGGGCAGGCCAGAAACTGGCCGAACTTGCCCTTCTTCACGACCATCTGTCTTCCGCAGACCTCACAGAACTCATCGCTGAGCACATCCGGAACCTTGACGCGAACGCCGTCCAGCTCCTGCTCGGCCTTTTCCAATTCCGCGTGAAAACCGCCGTAAAATTCCCGCAGGATCTCACGCCAGTCGGCTTTGCCCTGCTCGATCTCATCCAGCTCGGACTCCATGTGGTTGGTAAACTTCAGATCGACGATATCCGCGAAGTGTCCCTTCATCAGCTCCGTGACCACCTCGCCCAAAGGCGTGGGGCGAAGATACTTGCCCTCTTTCAACACGTAATCATGGGCTGTAATGGTGGTGATGGTCGGCGCATAGGTGCTGGGGCGGCCGATCCCCTTTTCCTCCATGGCGCGGATCAGGGTAGCCTCCGTGTAACGGGCGGGCGGCTGGGTAAACTGCTGGTCGGGAAGCATCTTTTCCAGTTTGAGCTCTTCCCCTTCCGTCAGAGAGGGCAGCGGATTGGAGATCTCATTGCTCTCCTCGTCCCGCGCCTCCTCATAGACCGCAGTGTAGCCCGGGAACTTCAGCTCCGAATAGCTGGCGCGGAAGGTGTACCCTGCGCAGAGCACGTCAACGGAGACGTTGTCGTACACCGCGTTGGCCATCTGACTGGCTGTGAAGCGTCCCCAGATCAGGCGGTAGAGCCGGTACTGCTCCTGGGTCAGATCCTTGCGAACCAGCTCCGGCGTCAGGAAAACATCCGTGGGGCGGATCGCCTCATGGGCGTCCTGTGCACCGGCCTTGGTTTTGAAGCGGCGCGGCTCGGCGGGCAAATATTCTTTTCCATAGTGCTCTCCGATATGACTGCGTGCGGAAGCAATGGCCTCCTCGGAGATCCGGAGAGAGTCTGTACGCATATAGGTGATCAGGCCGATCGATCCGTGGCCGGTGATCTCCACACCCTCATAGAGCTGCTGCGCAATAGACATCGTGCGCCGCGGGGTCATATTCAGGCGGCGGGACGCCTCCTGCTGCAGTGTGGAGGTAATAAAGGGAGGCGCGGGGCTCCGCTGCTTCTCACCCCGCTTGACAGTCCCCACCGTAAAGGGCTGATCCTGGGTGGCCGCAATGACCGCATCCACGTCCTCACGGCATTTGATCTCCTGCTTCTTTTCGCCCACGCCGAAAAAGCGGGCGGTAAAGCTGCCGCTGTCGGCGCGGTGCAAAACCGCGTCCAGAAGCCAGAACTCCTCCTTCACAAAATTCTGGATCTCCTCTTCCCGGTCGACCACCATCCTGGTCGCCACCGACTGTACCCGGCCGGCGGAGAGACCGCGCTTCACCTTTCTCCACAGGAGAGGTGAAAGCGTATAGCCGACGATCCTGTCCAGGATCCGGCGCGCCTGCTGTGCGTCCACAAGATCCAGATCGATGTCTCTGGGGTGCTGCATGCTCTCGGTGACGACCCGCTTTGTGATCTCGTTAAAGGTCACCCTGCGGGCCTTTTCATCCGGCAAATCCAGCAATTCTTTCAAATGCCAGGAAATCGCCTCACCCTCCCGGTCGGGGTCGGTGGCGAGATATACGGTTTTGGCGCTCTTGCTGTCTTTTTTAAGCTGCTGGATCAGCTCCGTCTTTTCCCGAACGGGAATATACTGCGGCTCAAATCCGTTCTCTATATCAACGCCCATTTTGCTTTTGGGGAGATCCCGCAGATGCCCCATGGACGCAGTAACCTTATAGTTTCCGCCAAGGTATTTTTCGATGGTCTTCGCCTTGGCGGGAGATTCCACGATAACCAGGTCTTTTGCTCTTGCCATGACTTGTCCTCACTTCTTCGTGATATTCAACGCGTAATAATTTCCCGGCTCTCTCCGAACATATCGGCGGATGGTAAGCATCGTCAGATCCTTCAAAACGGCCGCGGTGGAGAGGCGCGTTGCGGCAATGATGTCGTCCACATGCGTCGCGCCCTTGTCGATGGCCCCTATGATCAGGAGTTCCTCCTCCGAGAGCGCGGAAAGCTGCTCTCTCAGGTCAATATAGCCCGCCCCCTGCGGCTTGTCAACGGCTTTTTTCTCGTCCTTACCGGTCGAAGGCCTCTTTTCGGAGCCTTCCGGCGCATATGCGCCCTGCCTGCCGGGATCCGTCAGCCTGCCGGGAAACAGATCCGTAAACTCCTCCAGCACGTCCCAGCCGCAGGTGACCAGCTTCGCGCCGTCCTGGATCATGGAGAGCGTGCCGACACTGTTTTCCGCATCCACGTTGCCGGGTACGGCAAAAATCTCCTTCCCCTGCTCGATCGCCTCTTCCGCAAAAAGACGGGTACCGCTGCGCTCCGGGGCTTCCACGATCACGACACCCACCGAGAGACCCGCGGCGATCCGATTCCGATCCCGGAAGAACTGTCGCTGGGATCGCACGCCGGGCGGGATCTCCGTCACCAGGGCGCCGCGCACCGCAAGCTCCCGCGCGAAATGGCCGTGCTCGTCATGATGGGAGGTACCCAGGACGCCGATGCAGGGACTGTCCGCCAGCAGAGCGCCTCTGGCGGCCTCCTCATCGACGCCGCTGGTCAGAAGGGATACCACCACGCCGCCGCCCTTGCCGATTTGAAACGCCAGGTCGCGTCCCATTTTCCGACCGTATACACTGGCCTTTCGCGTGCCGATGACAGAGATCACAGCCTCGTGATCCACGTCGGGCAGCTTTCCCTTGACATACAGTACCACGGGCGGCGCAAAAATATTCCGCAGTCTGGACGGATAACTCGCGTCAGCATAACACAGGATACGGATATTCTGCTCCTCGCAGGCCTCCGCGATCCGGTTTACGGGAGAGAGATCCCGGCGCTCCAAAAGCTTGGCCTCCTGCTCCGTGATCCCGTTTACCAGACTGAACTGTCCCTTAGGGGCAAAAAAGGCCTTTTCCGCATCCCCGAAGTGTTCCACAAGCGATGCCTTGGCCTTGGGACTGACCGCGGCGGCGGACAGCCAAAGCCAGTAATCCAGCGCAGCCACCGGCGCGCCCCCTTCCCCTCTTTTATTTCTTCGCTTCCCACATCAGGATCGCCGCGGCAACCGCGGCATTCAGAGATTCACTGTCAGGCTGCATGGGAATAATGATTTTTTTCTCGCATCGATCCAGGATCGTTTTGCTGAGTCCTCTGCCTTCGCTTCCCACGGCAAAGGCCGCGTGTCCGAGAGAGACAGCCCGCAGATCCACCGCGTGCTCGTCCAGCGCCGCCGCATACAGCGGCAGGCCCTGATCCCGCAGGAAATCGAACAGGAAAGGCTCCTCCATTTCCAGCACAAGCTGGCGGAAAATCGCCCCCATGGTGGCCCGTACGGTCTTCGGATGATAGAGATCCGCGCAGGCGCCGGTCAGAAGAACCGCGTCGACGCCCAAGGCGTTGGCCGTACGGATGACGGTGCCCACATTCCCGGGATCCTGCACACCCTCCAGAACAACGACGTTGCGGAGCGTGCCAGGCTTTTCACAGCCACGCATGACGACCGTAAACAGCGGGCCCGGGCTGTGAAGCAGGGGTGAGGCGTAGTCAAAGAGCTCCGCCGGAGCGAGATACTGCGGTATTCCGTCCGGAAGGGGCAGAAGCTCCTCTCCTTCCTTCCAGAGGACACTGCTGATCTGCGCGCCAAAGGCAAGCGCCTCCCGCAGCGTTTTCACGCCGTCGCACAGAAACTCTCTTTTTTCCCTGCGGTACGCGCCGTCCGCGGCAAGCAGACGCACATGTCGAATATAGGCATTTTTCCGAGAATGGATGCTTTCCACGATTCAGCCCGCTCTCCTTTTTTTGCAACTCAACAGACCATATCATACAATGCGAGATTCAAATTTGCAAGCCCCCGATTCCGGATTGTTCAAGGCCAAAGATGCATAACAATACCCATGGAGCGACGCTTTGCGCTGTCGCTCCATGGGTAATGATTAATGAAGCCTGGATTTGAAGTCTTCGGCCGCTTCCAGTTGCTCCTCCGCGCTGGCCAGGGTCGTCAGCGTGATGTTGTCGCCCCCGTGCAGTCTGGCGAGCTCCATCCGCCGCCCTTCCCGATCCTGGGGCGTGACCTCGGTATATGTTCTCCCGCCGCGCTCCTCCTTGGCAATGAGATAGTGGCTGTCCGCCATGGCGGCGATCTGCGGCAGATGGGTCACGCAGAGCACCTGCTTGCCGCGCGATACGGCGTAGAGCTTCTCCCCCACACGCTGGGCGGCAATGCCGGAGACGCCAGTGTCGATCTCGTCGAATATCAAAGTGGGAACCGGATCGTTTGCGGCAAAGACATTCTTCATGGCGAGCATGATCCGGCTCAATTCACCGCCGGAGGCAATACGGCTGATCCGGCCCAGATCCTCTCCCGCGTTTGCAGACATCAAAAAGCGGATCTGATCTGACCCGTCGCCATGAAAGCCCGGCTCGTCCTCCACAGGTAGCTGCTCGACCGCAAATCGAACCGAAGGCATATTCAACTCCCGCAGCTCGGAAACGATCCGCTTCTCCAGCGCGCGGGCGGCCGCCTGCCGCTGTTCGCTCAAAACCATAGCAGCCGCACGGCAGCGCTCCTGCTGCGAAGAAAGTTCCTTTCTCAGCTTCGCACAGCGCTCCTCCGCAAATTCGATGCCGTCAAGCTTTTCCCTGCAGGCAGCCAGATAGTCGATCAACGCGTCCTCGTTCCGCCCATACTTTCTCTCCAGCTTTTTCAGAAGCGAAATCCGCTCCTCAAGCGCGTCGTATTCCTCGGGGGAGAAATCCAGACTGTCCCGGAAATCCCGCAGGACTTCCGCGGCATTTGAAAGAGAAAAGGACGCTTCCCGGAGCGAGGCAGAGGCGCTCTCCAATTCGGGTACCAGCGCCGCGGCCTTGCCGGTGTAATACTCTGCGTTCTGCGCCAGAGAAACGGCGCTGTCCTCCTGGTCGGTCAACAGGCGAAGCGCCTCATCCAGGGCCTCCGTCAGCTTTTCGCCGTTGCGCAGCAGATCTCTTCTGGATAAAAGCGCTTCCTGCTCCCCCGCCTTCAGTTCGGCCCGCTCTAATTCTGCGATTTGATACCGGAGGCTCTCGCTGAGCCGTTCCTTTTCGACCTCGTCCAGATCCAACTGCTCCAATTCGGCGCACAGCGCGCGATACCGATCGTATTCGGTGTGAAAGCGATCGAGCTGAGGCTGCAGCGCACCGAAGCGATCCAGATACGACAGGTGTCTGCGTTCATCCATGAGCTGTCGACCGTCATTCTGCCCGTGGATGTCCACCAGAAGCGCGGAGAGCTCCTTGAGCTGCGCGGCGGAGACAGGCGAGCCGCACACTCTGCAGGAGCTTTTCCCGTCGGATAAGATACGCCGCTGCAGGATCAGCTCCTCCTCCGGCTCGATCTCGTTTTCCCGCAGCCAGTCCTCGGTTCCGTCCAGGTCGAAAACAGCCGTGACCAGAGCCTTATCCGCGCCGCGGCGAACCAGCTCCCGGCTGACGCGTTCCCCAAGCACCGCGCCGATGGCGTCGATCACGATGGATTTGCCGGCACCGGTTTCCCCGGTCAGCACGTTCAACCCCTTGGAAAAACGGATCTCCGCCCGTTCGATCACCGCAATATTCTCAATATGCAGCTCGTTCAGCATCTTGCCGCCTCGCAGTCTTTTATCTCAGCTTCTCGTATGCGATCTCGTAAAAACTCTTCCGCCCCAGATCCGCCATCAGGGTGTGATGCTGGGATCGGTGTACTACGACCTCGTCTCCGCCGCACAGATCCGCGACCGAGATGCCGTCCACCGCCAGATAGGCCCTGCGTCCGTGGAGCCGTTCCGCAGTAACGCGGACGGTTCGCTGCGGGTCGAGCACAAAGGTTCGCGCACCCATGACATGCGGACAAATGGGACTGACAATGATATTTTCTGCCTCCGGCTCGACAATGGGCCCGCCGGCGGACATGGAGTAGCCCGTGGAACCGGTGGGAGTCGAAAGGATGATGCCGTCACCGGAGATTTGAGAGACCCGGTCGCCGTTGCACCAGGTGGTCATGCCGATACAGTCACCGTAGCCGTGGAGCACCACGTCGTTCAGCGCGCGATCCTTACAGATCATGGTTCCTTCACGCCAAAGCTCCACCTCCAGCATCATGCGGCTGGAGATCCGATAGGCGCCTCTGGCCGCAAGCACGACCAGGGGCAGATCCCCCGGCTCCAGATTTGCCATAAAGCCCTTGGTGCCGAGATTGATGCCCAGCAAAGGCACAGGCACGCTCTGAAGCTTCCGTACGACCGAAAGGATCGTGCCGTCTCCGCCGATCACAACCGCCAGCTCGCACCGGGTCGCGATTTCAGAGAGCTTCTGATACTGCAGGTCAGAGGGCAGAGCCTCCGGCTCATCCTCCGCAAACACAGGACAGATCGCCGCGGAAAAGCCGGACTGCTCCAGCAGGGCGCAGCATTCCCGGGTCAGCTTCAGGTCGATATCCCGAAAGGGATTGGGGCAAATTGCGATCACGTTTTTCCCTCCATAAAAGCCTCATGAGAGGCGCGCACAACCGCAGCCGCATCCAGCGGCGGCGCGGGAAAGCTCCCATTTTTCAAATGACAAATGTATTCGATATTACCCTCTGGCCCGCGGATGGGCGAATAGTCCAGGCCCATCGCGGTAAAACCAAGGTCGGGAACAAAATCTAGGATCCCCTGCACCACCTGCAGATGGACAGCCGGATCCCGGACGACGCCCTTTTTCCCGACTTCCTCTCTGCCGGCCTCAAACTGCGGCTTAATCAGGCAGATATAGTCCGCGCCGGGCTTGAGAAGCGGCTGTACAGCGGGAAGGATCAGACGGATGGAAATAAAGGAGACGTCCATCACCGCAAGATCCAGCTCCTCCGGGATCTGGTCACGGCTGATATAGCGCAGATTGGTGCGCTCCAAATTGACGACCCGCGGATCCGTACGCAGCTTCCAGGCGAGCTGGCCGTAGCCCACATCCACAGAATAGACCTTTTTTGCGCCATGCTGCAGCAGAACATCCGTGAAGCCTCCTGTAGAGGCCCCGCAGTCGATACAGAGCTTTCCCGCAGGATCCACGGGAAAGACCTTCAAGGCCTTATCCAGCTTGAAGCCGCCGCGGCTGACAAAAGGCAGCGCCTCTCCGCGCACCTCGACTGCCGCCTCAGGATCCACGGGCATCCCCGGCTTATCCGCACGCTGGCCGTTGACAAAAACAAGACCGCTCATGATCGTGGTCTTTGCCCGTTCCCTGCTTTCTGTAAAGCCACGCTCAAACAAAAGCTGATCCAAACGCTGTTTTTTCATGCCCGCTCCGTCGCTTTCCCGCAGAGCTCGCACGCCGCGCGCACGATCGCCTCAGCGTCGATCCCATAATCCCGCATCAATTGACTCCGGGAACCGTGGGTCACGATCCCCTCGCCGAGATTCAGAAGCCGAATGCCGCGAAGCGAGATCTCACGCTCGCCCGCCTGGGTCAAAAGCTGCTCACCCAGGCAATCCGCGGCACAAACCTCCTCCGCGGAGACCAGGCGTCCCGTTTTGCGCAGAGATGACAGGGCCTGCTCCCACGGGGAGCCGTCGATGCGGTTGATCTTCACGATCTCCGCCTGAACGTCCCTCTTTTCCAGCTCGCGCGCGGCGGCAAGCGTTTCGTTGACCATCGTCCCGCAGCAAAGGAGCGTAACGTCACCGCCCTCGCGCAGAAGCTGCGACGGCTCGCAGGACGAGTCACGGTACTCTCCCTCCCCGCCCCGGGGATAACGTATGGCAACCGGACCGGTCATCTTGAATAACGCCTGCTCCAAATGGTCGCGCAGCTCCCGAAAAGAGGCCGGACAAAGGATCTGCATACCGGGAACCGAGTGCAGATACGCAAGATCAAACAGGCCGTGATGCGTCTCTCCGTCGCTGCCCACAATGCCGGCGCGATCCACACCCAGCACCACATGGAGCTTTTGAAGGGATATATCGTGGATCAGCATATCGTAGGCCCGCTGCAAAAAACTGGAATAGACGGCAAAAACCGGAAGAACGCCCCGGCTGGCCATCCCCGCCGCAAGGGCCGCCGCATGTCCCTCGGCGATCCCCGCGTCCACAAAGCGCGCGGGGAACTGCTCCGCGAATCGATCCAGGCCGGTGCCGGCGGCCATTGCCGCGGTAATGGCAACCAGGTTGGGCTCCCGCTGTCCGAACTCGCACAGGCTTTGTCCGAAAACCTCGGAGAAGCAGGTGCCGCCGGATTTCAAGGCCCCTGTTTCCGGATCGAAGGGGCCGACCCCATGGTAAAGCTCCGGATGGGCCTCCGCATAAGGGCAGCCCTTGCCCTTCTGGGTGAGGACATGCACCAGAACCGGACGCCGCATTTCCTTGGCCCAGCGAATCACACTCTCCAACTGATGGACATCGTGCCCGTCCACCGGGCCCATGTATTCCATTCCGATGGCGGAAAGCATATTATCCGGCAAGATCCGTTCCTTCACCCATTCCTTTACGCTGTGATTCATGCGATACAGCCTGGGTAAATGAGAAAATGCATCCCGGTACCAGCGCTTAAACTCGAAATAGCCGGGACGGAGCCGCATTTTTTGCAGAAGACTGGCCATCCCGCCCACATTGGGGTCAATGGACATGTTGTTGTCGTTGAGAATGACGACCAAGGGTTCCCCACTGGCGGCCGCCGCGGTCAGTCCCTCGTAGGCGAGCCCTCCGGTGAGCGCGCCGTCCCCGATCACCGCCGCGACGTCATACTGCTCGTGCCGCAGAGAACGGGCCTTGGCAATACCCAGCGCCACGGAAACAGAATTGGAGGCGTGTCCGGCAATAAAGGCGTCGTCCACGCTCTCATAGGGCTTGGGAAAGCCCGAAAGCCCGCCGTCCTGTCGAAGCGTCGAAAAACGCTCTCTCCGGCCGGTCAGGATTTTATGCGTATAGCTTTGATGCCCCACGTCAAAGACGATCCGATCCGTTTTGCTGTGATAGACCCGATGCAGGGCGACCGTCAGCTCCACAGCCCCCAGGTTGGAGGCAAAATGGCCACCGGTTCTGGAGACGCTTTGGATCAAAAACGACCGAATTTCATCACATAAGGGATCCAGTTCCTCTACGGACAGCTTTTTTACGTCGTCAGAACTCTGGATCTTCTCTAAAATGCTCAAATTAAACCCCTATCCGCCTGTACTTCAATTCCTTCTCCGCGCGAGAGAATCCGCCAGCTCGCAGAGAAAGGCCGTATCGGAAAACTGTTCCGCAGCCGCGCTTCTGGCAAGCTCGGTGTATCGAAGAATCAAGTCCTCGCATTTCTCCGCGCCGTACAGGGCCATATATGTGTTTTTATCTTCCTGCCGGTCAGAGCCGATGGGTTTTCCCAGCTCGGTCTCCGTGCTGAGCACGTCCAGCATATCATCCCGAATTTGAAAGGCCAGCCCAAGAGCGGCGCCGTAACGGGCAGCCGCGTCCTCCTGCTCCGCCGTTCCGCCTGCCGCGGCGACGCCCATGAGGCACGCGGCCGTCAGCAGCGCGCCGGTCTTACGGGTATTGATCTGGGTCAATTCCGCATCACTCAGGTGTTTCCCCTCGCCAAGCATATCCAGATATTGTCCCCCGCACATCCCGTCCAGCCCCACAGCGTTGGCAAGATGCTCCGCGCAGCGGGCGCGGCGTTCCGCCGGTAGACCGCAGCGTAGGATCGTCCCGAAGGCCTCCGCCTGCAGCGCGTCGCCTGCGAGCGTCGCCGTGCATTCGCCGTAGACAACATGGTTGGTGGGACGTCCCCGGCGCAGCTCGTCATTATCCATGCAGGGCAGATCGTCATGGATCAAGCTATAGGTATGCAGCATCTCGATGGCGCAGGCGACCGGCATGGCAAGCTCCACATCCCCGCCGGCAATACGGCAAAACTCCAGAACCAGAGTCGGACGGATCCGTTTTCCGCCGGCAAGAAGGCTATAGCGCATGGCATCCGCCAGACCGGAGAGCGGATAGTCCTCCTCCGTGAAAAAGCAGCGCGCCAGGGCGGCGTCGATCCTTTCCTTATACTCTCTCGCCGTCATATTACGCCTCTTGCTCAAAGGGGAGCTCTTCCGGCTGCCGATCTGCGCCCTTGCGAAGCATGACGACCTTCTGTTCCGCCTCGTCCAGTTCCTTGCTGCAGGCATTCAGCAGGCCGGTTCCCTCTTCAAAAAGGCTGAGGGAATCCTGCAAGGGCAAATCGCCCTTCTCCAGATGACGGACAATCTCATCCAGTCGTGCAAGCGACTGCTCAAAAGTCATTTTTTCTGCCATTTTTCCATCTCCCTTTCCGTACTGTCGACCGTGAGACGGCCGCAGCCGTCCGAAAACCGCACCACGACATGCTCCCCGGGTATCAGATCCCCGGCGCGCCTGACTACCTCGCCCTTTTCCCGGGAGACGACTGCGTAGCCTCTGGCCAGAACCCGCAGCGGACTCATGGCATCCAGAGAAGCGCAGAGCGCGGTAAAGCGCTGTTTCTTCACGGCGATCTGTCTCTCCTGCGCGGCAAGCAGCCGATCCCGCATGCGATCCAAATCGAGTCTCCTGTCGTCCAGATACGCCCCAGGCTCACGGATAACACGCTTTTCCCGCAGGGCGTCCAGGCGCTGAGACAGACTGTGCAGTTTTTTCACCATGGCCTGCTGCGCGCGGATTTGCAAAGCTTCCAGCGTTTCCCGCATCTCCATTCGATCCGGCACGGCGATCTCGGCGGCGTTGGACGGGGTCGAGGCCCGGCGATCCGCCACATAATCCGCAATGGTCACGTCAGGTTCATGCCCAACGGCGGAGATCACGGGGATCCGCGACTGAAAGATCGCCCGGGCGACACGCTCGTCATTAAAGGCCCACAGATCCTCCATAGAGCCGCCGCCGCGTCCGGTAATGATCAGATCCGCCAGGTCAAATTCATTGACATAGCGGATGGCGCCGACGATCTCAGGCGGCGCCTCCGCTCCCTGAACGCGAACCGGGAGCAGCAGCAGCTTGCTCATGGGCCATCTCCGTCCAAGGATCCGGATCATATCATGAACCGCTGCGCCGGCGGATGAGGTGACGATGGCAATGCGTTTGGGAAAGGCCGGAAGCGGCTTCTTGTGCGCCGCGTCAAATAAGCCCTCCTGAGAGAGCTTCTGTTTCAATTGCTCAAAGGCGATCTGCAGATCCCCCATGCCCTCTGGCATCAGAGACATACAGTAGAGCTGATACGCGCCGTCCCGCGGATAAACCGCGATCCGCCCAGCGGCCGTGACCCCCATCCCGTTTTCCGGACGGAAGCGAAGCTTCATGGCGCTGCTCTTGAACATGACGCAGCGAAGACTGCTCTCGCTGTCCTTCAGGGTAAAGTAGTGATGGCCGGACGGATAGACTTTATAATTGGACAACTCTCCCCGCACACTCACGCCGGCAAGCATCGGGTCAAGATCCATGAGACCCTTGATGTAGTTGTTCAGCTCCGTAACGCTGAGAGTCTGTCTTTCCATGCTTACTCCTGCGGCTGCGGCACGTCCTGTGAAAACTCCCCGCGCATGAAGCCGCCCAAAACCCCGTTAACAAAAGCCACCGTATCCGGATTGTCATACCCCTTGTCCAGCTCGACGGCTTCATTGATGGATGCGGCAGAAGGGATGTCCTCCATATACAGGATCTCGCAGATCGCGCAGCGCATAACGGCCAGCGCCGTTTTGGAGATCCGTTCCAGCTTCCAGCCTTTGGCATAGCGCTCGATGAATCCGTCGATCTCGCTGCGGTTCTGCGCGGTCAGCGTCGTCAAACGGCGAATGAAGTCCATCTGCTTGTCGTCGGGGTATTCGGCAAACAGCTCCTGCTCGTCGGCAAGGCTTTCAAAATGCTCCCGTTCGAAGAAGGACTCCAGAAGCGCATCCGGCTCCTGCCCGCTGTTGGCGGCGGCAAAGGAAAGCTGGATGGCAAGTTCCCTGGCTACGGTTCTTTTCATAACCGATTCTCCTCAGATATCTTATTTCTCAAACGCGATGCCCGTGACGTGGACGTTGACCTCGACATTTTCAAGCCCCGTGGTGGTCTGCACCGCTGCGAGGACCTTGTCCTGCACAGCCCGGGCGACCTTGACCACATTGCTGCCATAGGAAATGGTAATGATGGTGTCGACCTGAACCTTGTTGTCTACAAATTGAACTTTCACGCCCTTGGAAAGCGTGCGGATCCCGAGCAGCTCCGTGATTTCAGAGCCGGCCGTATTGGCCAGGCCGGAAACGCCCTCCACCTCAAGGACCGCGCTGCGTACCATGCTGGCGATCACGTCTTCGGAAATGTTGATGCTGCCGTTGGCTTCCCGGCAGGTGATATAGTTTTCGCCCATATTTACTCCTCCTGAGTCAGAAACGCTTTACAATTCCACGCAAGCCGAGGGGCAGAAACACTCCTTCTGCATCAGCTCAAATGAATTCAGAGTATTTTATCACAATCTTTAAAAAAAAGGAAGAGCAATCCTGAAATTCCTTCAAAAAGCGAAAAGCAGGGCCGAACAAAACGTTCGACCCTGTCTCCGACCCTCATGATCAGCTTCGAACCTCAATGATGCTGAGCTGAGAGGCGTCGTATTCCGTTTCCTTGCAAATGATATCGGTGATTTGGGCGACGGCTTCCTGACTCAAGCCCTCCTCGGGCGCGGGCACGGCCACCGTGATGGAGTTGTTGCCGATATAGACCACACAATCCACGAAATCCTTAGCAAGCAGCAGGTTTTCGATCTGGGATTCCTTCATGGAGCAGGCCGCCATGGCGCTGATGGCGTTCATCGCGCTGTCAATGGTCTCCTGTGACGCGGCGTCAGACGTGGCCGCCGTTTGGAGCAGCTCAAGCGCCTCGTCTCTTGAGGTCTGCCGGGTCAGCCGCGCTTCCGCAAAATACGCGGACGCGCCTGTGGCGATCTTCTCGGCGTAAGCCGCGTCCGCGCTGGCCCGCGCATCGTCCATGGCCTGCACCATCTCCGCGTCCGGTTTTCCCCAACGGTGATTGTAAGACCAGTTCAGCGCAACCGCGGCGCAGACGAAAAGCAGCACCGCAATCATCGTAATGTTTCGTTTCCTGTTCTTCACTTTCATCTTCCTCCCTATCCTGAATCCGCCAGTTTGAGTACGGTGATCTTATCCGCCCCGAAGCCAGTATATGCGCCGACAGCCCGTATAATATCCAGGCGCACAGCCGGATCAGAGGCGCCCCGGCAGACCACCACCACACCGCTGTCCGAGATCAGCACCCTTGCCTCCCCCACCCCCTGGGTCTGCGTCAGCAAGTCCTGCAGCAGCAGATCCTCCTTTCGCTCCGTCGACTTATCTCCGCCGCCCGAAGGAAGAAGAAGCAGAAACAGCCCGACCAAAAATATCAAGGCGGGTATCTTCAGCTTTCCCATCCAGGGCCAATGGTTTTTTCCTTCAGCCATCTGTGATCCACTCCTGACGATGAAGCTGGATACCAAGATCCGCCTCAAGCAGCCGTGATATCTGCTGCTGCTCATCCTCGCTTCCATCGAAAACGAGCACCGCCGAATCGGGGACCCAGATTCCCTCGGGGTTCCAGGACGCATGGATCTGAAGCGACCGAAGCGATATGCCCATGTTCTCTGCCTTGTCCAGAATGTATGCGGCGCAGCGTTCTTCTATGACACGTCGATTCAATTCCCTGGAAAGCTGTTGACTCTCCTCCAGAAACAATTGCTCCCTCTCCCGGTTTCTTGCAATTTCCAGTGCGTATTCGTCCAGATCAAGTATTCCGATCCCATTGAAAATACAGCCCAGAAGCGCCGCAGAACAGGCAAAGCGCATCACCCGCTTCACACGGCCCTCCGGCGCGAGGGTCAGCGCTGCTCCCGCCAGGATCGACACAGCGCAAAGCTGCCGAATCAACGCCGCCATCACCCTGTCACCGCCCGGATCCCCGACATTACGGATAAAAACAACATGATCCCATAGCTGCCGAGCAGGCCCAGCAGCATACCAAAGCAGGAGCCGATCCCGCCAAGCAGCTTTGCGTATCGACCGCCAAGCGTGAGATCCGACGCGGCGGAGGCAGCCTTGAATACCAACAGCTTCACGGAAAGCACAACAAATGGGCCGGCACAGATCGCACAGACCGCGATCAGGCAGAAAACGCCGGCGGAGTTTCGGATCAGCTTCGCAGCCGCGAGCAGCGCCGCCGCTGAGTCCGACAGAATCCCGCCAACAACCGGAAGCGTGGTGTGGATGAGAGTTTTCGTGGCCTTCACCGTCGTCTGGTCTGCGCTGCCTGATATCACTCCCGTAAGAGACACATAGAGCCCAAAAGCCGTTGTCATGACGGTCATAGCCGTCACGGCGCACCATTTACTCAAACGCCCGACGGTTTCCAACAGTGGATTTTCAAATAGACTCGCGCAGATCGTCACGGCAAGAAAGGCGCGGATCAACGGAAGGATCAAACTCTGGGATAAGGAGATCATCACTTCCATCGCAAAACTGAGCGCTGCGTATTTTGCCGAAGCGGAAACTGCGGCACCGCTCAAGGCCAGAGATGTAAAAAAAGCCGGCAGGGCTGCCTTGGAAAAGTCCGACAGCAGACGCAGCGCATCAACGGTCTGAGAAATGACGCTCTCCATCCCCCCTGCCAGCAACAATGCCGCTGCACAGCAAGCCGTAATTTCAATGGGTTCCGCCCCAACCTGCGGCAAACACAGGGCCCCTGCAAGGCCAACCAGCAGCGAAATCGCCACCAGGATTCCCGCAAAATGAAGTTCCTTGCGAAGCTGAGAAGCCAGTCCCGCCCGGACGCGCTCCCATAGTCTGGCTAGTGCGCCCCGCGCATCGTACGATCCGTCGAGCTTTATCTCCCCACTGATCGCGCGTTCCTCTTCCGGCAGGCTTTCCTCTATCCCGTATAACTGCGCATACAGCAGCTCATCCTCCTTTGGCTCTTCCGCATAAGCGCGAGACGGAAAAAGGGGGATCAGCAGCAGTAAGCAAAGCAGCCTTTTCATAGAAATCCTCCCACCATCTTCAGTACGCTTAGCAGAAGCGGCATCACCGTACTCATGGCACAAGCGCAGCCTGCGAGCTCCATGGCCGCTGCGGCGGCGTTCTGGCCGGAATCCCTGCAGAGCTCTGTGGAAAATCTTGTAACGATCGAGATCGCAAGACACTTGAGCACCGGGGCGACGGAAAGCTCGCTCCCTTCCGTCATCCGCCTGACCTGCTCCCGCAGTTCGCGCATCCCATCCAGAAACCCCGCCGACGCGATCAAAACCAGCGCCGCTGTGAGGGCGCCCAAGAGCAGGGCCAGCTCCGGACTGTTTTTTCTAAGCAGCAGCCCGACAACGGAGCTCACCAGCGCTGCCCCCGCCGCTTTTAGAACCAGTTCCACTTTATAAATCGAACAGGGTCTTGATCATATGAAACAGCTCACTGATTTTTTGCACCACGATCATCAGAACAACCACAAGCGCGGCGATCGTGGTCATCAGCGCCTGCTCTTCCCTGCCGGATCGCTGCAGCAGAATATTCAGCACAGCCACCAGGATCCCTACGGCCGCGACCTTGAAAATCAGATCAACATCCATTTACACTCCTACAGCAGAAGTATCACAAGCAGCGCGCCGAACGAGGCACTGAGTCCCAGAATCAGTCTGCGCCTGCCTGGAAGCAGGCGTTTCTCCCGTTCCAGCCTGTCCTGCAGAGAATGTGCGCAGCGCTGCAGCTCCATCAGCTGCGTATCCAGATCATAACGGCCCAAGACCATTCCCAGTTCCTTCAACAGCCCACGATCCTCCTCCGACAGCAGCGCGCAGCTCTCCTCCCCCGCTTCACACCACAAAACGCTGAAGTCTTTCTCTCCCAGATCCTCCAGACGCTCGGAAAGCGCTTTGAAAAGCGCGGCGGCGCATCCTCTCGTTCTCTCGGCAAGCATGGCGCAGAGCGACGGGATTGGCGTTGCATGGGCCGAGAGCTCTCCCTGCATGATCTCCAACGCTTCGCACAACTCCTTCAACGCGGCCACCCGCCGCCTTTTCTCCCCAACCAGATTCAATCCGAAGCTCAAACAGGATGCAAACAAAAGCAGCAGTCCAGCCGTTCTCCTCATATGATCCGTTCCAGACAGTAGCTGCGTTTTCCGCCGTTACTTTGAACCAGGAGCGCATATTGAAACACACCCCGTAGAAGCAATTCCCGAAAACGCTCCCGCAGACGCAGCTCGGCAAGAGATTCCCCGTGGACGCTGGCCAGGATCCCGATCCCACAGCCGAAGAGCTGTTCGACCGCTTCCAAATCCCGTCCGTGCGTTATCTCATCCATGGCCAGGATCTGAGGGTTCATTCCCCGCAGCAGCATCATTGCCCCCTCCGCCTTGCTTGTCCCGGTCAGCACATCTGTACAGGGCCCAAGATCGAAGGGGCTGAGCAAATCCTCCCTTGCAGCGATCTCGTTCCGCTCGTCCGCAACCCCTACCCGATAACCCCGCAGAGACAACAGTCGTATGAGCTCCCGCAGCGCGGTGGTCTTCCCCGCGCCCGGTCTGCCGATAATCAGTGTGTTCCCAAAGCCGCCACGGCAGATTTCCTCCGCCTCCGCACGACAGATATCCCGATGCTCCCTCGGAATGCGTATGGCCAAAGAGCTCAAACTGCGAAACCCGCGCATCTGTCCGTCCCGCAGTACACAGACGCCGCAGATGCCGATCCGGACCCCGCCGCTGTTGAAATAACCCTCAGAGAGAGCCGGCGCCGCAGTATGCAGCGACGCCCCCGTCGCTTTTTCCAAAACCCGCTGCAGCATCCCTTCCTCAACCGTCTGCTGCAGAAAGACCGTCTCTTTCCCATCCAGCAGATAGCTTGGCTTTCTCCCGACCCGCAGACGAAGTTCCTCCGACTGAGTCGGGATCCGGGAGGCTGCGTGTCTCCATGCTGCAGGCAGGAGACTCAGCGCCCGTTCCATTCTGTCCAAGTCCATCACTTCCCGAGTCAAATCTATGTTCGGAAAGCAGAATTATTCTTGAAACTTCCCCTTTGCTGTGCTATGATTCTAACGTAATCTCTAGCAGGAGGAACAATACATGAGCAATTTGAACATTGAAACCCGTATCATCGTGGACGCCGCAATTTTCTTCGGCGGATTTCTCTGGAGTTATTTATTTGTACGTCAATTCCTTTATAATCTCCTCGTCGCCTATCCTTTGATCAGAAAAATGAATGCCCTGCAGGAGGATCTGATTGCCCCGGGCGCAAAGACGTACACAAACGTCTCCTGTGTGATTTCCGGGCTTCTCTCACTTGCCATTCTCTTCCCCATCGTGTATTTCTGCAGTTTGGAAGTAATCCTCTGCTTCTGCGGAGGCGCAGTTCTGGCAATCCTTCTATTCCTCCTGCGGATGAAGCCCAGCAACAAGTCCATGTTCGACTTGTTCGTCAGCGCCTACTATCGCTTTGTCCCGGACGACGAACTGCGCACGATCCTGTATAAAAAAGAATATAAAAAGGTCAAGTCACGCTTGAAAAGCATGGGCATCTCCGGTGACTTTATTCCGGAATTCAAAGCCTGACCTTTTCGCTCAATGACAGAAAGACGTCCCGATGTTTGTCACATCGGGACGTCTTTCCGTTTTGTCTTTTATGCATCGGGCCAGGGCAAAAGCTCTCCGTTCTTGACTAGAAACGCTTCCGCCGCCGTCCGCGCCATGGGAGCATCCGACAGGGAATCTGAATAGAAGCGTTCTACACGCTCTCCTGGGAAAGCCTTGCGGAATCGACGCAGCTTCTCCTCGTCGTGGCAGTTCAGACCGTGGATTTTTCCGGTATAGGGATCCATGTCGGTAGCAAGAAGCCGGATCCCAAGTTCCTCGCAAACGGGACGCAGCAAAAACTCCGGGGAGGCAGAAAGGATCAGATCATCCGGCTGCTTCCGATCCAAATACCAGGGCGCAAGATTTTTCCGATACTCTGCCCAGAAATCCGCAACCGTCTGTTCCACACTCTCCAACAAAGGCAGAAACGAAAACAGCTGTTCCTTCAACTCCTTGGTTTCGCACTGCTTCATAAGCCAGCGAAGCCCCACCACGGAAGCGCCGGGAAGCGCCTTCAGCACCGCGCGCGGATAGTGGCGTAAACAGTAGCGCAGAAAGCAAGCCGAACTGTCCGGGTAAAAAACAGTTTTATCAAAATCGTAAACGTTCATAAGGCCACTCCCTACGATTCAAGGCCAAAGGCCCGCAGTCCGTTGAGAAGCGCAAGAGCTGCGGAAAAAGTGGAGCAAAAGGCGGCCGCACCGATCGGCAGTACACCCGCAAGCGCCAGAATCATCAACACTGCCTTTACGCCAAGCAAAACCCCTAGATTCTCCCACAGGATCCGTCGGAGGACGCGGGCGATGTGCATAGCTCTGGGAAGCGCGGCAATCTGATCATCCAAAAGGAGAATATCCGCCGCATCCGCCTCGCTCCCGGCACGCAGAGCGTCGATGGCAATGCCCACGTCGGCCCGCTCCAGCATTTTTGCGTCGTTGATCCCGTCCCCAACAAAGCCAACGCTGGTTCCGCCGCCCTTTCCGGAAATCAGATAGTCGATGGCGGACAGCTTCCCCTGGGTCGTAAGCTCCGTCCGGAGCAAATCAAAGCCGAGCGAGGACGCAAGCGGACGAGATGCCGAGAGAACATCCCCTGTCAGCATTACAAGCTGCTTCACCCCGTAGCTGCGAAGCGCCTCCAACGCATCAAAAGCACCGTCTCGCGTCTTATCGCTGATGAGGATATGCCCCCAATAGCGGTTTTCCACCGCCACATGGATGGCCGCACCGGAACGGGACGGCACCGCATAGTTGGTCCCATGCTCTTCCAAGAGCGCAGCGTTCCCCACATACACATGTCTGCCCTCGATGAAAGCGCTGACCCCGCGTCCAGGCGTCTCCTCCACCTCCAGGACGCCCTCCGCAACCTCCGGCGTCCAGCCGGCGGCACGTTTCAGAAGCATTGCAAGCGGATGATGAGAATAACTTTCCGCCGCCGCGGCAACGGCCAGCAGATCTTCCTGGGAGACCTTGTTGGGATAAACACCGGTGATGGTGTAGCGCCCCTCCGTAATGGTTCCGGTTTTCCCGAAAACCATAGTTTTTACGCTGGCCAGTATCTCGAAGCAATCGTGGCCCTTGCTGAGGATCCCGCGGCGGATCCCGCTCATTTCCGCGCCAAGACAAGCCAGGGACAGCGACAAGATCAGCGCGCTGGGAGAGGCCAGAAGCAGGAAAATGACCGCACAGCGGATCCAGCGCGCCCAGTCGCCAGAGATCAGGGAGGGGATCAGGGCCAGCAACAGCGCGAGTACGCCCACCGCAGGGCCCCAGTAAGCGGCGATCTTATTGCTCAGGCGTTCAGGCTCCGTCTCGTAACGGGAGGAGTTTTCCACTTCATGGAGAAGTCCCGGCGCAATGGATTCCGCAAAGCTGCGGGTAACGCGCACACGAAGCTCCGCGCCGCAGTTCACACTGCCTGAATACACCTCGTCGCCTGCCCCGAGGGTCTGCAGCTCGTCTCTCCCCGTGAGGGGAGAAAGGTCGATCGAGCTGATTCCGGAGAGAATAACGCCGTCAAGGGGGACGATCTCACCCGAGGGGACCCGAATGATCTGCCCTGGCTCAACCGCCTCCGGCATGATCTCCATGGTGTCCTCCCCCACCTCAAGCAACGCCTTTTCCGGCAATTTATCCCGCAGGAGGTCAAAGGCAGCGGCGCCGCGGGTCTCCGTATAGGCCTCAAGCACCTGCGCAAGACGATAGAGGATCGCGGCAATGGCCCCGCCGGTCTCCTCCCCGATACAAAAGGCCGCGACCACGCCTGCAAGCACCAGCAAATCCTCATCCGGCCACTGTCGGGAGAAGATCCTGCTGAGCTGGCGAAGCAGCGCGGGGGCAAAGGCAATCACTGCGGCAAGCGCAAAGACGCAGAGTACCGCCCAGTGCGGGAGCGGAAGGATAAGCCCCAGGATAAAGAGAAGCGTGGCGCCCAAAAGAAGCAGCATCTCCCGCGTGGAAAACGGACGCTCATAGTTCTTTTTCCGGATCGTATGTTCTCCGCGCAAAATGAGCCGCGGCAGTTCAGGAAACCGCAGGCGAGCAAACAAACTATTCTTTTTTTCGGAAGGTGCAAAATGCTTTGCCATATTCCATCCTCCCAAAGTTTTTTCTTTTTTCTATTGTACCTTTTATTTCTTCCCAGGTAAAGACAAAAATTGCATATTTTTTTGGAATAAGTCTGCCGCGAACGCAAAAGATAAGCACGGGCAAAGACCCAATTCGATCAAAAGGAGATGGAAACATGTCTACCAATTCCAGCAATCATCTCGTGAACCCCGCTGCCCGTGAGGCCATGGACAAGTTCAAGATGGAAGCCGCCTCCGAAGTCGGCGTCAACCTGAAGAACGGCTATAATGGCGAGCTGACCAGCCGTCAGGCCGGTTCTGTCGGCGGCCAGATGGTCAAGAAGATGATCGAGGCCTACGAGAACGGCATGAAGTAAGCGATCCGCTTGCGTTCGGTTGCAGGAAAGCAGCAGCTTTCCTGCAATTGATTTTTCGCGCATAGATGATGCTGCAAACATTCGATGATACAGGAAAACAGACCCGCCGAAGCAGGTCTGTTTTTTGTTTCACTCTGGACTGAATCGCTCACTTGGTCAGATAATTGCGCAAAAGCTCCTGCAGAAGCTCGTCCCGGTCGATTCGACAGATCAGGGTGCGGGCGTTGTTATAATTGGTGATATAGGTCGGATCCTCAGACAGGATATAGCCCACAATCTGATTGATCGGATTATATCCCTTGACCATGAGGGAGTTATACACGGACGAAAGAATCTCCCGCATCTCGGCTTTGCTGTCCAGCGCTGTGAATTTTCTGGTGACATCCTCCATGACGATCCCTCCTTTCCAGAAATCTCGACCTTATTATAACAGATATTTTCGTCAAGTAAAGTCGAAAACTGTCTCTTTTTTCGATTTTTCAGCGCATCTCCGCGTTGAATTTCTCCTTCAGCAGCTGCAGCACCCGCTGGACGGTCTCCTCGGCGTGATCATCGGTGAGGGTCTGGTCCTCGGCCCGCATGGTCAGGGAGAAGGCCACGGACTTCATGCCTTCGGCAATATGATGGCCGGTGTACACGTCGAAGAGCGTGCAGCCCTTCAGATACCGGCCGCCGCCGGCGAGGATGGCCTCGGTCATGTCGCCCACGGGTACCTCCGCGGCGCAGACCACGGCGATGTCCCGGGTCACCGCCGGGAAGCGGGGCAGAGGCTTGAACACCGGCAGGCTGCCCTTGACCTGCAGCAGCGCCTCGAAAGACAGCTCCGCGCAGTAGAGCTCCGCGTCCACGCCGTAGTTGGCGGCCACCTGGGGATGGATCTGGCCCAGGACGCCGATCTCGATCTCGCCCACGAAGACCCTGGCGCAGCGGCCGGGATGATAGGCCGGATTGCCGCTCTCACGCACAAAGTGCGGCGCGCCCGCTCCCAGATCCTCCAGCAGATTCTCCACCCAGCCCTTCAGCACGAAAAAGCTCATCTTCGGCCCGTAGGCGCCCAGAGAGACGATCTTGGGCTCATCCGCCAGGCCGTCGGGCCGCTTGTTGTACACACGGCCGATCTCATAGAGGGCGGCCTCCCTGTTGCGGTAATTGAAGTTCCGCGTCAGGATCTCCAGCATGGAGGGCAGAATGGTGGTGCGCATGATAGACGTATCCTCGCCCAGGGGGTTCAGGATCTTCAGGCTGTCCCGACGGGGATCGTCCTGGGGCATGCGGATCTTGTCATAATAGGTGGGGCTGATGAAGGAGTAGGTGATGATCTCGTCCAGTCCCATGCTGCGGCAAACCTCGCCGATGCGACGCTCCGTCTGCTGCAGCTCGCTGTAGCCGCCGGCGGTGCTGATGCCGCCGGAGAAGGCGATGGGGATCTCGTTGTAGCCGTAAAAGCGGGCCACCTCCTCGGCGACGTCGGAGTAATGCTCCACGTCGCCGCGCCAGGAGGGCACCAGGATCATGTCCCCATCGAAGCCGAAGCCAAGATCAGTCAGGATCTTCCGCATGAGCCCCTCGTCCAGATCCGTGCCCAGGAGCGCGTTGATCTTCTCCGGCTCCAGCTTCACTCTGGTCTGGGGCTTTTTTCCCGGATAGACGTCGATCACGCCCTCCACGACCTCGCCGGCGCCCAGGAGCTCCACCAGCTCGCAGGCCCGGTTCACGGCCTTCAGGGTGCCCTCGGCGTCCAGGCCCTTCTCGAAACGGGAGGAGGCGTCGGTGCGCATGCCCAGGGCGGTGGCGGTGCGGCGGACGGAGGGGCCGTTGAAGCAGGCGCTCTCAAAGAGCACCATGGCGGTGTCGCCCACGATCTCGCTGTTCTCGCCGCCCATGACGCCGGCCACGGCCACGGGACGCTTCGTGTCGCAAATGCAGAGCATGCCGGGGGTCAGCGGCCGGTCATTGCCGTCCAGGGTGCGGATGCTCTCCCCTTCCCGGGCCACGCGGACACGGATCTCCCCGTCCTGCACGCAGCTGAAGTCAAAGGCGTGCATGGGCTGGCCGTACTCCAGCATGACGTAGTTGGTGATGTCCACCAGATTGTTGATGGGGCGCATGCCCGCGTTGCGGATCCGCTCCCGCATCCATTCCGGCGAGGGGGCGATCTTCACGTTCTTCACCATACGGGCAGTGTAGCGGGGGCAGAGGGCCGGGTCCTCGATGACGATCTTCGCCAGATCCGCAATATTGCCGCCGGCCCTGGCCTGCACCGCCGGCTCGTGGAGCTTCAGCTCCTTGCCGAAGGTGACGGCCACCTCCCGGGCCAGGCCGATCATGCACAGGCAGTCCGGCCGGTTGGGAGTGATCTCGTACTCCACCACATGGTCGTCCCGCCCCAGGAGCTTCGCCATATCGTCGCCGGGCCTGCAGTCCTCATTGAGGATCAGGATGCCGTCCTCGATGCAGTTGGGAAACTCCCTCTGCTCGGCGCGAAGATCCGCCAGGGTGCAGATGGCGTCCTTCTCGGTGTTGTAAGCCACCAGGTCACCCGCGTGGACGTTCTGGCAGTCGGTGACCGTCTCGCCGCCGGTGGCCAGCGAGCACTTCCAGCGGTTCACGCCGGCGTTCTCCACCGCGCTGACCTCCGCCGCAATGACCTTGCCGAAGATCCGGTCCCCGCTCTTGATCGTCGCGGGAATAGAGGGCTTCAGCGGATCGATGGGATGATAGTTGTTCAGCAGGGCCGCGGCCTTGATCTGACCGTAGGGGAAGTCGTGGACGTCGGCGGCCAGCTCCTTGAGGGAGCAGAGCATACCGTAGGACTCCACGCCCCGGAGCTTGCCCTTCTCGATCTTCGTGCCGTTGGGGAGCAGGGACTTGTGCAGCGCGACAGGCACCAGGTCGCCCACGTGGACGTTCCAGGCGCCGGTAACGATCTGCACGGGGGCCTCGCCGCCCACGTCGATCTGCGTCACCAGCATGTGGTCGGAATTGGGGTGCTTCTCCAGGGACAGGATGCGCCCCACCTTCACGTTATGGATGGTCTGGCTCAGATCCTCGGTGACCTCTACCTTGGAGCCGGAGACGCTCATGGCCTCGGCAAAGGCTTTGTCCCCTACCTCCTCCAGAGGCAGATTTACAAACTCATTGAGCCATTTTCTCGGCATTTTCATATCAATAAATCCTCCTTTTTGGCTCCCCCGTCTTGCGGGGGAGCTGTCGCGAAGCGACTGAGGGGGCTGCAGAATGCCCCCTATCGCCCCTGGCGGGGCACTTCCCCCCTGGGGGGAAGCAGGTCAGAACTGCTCCAGGAACCGCACGTCGTTTTCGAAAATCAGACGCAAATCCGTGATCTTGTACTCGCCCATGGCCAGGCGCTCCAGGCCCATGCCAAAAGCCCAGCCGGAGTACACATCCGGGTCGATGCCGCAGCCGGAGAGTACCTTAGGGTGCACCATGCCGGCGCCCAGCACCTCGATCCAGCCTTCGCCCTTGCAGGTGGGGCAGCCCTTACCGCCGCACTTGTGGCACTGGATGTCCAGCTCGCAGCTGGGCTCGGTGAAGGGGAAGTGATGGGGGCGGAAGCGGGTTACGGTACCCTTGCCGTATATTTTCTCCACCACCAGGTTCAGGGTGGCCTTCAGGTCCGCCATGGTCACGCCCTTGTCTACCACCAGTCCCTCGATCTGGTGGAACATGGGGCTGTGGGTGGCGTCCACCTCGTCCTTCCGGTAGACCCGGCCGGGGGCCAGGACCCGGATCGGCAGCTCCCGGGTCTCCATGGCGTGGATCTGCATGGGAGAGGTCTGTGTGCGCAGCAGGATCCTGCCGTCACGGGTGAAATAGAAGGTATCGGTCCAGTCCCGGGAGGGATGTCCCTCGTCGATGTTCAGCTTGGTGAAGTTATAATCTGCCAGCTCCACCTCCGGGCCGTCCAGGATCTCAAAGCCCATGCCGATGAAGATGTCCTTGATCTGGTCCAGCACATTATACATAGGGTGCTTGTGACCAAGATGAGGCTTGACGCCGGGCAGGGTCACATCCAGGGCCTCCCGCTCCAGCTTCTTCTCCAGCATGGCCTCGCTGACGGTGCGCTTGCGCTCGTCCAGCAGGCTCTCGATCTCGGCGCGGACCTGGTTGGCCAACTGCCCCATCACCGGGCGTTCTTCGGCGGAGAGCTTGCCCATCTGCCGCAGGATGGCGGTGAGCTCGCCCTTCTTGCCCAGGTACTTGATGCGCAGTTCCTCTAAACGGTCCACATCCTCCGCTTCCGAGATGGCTTGCAGGGCCGCGTCATGCAGAGTCTGCATCAATTCTCTCATGCTCATACTAAATCTCCTTCCTTATAGCCTCCCCTGCCTCAGGGGAGAGAACGACGAACAGCGAAGTGTGAACAGTTGTGGCTTCGCCTGCGGCGACAGATTTTATTTCATCACGCCTTTGGCGTGAAGCCATATGTGTTCTCTGCTTTCCATTCCTTGTTCACAAAAAAATAAGCTTCCGTCCCACGCTGGGACGAAAGCCATTGCTTCCGTGGTACCACCCACATTCGATTCCGCAGAATCGCACTCTCGGCGCGATAACGGGCGCCGCCCGCCGGGGATTGGCCGGCGCTCCCGGGCGAACCAAGCTTCCCCGACGCAGAGGGCTCACAGCCGACGACCCTCATTCTCTGCCCGTCTGTCCAGAAACTATTTTCCCGTTCACAGCAGGCATAGAGTATCACAGAATTCACAATTATTCAAGAGGATTTTTGTCTTTTTTACCGAATAAAGGTTTGACGAGGCATGGTAATGTGATTATAATGAGCGTGTATGCATAGTTTCATGGTATCACCGAAACGGAGGTACCTATGAAAAAACGCTTTTGCCTGATCCCCTTGCTGCTATGTCTGTTCCTTTGCGGGTGCGCAAATGCATCCCAGACGCGCTTCGAAGCCTTCTCCCAGGAACTGGCACAAAAGAAGAGCGTGGCCTTTACCGCCCATCTGCACGCGATCTATCCCAACCGTGACGCCGACTTCGATCTCCGCTATGAACAAGCGGACGGCGTAGAACAAATTACCGTCTTATCGCCGGGACGAATCTCTGGCATCACCGCTTATGTGGAACGCGGCCAAAGCAGCCTGCACTATGACGGGATGATCCTGGACACCGGGGATTTGGACGCCAACGGGCTCACACCCATGTCTTCTCTTCCGCTGCTGATGGACGCACTGCAGAACGCCCACGGCGACGCATATTGGGAGGAGGATGGCTGCAGCGCTGTAAAACTGTTATACAGCGACAACTGCAGCGTTCAAGTCTGGTTTAACGCGGATTATATCCCATGCCGGGCAGAGATTTACAGTGACAACAACCTTACCGTATCCTGCGAAATCGAAAACTGGAGCTAAAGCATGAACGATTTACAAAAGAGAACCTGGGCGGAGATCTCCATGTTCAATATCCGGCACAACTATGAGGCCATCCGCGCCGCGCTGCCTGCCGACTGCCGCTTCCTGGGCGTGGTGAAGGCCGACGCATACGGCCACGGCGCCCTGCCGGTGTCCCGCATGCTGCAGCAAGCCGGGGCGGACTATCTGGCCGTCTCCTGCCTGGACGAGGCCTTGGAGCTGCGCCGCGGCGGTATCCGCATGCCGGTGCTGATCCTGGGCCACACCCCGCCTGAATACACCGGGAAGCTCATTGAGGAAAACTTCACCCAGACCGTCAGCGCCCTGGCCAAGGCCCGGGAGTATTCTGCCGCGGCCTCCGCCCTGGGAAAGACGCTGAAGGTCCATATCAAGCTGGATACCGGCATGTCACGCCTGGGCTTCCTCTGCGGCGGGGACTATTTCGATCTCGGCGTGGGGAACGTGATCGCCTCCTGCAAGCTGCCGAATCTGGAGCCGGAGGGGATCTATACGCATTTTGCCGTTTCGGACGAGGCGGGCGAGGACAACGAGGCCTATACCCGAGCGCAGTTCAGCTTGTTTCTCCGCGTCATTGAAGCAGTGGAAAGCCGCTGCGGCTTTCACTTTGCCATCCGGCACTGTGCCAATTCCGGCGCCGTGGTGCGCTATCCGGAGATGGCGCTGGACATGGTGCGGCCCGGCCTGCTGCTCTACGGCTACGGGGACGATACCGGGCGCCTGGGTCTGAAACCATGTATGCGGCTGGTCACCACCGTGAGCACCATCAAGCACTACGAGGCCGGCACCAGCGTCAGCTACGGGCGGCACTTTGTGACGGAACGGCACACCCGCATGGGCGTGCTGGCCATCGGCTACGCCGACGGGCTGCCGCGGATCCTCTCAAATCGGTGCAGTTTTTTTGTGGCCGGCGGCTTCGCGCCCCAGCGGGGCAACATCTGCATGGACATGTGCATGGCGGATCTAACAGATCTGCCCCAGGCGCAGGTGGGCAGCGAGGTGGAGATCTTCGGCGAGCACAACGACCTGGACGCCCTGGCCGCCGCCGCGGGCACCATCTCCTACGAGCTGCTCTGCGCGGTTTCCAAGCGAGTACCGAGAGTGTATAAGCTTTGAGCTTTGAGTTTTGAGAACATGACGCCGCATCCTTTTTGAGATGCGGCGTCATTTTTGTTGAAGTCCATTACTCCTCCACCACCCAGGGCAGCTCCACGAAGGTGGGCTCGTGGCCCAGGGCGGGCAGGATGGTGTCGAACAGCTCCCGGGTGCTAAAGCGCAGGCTGGAGGTGTTGATGCAGGGATGGCAGCCGAAGTTCTCCTCCTGCAGCAGATCCTTGTCCACCAGCAGGCGCACGGCCCCGTCCCTGTCGTTCATCAGGCCCAGGACGCTGACGGAGCCCGGGGTGATATCCAGGTACTTCTCCATGTGCTCCGGCCCGGCAAAGCTCAGGCGGGCCGAACCGATCTGTTTGGAGAGGAGCTTGGTCTTAAAGGGCTTCTCCCCAGGCATGATGAGCAGGTAAAAATCCGTCTGCTGGCGGTTGGTGAGAAACAGGTTCTTGCAGATCTTGCAGCCCAGCAGGCCCTCCACCAGCTCGCAGTCCGGGATGGTGTCGGCGTGCTCATGATCCACCCGGTAATACGCGACGCCCAGGCGATCCAGCAGGTCATAGCAGCGCGTCTCCTTGGGGATGCGCTCCCCCTCCGGACGGCCGCGGTAAAGATGTTCGTCAATATTCATAGCATTCCCTGTCAGCGGCGGGAGAAGCAGCATGCCCTCCCATACGGTTTATCTCTTGTTGGACGGCAGCCAGATGTGCTGCTCCTCGGCTTTCCGGATCAGCTCCTCCCGGAAGTCCGGATGGGCGATGTCGATGAGGCGGGCAGCCCGCTCCCAGGTGCTGCGGCCGGTGAGCTCAGCTGCGCCGTACTCGGTAACGATGGTGGGCGCCTGACTGCGGGGCGTAGTAATGATATCGCCGCCCATGGAGGGCAAAATGCGGGAGTGGAGCTGGCCCTTCTTGTCCGTGAAGGTGGAGGTCAGGCACAGAAAGCCCCGGCCGCCTCTGGACATTGCCGCGCCGGTGACGAAGTCAAGCTGGCCGCCGGTGCCGCTGATCTGCCGCGTTCCCGCGCTCTCGGAGGCCACCTGGCCGTAGAGATCCACGTTCAGGCAGCCGTTGATGGAGATCATCTTCTCGTTCTGGGCGATGACGAAGGGATTGTTCACATAGCTCAGGGGCGCTCCCATGATGCCGTCGTTCTCGTTGATCCAATCAAAAAGCTCCTGGGAGCCGATAGCCAGGCCCAGGACCCCTTTCCCGGGGTGCAAGGTCTTTTTCGCGTTGGTGAGCTTGCCCGCCTTGAAAAGGGCCAGGTATCCGTCGGAGCAGAGCTCGGTGTGCATGCCCAGATCCTTCAGATCGGACTCCGCCAGCAGCTCGCCCAGGGCGTTGGGCATGCCGCCGATGCCAAGCTGGATCACCGCCCCGTCTGGGATCAGGGGCAGCACATGCCCGGCGATCTGCCGATCCAGCTCCGAGGGCTCCGGGGATTTCATCTCCCAAAGCGGCAGGACCCCCGCCTCCACGATGGCGTCCACCCGACTGAGAGGGATGGAGACGCCCGCAGGGTCGCCCTTCACCCGCGGCATATTATCATTGACCTCCACGATGATCTTCTTCGCCGTGTCGGCAATGCCCCGCTCCGCGCCCAGGGCACCGGAGAGATTGAAGTTGCCCGCGTCGTCCATGGGGGCCACGGAGAGCATGGCCACGTCCACCGTCAGGAACTGGTGATAGTAGCGGTCTAGATCCCGGAAAAGCATGGGGGTGAAGAAGGCACGTCCCTGGTCGCAAAGCTTGCGCTCATAGCCGGAGCAGTGCCATGTGTTGTATACGAAGTGCTCCTGGCTGGGGTCGCACTCCGCCACGGCCACGGGGCCCCGCAGCAGGTTGCCGCGGATCTTGACGTGCCAGAGCTCGTCCCGCCGGGCGGCCAGGGCCGCGTCCAGTGTGGGCGGATAGCCGTTGTTGGAGCCATAGTCCACCCAGTCGCCGTTTTTGACCAGGCGCACCGCCTCTTCGGCGGAGCAGAGCTTGCTGCGATATTCGTTCATGAAGTTCATGCGATCACCTCTGGTAGAGTATACCATACTAGAAGGCCGTGCACAAGAGCGGAAATGCGGATCGGTGTGCTTCCCCCAGCGGGGGAAGCTGTCGAGCGCAGCGAGACTGATGAGGGAGAACGCTTTTCCCCGGAAATACAAATGTGCGCTCCTTCGCCGCTCTCCCTCACCTCCCCAGTGTGCGCACTGGGGTGTCCTCCCCCGCTGGGGGAGGAACAACGCTGGCGCTATTTCGCGTGGAGCATAGAAAAAAGGGCTGCCGAAGCAGCCCTTCATTTCTGAGGAATCTTTTGAAATGCTATGTTGAACAGACAGTTGGCTATCAGGCCTTCTGAGCGTTCTTGCTGTTCTTCTCGGCAGCAAGAGTCTTGACACCGGTGATGACCAGGATAACAGCCAGAACGATCAGGCCCAGAGACCAGATCATGGTGTACCACTCGCCCCAAATCGGAGTCTTGTCAGCAACGAGCTTGGCAACAGCTTCGGGATTGGTCAGGGTGTTGATCTTGGTGATCACAGTCATGATCAGAGAGGTCAGCGTGGCGCAGAGCATGAAGATCATCGGGAAGATGAACATCTTGTTGTTCTTGCCGATCTCACCCAGCCAAGCGGCAACAGCCAGCATGGCCAGACCAGCAAGCAGCTGGTTGGCAGCGCCGAACACGCCCCAGATCGCGGAGAGGTTCGGGTTCATGCCCAGACCGCAGCCGATGATGACCAGGATCAGGGTACCGACGATCGGGGTGGCAAAGAACTTGCGCACACCGGTCAGATCCTTGTAGGTCTTTCCTTCCGGAGTGAAGAGCTCGGCAAACATGTAGCGAGCAAGACGGCAGCCGGAGTCCAGAGAGGTCAGCGCGAAGACGGATACAGCCAGGGTCAGCAGGTTGTAAACAATACCCTGCTTCACAACAGTGCCGTCGCCGCCAAAGATCATGGCGAACATGGTGGCAAGGCCAGCGGCAAACTTACC
>JAEEGF010656967.1_pt1 | contig 82704 bp, 81 predicted proteins | sample 9134171 | NCBI WGS metagenome assembly JAEEGF01 (sample SAMN16246542, study PRJNA631951) | gut metagenome | biome: gut microbiome; feature: rumen; material: AP-attached | host: Bos | place: Iran: Karaj | collected 2018-10 | reverse complement strand
AAAAAATGCCTCCGATAAAACAACTCAATATTTTAATGCGGCTTTTTATCCTTTAAGCTACGCCCTAAGCTCACCGTCAATACTGCAGCACCTCTTGGTAGTCTGCTTTGAATGATACAGCGCCCGGTCCGCACGCTTGTAAAGATCCTCCGTATAGCCTAAAGAAGAAAATGCAAGACCGGCACTTATGCTGACCTTGGGTATTTCATCTCCCATTCCTTCCAAACTGACATTTATCTTTTCGATCTTGTTTTTTATGGAAAAGGCACAATCGTCCGTCGCATTTGGAAGAATGACCGCAAATTCATCACCGCCAATACGGATGACATAATCCGAAGTTCTGAACGTTTTCTTTAGCAGCTTTGCTATGGCCTTTAAGACCTTATCGCCCACATCATGTCCATACGTATCATTTACCGTTTTGCAAAAGTCCACATCGATCATCAAAAAGCCGACATTTATTTCTTCATCAAACTCTTTGATCACCAGCTCGTAACCTGTGCGGTTTATAAGACCGGTAAGACCGTCATGAGTAGCCTTGTGTTCAAGGTTTTTTGTCTGGGAAGAAAAAGATGACGACTGAAGGAACATGAAATACAGCATAAGCGACATCATCATGACTGTCTCTGAAGAAAAGGCCCTGAATCCCGCGAATTCCAGAATCATTCCTGTAATTACAAGAATCGAACAGCCGATGCCCATTCCGGCCTTTGCACGATTTTTCAGTTTTATATCTGCGGCTATTCGCACAAGAAAAATGACAAGATAAATAGGCGCGGCAAAAAAAAGCCCATATCCCAAAGGCCCGCGGATAAATTCCCTGTATTCATTGAAACTATAGAAAAGGTCGGTATAGAAAACGCTGGTCGCCATCAGGAAATTAAGCACAAGTGGAATGATCATTAACGCGTACGCTTTTCTCTGCCTGTCATGCGAAAGATCAAGTTCGATCCCAAGAAGCACATATATAATAAAAGGTCTTACAGAATACCCGAGGGCAGACCACACCGCTCTCATTATACTAGGATGTCCCAGTCGGTAAGCGATCTCATCCGCATTTTTGAAAAACAACTCTGCACCGAATGCTATCACTGCTATTATGAAAAATCTTTTTTTGACAACCGGGATCCTCTTGTTGTCAACGAGGAACATGAGAATTACTATAAGGCCGATCACCGGCGCCAGATTATCGGATATAAGCTCTTTTATGTCCATGCTCGCCCTCACTTTTCCTCTTTATTCGTGCGTAGAATTGTCCTGATAGTCATTATATCAAAATTATCAGTACTTGAAAAGAACTTCTGCTAAAAAAATGGGGCTGTAAAAAAACAGCCCCTTTTTCTCTTATATTATGCCTGTCCTGCCGAACCGAATGCCTTGCAAAGCTCGATAACCTTTGCGGTGATAGCGTCTGCGCCGGGCTTAAGGACCTTACGAGGGTCATAACCCTTGCCTGAAAGGTCTTTTTCTGCTTCGAAATACTTACGTGTTGCAGCCGTAAACTCAAGCTGAAGCTCTGTGTTGATGTTTACCTTTGAAACACCGAGTGTAACTGCCTTGTGAACCTGCTCGAAAGGAATTCCCGAACCGCCGTGAAGAACGAGAGGCTTGCCGTTTACTGCCTTATCGATCTCGTCGAGTCTTTCGAAGTTAAGGCCCTTCCAGTCTGCCGGGTAAGGTCCGTGAATGTTTCCGATACCTGCTGCAAGGAAATCTACGCCGAGTTCTGCTACAGCCTTGCACTCTGCGGGGTCTGCAAGTTCGCCCGATGATGTAACACCGTCTTCAACGCCGCCGATTCCGCCGACTTCGCACTCAACACTTACGCCCTTTGCATGTGCAAGTGCGATGATCTCCTTTGACTTTGCAACGTTCTCATCAAAATCAAAGTGTGAACCGTCAAACATTACAGATGTAAAGCCAACTTCGATACACTTCTTTGCGCCTTCGAATGTACCGTGGTCAAGGTGAAGCGCAACCGGAACCGTGATTCCCATAGCTTCATAAAGATCCTTTACAAGATCGGCAACGACCTTGAAACCGCCCATGTACTTTGCAGCGCCTTCAGAGACCTGAATGATGGTGGGAGACTGAGCTTCCTGTACACCTGCAAGAATGCACTTTGTCCACTCAAGATTGTTTGTGTTGAATGCAGGGATCGCATAATGTCCTGCGTGAGCCTTTTCTACCATTTCTTTTGCAGAAACTAACATGATAAAACCTCCAAATAATTATGATATGCTTTTAGCCGCACCTTGCGGCCCAAAGATCGTTAATATTATAACGCAATCGAATCGAAATTAAAAGTCTTTTTTTAAACGCTTTCTGTTTTGCCTGCATATGATGCCAGAAACATGAGCGTAAGAAGAAGCGTCATCGCGCTGACGGTATAGACCTCAAGCACCGTGGTAATGATTCCGTAGATGATAAATATCCACGCCGCGCACGCCATCATCAGCAAAAGCACTAAGCCTGTAAAAATGAATGCTCTATTACCTCTTTTTATGCTGCTGACCGTAAATGCTATCATTGCGGCCACAAGGCATAGCGGACCTATCATTGAAAGCGTGATGTGGATATTCGATATGACGGAGCCTTCATTGGGCCTTGGCTGATACGGTATTATTACGGCTACGGAAAGGATAATGCCTGCCGTCGCCTCAAGTATCCATGATGCCTTGCCGCGGTATTTGTTTACAATCAGCACAAGGCTCATAAACGATACGAACACAAACGCTGTAAGCCAGCCCCATATCATAAGCCCCCATTTATGTCCGTACCATCCGCCGACCACCGAAAGGTTGTATTCCGTCCATGAAGCATAGTTGCCCAGATATACGGTATAGCCGATCTCGGCTGCGGCCATTATAAGGCAGGCAATAAGCAGCGGCCACTTATATTTGATAACTTTTTCTTTGTTCATCAGCTTCTGTTCTGTGCATCAACAAGATTTACGCTGTTGTACATTTCGCGAAGGAGGGGTTTTTCGATCTTTCCTGTCGCATTTCTCGGAACCTTCGCAAAAATGATCTTTCTCGGACGCTTATACCTTGGCATTCCCTTGTTGAATTCTTCCACTTCTTCCTCGGTAAGGGTATGTCCTTCCTTTACTTCTATAATGGCCGCTGCGATCTCTCCGAGTCTTGCGTCCGCTATACCGATGACCGCAACATCCTTTATTGCATCCATACGGCTCATAAAGTTTTCTATCTCAACGGGATACAGATTCTCACCTCCACTTATGACAACGTCCTTCTTACGGTCAACAAGATATATGAATCCCTCCTCATCCTGTCTTGCCATATCTCCTGTATAGAGCCATCCGCCCTTGAGGCAGTCATGTGTTGCCTGCTCGTTTCTGTAATAGCATTTCATGACGCCCGGGCCCTTAAGGATGAGCTCTCCCACAACGCCCTGATCTACGTCTGCACCCTTTTCGTCAACTATCCTTGCTTTCCAGCCATAACCGGGAACACCGATAGCGCCTACTTTATGAGTATTTTCAAGCCCAAGATGCACTGCGCCGGGTCCTATGGACTCTGAAAGGCCGTAGTTTGTATCGTACTGATGGTTCGGGAAAAAGCTCTTCCATCTCTTTATAAGGCTCTGCGGAACAGGCTGTGCACCGATATGCATGAGTCTCCACTGGTCGAGCCGGTAATCTTCAAGCTTTATGTCCCCGTTTTCTATCGCAAGAAGGATATCCTGCGCCCACGGAACCAAAAGCCAGACTATGGTGCAGCCTTCTTCGGATATGGTCTCCATTATGGTCCTTGGATTTACCCCTCTGAGGAGCACTGCTTTGCTTCCGCTTATAAGTGAACCGAACCAGTGCATCTTTGCGCCCGTGTGATAAAGAGGCGGTATGCAAAGGAACACATCATCGCGGGTCTGACGGTGGTGCACCTGCTCCACCTTTGCGGAGTGCGAAAGTGCGCGGTGCGCGTGAAGTATGGCTTTCGGGAAGCCTGTCGTTCCGGATGAAAAATAGATGGCCGCATCATCATCATCAACTATGGGTATCTGCGGCGCAACGGACGCGCAGTTTGAAACAAGGCTGTCATAGCTTTCCGCATAGGGCGGACAGCCGACAGAACCGACAAAGAACAAAAGGCGGTTAACGTCTATTGCATCCGCGATCTCTTCGATACGTCCTATAAATTCCGGTCCGAAGAACAATACATCAACTTCCGCAAGGTCTAAGCAGTATTTTATCTCGTCTGCGGAATAACGGAAGTTCATGGGAACCGCAAGAGCGCCTGTCTTTAAGATTCCGAAATAGATCGGAAGCCACTCAAGGCAGTTCATCATCAAAATGGCGACCTTGTCACCCTTTTTAACTCCTCTTCCCAGAAGTAGATTTGCAACTCTGTTTGCCTTTTCATCAAAGACCTGCCAGGTTATCTCTCTGCGATAACTTGACATACGGCTGCCTTCGATAAGGTCATATTCTCTCCATGTGATCTTGCGCTTTTCCTGTATATCCGGGTTTATCTCGACAAGCGCGACCTCGCTTCCGTAAAGCTTGGCATTTCTCTCAAGCAGATCTGTTATGGGCATTTTTCATCCTCCAATGGGTATTCTTTTTGCCTTTAAAGCAATACACCGATAAAGTACATTCTATTAGTTTATCTCGCAAAAGTCAACCCGTATTTACCATATCTCACATTTCATATCTGCATATTTCACAGTTGCCCATGGCATATTCGAATATCTCGTCATTTGTCATGTCGACAAAGTATGTCCTTACAGCCCTTCCGAAGGTTCCGTGGCATACCCAAAGCACCTTTTTATCGGGATATTTTTGATATGTGTCCTCTATAAGGCTGTAGACTCTATGGCAGAGTCTCACAAAAGATTCTCCGCCCGGCTGGCGCACTGCAATATTTCTCTTGGCATGAATAAAGGTCTCATCAAACCTTGACACACCTTCGCATACCCCGAAGTTTTCTTCTGTAAGCCGCGGCTCTATGACAAATGAACGCCCGCCAAGCGCGGCTTCGGCCGTCTGCTGCGCACGGATAAGGGGAGATACAAATATCAGGTCGGGATCGATATTATCTATCTGTGTTGCCGCAGCCTCTGCCTGCTTTATTCCTTTTTCGGTAAGCGGGACATCGCTTATGCCGCATACCCTGTCCAAAAGATTATACTCTGTCTCGCCGTGTCTCATTACGTAAAGCTTCATATGCACATTTCCTTTTACAAAACTTAAAAAGGACTTCGCCAAAGGCGAAGCCCTCAAAAACAGTCGTTTTTAAATTGATTATGCTCTCTTCTTAGAAGCAACAAGAGCGATACCTGCAACAGCTACAAGTGCAGCAAGATATGCGATAGGAGCAACATCGCCGTCAGGCTGAGCTTCATCAGCAAGACCGGAAACTGTGAATGTTACTTCGATAGACTTAAAGCCTGTCTTAACAGCATCTGTAAGAAGACGAGCTGTCTCTTTGCCTGATACTGTAGCTACACGCTGATCAGAGAATCCGTCCTCATCAAATTCATTGAGGTGATCGGGATCATTGTACTCATTGTAGAGGTTGCAACGTGTTGTCTCACCCTTGCCATCTGCAGAGCATGTGTAAGAATCACCCTGAAGAGCAACATCTTCACCGTTAAGCTTGATAGAATCAACAGTGATGTAGAAAGGATACTTGTCTTCGAACTTGATCTCACCGTTCTTGATCTCGATAGCCATGAAAGGCTCAAGGTCTGTAGCTTCATCTACAGAAGCGGAAAGAGTATACTGTCCGTCACCTGTAATGTCAACTGTGGTTGAAGGGATGCCTACCCAGCCTGCACCGTTAACGCTTAAATAAGCTGTGCCATCTGCATAATCATCTGCAAAGCCAACACATGTCATTGTTGCAGCCATAGCGCCTGTTAAAAACAATGTAGTAACTTTCTTGAAATTCATTTTACTTTCCTCCTAGGTTAAAAGTGTAAAATATTAACTTATCCCGGCACGCCGGAAATTAAGCTCTTTTCTTTGATGCGACCATTGCGATTCCTGCAACTGCCGCAAGTGCTGCAAGATAAACGATCGGTGCAACATCTCCTGCTGCTTCGGAACCACCAAGGCCCTTGATCGTTCTAGTAAGGCGATTATAAAATGCTTTTTTCAAAAATGCAACAACTTTTTTGTGATTTTGTTATTTTTTTGTTACATTTCACTTAAAAAAGCCGCCCAGCCATGTATAATTTGCCCTTAAAACTCACTTTTTGATGGGGATGAGGGCCGTTTTGCCTCCCATGTAGGGTCTTAGAACCTCGGGAATGGAAACGCTTCCGTCGGCCTGAAGGTTGTTTTCAAGGAATGCTATAAGCATTCTCGGCGGTGCTACAACGGTGTTGTTAAGGGTGTGTGCAAGATATTTCCCGTCTTTTCCGGAAACCCTGATGCCGAGCCTTCTTGCCTGGGCATCACCGAGGTTAGAGCAGCTTCCGACCTCAAAATATTTCTTCTGTCTCGGGCTCCATGCCTCGACGTCAACGCTCTTCACCTTAAGATCTGCAAGATCTCCTGAACAGCACTCCAATGTTCTTACAGGGATATCCATGGATCTGAACAGGTCCACCGTGTTCTGCCAGAGCCTGTCAAACCACATGGGGCTTTCTTCGGGCTTGCAGACAACTATCATCTCCTGCTTTTCAAACTGGTGGATACGGTAAACGCCTCTTTCTTCAAGGCCGTGTGCACCCTTTTCCTTTCTGAAGCAGGGGCTGTAGCTGGTAAGCGTAAGCGGAAGCTTGTCCTCTTCAAGCATCTGTCCGATAAAACGGCCGATCATTGAGTGCTCGGATGTACCGATAAGATAAAGGTCCTCGCCCTCGATCTTATACATCATCGCATCCATTTCGGCAAAGCTCATTACGCCTGTAACAACATCGGAGCGGATCATGAAGGGGGGCACAACATATGTAAAGCCTCTGTCGATCATGAAATCCCTTGCATAGGAGATAACAGCCGAATGAAGTCTTGCGATATCTCCCATAAGGTAATAGAAGCCGTTTCCCGCAACTCTTCTTGCGGCGTCAAGATCTATGCCATCGAAGCTTTCCATTATCTCCGTGTGATAGGGAATCTCGAAATCAGGCACGACGGGCTCGCCGTAGCGCTTTACTTCTACGTTTTCGCTGTCATCCTTTCCTATGGGAACGGAAGGATCTATGATATTGGGGATGATCATCATCTTTTTCTTAAGATCTTCCTCAACGGTCTTTTCTTCTTCGGAAAGAGCGGCAATGCGGTCTCCATCAGCTGCAACTTCGGCCTTTACAGCCTCTGCCTCTTCCTTCTTTCCCTGCGCAATGAGCATACCGATCTGCTTTGAGAGTTTGTTTCTCTTAGCGCGAAGGTCCTCTACCTCGACCTTTATCTCACGGTTCCTCTTATCAAGAGCGATGACCTCATCGACCAAAGGAAGCTTTGCATCCTGAAACTTGTTTTTGATGTTCTGTTTTACCGCGTCGGGATTTTCCCTGACAAATTTGATGTCTAACATCTCTTTCCTCCGAAAAACTACTGTATTTTAGATATGTAAAAGCATTGATGAAAAATAAAAATATACGAGAAGCGAAATGGCGTCCACTATTGTGGTGATGAAGGGGCTTGCCATTACCGCGGGGTCAAAGCCTATCTTTTTTGCAAGCAGCGGCAGTGTACAGCCCACAAATTTCGCACAGAATACTGTCACGACCAGAGTCAGGCATATGGTAAGCGCTACCATCAATTCAAGACCGTCGAAAAGCATGAGCTTTGCAAAATTGCATACGGCAAGTGTGATTCCGCACACAAGTGCTACCCTGAATTCTTTCCATATGACCTTAAAGATGTCTCTGAACTCGATCTCGCCAAGGGATATGGCACGGATTATGGTGACCGATGCCTGTCCGCCCGAATTGCCGCCCGTATCCATGAGCATCGGGATATAGGCTGTAAGTATGACATACTTTGCAAGAGCATCTTCAAAGGACGAAATAATAAGTCCCGTGAAGGTGGCCGATATCATCAAGAGCAAAAGCCATGGAATACGGCTCTTCCAAAGATCAAAGGTCGACTGCTTTAAATAGGGCTTGTCGGCAGGCACGATAGCTGCCATCTTCTCGATATCCTCTGTGGTCTCCTGTTCCATGACATCGAGTACGTCATCGACCGTTACGATACCTACAAGTCTGCCCTCTCCGTCAACGACGGGCATGGCAAGAAAGTCATACTTTGAAAAAGCAAGTGCGACCGCCTCCTGGTCCTCTAATGTGCCGACAGAGATTATATTCTCCTCCATGAGTTCTTCCATGGTGGTCTCGCTTTCGGCAAGGATCAGGTCTTTTATGGTGACCATACCTATTAATGTCCTGTCCTTCTTACAGACGAAACAGGTATTTATGGTCTCTTTGTCGATGCCTCCTCTTCTTATATGAAGAATGGCATCATCCACCGTCATATGCGGACGAAGTTCCACAAACTCGGTGGTCATGATACTTCCGGCACTGTCGTCCGGGTATTTTAAGATGTTGTTGATCATCCGTCTTTTTTCGGGGTCTGCCTGGGTAAGTATACGCTTTACCACATTTGCAGGCATTTCCTCGACGATATCAACCGCATCATCCACATAAAGCTCATCGACCACTTCCTTAAGCTCGTTATCGGAAAATCCTTTAATGAGCATTTCCTGCTGGTCGGCCGACATTTCTACAAAAGTATCCGCTGCGAGCTCTTTGGGGAGAAGCCTGAACAAAAGAGGAAGTGTCTCCTCCGGTATCTCCTCTTCAAAAAGGGCTGCGATATCCGCCGAATTCATAGTCGACAAAACATCTCTTAGAGCCGCATACTTTTTTTCCTCGGTGAGCTTTATGATGCTGTTCTTTAACGTTCCGACTGCATCATTCATCGCCTTTTTTAACGCAGGTTAAAAGGAATCCTTACAGAGGTCTTTTATAAACGAAATACATAAGGGAACCTCTGAGCTGTCCCTTGAGCAACTGTCCGCGTCCATATAAACCTCCTTATCCTTATTTTTTATTCCCGCGCCTATATGGCGCCTTGGGCACAAAAAGGCAGAGCCTTTTTTTGGCCCTGCCATAGTATAAAACAGTTTTTTTAAAAAAACAAGTTATAAATATTGCCAGGCAAATATTACTCGCCCGCTTCCTTCTGTGACTTTCCGCCGGGTCTTATGACCGATGCGATCTCTTTCATCTTTTCGTCGGTAAGAATATATTTCTTTGCGAATATGATCACGGCTATGATCATTCCTACGATAGGAATTATCGTCATGGTACCTCTGAGTATCATAAGCTCATCGGACGATGCCACTGTCGTAACGGTCTCGGATGAATCCTCCGCAAGGTTTGCAAGCGAAAGTGTTATGGATGCCGCCATTGCGGCAACGCCCGATGCAAGCTTTACGACAAAGGTCTGCATGGAGAAAATGACCGACTCATCCCTGTGATGATTCTTCCACTCGCCGTAATCGACTGTATTTGCCAGGAAAACGGTAGTGAGCACGGTAAGGCATCCGAATGCCGCGAAAATGATCACGCCGGGCACCAGAAGAAGTACCATGTTCGAAGAATCTATGAGAAGGATGGCAAAAAGTACTCCGTATCCTGCGATCGCAGCGCCAAAGCTGATATAAAAGACCTTTATCGCGCTGAATGCTTTCCTTAGCAATGGATAAAGCACCAGCATCGAAAGGATCTGTGTCGCTCCGCCCACGCTGTTGAATATGGTATACATACTGGTCCAGCTTGCGGACGAGTTTATCGAAAAATCGTATTTAAAGAAGTAGATGACCAGGTTTGACGTGATATACAAAGAACAGTTGATCAGAACTATCGCTATGACCACTGTCATGGCCTGATCGTTCTTTACAAGCGACTTAAGCATCTCTGAAACCGAAGGTGTTTCGATATCAACATTCGATTTTTCCTTTACACATTTACACATTATAAAGATAAATACGAAGAAGAGTATCGCTACTATGATCGCAAGGAACGCAAAACCTTTTCGCTCTTCACCGCCTCCGAGCAGTTCCACAAGCTTTACCGTAAGTACGGTTATGAGCGCAGAACCGACACCCGCAAAGGATCTTGCAAGACTCGATACGCTTTCTCTTTCTTTTCCTTCTCTTGTAAACGCGGGGATCATGGACCAGAAAGGTATGTCCATCATGGTGTAGGTTATTCCCCACATGATATACATAACTGCCGCATATGCCACAAGGCCCGGGCCGTCAAGCGCGGGCGGCGCCGCAAACAAAAGTATGAGAAAGACCGCGTTAAGAAGCGTTCCTATAAAGATCCATGTTCTGAAACGCCCGTACTTTGTCTTGGTCTTTGCAACTATGACGCCCATAATAGGGTCGTTAAACGCATCAAATATTCTTGCAACCAGAAGAATTACTCCGACAGCTATGGCGCTGACCCCCAAAACGTCCTGATAATAATACAGCATATAGCTTGCCGAAAGCATGTAGACCATGTCTTTTCCTACCGCTCCAAGTGAATATGCCGCCTTTTCTTTTTTACTGAGTCCCATATGATCCCCCCTTATTTTGTCAGTCCCATTACAAGCAGTTCACTGACCTTAAGCCTTGCCTCCTTGTATGATATCCCCGCTCCGGTTGCGTCATCCCTCTCCAAAAGCCTTTCAAGAGAAGCCGAATATGCCATTTTAAAGATCGGTATCGATACCGGCCTGAACACACCTTCCTTTATTCCCTTTTCCAAAAGCTCGACTGTATCGTCCCAATCACTCTCAAGCCTTAAGCATATCTGGTCGTAGACTCTCGGATATTTTGTTTTAAGAGGATAGAGCTTTGAAAAATCGATATCTTCCATGCTCAGCGGCATGGCCGAAAGAAGCTTTATCAGCTTTTCTACCGTTCCAAGGCTTTCATCGGCGACCACTTCGCGTTCTGCCTCTTTGATCCTTGCAAAGACATGGTCAAGGACTGCAAGGAATATTTCTTCCTTATCATTGAAAAGCTTGTAAATGGTTTTTTTGCTCATGGAAAGATGCTTTGCGATATCATCCATGGTAAAATCCAGGCCCTTCTCTCTGTACACCTCGACCATGGCAATAACTATCCTCTGTCTTGCCTCTGCTTTATTGTACATACACACACCTCCTAAGTAAAATAATGCAGGAAACTAGCGTACCCTGTACCCGTTTCCTGCATTATAACCTTTTTATTCTTTTTATTCAATGAAACTACTGTCCAAATATACCTCACCGTTTTTGGTGATTTTTCCTATAACGTTTTCGCATTTATCTGCGCAGCATTTTATCTGCCGTCAGGCCTTGATCTTGCCGCGGATGGCTGCCGAATCCTGTTCGAGCACATTCTTTTCAGCCTTAAGCTTTTCAAGCTCGCTTCTCTGCTTTTCAAGCGACTGCTCGAGGAAAGTGATCTTCTGCTCGTCCATTGTGAGCTTTTCTGTAAGTCTGTCTATCCTTTCCTTAATAACTGTCATTAATTCGATGTCTTCCATTTTTATATCCTCCTGTTTTATTTTCTGCTTTCTTCCACCATCGCCGTTACCAGTTCGGGATATTTCCATGTTATGTTCATTCCGTTACAATGTAACAGTCCAAAGTTTTCTCCGTTTCCTCTGAACGAATGGTTATCCCACCAGACGCATACCGTGCCGACCTTTTTTGCGGCGCTTATATAGTATTTTACCCAGCTTATGCGCTCTTCAAGATTTTCCTTATTCATGGCGCCAAACTCGCCTATGATGACCGGTATTCCCTTGCTTATGAATAATTCATCAAGATTCTTCATAAGCTCGTCGATATCCCTTGTGTCATTATTCCAGGTCGAAGTTCCCTCCTTATTGAGTGCGAAATTATACGGGATATAGGCATGTACCGAAACGATCAGGTGGTCATCCTCGGGAAGTTTTATTGCCGCAAGATTGTTTTTTGAAGAGCTTGCCGCATAGCCTGTTATCATAAGACATCTCTTTGCATTCTTTCCTCCGAGACCTCTTATTGTATCGACGAAAGTCTGCATGTATTCATTGATGACGTCTCTTGCTTCCTTATCGCCTGTCCACTCGACTCCGGTGCCCTTTTTTCTGGGTTCGTTGAGACCTTCAAAAATAAGATGATCTCCGTAATCCGCAAATCTTTCGCCTATCTGCTTCCAGACCGCCGCGATCTTCTTCTTGCCCTCTTCCTTGTCATCCTCAAAGGTCTTGTACCACTCTTCGTGATGCGTATTCAGGATCACATATGCGCCGCGCTTGTAAACAAAATCCACTATTTCCTGCACGCGGTCCATCCACGCCTCATCTATCGTACATTTGCCGTCATCATAAATATGCTCTCCCCATGAAACAGGGATCCTTATCACATCATAGCCCGCCTCAAGAACTTTATCCATCTGGATCTGGGATGTGTACTGTGCGCCCCACGCAGTCTCAAAGATCTGCGGAGCCTCACCCGGTCCGTGACCGGTACCCGAACTGTCCAGAGTGTTGCCGAGATTCCATCCGATATGCATCTCCTTAACGAGCTGCATCGGTGTGATGTCCCTCATCTCATCGGAATACAGCTTTTCTTCCTCTGTTTCCGTCTCTGCCTCCGTTGCTTCTTCTGTCTGCTCCTGCGTTTTTGCCACAGTCTCTGTCGGCTGCTCATTAAAAGCAGTTGTCGTCTCGTTACCGCTGCTGCCTGATGCGCAGCCCACAAGGCCAAGCGCCAGTAAAACAGCTGCCAGGTTTAAACTATTTTTTCTCAAGTTTTTTTCTCCTTTTTCTTATTATTTCGTTATATCCTTAAAGCCCCGTCCCGTCAAATGCGGGGATAAAGTCTTCGCCGGATGATTCCATGCTTTGCATATACCCTTTGCTTATACCGATATCCGCCGCATGATCCGTGACCATGCGGTATTCACACGCCCTGAGCCGCCTGTTAAGGACCGGATACTTTTCATCCGTTCTTACGGGTGTGTATTGTGAAAGAACAGAGATCATGATATTGTCTCCGTATGTTTCATGCAGATATTCAAGGACTTTTTTTGAGTCCGATACGCAGCCCGGCATGACCATATGCCTTACGACTACGCCCTTTTTTATCATTCCGTCTTCGCCAAGAAGAGTGCTTCTAGTCTGCCTGACCATTTCTTCTATGGCTGTTTTGGCCACTTCCGGATAATCCTGTGCTCCGAAAAACCTTTTTGCGATGATGGGCGAAAGGGTCTTCAAATCGGGAAGATATACATCTACAAGCCCTTCAAGACTCAAAAGTGCATCCTTTTTTTCATATGCGGATGTATTATACACAAATGGGATCGAAAGCCCCCTGCTCCGCGCATGCTCCATAGCTTTTATCACCGGCGGCAGCACATGGCAAGCCGTGACAAGATTGATATTTTCCGCCCCCTGCTCTTCAAGGCGCAGGAAAACATCCGAAAGAGCAGCGGCGGTCACATATTTGCCGGCGCACCCCCTTGATATGTCTATATTCTGACAGAATCTGCACTTTAAGCCGCAGCCCGTAAAAAACACCGCCCCGGACCCGTTTTTTCCGGATATGCAGGGCTCTTCTCCGAAATGAAGCGCCGCCCTCGCAGCCGGTATCAATTCTTCTCCGTTTTCCCCCGTTTTTATGATCGTGCGGCATACGCCGTCGCTGCGCCTTCTGTCGACCTTGCATTCCCTGGGGCAGAGAACGCATTCATTCATCCATTCTACTTTCGATCCTTCCATGGATAAAGCTCCTCTACGGCAATGCCTGTCTCCTTTGCCCATGTAACCGCCCTGTCCTCCCACTCGTCATGCATATGGCGCGGGTCGTGACAGTCCGAACCGATGAGATATTTCAGATCATAATCCTTTGAAAAAGTCATGCACTCCCTGCTTGGGTAACCCCTGTCTCCGCGAAGCCCGTTTGTGTTTATTTCCACGGGGATCTTAAGCTTTTCACACGTCTTAAATATCTGAGCAAAGGCCTTGTCGCAGTCCGCATCCCAAAGCACGGGATATTTTGTAAATACCACGTCCGGGTGTGCGAGCAGCATAAACTCGCCTGTTTCAAGGCCGGCACACACAGAGTCAGCATATTTACGCATCTCATAACCGTTTTTCATGTCAAAACAGTTTACTTCCCCGTGTTCACCCGCGCAGTGCTGTCCGAGTATAAGAAATGTATATCCCAGTTCCTCTTTGAGATACTTGTAATATTCCATCTCTTCTTTTATATATTCGCATTCGAAGCCCTTAAAAAGCCTGATCTTATCTTTATGTGCAGCTATCGCGCGGTTCAACTCCTCATCAAACTCTGCGACCTCATTTTCATGCAGCCAGCACCATGAATATCTGTGCGGGCAGTGATCGGTTATGGCAAGTTCCTCAAACCCTGCCTCTTCGGCTGCACGTATATAATCCTCAAATGTTCCGACAGCGTGTTTGCACCAGTAACTGTGCGTGTGGTAATTTCCTTTTATCATGTTGTTCCTTTGCACTCCCTCATCCTATTATTTAACTATTTTTTTTGCCGCTTGTCAACCGTATACACATTTATATTCAGTGCAAAAAGAAACTTAAAAAAGAAACTTCTTTCAGCGAATCTTTTTATGGTTTTTTTATATTTTTTTCGTCAAAACACGTTTCATCTTCTTGTCCTTTTTTAAAAGCTCGTATATAATCAAGTGAGGAAACCCAAATAAATAATTGCTTACGAGGCACATATGAAACATACCGGCATGAAACAGAAAAAAAGAATAACTTGCAATATCTGCGTTGCATTTCTATGCATTGCACTTTTGGCCGACTCTTTTGCCTGTCTCACCTTGGCTACGCTGCCTGTCATGGCAGAAAACAAGGGCACAACCGGCGTAACCGGCACACTGGATTACGATATGGCTTACCGCATCTTTGAACTTGTAAACGCAGAGCGCGCGAAGGCGGGCGTTCCCGCGCTCAAGCTCGATGCAGATCTGCAATCTGCCGGAATGCTTCGCGCAGCGGAGATCAGTTATAAATTTGAACACATCCGCCCAAACGGCAAAATATGCTACAGTATAAGCTCAAAGGTCTATGCAGAAAACATATGCATGAACAAAGGGCACGCCGACCCGGCGGCAAAGGCTATGGATATATGGATGGGCTCTGAAGCCGGCCACCGTGACAATATATTAGATCCGGATTTTACCATCATCGGCGTAGGAACATTTATAGCATCTGACGGATCTTACTATTTCACGCAGGAATTCGGTTATGACGCGGCAAAAGGCTCCCCGGTACTTAGCGGAGAAGTCACCTCCACGGTAGCTATAGACCTTGGCGAACCCGAGACCGAGCCTGCCACTACAGCCACTACAACTGCGCAGACCACCACGGCGCCCACTACCACTACCGCTGCGTCCACTACTGTGGCACCTACTACTGTAGCTCCGACTACTGCCGTTCCTACTACAGCAGTTCCCACTACAGCAGTTCCTACTACCGCTGTGCCTACTACCGCAGTTCCGACTACCGAAGCGCCTACTACCGCAGTTCCTACTACTGATGCGCCTACTACCGCAGTTCCCACTACCGATGCGCCTACTACCGCAGTTCCCACTACCGATGCGCCGGCCGTTACCGAACCTGCAACTACCGGGCCCGGACCTTCTGCGCCCGGTACCTCCGAGGCGGATTTTGCCGAGCCTACTGCCCCGGAACCTTTAACGTCATCGGGAACCGTTGCCGCGCTGCTGGTCAGCCCTGTTCTTGATTCTTATGAAAAGAGTCATGTTTTTACTTCTGACGATTTTATAGTTACCGCCATCATGGAAGACGGATCCATAAGGCACCCAAACGACGAACTGGAGATATCCGACTCATATAGCGTTTCCGAACCGGGTACAAAGTTAATGATCGTCTCTTATTTGGATGCGGAAGTGACTGTCTCCATTCCCATATCCGAAGAAGGATCTTCTGTCCCTGCCGAAACAACAAGGCTTGATCGCGATTCACTTCCGGATATCGAATTTTATTTCCCCGGTGACAGAATTCCCGCGGGCAACGAGGGCAGCTCTGTATCGATCGATAACTTCTTTCCCTTGCTCACCGACTATGGCGATCCTCCCATCTCTTTCGGTCTGGCCTACGGCTACTATAACAGTTTCCAAAGTACGCCGTCGCTGAGATTTGCCATCGCTTACGGAGAGCACGTAAAAAAGATCTGCATAATCTCGGCCGACGAACTGAGTCCTTTCTTTTCCCTTGGATACCGCGTTGACGATTATCTGTATTCACGTTCATATGTCTGTCCCGAATACGATTACCCCGTCGAAATAATTGACAGCATTTTTGAGACAGAAACATATACATCCTTTTTAGGCAAGACTTCGAGCAATGTATTGGGCTGGTATATCTATGACAGTGAAGGCCTGCGACTCATCGACCTTGACGCACTGCACCGTTTTCCGATAAACAATGATCCGGAGACAGCGGCGGAAACGACCCCTGCCGCCACTTATACCGACCCCGCCACCGAAACAGAACCGGACGAATACATATCTACCGCGGCGGATGTCTCTTCCGCGGAAGACTCCGCTCCCGGTGCGGACACCAAAAAGAATGATTCTTCTCTGATCATCATTCTCATCATAGCCGTATCGATCACCGGAGCATTACTGCTTGCGGTACTTATTCTTTTGATACTGCTGCTAAAAAGAAAAAAAGCTGCGGACAAAAACACAGATGCTCCCGCCGAAAGCGAACCCGGATCATCCGGTACATCAAACGATCTGCTAAAAGATACACCAAAAAGCGAACTCTCTTCGGATATAAACGCCGATTTTGACAAAAAACATCATGACTTCCCGCCCGAAGAAGACTCCGTATGGGCCCCGCCCGCGGATATGGGCAAGGACCAATAACAGAGGATGAACGATATGAACGATTCTGCCATAAAGAAACTTTGTGTTTCGGGCTCTGCGCTCACCGATACATCCGGGCATCCTGTGCGCCTCTTTGGCATGTCTACGCACGGTCTTGCCTGGCACCCTGAGGTCATCTGCGAAGAAGCCTTTGACAGCGTGAAGTACGAATTTCATCACAACTGTATAAGGCTCGCGCTTTATACATCCGAATACGGAGGTTACTGTACTTCAGGGAACAAGGCCGAACTGATGTCACTGCTTGAAAAGGGCATAGACCTTGCAGTAAAGAGGGATATGTATGTCATAATCGACTGGCACACCTTAAGCGACAACGATCCGAACATATATAAAAAGGAGGCCAAAGAATTCTTTGGTATTCTGTCTGAAAAGTACCATGCCCTCCCCAATGTTATCTACGAGATCTGCAACGAACCGAATGGCAGCTGCACCTGGGATGACATATACGAATATTCCTTAAGCGTCATTCCCGTAATAAGGAAAAATTCGGACGGCCTTGTCCTTGTCGGAACGCCCCAGTGGTCACAGATACCCGCCGCCGCCCTCAAAAGACTGCTTCCGTATGATAATATAATGTACACCTGCCATTTTTATGCCGCCACTCACGGGGAGGGCATAAGGCAGAACCTTTTGGAGGCTGTTAATGGCGGCCTCCCGGTATTCGTGTCAGAATTTAATATCTGCGATGCTTTCGGCGACGGCCCGGCAAATATGGAAAGTGCGGAAAAATGGCTGAATATTCTAGAAACCTATGACCTTTCACGCATTTGCTGGAATCTGTCGGCAAGGCCCAATACATCCGCCGTTATCCGCGCCGGTTCTGAAATAAAGCGCTGGACAGATGCTGACCTGAAAGATGACAGTCTATGGCTCATGAAACATTTTTTACATGAAAAACTCTGACCCCGGCACTTTCTTTGTGCAAACCGTGCATCTTTTTGTGCAAACTAACATGAAATCGAACGCAATTTTGGTAAAATATACTCAAAAAAATTATTGCAATTCTGTTAACAACATGTTATATTTATTGCAGTTTTTTAAAAACCAAACTTTTCTTTAGGAGGAAATTTAAAATGAAGAAGTTTAGAACTTTAGCATTAGCTGGCGCTATGACAGCTGCTATGGTATGCTCAGCAGTTGCTGATCCCGTGTCTATCAATGACGTAAAGAAAGACGGCGTTGTTGTTCTCGACGGAACAGAAGCTACCGCTCCCAAGATGTATCAGTTTAATATCGGTGATTTCAGCGATGGTACAAACGGTGCTATCTCCAAGATCACTATCACAGGTAAGGGTACAGGTTGGGCTGACGCAGATTGGATCGGCGGCGGCGGCGGTGTAGGTTTCAACCGTACAGACGAAGACGGAACATGGATCCAGGTTGATTTCAACCTTGACGGTGGCGTATGGAAGAATGATACAGGCGTAACCGGTACAGTTAACGGCGATGATTTCACAGTTGTTCTCAACTTTGAGGAAATGTATGCCGCAAAGGGCGTTGAACCCGGAACAAACTGGGCTGATGGTCAGTTTATCCAGATCGGCTGGTGGTGGGGCACCAACGACACTATCTCTATCTCTGATATCAAGGTAGAGACTATCCCTGCAGCTGATGCTACTGGTGATGTTGCTCCTATCGCTTTCCTTGCAGCAATCGTTGCTATCGCAGGTATTGCTATGGTAGCTTCTAAGAAGCGCGCTTAATCTTTAATAAAGAAAAAGTTTAAAGCTGCAGGCACTGCCTGCAGCTTTTTATGATTATAAGGAGAAAAAATATGGATATCAGCCCTATCAAACTGATGCAGATGAAAGGTAAATTAAACCGCTTTCAAAATGCCCATCCAAAGCTGGTGCCTTTTTTAAATGCAGCAAGTGCGCGTATGGAGGAAGGCAGCATTTTTGCCATTACCGTCACATCGCCTGACGGAAGCAAGATCGAAACAAATCTAAAACTCTCCAAAGAGGATGTTGAATTTTTAAAAGAGGCCGCAGAGCTAAGCCGCGGGACGTTTTGATAAATATTTAAAAACTGACAGGTCCCCCTGTCAGTTACGATCTTCCGGCCAGATTATCAATAAACTGCTTTGCACATCTGCCGGAAAGGCCTCCGTGCGAAAGTTCCCATTTATTTGCAAGAAGATGAAGCTCCTCTGCAGGCATGTCTATCCCCGCACGCGCAGCGAGGTCATCCACTATGTTAAAGTATTCTTTCTGCGAGGGCTTTGAAAAGCTGATGGTCACGCCAAAGCGGTTTACGAGGCTTAGCTTTTCCTCCATGGTATCGGATTTATGCATGCCCGCCTTTTGTTCCACATCATCACGGTCGCTCCACATTTCCTTTATAAGATGTCTTCTGTTTGAGGTCGCATATATCAGCACATTGTCAGGTCTTGTCTCAACGCCGCCTTCTATGACCGCTTTTAAGAATTTGTATTCGATCTCAAATTCTTCAAAGGAAAGATCGTCCATGTATATGATGAAGCGATAATTTCTGTTTTTTAACGCCGCTATCACATTCGAAAGTTCTTTGAACTGGTGCTTGTATATTTCGACCATCCTGAGGCCGTCAAGATAGAATTCGTTTACTATCGCTCTTACCGCCGTGGACTTACCGGTACCACTGTCACCAAAAAGCAGCACGTTGTTGGCCGGCTTTCCTTCCACAAATGCCTTTGTGTTTTCTATAAGCTTCTGCTTTTGGATCTCGTATCCGACAAGCTCGTCAAGTCTTGCCGTCTGCATATTCGGAACGGGTATTATGCTGATCCCGTTTTCCCCTTCCTTTATCCTGAAGGCCTTATTTAAGCCGAACATTCCAACGCCGTATTTCTTGTAAAAGCCGGTAAGAGAATCATAGAAGTCTTTTGCACCGCTTCCTTTTCCGAGTTCTTCGCTGAGCTCCCTTACCTTTTCACTGACATTTTTATTGTATCTGCTCTCCGGTTTTTTTACGGATATGTAATTTGTCAGGATATCAAAACAGTCTGTACCAAGAAATTCTTCAAGCTCTGTAAAATCATAATGGAACAGATCGTAAAAGATCTGCATGTCATTCATGACAAAATGATTCACGCTCCCTTTGGCAGCGCCTGTCTTTTCGCATGTGATGGCAAAAGGAGTCTCTTTTGTTATAAGCAGGAAGGTCAAATAATTCTGCCAGAGGTTTTTATCAAAGCCGTAGTCGGTCGCGAGCTCCAAAAGCTCCCTTACTATGCCGAAAAGCTCTGTGCGGATAAGAGTTGCGTCCGCATCCTTTTCCCTGCACTTTTCGCAGACACCCGCAAGCTTCATCAAAATGCTTTCGCTGCCATCTTCACCGTAGACTATAAGTCCGGATACAAGTCTGTTCATATAAAATACCTCCTAATGGCAAGACCGCTTTATGGCACGATCGTTTCGCGATCCCGGCATAAAGCATAAAATAAAGCACTTCCCCAGCGTCCTGTGATACCGCCGAAAAAGTGCTTTCGTGCGCCTCCAGGGGCTCGAACCCTGGACACCCTGATTAAGAGTCAGGTGCTCTACCAGCTGAGCTAGAGGCGCGTATTCGTGTTGTCGTCCAAACGACTATGACATATTAATGCTTTTTTAATAATTTGTCAACACTTTTTTCAAATATTTTTTTCCGCGCATTGTTTTTTCTTCAAAATACTGCTATACTGTTACTTGCACATAGAAAATGCACGGGGGAAGAGCTTGCCATGAGCGATCTTAAAAACGAAAAAAAGCATATTTTTGAACAAAACAAAAAATATTATACGATAAGCATCTACACCATCTTTGTCATACTTATCTGTGCTGTCCTAATAAAGCTGATCTTTTCCTGGGGAGCAACTACCAATCTTATCGGTAAGTACATATCTGCGCTTTATCCGATCATCTTTGGTTTTTTGATAGCTTACATGCTTAATCCTCTGGTCAACCTTTTCGAAAGGAAGCTTTTCAAGCGCCTCTTCAAGATTCCGAACACCACCGTGTGCAAGATATTTGCCATCATTCTTTCATACATCATCTTTTTGGGCCTGATAATCATAGTGGTGGTGTTCCTGTCACCGCAGCTCTACAATTCCGCGACAGACCTTGTAGCCCGCGCGCAGGAATGGTATTCGGACCCCACATCGGCAACATGGGTCGTAAACCTCCAGAAAAGGATACCTTCTGTCGATGTCATCGGAATGATGAACAACCTTAAGTCGACCGTTATGACCTATCTCGATTCGGATAATCTCAGCAAAATGGTATCCGAATGGGTGCCCACCATCTTTTCGACTGCCGGTGCCCTTTTTACTATACTTTATAACATCGTTTTTTCACTGATCGTATCTGTATATGTGATCATCGACAAGCGCAGGATCATACATAATATCAAGCGCCTTATAAGAGCTGTTTTTTCCAGAAAAAAAGCCAGATTCGTCAACAGGATCTTAAAGCAGGTTCATAGGATATTCAGTGGCTTTATAATCGGAAAGACCATCGATTCACTTATAATCGGTACTCTTTGCTTTGTCCTCATGTCGATCCTGCGGCTGCCCTATCCGCTTCTTATAAGCCTTATCGTCGGTATAACAAACATGATCCCCTACATCGGACCTTTTGTGGGCGCGATCCCCGGATTTATCATAATCCTTATGTTAGACCCCTGGCAGTCTTTGATATACCTTATCGTCGTTTTAGCCGTGCAGTGGTTTGACGGATTCTATTTAGGTCCCAAGATCCTCGGCGTATCCACAGGGCTTAGGCCGGTATGGATCATTTTTGCTCTTTGTATCGGCGGCGCCGCTGCAGGTGTAATGGGTATGTTCCTCGGAGTTCCTTTTGTGGCATCCATAGCGCTTATGATCGATCAGTGGCTCGATTACAAGAACGAAAACAAACGAATCATACCCATGGAGGAAGATGACACTTCACCTGCCGGTAATGCCTCGCCCGAGGCAATCTCAAAAGAGGAAGAAGGCTCGCCCAAAAATGAATAATCTTATATTCAGCCTGAATGCGACACTTCCCGTATTTCTCGTAATGCTTGTCGGCTACTTTTTTAAGCGCCGAGGCCTTTTCGGGAAGGAATTTGTCAAACAGGCCAACACCTTCAACTACAGATGTACCCTTCCGGTACTGTTATTTACAGACATAGCCGCAACCAATATTCGCGAAAACTGGGACAGCGGCTATGTCCTTTTCTGTGCCGGCTCAACAACGGTCGCTTTTATCGTTATCTGGGTCCTGGCAAAGCTTTTTATAAAGGACCGTTCTCTGACAGGCGCCTTTGTTCAGGCAAGCTACCGCTCAAGTGCCGCAGTGCTTGGCATAGCATTTATAAAAAATATATACGGGACCTCCGGCATGGCCCCGCTTATGATAATTGGCAGTGTTCCTTTGTTTAACATCTATGCCGTCACCGTGCTCACCTTCGAAGCAAGGAACCGCGACAACGCCCTTCCCTTTTCAAGCGTTTTGAAAAAAACACTGCTCGGCATAGTGACAAATCCTATCATCGCCGGTGTCTTCCTCGGCATGCTCGCATCATTTATCAACCTTGACTTACCTGTAATGGCAGGCAAGACCCTAGGGCTTATCGGCGATATGGCGACACCTCTTGCCCTTATTGCAGTCGGCGCAGGCTTTGAAGGAAGAAAGGCATTAACGAAAATAAAGCCCACAGCCGTCTCGGCGCTTATAAAGCTGGTCGTCCTTCCCGCCGTATTTCTTACGGCAGCAGCCCTGCTTGGAATACGCGACCAGAAGCTCGTTGCGCTAATCGTGCTTTTTGGCTCCCCCACCACGCCAAGCTGCTATGTCATGGCACAGAATCTTGACGGAGACACGGTTCTCACCGGAAGCTGCATCGTTGCGACAACTCTGCTTTCATCGTTTACACTTACCTTCTGGATATTTTTGATGAGATCGCTTTCTTACATAGCATAGATGAGACCCGGGGACGGAGTCACAGTCTCATTTTTGAGGCAAAAATGAGACTGTGACTCCGTCCCCGGGTCTCATCTATCATTTTTTTATTTCTTAGGCCTTGCAATATATTTGCAGATCGGCACACCTTCCTCAGAAAACCTCTGTTCATACTCTGTCATGATATTTCCTTCATTTAAGACAGGGTCTGCATGAAGATCGTATGTGCAGGCCAAAAGCTCCCAGCCTTTAAGCTCAAGTTCGGCAAGGGAGAAATCAAAGAGGCTGCGGTTGTCGGTCTTGAATTCTACCTGTCCGCCGTCTGAAAGGAGTTCTTCGTACATGGCAAGAAAATGCGTGCTGGTAAGCCTTCTTTTGGCGTGACGATCCTTGGGCCAAGGGTCGGAGAAATTTAAGTAGATTCTGTCTATCTCGCCCCCGGCAAATATCTGGGGGATGTATTCCGCATCGAAGCGCAAAAAGAAAAGATTATCGGCATCTGTCATCTCTTCTCTTTTTCTCACGGCTTTTATAAGCGCTGAAGAGTATTTTTCTATTCCAAGATAATTCACATCCGGATTTAGCGCGGCAAGCTTTGTTATAAAGCCGCCCTTACCGGTTCCTATCTCTATATGAAAAGGTCTTTTGGCTCCGTATATCTCATTCCATTTTCCTTTTTTGTTTTCGGGCTCCTGCACGACGAAGGGGTTTACGAACATCTCCTCTTTTGCTCCTGGAATATTTCTGAGTCTCATTTTAACAATTCCTTTCTAATCCTTACTGCCGCCAAACGGACGGCAACAAAAAAAAGTATACGGCAGGCGATGCAAAAAGGCAATAGCTTTTAAGGTATTTGTGCCCCGATACTTGTAAAACAAAAAAAAATAGGATATACTGCATTCTTGGAACATACTTTAAAACTCTCCAAAGGATGATCTAAAAATGAAACCTTTAAGATATATATTTGCAAGTCTTGCGTCCATATTCCTGATCCTTGCGCTACTTATAGCTTCGGTAGAATACTGGTGCTTTGTCAGACGGGATTACTGGTCGGACACGTATGAAAAGGAAAAGTCCTATGAAACTATAGGGATGACTCTGGATGACCTTATCCATGTTTCCGAACATATGATGGACTATGTCCAGGGGAAATATGACGAACTTACATACATTACCACAATAAAAGGCGAAAGGCGGGATTTCTTTAACGAACGTGAAAAGCTCCATATGGTGGATGTACAGGCCTTAAACCTGAATGCGGTCCATTTCATGCGCATATGTTTTGAACTTACCGTTCTTTTTGCCATGCTCATGCTCGCCATATGCTTTAAATATGCCGAAAAGAGAAAGGCACGGCAGCTGATACTTAAAACACTTTCCGCCGGTATGCTTATCGGCGCGGGGACGATCATAGTGATCGTTGGCATCGGAGCAATTATCGCCACAAGGGATTTTGATGCATTCTGGAGGCAGTTCCATCATGTATTCTTTTCCGGAAACGACTTGTGGCTGCTCGATCCGAATACGGATATGCTGATAAACATGACCACGGAGACTCTTTTTGCGGGCCTTGTGGCAAGGATAGCCTTAACCTTTGCTTCCGTACTTTTGATACTTTTGATATTAAGCACGATATATCTTCTGCGCACGCACAAAAAAGCGAAAAAGAGTGCTTTGGCGCTTATTCTTGTAATGTTTATGCTGCCTAAAAGCACCCCATTTGCGGATGACAATATAGTTTCTCTGCCGGATCCGCCTTCCATAACCGCAGAACACGCGATACTTATGGACGGAAAGAGCGGGCAGATCCTTTATGCAAAAAACGCAAAAGCCCCCGCATATCCCGCCAGTACCACAAAAGTGATGACCGCCCTTTTGACTCTTGAAAATCTAAGCCTTTCAGATACGGTGACTTTTTCAAAAAACGCGATCTACTCTCTCACAAAAGGCGCAAGCCATATCGGCATGACGCCCGGCGAGGTATTGACCGTAGAGGATTGCCTCTACGGCCTTTTGCTCCCTTCGGCAAATGAGGTCGCAAACGCTCTGGCAGAAAAAGTGAGCGGGAATATAAGTGACTTCGTGGCTCTTATGAATACCCGTGCCGCAAGCCTCGGATGCGAAAACACCAACTTTGCAAATGCAAACGGTCTGCATGACGAGAACCACAAAACATCGGCCTTTGACCTTGCTCTTATTTTTAAGGCCTGCATTTCGCTCCCTTCCTTTATAGCCATAGACTCTTCCGTAACACATGTCATATCCCCGACCAATCTTGTGGCCGAATCGCGCCCGATGCGCACGACGCATAAGATGCTCATAAAAGATTCGGGATACTTTGACGAACGCGTAATATGCGGAAAGACCGGACACACACCCGAAGCGGGCGGATGTCTGATAACCTACGCCGAAAGCGGCGGCAGAAGCCTGATATGCGTGGTGCTTCATTCAAAAGAGCCGAATGAATACACCGACACCTCGCTTCTTTTGGATTATGGTTTTGAGCGTTTTTCCCAGATAGGAAGCAAGCTTTTATCCAAGCATTTTTTCTCGCTTGACGGCTCCATTTACAAATTTGCCAAAAGCGAACCCCTGTCCCTTTACCAAATAGAATCCGGAGACTTATATCTCCTTCCCACAGATCTTGATGTCATTGACTGGTCCATGAACGACGGCTATATACATATGTCGACAGGAACGCTCGATCTTGGAACTCTAAAATGCACCTCGACAGGGCTTGAAAATACATTTCTGACAAACGGACTGCTGCCTGTCGAAAAACACGCAAGGCTTCAGATAGAACTTCCGCCGCCCAAGTGGCCTTTGATACTTCTTATCGTGATAGCCTCGCTTCTGGTCGTATCAATACTTATAATACTTGTCATGCGTTCAAGATTTGCAGTATCCATAAGAAAGAAGAAAAACACGAAGATCATCAAAAACCCCGGAACAAAAAACATAAAGATCAAATGAAAAAATGCCCATACGCGGGCATTTTTTCATTCTGACCTTATTCTTCTTTTAAGTAAGCCTCTTTTTTTCAGCTGCTTTCTTTTCTGGACCTCTTTCTGCTTTTCCTTAAGCTCTTTATAACGAGTGTCCGTTGTCAGTTTTTCCGTCTTCACGACGAATATCCCGCCGCGATGTCCTTTCTTGATCCTTATCTTCGATTTGACAAGGCCGTGCTCCGGGCAGTGGCTCACCGAATAAAAGCTGTGTCCGTTTGCGGTAAACCATCCTATTTTTTTCCTGGTCTCCCTGCCGCACAGATGGCAGTTTGTTGCTGTCACCTTCCGGTCCAGAAAGGCATCTTCCTTGGCCTTGAATTCCCTTGAAACATATTTTGAATATGTCCCGAAATTAAGGACATATTCTTCCTCCGGCGTCTGCGGAAGGAAATGATAATCGACCGACTTGTACCCCCCCAGCGTCTTCATGTCTACCATCTGCATTATCCTTGCGGTGTAACGCGCGTCGGATATCGCGCTGTGATATTCGTCCGTCTCGGGGATGCCTCTTTCTTCGACCGCCGACCGAAGATTGAGCCGTTTTTTCCCAAGTCCGAACTGCAGGGAATACAGTTTTTGAAGGTCGATAAACAAAAGCGGTTTGGCAAATACTTTTGGGTATCCGAAAAACTCGCAATTTCTTTGGAGTTCGGTAAGATCCATATCGCCCCATGTGACGTAGGTCACATCCTGCCCGCACCATGCAAAGAAGTCTCTGGCAACATCATAGAAAGGTCTTCCGTTTTTTTTCAGATCCTTCATGCTGATGCCGGTAACTTCCTTTGTCTTATAGTGCATCCTGTAAAAAACTCGCGGCGATATGTATTCATGAAATTCGCCTTGTATGACAAGGTCCTCATTAAGCTTTACCGCACCGAATTCTATTATCTCAAATTCAAGGCTCGTACTGTTCGTTCTTCCGGGGGAATTTTGATTCCACTCAAGATCCAGTACGATATAATCCAATAAGCATCACCCCAATCTTGGCATTTCTTTATTATTCTTCGAGTATCTTATTTACCGCAACGCACAGTGCGCGAACGGAAGAAACGATGATATCGTCATCTGTTCCTGCGCCCCAGTATACTTTTCCGTCCTTTTCAAGGCCGACATAGGACATAGCCGTGGTATTTGAGCCCTGTCCCATAGCTCTTTCCTCGTAAACGGTGAGTCTGTAGGTCACATTCAAATAGCTCTTAAGCGCATTGCTGACAGCGTCAAGACGACCGTTGCCCTTTGATGTCGCAACACCAACCTTGTCACCCTTTTCTATGGTAACTTTGCTTGTTATGCCGTCCTCCTGTGCAAAATGCATTTCTGTAATTTTGAATACCGGTGTATGTGAAAGATACCTGTCCTCAAATATCTGTCTGATCCAGGCGGGCGAAAGCTCCTTGTGCTCGCGGTCGGAAATATTCTTTACGGCATAGCTGAAGTCTTCCTTCATTGCATTTGGCAGCGATATTCCGAAGTTCTGCTCCAAAATATAGCTTACGCCGCCTTTTCCGGACTGCGAATTGATACGGATGACATCGGAGCCGTATTCCCTGCCCACGTCGTGGGGATCGACAGGCAGATAGGGAATTGTCCACCAGCCGCCGTCCTTGCCCTCTTCTCTGTACTTCATACCCTTTGCAATGGCATCCTGGTGAGAGCCTGAAAATGCGGTGAATACCAAAGCGCCGCCGTATGGATGACGCTCATGTACCTTCATGCCGGTAAGCTTTTCGTAGACCTCTTTGATGGATGTTATATCCGAAAAATCAAGCTTGGGATCAATACCGTGGCTGAACATGTTCATCGCGATCGTCACGATGTCGACATTTCCGGTTCTTTCACCGTTACCGAATATGGTTCCTTCTATACGGTCTGCGCCGGCCAGAAGACCGAGTTCGGCATCGGCAACGCCCGTTCCGCGGTCGTTGTGCGGATGAAGCGAAAGCACAACGCTGTCACGCCTGTTCATGTTCTTGCTCATATATTCTATCTGGCTGGCGAAAACATGGGGCATGGCCATTTCAACCGTTGCGGGAAGGTTGATTATGCACTTATTATCCGGTGTGGGCTGCCATACGTCGATGACCGCATTGCAGACCTCAAGGGCATATTCGACCTCTGTTCCGGTGAAGCTTTCAGGGCTGTATTCAAACGAGAAATTGCCGGGGGTCTCATCTGCCAGCTTTTTAAGAAGAGCTGCTCCGTCTATCGCGATCTGCTTTATCTCTTCCTTTGATTTTCTGAATACCTGCTCCCTTTGGGGAACGGATGTTGAGTTGTACACGTGCACGACAGCCTTGGGTGCGCCCTTTACAGCTTCAAAGGTCTTTCTGATGATATGTTCTCTCGCCTGTGTAAGCACCTGCACGGTTACATCATCCGGTATCATATTTCTTTCGATAAGAGCCCGCATGAATTCATAATCCGTCTCAGAGGCAGCCGGGAATCCCACCTCTATCTCCTTAAAACCTATCTTTACGAGCATACGGAAAAATTCAAGCTTTTCTTCAAGGCTCATGGGCTCTACAAGAGCCTGATTTCCGTCTCTTAGATCCACGCTGCACCATATGGGCGCCTTATCCACATCATCCTTCTTTGCCCAGTCAAGGCATTCGACCGGCGGCATAAAATACAGCTTTTTGTACTTTCCTTCACAGTTCATTTAATATTTCCTCCTTTACTGCACTATAAAAGCCTTCGTCCCTAAGGCTTTCTTAGAGACGAAGGCTTTGAAATTACCTCCGCGGTACCACTCTAATTCATGTCTTGCATGCTCTCTTTTTCTCTGTAACGGGAGAACCCGTCCGTGCCTACTTGCATTTGCTTTCGGGCGGCTGCTCGGGGGCGAGTTCATGCTTTCTTTTCGCTGCCTCGCACCATCCGGCAGCTCTCTGAAGAAAAGGGAGAGCACTACTATTCCCTGTCATCGCATTTATTGCATATAAGCATACCAAAGTACCCTCAAAAAAGCAAGGACTTTTTTACTGCTTTCTCAAAAGCTGTTCGGCCAGCGCGTTAAACTCCTGCAAAGACTGTGTCTTCTTCATCTTTTTAAGCGTCTTTTCTTCGCTTTTAAAAGAATCTCCGTAAAAGTTCCACATGTCCTTCATCTTAAACAACAAGGATCTCTCGCCGCTTAAGTACCCCGCGTACCCGCTCTCAAGCTCCCTGTGCCAGCTTACATATTCTTCCGGTACCGGCAGCTTTCTGCCCGCTATTTCGCATGCAAGCTGCGGACGCTTCACAAAGCCCCTGCCTATCATAAGGCCGTAAAGACCGGGGAAGGTGCCTGAAAGTTTTTCCGCATCCGTTAAGGTCTTGATCTCGCCGTTAAAAATGAGAGGGCACTTAAGTGTATCGTATGCCATTTTAAAGCATTCCATGCGAAGCTCACCCTCATACTGCTGCTTTGCCGTGCGCGGGTGTATGGTAACGGATTCGAAGTCATATTTTGAAAACACCTTCAATATGTCTTCCCACTTGTCAGCATCCTCAAAACCGACTCTGGTCTTTACCGACACCTTCATGGGGCATTCACGCATTACCGTTTTCAAAAAATAATCAAGCGCAGCCGGATCCTTTAGCATACCGCTTCCTCTGCCCCTGCCGGTGACGGTGCCTGAAGGGCAGCCAAGATTGATATTGCACTCTTTGTATCCTAGCGATGCGACATCAGCCGCCACCTTCAAAAAGCCTTCTGCATCCCCTCCCATTATCTGGGGGATAAGGCAGATACCCTTGTTGTTTTCCGGGTCGATATCACGCCTTTCACGATTCATAAGCGAACCCTTCCCGACAAATGGGGATATGTAGGCGTCAATGGGACCGAAATATTTTTGGAAGGCATTGCGGTAAACATACCCTCCAATGCCTTCCATGGGTGCCATAAATATCTTCATAAATCATCATCCCTGCTGCAGATAATAAGCCTTCGCACTGTGCCTGTGAAGCCTTACGTTTATGCCGTCACCGCATCTTCCTGTCTCACCGGTCCAGCATTCTGTATAGGTGAGGTTTGAATCCGCAAGCTCAAGATCGCTCATTGGAAGGAATATCTCGCCCTCGGTCTCACTGGTGTTAAATACGCAGACATAGTATCCGCCGGCAGCGCCGCATCCCATCCATACGATATGTTCGCGGCCGTTTATCTTCTTTTTCCATACAGGATGCGAATGTCTTACATCGGCATGCATCTGCAAAAGAAGGGAATTTGTGACAAGACTCATCGTAAAATCATCAAAGCCGGTCATCTCGCCGCCTATCATAAGGGGCGCCCTGAATATGCTCCATAAGGTCATCATGGTCTTTAATTCATAGCGGTCAAACTTTGTGCGGTTGTCCTTGTCATAATCCTGCAGTATGGGGCCTATGGGAAGCATATCGGCATCGGGGAAATGTCCTGCGCCCGCATGTATACACCACTTTTCGGCCCTTTCAAACATATCATACAGCTGTTCCCACTTGTCCCAGAAATCATCTGTTATACGCCACATATTTGAGACCTGCTTGTAAAGCTCTGCTTTTTCAAGAAGCGCGGGGCCGGGAGAAAGTGAAAGCACCATTTCTCTGCCGCAGCCCTTTAATGCTTCGCTTACCGCGATAAGCTCCGCCTCACAGTGCGGAAGCTCGCGGCATATATCATCTATCTTTATAAAGTCAACGCCCCACTCGGCATAGAGCTTAAAGAGGCTCTCGTAGTAGGCTTTTCCGCCTTTTTCGGTATCCACGCCGTACATATCCGTATTCCATGCGCAGATGCTGTCCGTCTTTGCGATCTGTCTTGCGGTAAGATCGCTGCCATATACGGGAAGGTCCTTATGCACGGCCATTCTCGGGATGCCGCGCATTATATGTATTCCGAACTTTAATCCGAGGCTGTGAATATAGTCTGCAAGTGGCTTAAAGCCCTGTCCCCCCGCGCTTGACGGAAAGCGGTTTTCGGCCGGCATAAGCCTTCCGTATTCATCCATGCAAAGCTCTGTAAAGGGATGATATTCGTGGCTGTCCGCCTTAGGCTCGTACCACTGTATATCCACTACAACATATTCCCAGCCGTACACCTTAAGCTTTTCGGCCATAAAGCGGGCATTTGCCCTTACTGTCTCTTCCGTAACGGATGCTCCGTAGCAATCCCAGCTGTTCCACCCCATGGGTGCGATATTCTTATTCATTTTCGGCGATCTCCTTTGTTTTCTTCTTTTTCTTTATTCCTGCCTTCTGCTTCGGCAGCGTATCCTTCTCTTTTTCTTATCTCATCTTCGTAAGGCTTAAAGATCCTTACGAATATAAAGGAGCTTACATATGCATACACACCATAAACAATTATTACAAATGGTATGACGAACCACCCTATAAACGCAAATGCCAAAAACAGTACTACCAGCACAAGCGTCCATTTAAAATGTTTAAAAGGCATGAACATTGCCGTTTTTAAGAGCACAAAGGTCTTATTCGAAAACCGGCATACAACGGGCGGCAGATATATGCAGACCATCAAAACGACTATCATCATTCCGCCGAGAAACGCGTATATTCCGGCGCTTACGACCGTTTCCTGCACATAGTAATAATATGCCGCAAGGCCCAGGCCGGCGCCTATAGCCGCCTGCAAAAGCCAGAGCACCGTTGCCTGCATAAAATTCTGCTTGAATGATTTTATGAAATTTCTCCAGATATATCCGTCTTCTTTTCTGGCCATTTTAAGGTAAACATAATACGCCGCGGTGGAGCTTGCGCCGATAGTCACCACCGGCAGGCTGAACAAGAGCCATAAAAGCGCCACTGCCAAAACATCCGCCACCCTGTTTGCTATGACCCATATAAGCCGGTTCTGGTCAAAGAGACTGTTTCCCCCGTTAGAGTCTGACATCTTTTCCTCCAATAGATATGCATCATTTATGAATAATATCATAATTGTTTCCGCTTCGCAACGAATTCTTTGTCAATAAATGGTGGAATTGGTTTTTTTCTTATGCTATAATCCTTTCTACAATGTGACACGGAGAAACATCATGAAGATCTCATTAGACGAAAAAAAGCCCGAGCCCGTCGTGTACGACGCCGAGCGCGAGGCTATAAAAAAATCCTTTAAGGGCGAAAAAAAGAAGCTTTCAAAAATGCGTCTTTCCGAAAAGCTCAAATATATCTGGAGCTACTACCGCATCCCCATCATAGGCGGAATATTTGCCATAGTTGCTCTTTCATACCTTATTTTTGTCTTTGCGACCAAAAAAGAGACCGTATTTATGGGCGTTGTGGTAAATGACCCGACCGTCAGGGCACATGAATATTCGGTATTTCTGGATGACTATCTCTCCCTTGATGGGAAACAGCAGACAGAGCTTATAACGGATGTTTCTCTTTCGGCCGTATCTTCACCCTATATGTCAAGCCGAAGCATGTCCGGAACATCGCAGATCATGGTCTACATTCTTGGCAAGGAGCTTGACTATGTGATAACCGATAAGACAGGTCTTGAATACCTTTGCTCAGAGGATGTCTCAAAGCATCTGGATAAGTTCCTGCCGGGATATATCTATGATGCCTTTAGCGAAAAGATAGTATCTATGGATGTAAAGGGAAACAACGTTCCCGTTGCGATAGATATTACCGGCACCCGCTTTGCCGAAAGCCTTGGCATAAATTACAGCCCCGCATACATTTGCTTTCAGGATCTGTCCGGGCACGATGACAACATGCAGCGCTTTTTAGAGCTTCTTTACAAATTTGAGTTTTCGGATGCTTCCCTCGCATTCTGACGATAAAAGCTTAAACCCAAGTCCTTCCGCCAGATGGCGGGAGGGCTTGTTGTTTTCATCGCATCTTATATAGATTTCTCCTGCGCAAAGCTCTGCGGCGGCAAACTCTTCTATCATCTCGCAGGTCCTCTTCGCTATTTGCTGCCCTCTGAATTTCCGGTCCAAAAGATAGTATAATTCTATTCCGTATTCCTTGGCTGCAAAGCCGAATACTCCAAGCCTTTCCTCCTCTTTTTCAAGGACCCACATTCCAAAGTCGAAAAGTCTGTAATGATCTCTTAAGGCCGTTTCAAATTTAATGCTTCCCTCATATGTATCCGGCCAGTCTGACGGGTCAAACTCTTCAAGAGCATCTATGTTATCCATAAAAAGGTCTCTTACAAAGGAATAGTCCTCTCTGCAGCACTCTCTTATTGCAAAACCTTCGAATCTGCATATGACCGCCGGCTTTTTCAAATGCCGCATGCAGAGTCTTTCAAGATATGCATCGCTTAGATCTTCAAAATCCTCACACGCTCTTACATATCCGTCCGCTATGTCAGTTACCTCCGGCAGGCTTATAAAGCAGGATCCGGAGACGGCAAGCTTTTTTGCCGCCTCCGGATCGTCCGTATAATAAACTATGCCGCCGGAGGATAATATCCTCTTGTCTTCCATTTTTATCTCTTTTCAGGTTCGGGATAATCAACGCCAAATGTATCTACGGTAACTTTTTCCATCACCTGATCCTCGTAAGGTCTGTCATCCCTGTCAGTCCTTGTACCTGCTATACTGTTGACAACATCCATTCCTTCAATTACTTTTCCGAAAGCCGCATACTGTCCGTCAAGGTAGGGATAATCGACATGCATTATAAAGAACTGCGAGCCTGCGGAATTGGGATCCATCGCTCTTGCCATGGAAAGAACGCCTGCGGTGTGCTTTAGGTCGTTTCTGAATCCGTTATCGTTAAATTCGCCCTTGATGCTGTAGCCGGGGCCGCCGATGCCGATGCCTTCGGGGTCTCCTCCCTGGATCATAAAGCCCTTTATTACTCTGTGGAAGATAAGGCCGTCATAAAAACCCTTCTTAACAAGACTGATAAAGTTGTTTACGGTATTGGGCGCAATTTCCGGATAAAGCTCTGCCTTGATGGTTCCTGCGTTTTTGATCTTAAATGTTACTATAGGATTGTTCATATTTTTATTCTCCTTGTGTTATTGATCGATTTAGAAATGGCCGCCGCTGCTGGAATGGCCGCCACCGCCGCCGCCACCTCCACCGCTCGAATGGCTTCTTTCGTGGTGGATGACCTGTCTGGTCGTATGTGTATAGATATCGTCCTGCTCTAAGATATCCGGGCTGCCGCTTCCGCGCATATATACGCGGCCGTCGGTGACCTTACTGCTTTTTTGTCCAAGATACATGAAAAGGACTACGATTCCTCCTATCACAACGCAAACTATGAAGATTATAACAAGTGTGGATGTTTTTACAAACGATCCGCTTCTTGAATAGAAACCTGAGGCTATATTGTCCTTTGCTTCCTCAAAAAACCTTTCGGCTCCTCTGTAAAAATTGTTATCCGGTTTTATGGCTGAGATCACGTTGTCTTGGATCTCCTCCAGATCATCATCTGAATATCTGTAAGCCGACTCCTTCGGTCCACCTTCGCGGATGATCACCCATCTCTCGCTCATCTCTATAAGGAGCATTATGCCCTTATTGTCCGAATTGAGAGATTTGTAGGTGTCCGCAGCCATTTGCCTGATGGTTCCTGTCATTCCGTCAGCCGTGTAGATCAAAACATCCATTCCGATGCTGTCTGCAGTCTTTTTACAAAGCTCTGTAAGTGTCTTCTCCTCTGTCTCATCAAACAGATCCGCATTGTCCCATACTCCGGAATCCGCAAATGAAGCCATGCTTCCGAGCCAGATCCATATAACAACGAGCATGAAGAAATTTTTAAGTTTTACTTTCATATGATCCGTCCTCCTACTTCAGCAGATTGTAAAGGAGGCATATTCCAAAGCTTCCCACTGAAATACCTGCCCACCATAAAAAGACACGAAGTGGGCTTGAAGGGAGCTTTCCCGCTCTCTTTCCCGTTTCGCCGTTTATGGCAACCGTCTGCAATTTGCCCTTCCAGTGATAATTCAGCATCCATACCGGCATCATTACATATTCGGTATTGGTGCAGCGGAGAGCATAGTTGGTGCTGATGGGACGGACGCTGTCATATCCTATTATGGTAGACCTTGCGGCATCATCGGCATATTTTTTAACTCTGGTCTCTATACGGTCTTTCATGTCGGCAGAAGTATAATCATACTTTTCCGCATAATATCCCGAAAGATATCCCATGTTAAAGGAAGTCAGCTTGTTATATTCAAACGGCTCAAGCATATCCATAAGATCGTCATCCATCTTTTCGGATGCGTCTGCGGGAAGCTTGTCATAATCCGCCTGTATATGTCTGTTTACAAGGAAATGATCTGTGTAGATGATCTCATCATCGCCGTGATACTCTCTTCTTGTCCTTGTACATCTGGCCGTCATGCGGACATTGGCATTGTAGTCGTAAAGCCAGAAGGGCACATACATTCCGGTAAGCTTTTCTATGGTGGCTTTCTTTCTGAATTCTCCCGGTGTTAAGAGACCTTTTCTGGTCCAGCCCCTGAAATTTTCTCTTGCCGCCTGCTTGTCAAGCATAAAAGGAATGACCCTTGAAGGGCGTCTCACTCCGTCCATACGGTCTTCCATCATGGTCGGATTTCCGCAGAAAGAACAAAAAGTTGCCGTTGTGTTGTCATCAGTTACTATCTCCGCACCGCAGCTTGGGCACTTGTAACCATGATATTCGTCATATTCCGGTTCAGGTTCCTTTTCGCTTTCCGTGGACGATTCAACCTGATCCTCAAGCTCTGCATCTATCGGCAAGGTATTGCCGCAGAATGTACATTTAAGCACCTGCTCTTCGGCGCTGAATTCCATCGGGCCACCGCAGCTCGGGCATTTGTAATTAAGCGTCATATCTCATCCCCCTCAGACTTCAAACAGAATGTCTCCGTATGTTGGCATGGGCCAATATGTTTTGTCCACCACCATCTCAAGTTCATCCACCGGACGGCGAAGTGCTTTCATTGCCGGAATCACAAGGTCTCTGTAAGACTTTGCCCTCTCTTCGGCATCCTTTACTTTAGAAGCCGTCTCCTGTGAATTCTTAAGAACGTTAAGCGCGGTAGACGCGTCTTTTAATCTCTCACTGCAATATTTAAGCAGATTTCTCTGAACCGAAACATCGGCATCCGGGCATGCTGTGCGGACATTGTTTACGGAGCCTCCAAGCACCGAAACATATCTTATAACAGCCGGGATTATCTGCTTTGAAGCCATTTCGATCATGGTGAGCGCTTCTATGTTTATGGTCTTTGCATAATTTTCATACGCGATCTCGGCTCTTGATGCAAGCTCTACCGCCGTGAAGATTCCGAATCTTTCAAACAGCTTTACGGATGACTCCTCTGTAAGAGCGGGTACCGCATCCACCATCGTGGGGCTGTTTGGAAGGCCTCTTCTCTTTGCCTCTGCCACCCACTCTGCCGAATATCCGTCTCCGTTGAAAAGGATCCTCTTATGCTCTCTTAAAAGCTTTGCCGTATATTCGCGAATGGCATCTTCTTTGTTTTCTGCCCCTTCAAGCGCATCTGCGGCCTTGCAGAAGCTTTCGGCAACGATGGCATTAAGCACCACATTTGCCTCTGAAATGGAATCGTTTGATCCAACGGATCTGAACTCAAATTTATTTCCTGTAAACGCAAACGGCGATGTTCTGTTTCTGTCGGTCGCATCCTTTACAAAATCAGGCAATGTCGAAACGCCGGATTTGAATATCTCTCCCGAAATGGATTTTGTCGCATTTCCGGTCGAAATGTACTGTTCAACGACGTCCTGCAGCTGATCTCCCAAAAAGATGGATATGATGGCGGGCGGAGCTTCGTCCGCGCCAAGTCTCAGATCGTTTCCTGCGTCGGCTGCGGATTCGCGAAGAAGAGCCGCATGTATGTCTACCGCCTCTATGACGCAGGCCAGAACGAGCATGAACTGCGCGTTTTTGTGAGGTGTTTTTCCGGGATTCAAAAGATTGATTCCGTCATCCGTGGTAAGTGACCAGTTATTGTGCTTGCCCGAACCGTTTACGCCTTCAAAAGGCTTTTCGCTTAAGAGGCATCTGAGGCCGTGGCGCTTTGCCATACGCTTTAATGTCTCCATAACAAGCTGGTTGTGGTCGGCCGCAACATTTGCGGGCGCATAGATGGGCGCAAGCTCATGCTGGGCGGGTGCAACCTCGTTGTGCTCTGTCTTTGCGGTAACGCCCATTCTCCACAGTTCCCTGTCGACATCCTTCATAAAAGCGCCGATACGTTCCCTGATCTTGCCGAAATAATGGTCATCCATCTCCTGGCCCTTGGGGGGCTTGGCACCAAAGAGCGTTCTTCCCGTAAAGATCATATCTTCTCTCTGAAGATATTTGCCTCTGTCTATAAGAAAATATTCCTGTTCCGCACCGACTGACGGAACCACCTTCTTTGAAGTCTCATTTCCAAACAGCCTGAGTATTCTTATTGCTTGTGCGTTTATTGCCTCCATGGACCTAAGGAGAGGCGTCTTTTTGTCAAGAGCTTCTCCCGTGTAGGAACAAAATGCCGTGGGTATACAAAGTATGGGGCCTGCCGAGCTGTCCTTTAAAAATGCGGGCGATGTGCAGTCCCATGTGGTATATCCTCTGGCTTCAAAGGTCGATCTGAGACCTCCCGAGGGGAACGACGAACCGTCCGTCTCGCCCTTTATAAGTTCCTTGCCCGAAAGCTCCATCACCACTCTTCCGTCACCATCCGGCGCCGAAATAAACGAATCATGTTTTTCGGCAGTTGCTCCGGTAAGCGGCTGGAACCAGTGCGTGTAATGAGTCGCTCCTCTTTCCACGGCCCAGTTTTTCATAGCCTCGGCCACCTCGTTTGCGACCTTCAGGCTAAGTTCCTTGCCGGTGTCTATAGTCTCGCGAAGCGCCTCATAGCTCTCCTGTGAAAGACACTTTCTCATTTCGGCCTCGCCGAAAACATTACAGCCGAAATAATCTGCTACATCGTACATATCAGTCTCCTAAATTGGAAATAATAATTACTGCCTTGATCTGTCAAAGCATTCTCACACGCATAAAATACCATATTTTTTTAACTATTACAAGCTTTTATGATGTTATCAAGGTCATTTACGGCCTGACATCTGTTCTTTACGGTCACCGTCCTAAAGCCGAGTTTTTCGGCGGCAGCAGTGTTTTCCTCGCGGTCATCCAAAAACACGCATTCCTCTGCTTTAAGGCGGTATGTCTCAAGCAGCTTATCATATATCTCGCGGCAGGGTTTTAACAGCTTTACATGTGAAGAGACTACAAGCCCGTCTATAAGATCCATAAAATCAAAGGAATACTGCGCATGCGCGGCAAACATATTCTTTGGATAATTTGAGAGCAGATATATGGAAAAGCCTTCTTTTTTAAGCCGCATAAACCACTCCCTGTTTCCTTCAAACGGCCTTACAAGCTCCGCATTGTCTTTAAACAGGTAGTCTGCCTTTTCTTCAAGCCCCGCAAGGCGGCCTTTCATCTCTTTTATCAGTTCTTCTTCCGGCCTTGCTCCAAGATCCATCTCTTTCCAGGTCGGGCTGAGGATGGTCTCCCGTCCGACGATCCCTATCTCCTCTTCAGTCAGTCCCCTGTCCCTAAGGTAATCGATCCACCTGAAATCCACCAGGACCATTCCGATGTCAAAAACGATATTCTTTATCATCAAAGTGCGCCCTTTATCTTTTCGGCATATGCGGCTGCCTCGCCGTCCTCATAGCTTCCCTGCTTCCAGCTGATCAGGCTTCCTTTATCCTTAAACCTCGGGATCACATGCATGTGGCAATGCATGACAGTCTGTCCTGCGGCCTCGCCGGTGTTTACGACAATATTAAAGCCGTCGGCGCCGAGTCCTTTCATCTGTGCCTGTCCAAGCTTTGACGCTAAGATAAGCATCTTTGCCGAAATATCCGCATCAAGCTCCGTTACATTTGCGGCGTGCTTTTTGGGCAGTATCAGAAGATGGCCCTTTTCGGCAGGTGATATATCAAATACCACCTTGAAATCATCATCCTCAAATACAGATGTTGACGGGATAGCCCCCGATGCTATCATGCAGAAAATACAGTTATCCATTTATGATCCCTCCGTTGTTTTTGTTTTTTATTCCAAATGACAGGACTACTCCTGCCAAAAAACCACATATAAATCCGCCGACATGCGCTGCGTTGTCGACTCCTTCATTGCCAAAGCCCTGTCCGACAACGAGTGCAAGAAAAATAGCCCACCTGAGGAAAGAAAAGTTTTTGTTCTCCTTCCTGGTCTTTAACATATAAAATGCAAGTGCACCGGCCGTTCCGCATATCGCACCGGATGCCCCCGCGCAGACCGCGTTTATGCCCGACTCCGCTCCGTATAAATGCCACAAAACAGAAGTCGCCGATGCGCCTATTCCGGAGATGAGATATATGCACGCGTACCTGACGCTCCCCACCGCGCCCTCAAGCGCTCTGCCAAGGTACAAAAGCGAGATCATATTTGACACAAGATGCGCTGCGCCGAAATGCAGGAACATGGCGGTGAACAGCCTGTAAATTTCATGGCCGTTTGCAACGGCGTTTGCCGTGATCGCTCCATGCTCGAACAAGAATTTCGTGTTCTTAGTCGACCCCATTATGCTGAGTACTATGAATACCGCAATGTTGATAAGGATAAGTGAAATATTTACCCTTGACCCTAAGACCTTAAGCTGTGAAAGGACCGCCATGACAGGCGTCTGCTTCCAGTAAGCTTCCATAAGTTCCTTTACATCATAGAACTTATCCGGCTGGTCCTCATATATCATCAGCTTTCTGGCCGTCGGGTGTGCGATCCAGTAATTAAAATCTCCTGTAAGTTTTTCTTTTGTCTCCTTCGGTCTTCCCGAAAAGACCACCATAAGGCCTTCTGTCTTAGAGGCATACGCCTTATATTTTTCCCCAAGAGACTCCTGCAGAAAAGCCATTATCCTGCCTGCCCTGTCATCCACCAGAAAGCCTTCCGTGTCATCTATAAAGCACACAAAATAAAGACCATCCTTGACCAGGCGGAATACTACTTCCACCTGCGCCTCACGAATGGCCAATCTCATAAATCCCTTTTGAAGAAAAAACTCTTTTACCTTCTCAAGCATAGCCGCTCCCTATAATGGCACACCTTTAAACTTAACGCACCAGAGAACAGTTTACCCCGAAACGGGCAAAAATGCAACTCTTATATTCTTCCATATATCTCAAGCCGGTACTCGCTGCCCGCAAAGGTTATATGGTCTCCGTCGGAAAGCATGACCTTTCCTTTTCCGAATATCGCCTCGCCGTTTACATATGTACCGTTTGAGCTGTTAAGATCCTCTACGCTTATTCCCTCATCACCTTTTTCCATCTTAGCGTGCAGTCTGCTTATGCCCTCACCGGCCAAAACGCAGTCAACGCCCTCCCTCATGCTTCCTATAACAAACGGGAAAACCCCGATCTCTATTATCTGAGCATTTTCGTTCTTTTCCGGTACCAGCCTGTATGCAAGCTGCATTAACTTTTTTTCAAGCGGCTTTGTGACAAACCTTTCTGCCACGCCCGCCGGCTTAGCGGACGGGGGAGCGTATTCTTCAGGCAGCAAAAATGCTTTTTTTGTCTGCTTCCTACGGAAAAAAACTCTTTTTTTCCTTACGGTGGGAATCTTTTCAAAAAGCTCCTCTGTTGCCGGTCCGGGTTCTTCTTCAACATGCGGTTCATCCTTTATAAGCGCAAACATCTTTATCGGCGCCTCAATACCCTCCGCTGCCTTGACTGCCGAATACGCAAGACCCACGCTTTCCTTATCACCGTAATCCACGTGATCCATGAAAAACTTCATAAGATCCTTGTACGGATCCTCCTCCATGCTCTTTTCGATCCGGCAGCAGAAAAGATATTCTCCTCCGTCGGCCTGCCTGAATATATATTCCGGTGACAGCAACAGATCGGAGGGCCGGAGTAGATTCTCTTCCAGCTCTGCATTGGCTTTATATATGGAATCTATCACGTTTTCTATGTCCGCCGCTTTAAGAGGCTGCCTTTCGTAAAGCCTAGCAAGCGGCTGAAGGCCGGTTATGTCGTATTCCGCAAAAATGCGGTCATCGACGTACCTGAACCTTACCGGCAAAACTCTTTTTAATCTTGTCTCGCGGAGCATGCCTATAACGATACGGCTTGCGTTTTCCTCGCTGCATTCATCCACGGCATAATTTCTGTTTTCCATTCTGCAAAAATTCATTTTCTATCCCCCAAATCCTTTTATTGCCCCCTGCAAAAGCCTCAGCATCTCCTGCGGACGCACCGTTTTTCTTTCTATCCGTCCCTCTATCAAAAGGATCCTGCCCCAAAAAAGCCATTCCTTTAAAGGGCAGGAATACTTAGCGGAATATGTCATCAAAAGCTCGTCCCCGTCTTCCGTAAGTGTACATTCGGCATCGCTTACATAAATGCCTTTTTCCTTCATCTCCTCAGAGAAGGCGAGCAAAAGTTCTTTCACTTCTTTTTGGTTTACTCCGCGATCATCCCTAAGGCACGTCTCCAGAGTCCTTTGCGCCATAGCCTCCGCCATCAAAGAATCATTTTCATATACCGCAAGCATCATCAAAAAAAAGATGACATACACGGCCGTCAGCATAACAAGGCTCGTCTCAAGCGTTATGTATCCTTTGTCATCCAATCATAGCCACCAGCCTTTCGGTCAATATTCCAAGAGCCAAAAGCGGTAAAAAACTTATCCTGACGCCCCTAAACGACCTCTTTATTTTTCCCTTTATCAGGCCGCATACGCAGCACAAAACGGAAGCATAAAAAAGCGCAGATATCATAACCTCAAAGGATGTGCATATGCCGCACAAAAAAACTGCCGCAATATCCTCTTTATCTATCCCTCCCGGTACTGTCAGTTTTACGGCCAGCATCAATGCGGCCGGTATCATCCCCGCCAAAGCCTCTTTTATGTCGCCTTCGGCCGCTCTTAAAAGAAGGGCCGTCACAAAAAGAATAATGTATACGCCCATGGGCAGACATCTTTTTTTTAATTCCATTATGCATAATAGCCCCACTGCCGCTATACACAGAGTGATCCTAGGTATCATCATGCCGCCTTTAACTCCTCCGCGATCTTTTGCTGTCTTGCCGCGCAAAACTTGCACAAGGGCTTGTCGCCTGCCTCTTTTTTTGTCACCTTTCTGATATAACGGTTGAGGCTTCCGCAGTCCCTTGAATTGTGATATCTGTCACCCTCCGGCGTATAAAAAACGATCGCATTTGCATCGCCCCTTATACACCTTTCACACGGCCTGTATTTTTCTTTGTTGTCATTCCTTTTTTCTCCCATGGCGGAAAAGGCTGCATTCTTTACCATGACCTTTAGCGATCTGCAGTCGCAGAATATATGATATACCGTTCCGTCCTTTGTGATATATACCTTGTCCTCATCTTCATCCTCGCTCTCTTCGCCTCCGCCTGCCGGGCTCTCCTCCTGACCGGGCCCATCATCTTCGCCTGGTGCTTCCTGTTTTTTTTGCCCTTCTCCAAGCCCTGTCCATTTTTTCCTTACGGCGCGCTGTGTAAAGCTTATCCCGGCCGTGTTCCCCGGGACAAACGGGAGGCTGCATTCATAGGATGCTCTAAGGTCAATAAGCCCTGCCTCGCCTGAAACGACGCTCAGATAAATATCTATTCCGTCACAGCCGCCTTTTATACAGCTTTGATCCAGATACTCCCTTCCTACTCTGTCAATGACCAGTATCCTTGCATACTCGGACTCGATCCCGGTGACAACAAGTTTTTCTGCAAGCCTTAACACAAGGTCTTTAAGCGCGCTTCCCGTTTCCGCATCTTCTATTGACAGATACTCCTGCACATACGAGGCCATGCTGAGTTCTCCTGCCGCATCCTCCAAAGCCGACTGCAGGCGCAGCTGCATTCTCATTATCCCGAAAAACGAAATAAATGCCATTGAAACAATAATTACAAGAGGAAGTATCAAGGATGCTTCCACCGTCACCGACCCGTTGTTGCCAAATTCCTTGCTTGCACCGCCTGACGGCTCTTTTTGTATGCCGCCCGTATCTTTTCTCACCTTATCGTTTGCTTCCCTTTTGATCTCTCGTCCGTTTTTTTCGCATTTGTATTCTATTCCGTTTTCAAAAAGTCCGGCAGGTCCTCTTTTAACTACATATTCGTTATTGCGATCTTCCCTTTCCATTATCCTTCCTTTTTCAGCTGTAATGCCGTATACTCTCCGCGCTGCAAAGAAATTCTTTGCTCTGCTCTGTATACAGACGGTAGGCAGGAAAAAACAGCCCCCTTACGGTTCCGCTTGCGGATACCTTAAATCCGTACAGCAGTTTCGAAAAAGTAAACCCCTTATCTTCTGCGCGCAGGTTCGTCTCTATCATATGCATTATGCGCGGCAGGACGACATCATTCTTTTGGTACAGGAAAAACCTCATATACATTTCGTAACCTATCCCTCCGTTTTCACTTGAAGCCGCATCCCCTGAAAGCACATGCGAAAGGATCGTTGCAAGTGTCGAATCAAACTGCGCGGCTTTTTTGTAAAACGGTACGCTCCTGCCTGCGGTTATGGTCCTAAGGTCAAGAATGGCTTCTCCGAATGCCCACGCAAGTTCAAGCCCTATCTCCACAACGCCCGCAAGCCCCGGGATCCCCGTCCAGCCGACCAGCATCTGTGCCATTCCCTTTGCCTGGGAAGACAGCGGTTTGTTCACCATGATGGTTATCAGATCCATCCCGGCCCTGAAGTAAAAAAGCTGCTTTATAGTAAGCGAAAGATTCACTTTGTCGGACGAAAACCCAAAAAGAATGTATTCCTGCTCATAGGCAAGCCCCTGTCCGGAGGGAGAATTTATATTTCCGAAGTAGCTTAATACATATTCTCCCAAGAGGACTTTTTCGTAAAACTCCATTTCAACACTTCCTTCGACATCCGGCGCATAGGACTCTATTACGGCATTTGATATTTCTCTTCCGGGCAACACCTGCGAAAGAAGCTCCTGTGCCAGAATGTTTTCCATCTGCCCTATCACGCTGCCACCGACATCATCTTTTACCCTCTCGTTCACCTGACCGTCAAACGCCGGTGGAGGGTCTTCATCCTCATCCGTCAGCCCCATATCTATCTTTTCAAGCTCGTTTGCCTTCTCCTGCCAGTCCGTGTCCTCAAGCTCATCCCCTTCTTTTGCCGCCTGATCCATAATATCCTGCGCGTTTTCGCTTCCGTCAATAAGACTTTTCAGTTTCTCGGCTATATCTGCGGCCTCCTGATATTTCATTATTGCCATGATCTGTCTAAACAGATCCTCTCCCCCATTATCCACGGGGGAATATCCCTCTTTTATGGTTATATCGGGCTTTTCGATCTTAAAAAGCTGTGGTTTTTTTATTATCAATCCGGCACCGGGGTCTGCTTCGGGCTCAAAGAAAGCCCTTAACATAAGGTCGGTCATCAAAGGATCTCTGTTGTCATAATAAAGCAGGCCGTATTCCGCAAACAGTCTGCTGTCATAGCAAGCCAGCAGGCTGTCTGCCGCCGCATTTACCGCCTGCGGCAGGCGCGATGCAAAAGCCCTGTATCTTGCAGTCTCCAAAAGCGCGCCGAAAAAGGCTATAAGTATAAGCATTACGGCCGAAAAGAAAACTGTTACCGCACCTTTATCATTCTTCATTTTGGGGGTCATTTGGCAGGATCGAACGTTTCTGCCGTACCTGTGATGTTTTCGAAAATAGAATTGACGAAATCAATGATTTGATTTCTGAAAATAATGACGAGTGTAATTAGAACCACTATTATGAGTATGATCTCGACCGTGCCCATCCCGCTCTCGTCAAGCCTGTGTTTTTTTGACATAAGGCTCTCCTTTCCTTTATTTTGTTTTCTAGGATTGTAGCCCCGATCACGAAAAAAAACAAGCCCGTCCAAATTTCGCGGGCGCTCCAAAAGCCTGTTTTTACGGCGTTTTTTTACAGCATTTTACGCATTTTTGTAAAAAAAGGTGCACCCCCTTTTACGTTTTCCATCTGTATGTTTTCAATTCGTGCATTCAAAAATGACGAAAAAAAAATAGTGCCGAATTTTCATCCGGCACTGTATGGCGATCAGCACATTATTTTTTCATACCGTTTAACCTTGCATAAAACTCCGGGACGGCCTTAAGGCCGGAGGCCCACAGATATATCTGATCGAGCTCGCTCATTTCTTCAAGCAACATCCATTCGGCGCCTATTATCGTCTGTTCGCCTGCCGGAAGTTCCGGGTCAGAGCCTTTTCCCGCCACAGCACCTTCCGGAACCTTTATAAGGTATGTATAGACGCTGCCCTTGCCGCTGAGCTTTTCAAACACATTTATTTCCTGTACTATCTCACCCTCAAGACAGGCCTCCTCCTTTAATTCACGAAGTGCCGCCGCAGCGGGCGTTTCTCCGGGGTCTATGCCCCCTCCGGGAAGACAGAAGAATTCTCTTCCGAACATACGATGTTTCACCATCAGTATCCTCTCGCCTCTTACCACAAGTGCCTGACTGCGATCTCGTCCCATAAGTACCTCCCGTTATATATATGTTGCTTTTATTTTCATTCTTGTCTCGCCAAGGTCCAATCCTCCAAGCGTAAGTGAATACCTTAGGGCTATGCTCTCTGCGTCCCCTGCGCTCACATGCTCTGCCTCATGCGTCCTGATACTGATATCGTGCCGGCCAAAAGGAGTATTGTAGAGCCCTGTCGTGACTTTTTCCCTGTCAAATATCATTTCGCTGTTTATGCTTCCGGACATTTTGACCGTTATATTTCCGAAAAGATGTATGACTACCGCCGTTACGGAGCCTTCCTCTTCCGTTTTATACATAAGAAGCCCCGTATCGGGATTATACACTCCCTCTGAAATTACAGACGTCGTCTCTTCGCTTCCGTCCATATACCGGACCGAAACCACCTCAACGCTTACCTTTTTTCTCATGTGCAGCCTCTTCGCGAAGATTTACCATTATGGTCGCTTCCTGATTATCTATATGTTCTTTGATAGCCTGCTTGGCCCTTGGAACGTCTTTTGCTTTCAGCGTTTCTATTATCTGCTGATGTTCCGCAAAAAGCCCCTTTCTCTTTTCCTTATCCTTTATGTATTCCAGGCGGTACCTGTACATTTGATCCTTTATGTTGTTGATCACCTGCACAAGCCTTTCATTTCCGGTCGCCTCGTAAATGACCATATGAAATCTCTCATCCGCTTCGGCTATGGCTGTCAGATCTGTCCCGGAAAGCTTTTTTTCAAATGAGACATTGGCTTCCTCAAGCTCCGCAAGCTTATCATCCTCCATCCTGAGTACCGCAAGCTCCATGGAAAGCTCCTCAAGCCCCCTTCTGACCTCCAAAACATCCCTCAGGTTCTTTTCGGATATCTTTGCGACCTCTGCGCCTCTTCTCGGCATCATTAAAACAAGGCCTTCAAGTTCAAGCTTTCTTATTGCCTCGCGGACAGGGGTCCTGCTTACGCCAAGCTTCTCTGCAAGGCTCACCTCCAAAAGTCTTTCTCCCGGTTCAAGGTCGCCCATAAGTATTGCCTGTCTCAGCGTGTGAAAAACAATATCCCTTAACGGGAGATACGAATTCATATTTGCGCGAAGATGCGCTTCAAGTTTTCCGTCTTTCATTTACCTAATTCCTCCTTGCTCCCTCACCGGGGTTATACATGTAAGTTACAAATATCTGAGATGCCAGATGTGCTCTTCTTATTGCTCCCGCCGCTTTCCTTGCTGTCTCCTGATCCGCATAGATTCCGAAAACTGTAGGGCCGCTCCCGCTCATCATCGCTCCCAATGCTCCGTTTTCCTTCATTTTGTCTTTTATCGCCGTAATTACCGGATATTCCTTTTCCGTGACCGTCTCAAGGACATTCCCCATACAGCTTACTATCCCGCCAAGATCCCTGTTTTCTATGGCCATTAACATCCCGTCTATATCGGGATGCTTCTCTATGGGTCTTTCGTCTATCTTTTCATATGCCCACTTTGTGGACACGTTTAAATTCGGCTTAGCAGTAAGGACAGTGCATTCGGGCGGCGGTGAAAGTCTGGTAAGCTTTTCGCCTATTCCCTCGGAAAGCATGGTCCCGCGCATAAGGCAGAACGGAACATCCGCCCCTAAGGAAAGCCCCAGAGCGCACATATCATCCTCCGTCATTCCAAGGCCGTAAAGTCTGTTCACCCCGTAGATCACCGCAGCCGCGTCCGAACTTCCTCCGGCACACCCGGCCGCAATGGGAATTGTCTTTTGAAGCTTGATCAAAAGCCCGCCCGGAAGCCCGTAGCGTTCCTTCATCATATCATATGCTTTTGCAGCCAGGTTTTTCTCCGTATTTTCCAGAAAAGCCATGTTGGATCTGATCTTCAGGCCTTCCTCCTTTAGCTTTCTCAGTGTCAGGTCATCATATGTCCCTATGCTCTGCATTATCATTCTGACTTCGTGGTAGCCATCCGCTCTTTTTCCGGTCACGTCAAGCGCAAGATTGATCTTTGCCCTTGCTTTTAAATTGATCTCATCCATTTTGGTATATCCCTGATCCATTGTACTATTTTAGATACAATTATACACCTGTCTTTAGATCCTGACAAGCCAAAAATGTATTTTGTATTCACTTTGGGATCACATCAAAAATTTTTACCCATTTTGGGCCCCGGCCATATTGACACCGGCCCTCGTTTTTGTTATATTGCCTATCAACCTTGCATTCGTGCAAAAAAATATTTCGGAGGTTCTTACATGCCGCAGGTGCCACTGTCCGTCCTCTTGCTTGCAGTCGGTTTCTTCCTTTTGATATTCGGAGCCGACAGATTTGTGGACGGATGCTCTTCAATAGCAAAAACTTTAAGAGTCCCTTCCGCCGTTATCGGCCTTACCATAGTAGCTCTTGGAACATCTCTTCCCGAAGCCGCTGTCAGCACCACCGCCGCACTTTCCGGTTCGAGCAACATGTCCGCCGGCAACTGTGTGGGTTCCAATTTGTTCAATCTTCTTGTTATCTGCGGACTCTGCGCGCTGTTTCAGCCGCTGCCCGTAAACAGTGAATTCAAAAAAAGAGACTTTCCCATTTCAATGATTGTCACTGCCCTCGTTCTTTTCTTCGGTATGGATTTTCTTCTTGGGCGGAGCGAAAACAAGATAAGCCGCATCGAAGGAATTATTATGTTCCTTTCCTATCTCGGCTACCTTGCTTTTTTGGTAGTCTATTCCCTGAAGCACAGAACCGAAGCGGCATCCGAGGAAGATTATAAGATCCTTCCCGTATGGAAAAGCGTTCTGTATATCGTGCTCGGTGCGGCAGGCATCGTGCTCGGAGGAAATCTTTCGGTCGACAACGCTGCCGTCATCGCTTCGGCCTGCGGCATGAGCGATACTCTTATAGGTCTGACCATCTTAGCGGTCGGAACATCCCTTCCGGAGCTTGTTACATCCATCGTTGCCGCAAAAAAGAACGAGCTCGATCTCGCCCTTGGCAACTGCATCGGCTCTAACATAGCGAATTTCCTTTTCGTTCTCGGTCTTTCCGCTACCGTAAGCCCTCTTACCATAAGCTACCAGGTCATGAATGATATCGTCATCCTCGGCTGCGTCTGCATCATCGTGCTTATAATGATTCTTACCCGAAAAGACCTCAGAAAAAAAGAAGGCGCCATCATGCTCTGCATGTATGCCGCCTATATGGTCTATATTTTCTACCGTAATTTTGCTTAAATGTAACTATTCAGAACCATGCAGGAATGACCGAACGAGTCATGCCCCGCATGAACTCGGATGGTTATTTCTGCGTGGTTCTAATAGCAGACGTCCGTCACATGAGCAAAAACCGATGCCTTTGGCAGAGGTTTTGCGAATGTGATGGGCGGGTGCTGAATAGTTACGCTTAAATATCTATATCAAGCTCCACAGGACAGTGGTCGGAACCCATCACATCGGAATGGATGACGGCCGCTGTTATTTTTTCTTTTATATCATTGCTCGTAAGGAAATAATCTATACGCCATCCCGCATTCTTTTCCCTGGCATGAAACATATATGACCACCATGAATACATGCCTGTCGCATCCGGATAAAGATATCTGAAGCTGTCCGTAAAGCCGCTGTTTAAAAGCTGTGTAAACTTTTCTCTCTCTTCATCCGTAAAGCCTGCATTACGGTGATTTGATGCCGGATTCTTAAGGTCTATCTCTTTGTGTGCCACATTTAAGTCGCCGCATACTACGACGGACTTTTTTTCTTTAAGGCGCAAAAGATAATCCCTGAAATCATCTTCCCATTTCTGTCTGTAATCAAGTCTTTCAAGCTCTCTTTTTGAATTCGGTGTGTAGACGCACACAAAAAAATGATTTTCATATTCGGCGGTTATCACTCTGCCTTCATGATCATGTACGTCTATTCCCATACCGAAGGTCACATTTATGGGCTCTGTCTTTGAAAAAAGTGCCGTTCCCGAATACCCTTTTTTCTCGGCATAGTTCCAGTATGCATGATACCCTTCGGGAGCAAATTCGATCTGCCCCGCCGAAAGCTTTGTCTCCTGCAGGCAGAAAATATCGGCATCAGCGGCCTTGAAAAAGTCTTCAAAGCCCTTCCCCATACATGCCCTTAGGCCGTTCACATTCCATGAAATGTATTTTTTCATAATGCCCCCTTTTACAAAAGCCGGGTCAAAGCCCGGCTCTTATCATTCTTCGTCGTAATTGTGATAAACATACTGAACATCATCATCCTCATCCAAAAGGTCGAGGATCCTGTTCATCTTTTTGATGTCGCCTTCATCGCTGAGAGATACCCATGTCTGCGGTATCATGGTAACATCTGCTTCGGCCATGGGAATACCCGCATCTTCAAGCTTCTGTCTTACTTCGCTGAAATCATCGGGGGATGTAAGGATCTCGAAGCTGTCATCTTCCTCGGCAAAGTCCTCTGCACCCGCATCAAGCGCAAGCATCATAAGCTCGTCGGCCTCGCCCTCATATTCTTCCTTGTCTATAAGTATCTGACCTTTTTTATCGAACATAAAGGATACGCAGCCTGTCGTTCCGACATTTCCGCCGCCCTTTGTAAATGCGTTTCTGACATTTGCGGCAGTACGGTTACGGTTGTCCGTCAGCGTTTCTACGATTATGGCAATGCCGTTGGGGCCGTATCCTTCGTATGTAACGGACTCATAATTTGTGGCATCTCCGTCTCCGGCAGCCTTTTTGATGCTCCTGTCGATGGTATCGTTGGGCATATTCTGAGCCTTGGCTTTTGCTATGATATCTCTGAGTTTTCCGTTATTGTTGGGATCCGCTCCGCCTTCTTTTACCGCTACGGCGATCTCTCTTCCTATTCTTGTGAATATCTTGCCCTTTGCGGCGTCATTTTTTTCCTTCTTGTGCTTTATGTTGGAAAATTTGTTATGTCCTGACATCGTTTAACTCCTTATCTGTTGTTTTGCCCGCTAATATTACCATTTATGACCTTTTAAGTCAACATTCTTTTATCTTCCCAGGCGGCCGTGACATCTTTCATATGATCTATGATATCGCGCGCAAGCATATGGCTCATTCCAAGCTCGGCCGCAGCAGCATCTCCTGCCATCGCGTGAAGGCTGACACCAAGAACGGCCGCATCAAACCTTTGCATTCCTCTTGCCAAAAGCCCGCCTATCGTGCCCGCAAGCACATCGCCGCTTCCGGCCACCGCCATTCCCGAATTTCCTTTTATGTTAATAAAAACTTCTTCTTTATCCGGAGAACATATGACGGTGGCATTTGATTTTGCGACGCATATGCATCCGTATTCTGCGGCGCACCTCTTGGCCGCGCCCGTAAGATCAGCATTCACTTCGGATACGCTAAGGCCTGTCAACGCAGCAAGCTCGCCCGCATGAGGCGTGACTATCATATTTCCGTGCTCTTTTACGGCCTGTGACAGCCTTTTACAATTAGCCGTAAGAAACAAAGCGTCCGCATCGAACAAAACATTGCCCTTAAAACTGCTCAGAATATCTATCAGTCTTTCCGCAGCGTCAGCCGTCCTTCCAATGCCGCACCCGGCAACAACTGCCGATATCCCGCGGCAGGCTCTGTCATATCTTGTAAGTACCGCTTCGGGCACCTTCATCTGAAGCAGGCCGTAGTTCTCACGTGAGGTCTCAAGATACACCAGCCCGCACCCGGCTCTGTATGCGGCCTCCGATGCAAACATCGCTGCACCGGCCATGCCTTCAAAACCCGCGTATACAAAAAGCTTTCCGTAATCGCCCTTGTGGCTGAAGCTTTTATGGACGGGAAGCTCTCCCATATGATCTGCAGACGCAAACGGAATGATGCCTGCCTTTTCGGGTGATACTAGTCCTATATCCGCGATCTTTATCCTTCCGCACGTATCACGCCCTTCTGTAAGAAAATGCCCGGGGCATGCATAGCCCATGACCACCGTATGGTCGGCATTCACTGCATTAACGTGCACCCTGCCCGTGTCCGCATCAAGGCCTGTCGGTATGTCAGCGCTCAGCACAAAACATCCGTTTTCTTTTTTATATCTGTTTATCTGCTCCGACGCAAACAAAAAACTGCCCTCAAGATCTCTGTTAAGGCCTATGCCAAGCATTGCGTCGATCACAATATCCGCATCAGGCGCGCCCGCATAGTCCTCTATTATCACTTCCTGAGGAAGGAGCCATTTTTCATGTGCAAAAAGAGCCGTGTGTCTTGCCTCATTCCCTACAAGTCTTACCTTGACGTCATGCCCCCTTTGGGAAAGCATTCTCGCCGCTGCAAGTCCGTCTGCGCCGTTATTGCCCGGCCCGCAGTAGACTTCTATCTTTTTTCTCCCTGAAGGAAATGCCTCAAGCACCTCTTTTTCAAGTGCCCTGCCGGCATTTTCAACAAGCTCTTCGCCGGGGATCAGGTATTCTTCTATGGTCACCCGGTCGATCTCTTTTCGCTGCTTTGATGATAACAGAATTTTCGTCATAAATCACTGATCCTGTATGAAAGCCTCATAAGGCTCTCCGACAAATGAACATTTTCGACAACGATATCTTTTCCCATATCCAGATCCGTGTGGGAAAAGTTCCATATTCCCTTTATGCCTGTATCCTTAAGGCTTTCGGCCACCTCTACCGAAGACGTTTTGGGGATAGCCATGACAACTATGTCAATCTGGTTTTCTACAACATACTCGATCAGAGAATCCATTCCATATATAGGGATACCCCTTACGGTCGTTTTTCCTATAAGCGCTTCATTGCGGTCAAACATGGCGCAGATATTAAAACCTCTTTTTTCAAAGTTGCCATAGTTTGCAAGCGCCTGACCGAGATTTCCCGCCCCGATAACGATGAGCTTGTGTTCTTTTTCAAGCCCTAAAAGCTTTCCTATTTCCTCATACAGATATTCTACCTGATAGCCGTATCCCTGCTGTCCGAACCCGCCGAAATGATTGAGGTCCTGACGGATCTGTGAGGATGTCGTTCCCATAAGCTCGCTGAGCTCGTTTGACGAGATCCTTTCGACTCCCTGTTCTATAAGTTCACCTAAATACCTGTAATAGCGCGGCAATCTGCTTATAACCGCCTGTGATACTGATCCTTTATCTGCCATCTTCTCTTCTCTCTATCCAAAAACCGGGGACCGAAAGCGCCTCTGCCGTTTCCGATCCCCTTATTCTCATTTTAATCCTGACCGTCAGTCTTCTCAGCCTGTTGCGCAGCTTCAGCCTCTTTGCGTGCTTTTTCTGCTTTGCGGGCTTCCTCGGCCGCTGCCTTTTCGGCTGCAAGCTTCGCCTCTGCAGCGAGTCTTTCCTCTTTGTTCTTGGGGAATTCGTAGAATTTTTCCTTACGCTCGTTTTCTTCGCACAGGAGCTCTTTATTAAGTACCATCTGGTTAAGGATGATCTCTATCTTCTGCGAATCGATCTTTCTCAGATCCACGTGGCTATCGGTAACTTCCTTAAGGCGGTAGGGTTTCACTGCCGAGTTAAGGATGTTTTCGATGACCTGTTTCAAATACTGTCCCGAATACTTTGCTCTTACCTCTTTTTCGCCCTGCTCCTGACGAAGCGCCTTTATCTTATCATTGATAAGCTGTATGCTCTGCTTGAATTCTTCCTGAAGATCTATCGCTTCATACATAAGCGTTTCCTGATTGGCTCTGCGCTCTTTCAGCTGCCTGCTCATTTCGCTCTTTTCTCTGAATGATAGCTTTATCTCTTTGTTTTTCGCTTTTTCAAGCATCGTATTAAGACGCACTATCTCCGCATTGTTGTCGACGACAGCCTCATTTGAAGCCTTTACCTGAGCACCGCATTCTCTTTCAACAAGCATTCTGAGCTGTTTCTGTTCTTCTATCAGACCTTCATATTCATCAAAGACCTGCTTGGCCTTTGCAAAAGCAGCTTCTTTTACCGCTTTTCTTCTGGCCTCCTCAGCCTCACTTCTTTCGATACCCATAGTTCCTCCTTATGTCCTAAAGGCGGACCGAATGCGAGAACCTTATTTTTTACTCTCGCAATGGATTAGACACTTACTCATTTTATATGAGTATAACATATAATAATCAATTAATCCAGTCATTTTTTATCTGAGCAGACTGCTCTTCGCCCTTTTTTACGCGAAGTTCTTCAAAAAATCTGCTCAAAAGTTCGGAAGCCTCTTCTTTCATTATACCGCGCTCTACCTCTGCCTTGTGCATAAACTGATCCATCTGCAAAAGATTAATGATGGATCCCCCGCAACCGGCCTTCGGATTGTCCGCTGCCATGACAACTCTTGATATTCTGGCCTGTACTATTGCCCCCGCGCACATCTGGCACGGCTCTAACGTAACATATAAGGTGCATCCGTCGAGCCTCCAGTCGTGAAGCTCTTTTGAAGCTTTTCTTATGGCCGTTATCTCTGCATGGGAAAGCGTGGAATTGTCCGTATTGCGCCTGTTGTATCCCCTGCCGATGATCTTTCCGTCCCTTACTATAACGCATCCTATGGGCACTTCGCCTTTTGAATAGGCTCTCTTTGCCTGTGTGATCGCGGATTTCATGTATTTCAGATCCGTCTTTCTTTGTTTATCGGACCTTAATTCTCTCTCGGCCCTTTCCTTTTCCGCTTTGGCTGCTTTCTTTTGCTGCCTCTGTTCATATTTTTCCTGCTTTGTCATTTTCATTTTTGGTCACCTCTGATAAAGCTCGTCCGAAAGAAGCGCAAACTCTGCTACCGAAAAAGTCTCGCCCCGAACGCTCGCGCTCTTTCCTATCGAAAGAAGCGCCTCCGTGATCTTTTCCTTGCCGATTCCAAGCTCCCCCACAGAGCTCACCGCATTCACAAGCGTTTTTCTTCTCTGCGCAAACGCCGCCTTTATGATGGCAAACATGAATCTTTCGTCCTTTACCGATTCATCCGGCCTGTTTTTTATATCAAGTCTTATTACGGCCGAGTCTACGTTCGGTCTCGGCATAAAACAATTTGACGGAACATTTGCAACGATATACGGGTGGCTGTAATACTGTACCGCAAGACTTAATGCGCCGTAATCCTTGCTCCCCGGCTTTGCCTGCATTCTAAGAGCCACTTCTTTTTGCACCATTACGGTGAGACTCTCTATAGGCGCACGCTTTTCGAGCAGCTCCATTATTATGGGCGTGGTTATGTAATACGGAAGATTCGCGACCACCTTCATCGGTCTTCCGCCGTTATATTCCTTTGCAAGCGCTGTTATATCTGTTTTTAATATATCGTCATTTATAACGGTGATATTGTCAAATTCGGACAACGTATCTTCGAGTATCGGTATCAGCTTTTTGTCAAGCTCCACCGCTATGACCTTTCCCGCATTTTCTCCCAAAAACTGGGTCATGGTCCCTATGCCGGGGCCGATCTCCAGGGCGCAGTCATCCCTGCTTATCCCGGCCCCTTTTATTATCCTGTCCATTACATGATCGTCGATAAGGAAATTCTGGCCGAGTTTTTTTGAAAAATGAAAGTCGTATTTTTGCAATATCCGTACTGTATTTTTAGGTATTATCAGCCTGTCATCCGGATTCATGTATAGTACCTCTATATATTCTTATCGAGCCCGTACATCTTTAATGCGTTTGCCCTTGTGATGCCTACCACTTCATCATAGGATATGTTCTTTATCCTTGCAAGCTCTTCTGCCACATATCTGATATAGGACGAATCGTTTCTTTTCCCGCGGTACGGGTCCGGCGCAAGATAGGGGCAGTCTGTCTCAAGGACTATTCGTTCCATCGGAACTGCCGCGGCGACCTCTTTAAGTTTCCTGCCGTTTTTATAGGTCAATACTCCTCCTATGCCGATATACATCCCCATTTCCAAATACTTAAGCGCCATTTCCGCCGAATATGAAAAGCAGTGTACCACGCCGCCACATATATTGGCCTCTTCATCCTTCATTATGCGGTATGTGTCCTCAGCGGCATCACGGCTGTGGATTATCACCGGCAATGAAAGCTCCGCGGCCAGGTGGATCTGCCTTCTGAAAGCGTTTTCCTGTACCTCTTTTTCACATACCATCCAGTGATAATCAAGGCCTATCTCGCCTATCGCCACGACTTTTTTATTCTTTGCAAGCGTCCCCAGCCTTTCGATCCCGCTATCATCCGCTTCAAAAGCACTGTCGGGGTGTATGCCCACCGCAGCAAGAACATTTTCGTATTTTTCAGAAAGGGCTGCCGCGCGTTCACTGGAGGCAAGATCCGCCCCCACATCAACAACGCACTCAACTCCTGCGGCATAAAGCCCCTTTAATAATTCATCCCTGTCTGTGTCAAACTGCTTGTCATCATAGTGACTGTGTGTGTCAAATATCATATCAAATCCTACATTCTCTTCCATGTCCTGCGGTTAAGCAGCATCAAAAGAGGGAATATCTCAAGCCTTCCGAAAAGCATATCAAGCGAAAGGATCATTTTCGACAGATCGGAAAAACATGTAAAATTGCTTGTCGGGCCAACCAGCGAAAGCCCCGGACCGATATTGTTGAAAGTCGCCGATACGGCGGTAAAATTCGTTGTAAGGTCATGGTTATCGGCCGATATGAACAAAAGCGACAGTGCAAATATCAGCACATATGTTATCAGATAAATGTGAACATTCCGTAAAACATCTTCTTCCACGGGTTTTCCGTCCATTTTCACCGTACATACGGCATTCGGATGAAGTGATGTCGTTATCTGCTTTTTAATGGTCTTGATCAGTAAAAGAAAACGGCTGACCTTTATTCCGCCACCCGTGCTGCCCGCACAGGCTCCTATAAACATCAGAATACACAAAACCGTTTTGGACAGTGCCGGCCACGTGTTAAAATCCACGGTGGCAAACCCTGTCGTTGTTATTATGCTTCCAACGGCGAACGCGGCATGATGAAATGCATCATATGCCTTCTCGTACATGTGGATGGTATTCACCGTTATTATCGTGACGGAGATTACGATAACGGCAAAATATGCCCATACCTCCTCGCTCTTTAACACTCCTTTGATGTTCTTTAAGAGGATCAGGAAGTACACATTGAAATTCACGCCGAAAAGGATCATGAAAACGATTATGATCGACTGCTGAATATTTGTATACGATCCGCAGCTGTCATTCATTACCCCGAAGCCGCCTGTTCCTGCCGTTCCGAAGCTTATCGTGACCGCATCAAACATTCTCATTCCGGATATTATGAGAATGAGGATCTCCGCCATAGTAAGGCTGATATATATACCGTAAAGGATCTTTGCCGTTGACTGTACCTTCGGAACGAGTCTTCCTACCTGTGGGCCCGGGCTTTCGGCCTTCATAAGGTTCATTCTTGACCCGCCCGTAAGCGGTATAAGACATAAAAGGAATACCAGAACGCCCATTCCGCCCAGCCAGTGAGTCAGACTTCTCCAGAAAAGGATGCCTTTCGGGAGACTTTCGATCTCCGGCAATATGCTTGCTCCTGTTGTGGTAAAACCGGAAACGGTCTCAAAAAGCGCATCTATATACGACGGTATGGCTCCGCTTATAACAAACGGAACCGCGCCGACAAGACTCATCACTATCCAGCTTAAGGCTACCGAAACATAACCCTCTGCCGTATAAAATATATGATTTTTCGGCTTTTTGCATATCAAAAGACCGCCCAGTGCTCCCGCGCCCAGTATGACATATACAAAAGCCCAAATACATTTTTCGCCGAAATATAAGGAGACTGCCGCCGGAAGGATCATGAATCCCGCGACTACCAGCAAAAGCCAGCCCATTATATATCTGACAATACCAATATTCATAGCCGCCTCTTATCTGACGATGTCCTTAAGCGCCCTAAGGCCTGTGTTCGTAGTCACGACAATGACCCTGTCGCCCTTTCTTATCCTGTCCTGTCCTCTTGGTATAAGGATCTTTTCATCCCTTATGATACAGCCTATAAGAAGATCCTTTTTAAGCTTAAGTTCCATGAGTGTGTTCAATGTGACCTCGGACTCCTCTTTTACAAAGAATTCGAGTGCTTCGGCCTTCCCGTCCATAATATGGAAAAGCCTCTCGACCTCACTGCCCATGCCGGCGGAAGTCGACCTTACAAACTGCAGTATACGGTCAGCCGTTATCTGCTTGGGATATATGACGCTTCCAAGGTCCAGTTTTCCGATCATTTCGCCGAGCTCTAAGTGCTGTATTCTTGTAACGACCTTTGCCTTGGAATTTTCCTGGATATAAAGAGACATTATCATGTTCTCCTCATCCACGCCCAAAAGGCTTACGACCGATTCGGCCGCCTCAAGCCCTTCAGCCGAAAGCAGCTGCCTGTCCGTTGCATTTCCGCAGAGCACAAGCGCCCCGCCGACCCTTTCGCTAAGCTCTAAGCATCTTTCGTTTTTCTGTTCTATTATCTTTACCGAGATCTTCATGTCCAGAAGCATCTGGCTTAAGTATTCAGCGATCCTGCTTCCTCCGAGGATCATCGTGTTCTTTACCTGATGCGTGTTCACACCGACTTTTTTGAAAAAGCTCTGTGAATTTTTGGGCGCAGCAAGAATAGTCACTACATCCCCGTCCAAAAGCTTAAAGCTTCCGCCGGGTATGGTGACCTGTCCATCCCTTAATACTCCTGTTATCAAAACACCTGCTTTGTACTTTTCGTCGAGTTCACGAACAGTATATCCGTTAAGATGCAGGTCCTGCGTCATTTTGAATTTAATGAGTTCGACCCTGCCTCCCGCAAAGGTCTCGACCTCGTCCGCAAGAGGGAATCTGAGTATTCTTGATATCTCCCTCGCCGCACTCATTTCCGGGTTTACGATCATTGAAAGTCCGAGCTTTTCCCTGATAAAGCCTATCTCTCCGTTGTAGATAGGGTCCCTCACTCTGGCGATCGTATGACAGTTTCCTGTCTTTCCCGCTATCAGGCAGCACAAAAGATTCACTTCATCCGAATCGGTGATCGCTATCAAAAGATCCGCCGTTTCAACTCCCGCTTCCTTCTGAACAGCCACGCTGGCACCGTTTCCGCAAAGAGAAAGGGCATCGATATCTTCCATTCTCGAAAGCTTTGCCGGATTTTTGTCGATCATGACCACATTGTGCTTTTCTTCGGTGAGTATCCTTGCAAGAGTGATCCCGACATTTCCGCAGCCAATGATAATAATGTTCATCTATGTATTCCTATATTCCCGCACCTTTTTGGCGCGGGAATCCTTATTTGTCAGCAGATCTCCGATCCGCTTGCAACATCCTTTTCGGGAGTCATTAAAGCGAGAGTTCCGTCAGGTCCTTCGGCGCAAAGAAGCATTCCTTCGCTCATAAGTCCTGCAATGCTCCTTGGTGCAAGATTCAAAAGAACCATTACCTTTTTGCCGACCATCTCTTCGGGCTTGTAATATGCCTTTATTCCCGAAAGGATCTGCCTTGTCTGATCACCTATCTTTACCTGCGAGCAGAGAAGCTTTTTAGACTTCGGCACCTCCTCGCACTTTAATATCTCGCCTATTGCAAACTGGCATTTTGCAAAATCGTCATAGGCGATCTCATCCTTTGCCTCAACATGGACCTCTTCGGTTTTATCCTCTGCTTTATTCTCCTTATCGGTTATACCGTTTTCTCTTTCATATTCGGCTTTCTGCGCTGCCTGTATCTCTTCCACCTTAGGCATGATATCTTTTGCGTCAAGTCTTGCAAAGAGTATTTCGGGTGTTTCACACACCTTACTGCCCGACTCATAAAGCCCGAATTTGTCAAGGTCACTTAAGTCTCTTATGCCGCATCCAAGCATCTTAACGATCTTTTCCGCGGTCTGGGGCAAAAAGCTTTCAAGAAGACTTGCGCCTATAACTATGCTCTCTGTCAGATTGTAAAGGACTTCCTTAAGTCTGTCCGCCTTGCTCTCATCCTTTGCAAGTGCCCATGGCATCGTCTCGTCGATATACTTGTTGCATCTCTTAAACAAAGTGAATATTTCGGATATGGCATCGGCAACCCTTAATTCGTCCATCTTTTCTACGACTTTGGATGCTGTCTTTGTTACAACATCCTTAAGATCGTCATCCACATCCTCTTTTGCTCCGGTCCTTGTAACGATTCCGCCGAAATATTTGTTTGTCATGGAAATGGTTCTGTTCACAAGGTTTCCGAGAGTGTTTGCAAGATCCGAATTGGTTCTCTCTATCATCAGCTCCCATGTAATGACACCGTCATTGTCAAAAGGCATCTCGTGAAGCACGAAATATCTTACGGCATCAACGCCGAAAAGCCTTACAAGGTCATCCGCATAAATGACATTTCCTCTGGACTTGCTCATCTTCTCGCCGCCCTGTAACAGCCAGGGGTGTCCGAATACCTGCTTGGGCAGGGGCTGGCCGAGTGCCATCAAAAAGATTGGCCAATAAATTGTATGGAAACGGATTATATCCTTTCCGATAAGATGAATATCTGCCGGCCAGTATTTTTTGTAGAGCTCACCGTGATCTCCGTCCGCATCATATCCAAGTCCCGTGATATAGTTCATCAGAGCGTCAAACCATACATATACCACATGCTTGGGGTCAAATTCCACAGGGATGCCCCATGTGAAGCTTGTTCTGGATACGCAAAGGTCCTGAAGGCCCGGGAGAAGGAAATTGTTCATCATCTCATTCTTCCTTGCAACGGGCTGTATGAATTCGGGGTGAGTATTGATATGCTCTATAAGACGCGGTGCATACTTGCTCATTTTAAAGAAGTATGCTTCTTCCGAAGCGGGCTTTACTTCTCTGCCGCAGTCGGGACATTTTCCGTCAACCAGCTGGCTTGTGGTCCAGAAGCTTTCGCAAGGCGTACAGTACATTCCCTTATACTCGCCCTTGTATATATCTCCCTGCTCATAGAGCTTTTTAAAGGACTTCTGTATAAGCTTTTCGTGGTCTGTATCCGTCGTTCTTATGAATCTGTCATAGGATGTATTCATAAGATCCCAGATATCCTTTATCTGTCCGGCAAGCCTGTCTACGAGCTCTTTCGGCTTTACGCCTGCTGCATTTGCCTTTTCCTCTATCTTCTGTCCGTGCTCATCCGTTCCTGTCTGAAAACGCACATCGAATCCCTGCGCCCTCTTAAACCTTGCGATGGCATCCGCAAGTACGATCTCATATGTGTTTCCGATATGGGGCTTTCCGGATGTATATGCTATCGCTGTTGTAATATAATAAGGTTTCTTTTCCATAATTGCTTTTCCTTCTTTCATTTTTGTGTCACGTCATTATATATCAATTTTTCTCAAGTATCAAGAATCAAAAACCTGCATGGCCATGAAACTGTTATGATATTTGCCGTCGAATGTGACATCCTCGGTAAAACACTTTGGCATTTCGAATGCATTTGCCTGCGCTTCGGATGAAAACTCTATCTCGGCCAGCACCAGTCCTTCGTATTCTCCGTGGAATATGTCAAGCTCGCAGACCCTGCCGTTTCCGACACTTCTTTTATTGCACAGCGCCGGTTCATGGCTGCGATACCATTCCTTAAGCTCATTTACGGGAATATAATACCTTGTCTTTGTAATGACTCTTCCTTCCTTTTTTAATAAAAGCTTTTCATATCCGTTCTTATCAAGGGGCATGTTATATTCCTCCCTTTTCATAAGACCGCCGCTTTTGTATGTCAGAAAGTATTCATCCCCTTCTCTTCTTATTCTCAGGACAGGCTCCGTACATATATACGCCTGTTCCATCTCTACCTTTAAAAACTTATCAAGACTAGCCGGAAGACCGTCAACCAGAAATTTTCTTTCTATCTCCATAATTACCTCCTCAAAATAATTCATCGCTGTCAAGAATGACCGAAAAAGGTCCGCTGTTTACAAGGCTCACCTTCATATCTGCCCCAAACACTCCCTTTTCGACCGTTTCAACGCTTTCCCTGCACTTTTCTATGATATATTCATACAGCTCATTTGCCATATCGGGCGGTCCGGCCTTTGTAAAGGAAGGTCTGTTGCCCTTTCTGCAGTCGGCATACAATGTAAACTGCGACACCAGCAGAAGCGATCCGGCCACGCTTTTAAGATCAAGATTCGTTTTGCCCGCATCATCCTCAAAAATTCTAAGAGCAAGCAGCTTTTTTACCATTTTTTCTGCTGTTTCCTTATCGTCGCTGCCGGATATTCCAACCAGCACCAATAAACCTTTTCCGATCTCACCGACTGTAAGTCCGTCTGTTTCGACTGCAGCCGTTTCGACCCTTTGTATCACAAATCGCATTTTTCCCTCCGTTTACGGTTCAGGATTACCCTTCGCTGCAAGTATGACAAGAAAATCCGTCTCCGTCCTGTGCGGCTCGATATACCACGGAACCTTTTTACTTCCGGCATAGATCGTGTGGCAGTGATATTGAGGCACAAGAGAAGCCTCATGATCCCAAAGATCGTCACCGGAATACTTTTCCTTTGCAAGGATAAATCCCCTTATGCACCTCGCCATCCATGTGTAAACATCAACGTTGTTGTAATCGAACATACATGGCCTCGGCATAAATTTCAGAGAATAAAACTCACCTCTGTCAAACCAGCCGGTTTCCTCAAAAAGATCCTCTAAGGTCTGTTCGCATCCGGCATTCCATGCATTAAGAAACTCCTTTTGAGAAAACAAAAGCCCGGAATTTATCCCGTGCAGAGCAGCCTGGGAAGCATAGTAAAAATAGTATTCCTCCGCCTGCGAAAGCGCGTATTTCGTCACCGCATCAAGCTCATCCTTATCTTCTTTTATCCCCGTGCTTTCCTCACTAATATCAAGTTGTTCACTGTTATTCTCTGTGTTATCCACAGACTTTTCCACATCCGCACCCACTTCTGTGGATAACTCTGTGGATTTCCACACCTTTTCTTCTTCTTTCCCCGGGTTATCCACACTTTTTCCGGCGCGGCATCCACACATCATGGATGCCGCAAAAAGCAAAAAGACCCGTTTACTCATACCAGCCATATTCTTTCGCTTCACTTAGTGCCTCCTCTTCTTCGGCGCTGAGTGATACATAGCTTTCGCCTCCGATGATCTCTTTTATATATGTAAAGCTCGGTCCGTTAGCATGAATACATGTAAGTATTATTCCGTTGTTATCTCCGTCAAGCAACACGAGCGAAAAGCTCAGTTTCCCTCCGACATCCTTAAAGGCATTGTATTTTCTGACCGCTGTCTTCTTTATGTTTCCCTTAAGATCGGTAAGGACATTCTTCATCTGCTCATCAATATTTTCCTGCCTGTTCTTAAGATCGTCGAAATCCAGGACGATACGGTTTAAAAGCTCTTCAAGGCTTTCCGCATCTTTTCCCCTCATAAACCTGTCATATCTGTGCCACAGTTTTATAGTTCTGATATTTACTATGAGCGAGATGACAAGCGCGATCAATGAGACCGCAGCCAGGCCTGCTATCAGGAATATAGGGTCAAACCCCAATGAAAACAGTTTTGAATCCATCTTTATCTTTTTCCTTTTCAGCTCTCGTCTTTGTTTGCGAATGCACCCATCTCTTCAAGTATTCTTTCCAGTTCTTCAAAGGAATAATATTCTATCTCTATTTTTCCTTTGCTGCCGCTCTTTCTCTTTATAGCGACCTTTGTGGAAAATTTTTCGCACAGTTTCTCTCTTATTCTTTCGTACTGGGCATTATCTGCAAGGTCCGGTTTTACGGTTTCGGGTTTTTCTTTTAAAAGAGCCTTTATAAGTTTTTCTGTTTCCCTGACGCTTAAGCTCTTTTCTATTACGATTCCCGCAGCCTCTCTTTGTTTTTCCGCATCCTCAAGCGAAAGAATCACCTTTGCATGACCGGAAGTTATATCCCCTGCCTCAAGCATTTTTAATACTTCTTCGTCAAGCTTTAAAAGTCTTAATGAATTTGCTATCGATGCTCTGTTCTTTCCAAGGCGCTGTGCCATCTCTTCCTGCTTAAGCCCGAACTCTTCCAAAAGCTTTTTGTACGCCATCGCCTCTTCAACGGGATTAAGATCCTCCCTTTGAATGTTCTCGATTATGGCGATCTCTGCCATTTCTCTTTCGGAATATTCTTTTACTATTACCGGGACTTCTTTTACAGCCGCAAGTTTTGCCGCTCTCCATCTTCTTTCACCTGCGATGATCTCATATCTTTTGCCGTTTTTTCTCACCACAATGGGCTGAACTATCCCGTATTGACGAATGGAGTCTGCAAGTTCTTTTAATGCCTCTTCGTCAAAATTTTTTCGGGGCTGTGACTTATTGGGATCAATATCCCTTGTTTTTACCATTAATGGTTCATTTATTTTAACTTCTTTTACAACTTCTTTTGTCTGTATATTTGTATTAGTATAATTATTTGAGGCCGGCGTTTCGATATCGGCGCCGGGTATCAAACTGCTAAGTCCTTTTCCAAGTCCTCTTTTTGCCATTTTTTTGCCCCCTTACTATCATTTCCTCTTTCTGCTGTTCTTTATAACTTCATCCGCAAGCCATCGGTATCCTTCCGCTCCGGCGCACTTTCCGTCATATTCAATTATGGGCATGCCATAGCTCGGTGCCTCCGAAAGACGCACATTTCTTGGAATGATCGCTCTGTAAATGTCCCCTTTAAGCGTTTGATTTACGTTTTCAACGACCTCCAGGCTGAGCTTTGTTCTGCTGTCATACATGGTAAATACGACGCCTTCTATATCAAGACCGGGATTTAAGCTCTTTTTGACCAGATTTATCGTTCCCATAAGGTCTCCGAGGCCTTCTAAGGCCAGATATTCGCATTGAATAGGGACCAATATGGCATCAGCTGCCGTCATAGCGTTTATCGTGAGCATATTTAATGAGGGGGGACAGTCGATCAGAACAAAATCGTAATCCTTTGAAACTTCTTCTATTCCTTTTTTCAAAACATATTCTCTTTCGGGGATCGTAATCATTTCGATCTCAGCACCTGCAAGGTTTTTGTTTGAGGGAATTATGTCGACTTTTCCGTACACCTTCTTCTGTATAGCTTCTTTTATGTTACATTCGCCTATCAGGACCTCATATACTGTATTTTCATATGAATTCTTTTCCATGCCGTAACCGCTTGTGGTGTGGCCTTGGGGATCCATGTCGATCAAGAGCACTTTTTTATTTTTTTCTGAAAGGCATGCGCCTAAGTTTACTGCGGTCGTTGATTTTCCGACGCCGCCTTTTTGATTTGCAATTCCTATTATTCTCGCCATTTTAATACCTCCAGATCCTATAATAGCACAGATTATCTTTTTATTCCATAACGAATTTTTTGTTCCACGTGGAACATTTTTAGATCTTTCATTACAATATGTAAAGAATATCGTTTAACGTTCCACGTGGAACATTTTTTGCATCTGTGTTTTACAGCCCCTCGTTTATTATGCTAAAATTGCGCGACAGTGCTGTCTGCACATGGGACAGGTTCGCTACCCTCACTTCGCACTGGGATAGATTCGGACGGATGCTTCGGCGAACATGTTTAGTGCTCATCCCATCTATGGCAAGTCCTCTTCGTTTACGCTGTCACTTTCTGCTGTCAGTTTGGTTCGCCTGCGCACCGCCGCTATCCGTGCGAAGTTCGGTCGCTTCACGACAGTCCCGTGTGCAGACAAGCACTGTCCGCTTGTGCTTTGGCAAAAAAAAACCACTGCTTTCAGGCAGAGGCTTAAAAACAGTCCTATTAAGCGAAAATGGCAATGGCGCTATGATCGATTTGTAAAGCAGGACTGTGGTGAGCGACCGATCTTCACGACGAAAAGCGGCGGTGCGCAGGCGACAACGCATTTATCGTCGCCGGAGCATCCGTCCGAATCTTTTCGCCGCGAAGTGAGGGTAGCGAACTCCTGTCCTGCTTTGCAAATGATCATAGCGACATGTGCAATATAAAAAAGGGCTGTTTTTTACAGCCCCATACTCAACAAAATTTTTTTCTACAACAAAAGTTCATATTGCCGAAAAATGTTCCACGTGGAACATTTTCATTTCTCTTATAATAAGGAAAGCGGAGATTTGGCAGGGATCCCGGCCTTGCGGGGAAATTCCCGTGGTGTATTCTTTTCTTTCGTTATGTAAATGAGGCTGCGGTTGTCAGCAACACCGGGAATTGAAAAAGTTTTAACGGAAACATTCTTAGAATCGCCCCCAAGCCTGGTGATCGCAAACCCGGCATCGGAAAGTTCATTTTGAAGATCACCCTTAAAGGAAATAAAAACGCCATGAGGCTTTACAAAAGGAAGACAGTATTCGCAAAGAGTGGAAAGATTTGCAACAGCCCTGGAAACAGCGACATCAAAATGTTCGCGGTATTTCTTTTCAAAAGCTGCATCTTCCGCACGCATATGGATGGCTTCGATATCTGTAAGACCTAAAAGAGTGATAAGCTCGTTTAAAAAATTTATGCGTTTATTTAAGGAATCAAGAAGTGTGACTTTTAGACCGGGATAAAGTATCTTTAGTGGGACCCCGGGAAAACCGGCGCCTGTTCCGACATCAATTAAAGAGGCGGTAGGGGAGGGGAGGTCTACGTTAAGACAGCTGTCTATAAAATGTTTTGTAACGACCTCCTCAAAATCGGTGATACCGGTAAGGTTCATTACTTTATTCTTCTCGATCAGAAACTCATAATATTTATGAAAAGCTTCCGCCTGAGCCGGATCAATAATGATTCCATTATCTTTAAAACTTTGCAAAATATATTCCGTGCCATTATTTATTGACATATCTCGCTCCAAAAAACAGATTTATCCACAGGATCGTGAGATTATCCACAAAAATACGTGGATAATTTGGGATAAAAAATCATAAAATGTGGAAAAGTGATATATAATTATATTTATATGTATATTATCTCATTTTAAAATAAACCAAAAGGACGGAGATATCCGCCGGGGACACTCCGGAGATACGTGAAGCCTGGCCTATTGAGGATGGTTTGATCCTGTTCAGCTTTTGAATGGCTTCTTTTCTTAGTCCTTTGATTACGGAATAATCAAAAGCGGGATCGAGCTTCTTCTTTTCAAGCTTTTTAAAAGCTTCGATCTGCTTTTCCTCCCGGAGGATGTAACCTTCATATTTAATAAGGATCTTGACTTCTTCTATGACATCTGAAGGAAGGTCCGGCCTTTCGGGGTCGATAGGAGAGAGCTTTTCATATGAAAGCTCCTGTCTGTTCATAAGGTCTGCAAGGGAGAGTCCGTTGTTGAGTAGAGGAGAACCATAGCTTTCAAGAAGACTGTTAACAGCTGCAGAACCTCCAACATGCGTATTCTTTAACCTTGTGACTTCTTTTTCTATCTGTTCCTTCTTTTTAAGGAAAGCTTCATACCTTTCATCACTTATAAGACCGATATCGTGACCTATGGCCGTAAGGCGGATATCCGCATTATCCTGGCGGAGCATGAGTCTGTACTCGGCACGGGATGTCATCATTCTATATGGTTCCTGGCTTTCCTTTGTGACAAGATCGTCTATTAGAACACCGATATATGCAGTGGATCTGTCTAAAACAAGCTCATCCTTGCCCTGAACATGTTTTGCGGCATTGATTCCGGCAATAAGGCCCTGTGCTGCTGCCTCTTCGTATCCGGAGCTTCCGTTAAACTGTCCTGCGGCATAGAGTCCGTCGATACTTTTATATTCAAGTGTGGATTTTAAGAGGAGCGCATTTGTGCAATCATATTCGATAGCATATGCGTTTCTTACGACTTTGGCATTTTCAAGCCCGGGCACGGTATGGATCATTGCTATCTGTACGTCTTCGGGCAGTGAACTGCTCATTCCTCCTATATACATTTCATTTGTTGAAAGACCTTCGGGTTCAATAAAGAGCTGATGCCTTTCCTTGTCGGGAAAGCGAACGACCTTATCTTCTATGGAAGGACAATATCTTGGTCCGGTTCCTTGTATCACACCTGAAAAAAGAGGAGAGCGGTCAAGATTTGCACGGATGATATTATGAGTCTCTTCGTTTGTGTATGTAAGATAGCAGGGAACCTGATCTATCTGAACAGATGCGGGATCGGTCTCAAAAGAAAAGGGTATGACGGGCTGATCTCCGTACTGAGGGACCATTTTATCATAGTCAAGGGTCTTTCCGCTCACTCTTGCGGGCGTGCCTGTCTTGAATCTTCTGAGCTCAATTCCCAGATCTCTTAATGAATCGGAAAGATGCGTTGCGGCCTGAAGTCCGTTGGGTCCGGTCGGATTTATCACATCTCCGAAAAGACATCTGGCATTTAAGTATGTTCCGGTGCAGATAACAGCGCATCTGCATCTGTAAAGAGCACCTGAAACAGTCTTTACACCGCATACCTTTCCGTCTTCTATAACTATCTCGGCTACCTCGGCCTGTTTGATAAACAGATCGTCCTGTTCTTCTAAGACTCTTCTCATAGAAATGGAGTAGTTCTTTTTATCGGCCTGTGCTCTTAGCGAATGCACAGCGGGTCCTTTTGACGCGTTTAGCATTTTTGACTGAATAAAAGCCCTGTCGATATTTTTTCCCATTTCACCGCCGAGAGCGTCTATCTCTCTTACCAGGTGGCCCTTGGAAGTGCCGCCTACATTGGGGTTGCAGGGCATAAGTGCTATGCTGTCGACGCTTACGGTAAAAATGACCGTCCTGCAGCCGAGTCTGGCCGCAGCCAGAGCGGCTTCACATCCGGCATGTCCTGCGCCTATTACCGCAACATCGATCGTTTCTTCATAAAAAGGCATATCAAACCTCACTATTTTCCCATACAGAATTTTTCAAAGACTCTGTTTATAATATCATCATCAACGCTTATTCCAAGTATTCTTCCAAGAGCGCTTATCGCCTCATTAAGATCAATGGCCAGAAGATCCTCGGAAAAGCCTTCGTCTATTCCTTTTATTACAGCATCGATGGCTTCTATAGCCGTCTCGACTTCTTTTTTGTGTCGTAAATTTGTTATAATGACCTGATCGCTGCTGCCTATGATGCCTGAAACAAACATTTCGGTCATCTTATCGGTAAGAATGTGTATATCCGCACCGTCTTTTGCCGAAAAAGGGATGACGGGTGCGTCACCCACCAGCTTTTTTATGTCATTAAGAGATGTCTTTGGATCAAGATCCGTCTTGTTGTAAACGACGATGACTTTTCTGTTCCTTACTATTTCAAGTACTTTTTTATCCTCATCGCCAAGGGGAGTGGAAGAGTCCACGACATACAAAATAAGGTCGGCATTTTCGGCACTTTCTATGGACCTTTCGACACCTATTTTTTCCACTATGTCTTTTGTATCCCTGATACCTGCGGTGTCAGTCATTTCAAAGGATATGCCGTTAAAAGATACCTGTTCCGTAAGAATATCCCTTGTGGTTCCTGCTATCTCGGTGACTATTGCCATATCATGTCCGGTAAACAGATTTATGAGAGAGCTTTTTCCCGCATTTGGTTTACCCAGGATCACCGTCTTTATGCCTTCCATAAGCTGCCTTCCGGTGTCAAAATCTTTTATCAAACCAAAAAGAAGTTCTTTTACCGGGATAAGTCTTTCTTTCAGTCCGGCGGAAAAACCGTCAAGCTCAATATGTTCCGGGTCATCAAGTGCAGCTTCTATATATGCTGCGTCATCAAGCAGATCATTTCTTATTTTGCATATCTTTTCCGAAAGTCTGCCCTTTAGCTGTGACACTGATTCTTTTCTTGCATGCTCATTCTTTGAAGCGATAAGCTCGGCAACGGCTTCCGCCTCGGGAAGATCAAGTTTTCCGTTCAAAAAAGCTCTTTTGGTAAATTCACCCGGCTCTGCAGGCATTGCCCCCGATCCGATCACGGCTTCAAGGACTCTTTTTGTCACCAAAGGCCCTCCGTGACAGCTTATTTCGACCGTATCCTCACCCGTATAGCTGTGAGGCATTCTCATTACAAGCGCTATGCCTTCATCGAGAATCTCTCCTTTATACACAATGCTTCCGAAATGAGCTCTGTATCCCTTTGAATCTATAAGTGCTGTTTTATCTTCGGGTAAAAAGATCCTGTCTGCTATTTCAAGTGCCTTAAGACCGCTTATTCTTATAACGCTTATTCCCGCGCTGCTATACCCTGTGGCAACAGCTGCAATGGTATCTGATAACATTATTATTAATCCTTTTTTCTTTATGTTATAGCAAACAAAAACTCTAAATGCAATAAAAAGCCTGAAGGAAGTCCTTCAGGCTTTTTAAAAGGTATCAAAAACAAGTTCTAATATCTCTTATCCTTTTTAAGGCTTACTACAACATGCCTGTAAGGTTCTTCACCCTCACTCTTTGTTGTAACATATCTGTCATTCTGCAAAGCAGAGTGGATGATCCTTCTCTCATAAGGATTCATTGGCTCAAGCTTAACGCTTCTCTTGGTCCTCTTTACCTTAAACGCGATGTTTGTGGCAAGATTCTCAAGTGTTTCTTTTCTTCTTTCCCTGTAATTTTCGGTATCAAGCTTTACCCTTGTATAATTCTCTGTTTTCTTATTGACAACAAGGCTTGTAAGATACTGAAGGGAATCGAGGGTCTGACCTCTTTTTCCGATGATATTACCCATATCATCTCCGGCCATATTTACTTCAAGGCATCCTTCTTCGTTGTTATATGAAGCAGTGATCTCAACATCAATATCCATTTTTGAGAATACGCCTTTAAGAAAATCCTTTGCTGTCTCGCAAAGCTCTTCTGCGTTTTCACTTGATATGTCTGTTTTTACGGTATTATCAGCAGATACTGCTTCCTCTTTTTTTACTGCATCAGTATTTACCGTAACTGCAGCTCTCTTTTTTGCTTCAATTACATAAGGTTTGCTCTTGAATCCAAGAAAACCGGAAGCGCCTTTTTCTACTATTTCATATTCGATCTCTTCTGCGGAGCAGGACAGTTTTTCGCAGGCCTCTTCTATAGCAGCCTCAACTGTCTTTGCTTCTATGCGAACAGTTTCTTCCATGTCATCCTCCTATTTTTTTGCCTTTCTTTCGTCATACTGCTTTACCATGTTTGCCTTTGCGGCAAGACTTCCCGGCTTATAGTTGGAAGCGTTCTTATAATATTCGGTAGAGCTTTTGATCTTATCCTGTCTTTCTTCCTCTTTTGCTTTTTTTGCATCCTCATCGTTTTCCGCAGAGATATTCCTTACTCTCTGTGCGGTAACGGCCTGTATCTTCTGAGGCGGAAGACCCTGCTTTGCTCTTTTTGCATTTATCTTTTCGATATTTGCTTTTATAATGTCATTTACATCCATCTTGTCCATGTAATGGTTTACAAGGAGCTGAATGATAAGCGTTGCAACTGTGGAAATTATCCAGTATACACCGATACATGATGACAAAGTAAAGCAGAATACTACAGACATGATGGGCATTATCTTGGTCATCATCTTCATAGAGCTTTCCATAGCGGAAGGTTCTCTTTCCTTACCAAGCTTCTTTTGACGGTCCTCTGTCTGCTTTGTGCTTATCTTTACACTGATCCACTGTGTAAGACCCGCAAGGATCGGGATCATAAGTGCAACTATCAAAGGCCATACACCCTGGAAATTAGCTATATAGCTTGAGGGTGAATTGAAAAGGCTTATTCCCAAAAAGGAATTCATGTTTGTGATGCTGTCTACCTGAGATTCGATGTTGAGTCCCGATATTTGTTCCTGGAGCTGTGTCCATTCGTTAGCATCAAAATTATAGAGCATATCGATGAGCTGATCCGTTCCGGAAAAAGCTCCGTCCTTAATGCTTACATTATTTGTTTTGGCAAATCCCGTAAGGATCTCGTTTGATGCCCATGCAGCATCACCCAAAACAGCGATGATCCTGTTGACTATCTGAGTATAGACATCTTTTACACTTGCTACGTATGCAGGAATGTTATAAACGACCCTGTAAAGAGCAAAAAGAATAGGAAGCTGTATCAAAAGCTGAAGGCAGCCTGCAGTAGGCTTTACACCGTATTTCTGATATACGGCCTGCATCTCCATGTTCTGTTTCATCATGGATTCGCTGTCTTTTTTGCCCCTGTACTTATCCTGAATCACCTGTATTTCAGGTGTCATGTAGGCATTCATACGGGTAAATTTCTGCTGTTTTACGCTCATGGGAGCAAGTATCAGTTTTATAACAATAGTAAATAAAATGATACTTAATCCGATGTTCATAACACCGACAAGATTTGTTACCCTGAAAATACCGTCCATTATCCAGCCGAGGGCTGTCGCAATGGGTCCAATCAAAAAGGTACTACTTTTTGTCGCTACTATAAAATTCAATTTTTATCCTCCTGCGGTCACGAACTTCCGGAACCGGGTCGTAACCACCCTTTGAAAAGGGATTACATCTAAGGATCCTCCATCCGGCCATAAACGATCCTTTTAAAGGGCCGTGCCTTTCTATGGCAGTAAGGGCATATTCCGAACAGGTAGGGTAGTATTTACAGCATTTTGCTTTCTTGTAAGGAGAAAACAGTCTGTATATCTTTATGGGAAAACTCAAAACCTTTATAAAAAAGCTTCTTATGATATTCATCTATATCAATCCCTCTTAAGGCATCCCTGTCTTTTAAGAACATTTAAATATGCCGCTTCGACCTCTTTATATCCTGCATTCGCCGATGCAGGTCTGGCCGCAACAATAATATCGTATCCTCCGGCAAGCTCTTCCTTGTGCAGACGATAAGCTTCCCTTATCAGTCTTGTCACACGATGTCTTACAATGCTGTTTCCTGTTTTTTTGCTTACCGAGATACCAATTCTGGAAAGATCCAGGCCGTTACCGGCAGTATAAGATATCAGCAGATCGTTAGAACAGATCTTTTTCTTTCTGTAGACCCTTTGAAACTGTTCATTTTTCTTTAATCCGTTGATATTCCTCATGATCATCCCTAAAAAATAATTTAAACCAAACCGGGCAAAAAATAAGGTCACTTATGTGACCTTATCTAAGAAAGCTGATCTATCCGGGATAAATCCCTTTGTAGCCTATTAAGCAGATAATACCTTTCTGCCCTTAGCGCGTCTTGCAGATAAAACCTTTCTTCCGTTTGCTGTACTCATTCTCTTTCTAAAGCCATGAACCTTTGATCTGGATCTTGTCTTAGGCTGAAATGTCATTTTCATATTGATCTTCCTCCGTATTATTCTTTTTTCATGTTACATAGTAAGACATCAAACCACATTATATGTAAAAAGTTTTTTTAAGTCAAGAATTATTTTTTTTATTTTCTTATTTATATAGGAACAAACTCATATCAAAAACAGGCCTTTCAGACATAGGTTATCCACTTTTTATCCACAAAATGTGGATAACTTTTGATGCTGTTTCTTCCTTATTATAATATCCACTTTTAATTCACGTTTTTTTATAAAAATGTGGAAAAAAAAACTAAAAAAAGAACGTTTATCCACATGCTATTTTTGTTGAAAAAAAACAATATTTGTAGTAGAATTAATTTGGATTTTTTTCGACACATGATATTTATTTTAAGAGGCTACCGAAATGAACGATCTTGAACTTATAAAAGAAAAATGGCAGGAAATAACCGAATATATAAAAAATGAATTCTCGCTTACAGATACATCTTATAAAACATGGATACTTTCTTTAAAGCCCGTAGCAATAATAAACGATACTCTGTATATTCTCTACCCCGGAAGCGAAGGTGAAAAAATACTCGATTACATCAACAAAAAGTATCACAGTCAGATACTTTTCTCAATAGGTGTCATCACAGGTATAAGCTTCGAAAGAGACAAACTTGTGATAGTAGATGCAGAAAACATTCCAAACGGCAAAACAGAAGATGAAAAGGTAATAACACACCAATTTCCATCAATTGCCCCTGCGACCTATCAGGATTTTGATCAAAGATACACCTTTGATAATTTCGTCGTCGGCATAAATAACGAATTTGCTCATGCAGCATCTCTTTCGGTTGCTGAAAGTCCCGGAATGGTATACAACCCTTTGTTTATCTATGGCGGCCCGGGGCTTGGCAAGACTCATCTTATGAATGCCATAGCTCATTTTGTAAGAGATAACTACCCTCAAAAAAACATACTTTCCATCTCTTCCGAAAAATTCAGCAACGAATATGTAAATGCAATTTTAAACAGTAAAAACAACAAAGCCAACATCAACAGCTTCAGAAACAAGTTCAGAAACTTAGATCTTCTTTTGGTCGATGATATCCAGTTTTTGGAGACCAGGGAAGGATCAATAAATGAATTTTTCCATACCTACGAAGCATTAAAAAGTGCGAACAAACAGATAGTCATTACATCCGATAAGACTCCGAAAGAGCTTAAAAACATAGATGACAGGCTTATATCAAGATTTGAATCGGGTCTTCTGGCAAGTATAACCTCTCCTGATTTTGAGACCAGAATGGCTATCCTGCGAAAAAAAGAAGAGATAGAACATATTTCCATAGATAACGAAGTATTGAATTACATTGCAACAAACATAAAAACAAACATCCGTGAACTTGAAGGTGCTCTTTTAAAAATAATAGCTTACTCAAAGCTTTATCAAAAAAGCATAGATCTTAAAACAGCCGAAGAATGTTTAAAGGATATCATTTCACCCTCGCAGGCGCAGGTGATAACTCCCGAACTTATTACATCTGTAGTATCCGAACATTACGGAGTACCGAAAGAGCAGATACTCGGTGAAAAGAGATTAAAGGAAATAGTTCTTCCAAGACAGATAGTAATGTACCTTTCAAAAGAACTTACATCTCTCAACTGGAACTCAATCGGCGAAAAACTCGGCGGTAAAGATCGAACTACAGTAATGCACGGATACGAAAAAATTGCTTCAGATATAAATGAAGATGAAAACTTAAAAAAACAGATAGAGGCAATAAAGAAAAAGATAAACCCTTCGTGACATTTCTATTCCATGCCTGTGGATAAAACATCTTTTATCCACACAAGAATAACATATCCCTCACCATTTTTTCAACATCACATGATGTTATATACAAGGGGTCACATATACTTTTCCACGTTTCCACACCCTAAAGAAAAAAAATAAAAAAAAATATTTATATATTACAGCGCACATCGCCTGAAAGGAGCTCATCCATGAGGATAGTCAGCAGTAAGACCAACTTGATAAAAAGCATCAATATTTCCATGAAGGCAATTCCTTCAAAAACAACAATGCCTATCATGGAATGTATCTACATACAAGCTGAAGGAGATAAGATAACATTTACATCCAATGACGGTGAAATGGCTATTCAGACCACACTTGAAGGAAGAGTTGAAAAATCAGGTCATGTGGCTGTAGAGGCAAAGAAATTTTTTGAAATGATAAGAAGTATGCCCGATGATGACATCTATATCACTGTCGGAGAAGACTACGGTGTATCCATAGACTGCGGAAGAGCTCATTTCAGTATTTCGGGTAAAGAGGGAGAGGATTTTTCCGGGATTCCCGCCGTTGCAAAGAGCAATTATGTAAGCTTGTCACAGTTTTCTCTTAAAGAGATAATAAGGCAGACAATATTCTCCATATCGGAAACGGAAAACAATCATATGATGGCCGGCGAATGTATGGAGATAATAGGCAACAGGATGCAGCTTTCTTCACTTGACGGATACAGAGTATCAATAAGAAAGATACTGCTTTCCGACAATTACGGTGACAATAAAGTAATAATAGCCGGAAAAGCGCTGAGTGATATTTGCAAGATCATAAGCGGCGGAGTGGACGATGAGATACTTCTATTCTTCACAAAGAACTATATAATGTTTGAATTTGATGACACCATTGTGGTATCAAGGCTTATAGAAGGTGAGTATTTCAAGCTTTCGGCAATGATACAGAAGGATTACGAAACAAAGGTAACAGTTAATAAGAGAGATCTTTTGGGATGTATAGAGCGTTCCCAGGTTTTGGTTAAGGAAAGCGATATAAAGCCCATCATCATGAATATTGAAGACGGAAAAATGAGCATACTGTTAAAGAGCAGCATGGGAACCTTCAATGAAGAGATCGATATCGAAAAAACAGGAAAGGATCTTATGATCGGTTTCACTCCTTCGTATCTTGCAGATGCTCTTAAAGCTATAGATGACGAAGAGATAAGCATTTATATGCAGAATTCCAGAAGACCCGCATATATTTGTGACGATGCCGACAGTTATCTTTATTACATCCTTCCTCTGAATTTCAATGTTTAATGAAAGGCTTGATCATGCAGACAATCTATCTTAGAGAAGAATTTATAAAGCTTGGCCAGGCACTTAAAGCGGCATCACTAGTCTCAAACGGAGTAGAGGCAAAAGAAGTGATACTTGACGGAATGGTAAAAGTGAATGGCGAGGTATCCCTTCAGAGGGGAAAAAAACTGTATGAGGGAGATACAGTTGAGTATAACGGAGAAATAATAAAAATAGAGAAATGAAGCTGGTCTCGATAGAATTACAAAATTTCCGTAACTACAAAAGCATACATGTGGATTTTGACAGGAATGTTACCATTTTCTACGGCGACAATGCCCAGGGAAAAACCAACATACTTGAATCAGTATATGTTGCATCGACCGCTAAATCACATAAAGCGGTAATGGACAGGGATCTTATAAGATTCGGAGAAGAAGAATCACATATAAAAATGATCCTTGACGATGACGGAAAAAAAGACAGGGTAGACATCCATATCAAAAAAAAGGGTAATAAGGGAATAGCATTAAACGGGATTCCTTTAAGAAGGGCAAGTGAGCTTTTCGGAATAATAAATGTTGTCATTTTCTCACCGGAGGATCTTCAGATGATAAAGAACGGTCCCGCGGAAAGAAGAAGATTCATCGATATGGAAGAATGCCAGATAAACAAAATGTATCTTTACGATCTCATAGGATATAATAAGATCCTCGGGCAGCGAAACAAAGTATTAAAGGAAATAGAATTCCGTCCGGATTACGAACAGCTATTGGATGTAATGGATATCCAGCTTTCTGATTTCGGAAAAAAGATAATAGAAGAAAGAAAAAGGTTTATAAGTCACTTAAATGACGTTATAAAAGATATCCATCATCAGATATCGGGAGAAAAAGAAGAACTTGTAATAGAATACGAACCGAGCACTGAAAGTGATTCTTTTTACGATACCCTTGAAAGGGAAAGGGAAAAGGATAAAAAACAAAAAACGACTCTTAAAGGGCCTCACAGGGATGATATAAAGTTTATCATAAACGGTATAGATATCAGATCCTTCGGTTCACAGGGGCAGCAAAGGACAGCGGCTCTTTCATTAAAGCTTGCGGAAATAAAGATAATGGAGGAAACTACCGGGAAAAAACCTCTGCTTCTTTTGGATGATGTGCTAAGTGAGCTTGACTCCGGCAGACAAAACCTTCTTCTCAAAAATATCTCCGGTATACAGACTCTTATTTCATGTACCGGACTTGACGATTTTATAAAAAACAGGTTCGAGATAGACAGGGTCTATCATGTGATAAACGGAAACATACTTGAAAAAAGTATAAACAAGTAATACCCGGAAAGGATAAGTATGGAAAATCAGGAATACGGTGCCAATCAAATACAGATACTCGAAGGACTTGAGGCTGTAAGAAAACGTCCCGGAATGTATATCGGAAGTACATCTTCAAAGGGACTTCACCACCTTGTATATGAAATAGTGGATAACGCCGTGGACGAAGCTCTCGGCGGATTTTGCGATACGATCGAAGTGACTGTCGAAAAGGGAGATATCATAAAGGTAGTAGATAACGGAAGAGGTATTCCTGTAGACATTCATCCAAAGGCAGGCATACCGGCTGTTGAAGTTGTATTTACCATACTTCATGCGGGCGGCAAATTCGGTGGCGGAGGATACAAGGTATCAGGAGGTCTGCATGGTGTAGGTGCATCCGTTGTAAACGCTCTTTCCGAATGGCTTACCGTAACCATAAGAAGGGACGGCCATATTTACAGGCAGACCTATAAAAGAGGACATTCCGAGGCAGAACTTAAAGTAATAGGCGAATGCGGCAAGGAAGAACACGGAACGACCGTAGAATTCAAGCCCGACGGAGAGATATTTGAAGAGCTTGTATATGACTATGACATATTAAAAACAAGGCTCCGTGAAACGGCTTTCCTCACAAAGAACTTAAAGATAATACTTAAGGACGAGAGAGAGGATGAGATAAGAGAGAACAAATTCCACTATGAAGGTGGTATAAAGGAATTTGTATCCTACTTAAACAAGAGCTCGGCTCCTCTTTACAGTGATATCTTTTATTGTGAGGGAACCTTAAATAATGTTTATGTTGAAGTCGCTTTCCAGCATAACAGTTCCTACACGGAAAACATCTACTGTTTTGTAAACAATATTATAACGCCCGAAGGCGGAACACATCTTGAAGGTTTCAGAAAAGCCATAACAAAGACCTTTAACGAATATGCAAGAAGCATAAAAGCATTAAAGGACAGCGAAGGAAACCTTCAGGGCGAAGATATCCGTGAAGGTATGACGGCAATAATAAGCATCAAGATCGAAGACCCGCAGTTTGAAGGCCAGACAAAGCAAAAGCTCGGAAATTCCGAGGCAAGAGGTGCTGTAGATAATCTTGTATGCGAAAAACTCACGTATTATCTCGAGCAGAATCCCACGTTCGGAAAGATCATATGCGAAAAATCCATCAATTCAATGCGCGCGCGTATGGCTGCAAGACATGCGAGGGATATTGCCAGAAGAAAGACCGCGCTTGACGGATTCGGTATGCCCGGAAAGCTTGCCGACTGTTCAAGCAAAGATCCCGAAAAGTGCGAGATCTATATAGTCGAAGGAGATTCCGCGGGCGGTTCCGCAAAGACGGCCCGTTCAAGAGACACCCAGGCCATACTTCCTCTTAGGGGAAAGATCCTTAATGTTGAAAAGGCAAGGCTTGACAGAGTATATGCAAATGCCGAGATAAAGGCAATGATAACCGCATTCGGTACAGGCATACACGAAGATTTCGATATTACAAAGCTTCGTTACGGAAAGATCATAATAATGACCGATGCCGATGTCGACGGAGCACATATAGCTACGCTTCTTTTGACATTTATCTACCGTTTCATGCCCGAGCTCATAAAGACGGGACATGTATATCTTGCAACTCCTCCGTTGTACAAGGTTGAAAAAGGAAAGTATGTAGGCTATGCATATTCGGACGACGAGCTTAATACCATCCTTTCGGAAATAGGAAGGGATAACAACAACAAGATCCAGAGATACAAAGGTCTCGGCGAGATGGATGCCGAGCAGCTCTGGGATACCACCATGGACCCCGCAAAGAGAATTTTAAAGCGCGTAAACATGGATGAAGACTCAAAGAGCGAGCTGGATCTCACATTTACGACACTTATGGGTGATGAGGTTGAACCCAGAAGAGAATTTATTGAAGCAAACGCAAGGTTTGCAACAATGATGGATTATCAGCAATGATGATCGGGAAGGAAATAAAACCCTTTTATGGATGAGAATATTTTTGATAAGATACACGATGTCGACCTGAAAAAGACTATGGAACAGTCATACATCGACTATTCCATGAGCGTTATAGCCGATCGTGCGCTTCCGGATGTAAGAGACGGACTGAAACCGGTTCAGAGACGTGTTCTTTATTCCATGGTAGAACTGAACAATTATCCCGACAAGCCTCACAGAAAATGTGCCAGGATCGTCGGTGACACAATGGGTAAATTCCACCCTCACGGTGACAGCTCCATCTACGGCGCTTTGGTAAATATGGCCCAGGAATGGTCCATGAGATACCCCCTTGTGGACGGACACGGAAATTTCGGTTCCGTTGACGGCGACGGCGCCGCTGCCATGAGATATACGGAGGCCCGCCTTTCAAAGATAAGCATGGAGATGATCCGCGATATCGACAAGGATACCGTAAGATTCGCCCCGAACTTTGACGAGACGGAAAAAGAACCCACAGTTCTTCCTTCAAGAATACCCAACCTTCTTGTAAACGGTACGACAGGTATCGCAGTCGGAATGGCAACAAATATTCCTCCCCACAATCTTTCCGAGACCATAGACGCAGTTGTCAAGATAATTGACAACAAGGTAGAAGAAGACAGGGATACCGATATCGAAGAGGTTATGGATATCATCCAGGGACCCGATTTTCCCACCGGCGCCACGATAGTCGGAAGAAGGGGCATAGAAGATGCCTACAGAACCGGAAGAGGCAAGATAAAGGTACGCGCAGTGACAGAGATCGAGCCAATGGAAAACGGCAAGAACAGGATCGTTGTCACAGAGATACCATACCTTGTAAACAAGGCAAAGCTCATAGAAAAAATAGCCGAACTTGTAAAAGAAAAAAGAGTGGACGGGATAACTGCGCTCCGCGATGAGACCGACAGAGATGGTATGAGAATAGTAATAGAACTCAGAAAGGATGTAAATCCTTCTATTCTCTTAAACCAGCTTCTCAAAGCTACCCAGCTTCAGGATTCCTTTGGCGTTATCATGCTTGCGCTTGTTAACGGTCAGCCGAAGATATTGAATCTTTTACAGGTACTTGAATACTATCTTGATCACCAGAAGGATGTTATCACAAGAAGAACAAGATACGATCTTAACAAGGCAGAAGAGAGAGCTCATATCCTGCAAGGTCTGCTCATTGCTCTTGACAACATCGACAGAGTCATCCAGATAATAAGAAATTCCGAAAGCGTTGTAGCCGCAAAAGAATCCTTAATAAAAGAATTTGATCTTACGGATCGTCAGGCGCAGGCCATCGTGGACATGCGTCTTAGAGCTTTGACAGGTCTTGAAAGAGAAAAGCTTGAAAACGAATTTAAAGAGCTGCAGATAAAAATAGCGGAATATAAAGAGATCCTTGCGGACGAAAAGAAGCTTATGGGAGTCATAAAGGAAGAGATCCTGGCAATAAAGGACAAATATGGCGATATAAGAAAAACATCCATCGAAATGGCGGATGACGAATTTGAAGCAGAAGATCTTATCCCCGACGAGACGACCGTAGTTGCCATGTCTAAGCTCGGATATATAAAGAGAATGAACCTTGACAATTTCAAAGCACAGGCAAGGGGCGGCCGAGGTATAAAAGGCATGCAGACAATAGATGCCGATTATATCGAAGACTTCGTAATGACAAGGACGCATTTCCATGTCATGTTCTTTACAAGCTACGGACGTGTCTACAGGCTCAAAGCATACGAGATCCCCGAAGCGTCAAGAACGTCAAGAGGCGTTGCGATAGTAAACCTTTTGCAGCTTGAAGGTGAAGAAAAAGTGACATCCATTCTTACGACTCCGGAATATGAAGAGGATGTAAGCCTTATCATGGCCACAAAGAACGGTGTCGTCAAGAAGACAAAGATGAGCGAATTCGAGAGGATAATGAAATCCGGAAAGAAGGCCATAAAGCTTAATGAGGACGACAGACTCATCGGAGTAAAGCATGTAAAGCAGGGCATGAATGTTCTTCTTGTCACCAAGCAGGGCAAATGTATTGCGTTCCCCGAAGAGCAGGTAAGAAATATGGGAAGAGATACCACCGGTGTCGGCGGAATCAGACTTTCCGAAAATGATGAAGTGATCGGTATGCAGATTTCTGCCCAGGGTGACTATATACTCTTTGTCACTGAAAACGGTATGGGCAAAAAGACGCCTATTTCCGAATTTACTCTCCACCATCGTAACGGTCAGGGAATGAAGTGCTACAACATAAATGAAAAGACCGGAGAACTTGTTGCGATAAAAGCCGTTGTAGATGATATGGAGATCATGCTCATAACCAATTCGGGCATAGTCATCCGAACAAGAGTAAATGAGATCGCTACGACCGGAAGAGTTGCCAGCGGTGTCAAGCTGATGAATCTTTCAAAGGACGAGGATGCAAAGGTAGTCGGAGTCGTAAGAGTCTGGGAGACAGATGATGATGACGATGAAGATGATGATGATACAGATGCCGAAAATGAGACCACGTCAGAAGAAAGTACAGATGATAAGCCTGAAGAAAACGAATAAAGAGTTTTGAAGGCCGATCGATCAAAATTTTATGCGCTTCCTGTGACAATACGGGAAGCGCGCATTATTTTTTTAAAAAGACGGTAAAAAAAGATTGACATATAAAAAATGATTAGGTATAATGATTTTTGCGTCACCGAAAAAGACGCAAGAGTTACACTTATAATAAATGACTGATCGCGGATAACAAGATCGCATTTTTTGGCAGTGAGGAGAAATACTCAAGAGGCCGAAGAGGCGCCCCTGCTAAGGGTGTAGGTCGGGTAACCGGCGCGAGGGTTCAAATCCCTCTTTCTCCGCTATAAGAGTCACAAAAAAACTTTTAAAAATTTTTTAAAAAAAAATGTTGACAAATGTTTTTCTTTGTGATATCTTGTAACAGCTGTCGCGAAAAAGACAGCAAACAATGAAGAAATCCTGACGGATTTCTTTGATATGATCCTTGACAACTAAACAGAATACTCCAACCTTGAAAATTCTTTAAAGAAAATTTCAATTGGAACAAAACCTAGAAACAGTAAAACGGGAATTAGAAACGTTAACGTTTATAATGACCGGGAGAAAAACTTTTTATGAGAGTTCGATCCTGGCTCAGGATGAACGCTGGCGGCGTGCTTAACACATGCAAGTCGAACGAGCGTCTTCGGACGCGAGTGGCGGACGGGTGAGTAACGCGTGGGTAACCTACCTTATACAGGGGGATAACAGCGGGAAACTGCTGTTAATACCGCATAAGCGCACGGAATCGCATGATTCAGTGTGAAAAGCTCCGACGGTATAAGATGGACCCGCGTCTGATTAGCTAGTTGGTGAGGTAACGGCCCACCAAGGCGACGATCAGTAGCCGACTTGAGAGAGTGACCGGCCACATTGGGACTGAGACACGGCCCAAACTCCTACGGGAGGCAGCAGTGGGGAATATTGCACAATGGGCGAAAGCCTGATGCAGCGACGCCGCGTGAGTGATGAAGTATTTCGGTATGTAAAGCTCTATCAGCAGGGAAGAAAATGACGGTACCTGACTAAGAAGCCCCGGCTAAATACGTGCCAGCAGCCGCGGTAATACGTATGGGGCAAGCGTTATCCGGATTTACTGGGTGTAAAGGGAGCGCAGGCGGCAAGGCAAGTCAGAAGTGAAAACCCGGGGCTCAACCCCGCGGATTGCTTTTGAGACTGTTTAGCTGGAGTGCAGGAGGGGCAAGCGGAATTCCTAGTGTAGCGGTGAAATGCGTAGATATTAGGAAGAACACCGGTGGCGAAGGCGGCTTGCTGGACTGTAACTGACGCTGAGGCTCGAAGGCGTGGGGAGCAAACAGGATTAGATACCCTGGTAGTCCACGCGGTAAACGATGAATACTAGGTGTTGGCGCCCGAAGGGCGTCGGTGCCGCAGCTAACGCAATAAGTATTCCACCTGGGGAGTACGTTCGCAAGAATGAAACTCAAAGGAATTGACGGGGACCCGCACAAGCGGTGGAGCATGTGGTTTAATTCGAAGCAACGCGAA